>Ga0209993_10025_pt1 | contig 27147 bp, 16 predicted proteins | sample Antgeofumaro1A2A_FD_188082 | JGI IMG/M metagenome (GOLD analysis project Ga0209993, IMG submission 188082) | Geothermal fumarole subsurface microbial communities from Mt. Erebus, Antarctica - 1A2A (SPAdes) (version 2) | ecosystem: Environmental > Terrestrial > Volcanic > Fumaroles | place...
TCATTTTTGTCAAGGGGTGCGATATCACTGTCGGCAAATTCTTTCCCATCCCATCGCGCTACCTGCGAACCCCTGACGGACAAGAAGGCTTGCAGGGTGAATACTTTGCCAACCGCAACCTTGAAGGACAGCTTATGCGGTGGGCAGAAGCCATTCAACACTTAGCAATGGCGCTGCGCCTCGCCGATAAAGAGGCAGAACCTTACGAAGTGGCTGCTCAAATTCTGGAACGTCGGGGCGAAACCCGTCGGGCGCTCCTTCTGCTTCGGAAAGGCGTGGAGCAAATTCCCCGTTCGCCCGCTCTCTGGTTCGCCCTCGGGCAAATGCACCGTCAGTTAGGGCAATGGCGGGAAGCCGTGCAATGTTTTGAGCGGGTCTTGGAGCTCCGCTTTGACAGCCCTTTGGTGCGGGAGATTTTGGGACAACTTTGCTCCGAGTTGGGGTGGTTGGACAAAGCCCAAGAACACGCCCTGCGCGGTTTGGAGCAAGACCCAGAAAACCCCAATTTGCTGGATTTGCTCGCCTTCGTCTACATGCAGAAAGGGCGCTTTAGCGAGGCTCTCTGCGTGTTGCAACGATTGGTGCGCTTAGCACCTACCGATCCCGTCATTCAGTTCCGCTTAGCCTCTTTGCACCACCAACTTAGCAACTACCCACAAGCCATCGCCGCTTACCAACGCACTATTGCCCTTGCGCCCGAAACGGAATTGGCGCGGGAAGCCCAATACATCTTGGAGTTGCTGGACAAGCAGCAGTTAGAGCAAGTGTTCCTGCTGAGCATGGAAGACCCCGTTTTTCGCATCAAGTTGATGCGCAACCCCCACCAAGCCTTGAAGGAACGAGGCTTTTTGCTCTCAGAAGCCTCCATGGAGGTCATCCTCAACACCGACTTCTCCCAACTGCCACGCCGACATGGCGCTTCCCAGCGCTTCGTGAGTTGAAAGCCTCCCTTTCGCCATACCTAAAATGGCATTTTTGTCAAGGAGGGTGAGAGTGTTGGAGGAGAAGCGGGTGGAAGACCCGAAGGTTTACGACATCACCATCGTGGGGGGCGGACCGGCAGGGTTGTTCGGGGCTTTCTATGCGGGCATGCGGCAGATGAGCACGAAAATTATTGACGCCCTCCCACAGTTAGGGGGGCAATTGACTGCCCTTTACCCCGAAAAGTTCATCTACGACATGCCCGGCTTCCCGAAGGTGCGCGCCAGCGAATTGGTGCAGCGATTGGTGGAACAGGCCATGCAATTCAACCCCACTGTTTGCTTGAACGAGGTGGCGCTGAAATTAGAGCGCCTTGACGAAAAACTGTTCCGCCTCACGACCAACAAAGCCCTTCACTACTCCCGCACCGTCCTTCTCTGCGTGGGCATTGGGGCGTTCTCCCCGCGCCGCTTGGCGCGCCCCGAGGTGGAGCGTTTTGAGGGGCACGGCGTTTACTATACCGTCACGGACTTGAATGCTTTTGCGGGCAAGAAGGTGCTCATCGTGGGTGGCGGCGACAGTGCTGTAGATTGGGCGCTCACCTTAGAACCCATCGCGGAAAAGGTGGTGCTCATCCACCGCCGCGACCAATTCCGCGCCCACGAGCACAGCGTGGAGCAACTAAAGCGCTCTTCGGTGGAAGTGCACTTGTTCCACGAATTGGAGACCGTGATGGGAAACGAGCGTCCTGAAGCCGCCGTCATTTTTCACAACAAGACAGGCGAGAAGAAAACCATCCCGGTGGATGCTGTCATCTTGGCGTTGGGCTTCACCACCAATCTCGGTCCCATCAAGGAATGGGGCTTGGAGATGGAAGGCAACGACATCAAAGTAGACCAGCGGATGATGACCAACCTCCCCGGCGTGTTCGCAGCGGGCGATGTGGCAACCTATCCGGGCAAGGTGAAGTTGATTGCCGTAGGAGTTGCGGAAGCCGCCATTGCGGTCAACCAAGCCAAAGTCTTCCTTGACCCCTCCGCCCGCCTCCAACCTGCCTTTAGTAGCACTGTTGGCGTCCCTTCCAAACCGTGATAAGTTGCCGCAGAAGGTGTTGGAGCCCAAACGCCATCCAAATTAAAAGGAAAGCCCCAAAGCCATGATGTTTGCGAAAGTAGCGGAGGGCACTTTCCCTTTGAGCCCGCCGCGCCCTTTCCGGCACCCCCTTGACAGAAGCCCCCCAATAGTGACGAACCTTCGCCTCCGGCAAGTAAACGATACGCCATCCTGCCGCTTTTACCCGTTGGCACAAGTCCAACTCCTCAAAGAACAAGAAGAAGCCTTCGTCCATCCCGCCCACTTGTTCAAAGACACGGCGGCGAATGGCTAAAGCGGCCCCCGACACCTCCTCCACCTCTTGCCGCTGGGTAAAGTGACGCCCGGAAAACCTACGCCCTTCCATCCACCGATGAAATCCTAACAGTGCGAGGGCAAATTCCCACGCTTTTGGAAACCGACGCCCTGACGGTTGCAAAGTGCCGTCAGGGTTCAAAAGTTGCCAACCCACAATCCCCACTGAATTCGCTTCGTCGCTTTGAGCAAATTGAGCGAAGGTAACGAAAGCCTTTTCATCCACCACACAGTCAGGGTTGAGCAATAGCAACCACTCCCCAACGGCTTGCCGAGCCCCCAAGTTAACCCCTGCTGCAAAACCAGCATTGGTGCCGTTGGCGATCAACTTCACCCCCTCAAACTGCCGAACGCAAGCAACGGTGTCGTCCTCGGAAGCGTTGTCCACGACGATGGCTTCCCATTCCAGCGCCATCTCCGACCGCAATTTCTCGCCCGCTTGAAAGACACTTTGAAGGCACTCTCGGATGAAGGGTTGGGCATTGTAAGTGACGATGAGCACGGAAAGGAACGGTCGCACGGCTATCGCCTGCCTTGCAAGAAGTTCGCCAAACGGCGTTGTCCTTCCCGCAACTTGGCAAACATCTGTCGCACTTCAGGTAGGGGCGAGCGGCTCAGAATGGCGAGAAACAAGATACCGCCGACTGTGCTCGGAAGAAAGACTTTCATGGCGCGTTCCAAAATGCCGCCATTGGGAAGGAGGGAAAGCAATACCCATGCCCCAACGCCCAATGCGACGGAAGCAGGAAGGAGCCATCCCAGCAACTCCGCCAATGCCTTCCACTCCAACCCGTCAAGTCTTCGGCTCAACAAAAAAGACAGCAGCAGGATGTTGAACCAAGCGGAAAGAGAAAAAGCGAGGGCTAAACCTCCCTGCTGAAGAGGCGAGGAGACGAGAAGGGCGTTCAATGCAAAGGCGAGGGCGAAACTGAAGAGACCAACCCAAACGGGTGTCCAAGTATCCCGAAGGGCATAAAAACCGCGCGCCAAAACTTGCTGGCACGACATCGCGGGGACACCGAAACTGTAAAAGAGCAGCGCCAACGCTGTCGCCTGGGTGTCACTGGCTTTCCAACGCCCGTATTCAAAGAACAGCGCCACAACGGGCTCTTTAAGAACCGCCATCAAGACAGCGGAAGGGACTGTCAAGAGCAACACGGCTCTCAACCCAACGGCAACTTGTCGGCGCAAATCGGCAAGGGCTTCCTTCGTCGCCAGAGCAGCAAGGGTTGGAAAGAGCGCAATTCCGACACTGGCGCCGAAAAGGGCGACGGGTAACTGCATAATGCGGTTTGCCATTTCCACCGCTGTCGCTGCACCGTGCGGGAGCAAGGAACTAAAACTGCGGGGGAGGATAATGGCGTTAATCTGGGTGACGGAAAGGCTGAAGACGACGGGCACAACCAACTTGAGGACTGTCCTTGCCCCTTCGTCCCGCCAGTCAAAACAAAGGCGGAAGTCCATTCCCGCCTGCCAAAGTTTTCGGGCTTGGACAAAACCTGCCCCAATGGCAGCCCCCGTCAAGGCACCGATAGCCATCCCTTCAATACCTTTGCCAAGCCAATGAGCGCCCCAGTGCGCCCCCAAAATGCCGCCAAACAAAATGCACAAGTTGTAAAGCACCGACTGAATTTGTGGCTCAGCAAAGTAGCGCAAAGAAAGAAGCGCTCCCGTGAACAGACTGCCCACAACGAAGAAGAACTGAGCCGGCAGCAAAATTCGCACAAGGCGCACCGTCAAAGTGAACTTTTTCTCATCGCCCACCATGCCGGGGAAAAGCCATGCCACCAGTTGCGGGGCAAGAAACTCAAAGACAATGATGAGCCCCAGAAGGAGCAAACCCAAGTAGGTCATCAGCACACGAAAGGTTTTCATCGCTCGCTCATCTTCGCCTTTCGTCAAGTAGCTTGTGAAGACAGGAACAAAGCCAGCCGAAAGAGCACCTCCTGAGGCGAGGAAGTAGATAAGGTCGGGGATGCTGAAGGCAGAGACATAAGCATCAGTGTGCCAATCCCGTCCGAAAAGGGTGGTTCGCCCAATGTCGCGGACGATCCCCGTGAGGCGGGAGAGCCCGATAAGCAGCATCACCGTCCCTGCAGCCCCAGCAACGGTGGTGCGCTCATTGCGAATGAGGTGCTTGACGGTTGCTGTTTGTCGGTTTCTCATCCGCGTCTACCCTCACCTTCCCTGTGTGGTCGTTTCTATTTTGGCGCAAGGAGGAGGTCGGTCTGTGGGAAAGGCGTGACAGGGGTGAGGTGCGTCGTTAAAATTTCTGGTCGGAGGGATGCCCGAGTGGACGAAGGGGCGCGACTCGAAATCGCGTAGGAGCGTTGAAGGACGCTCCTCCGGGGTTCGAATCCCCGTCCCTCCGCCAAAGGCGAAGACAACGCATGCGGAGCGATGCCCGAGTGGACGAAGGGACCCGGCTGGAAACCGGGTAGGGCTCAAAAAGCCCTCCGGGGTTCGAATCCCCGTCGCTCCGCCAATCCCTTCCCTTTTACTGCTCCCAAGGCTCCATAGGGCGAACTTGGCTGGCGTCAATTTCTGCTATGACGGCTCGCCCTAAGATTTCTACACCCACCAACAGGCGATGGTGCTTGCGGACTTCAATCAAGTAGCCGACAGCACCTTTGAAAACGCCAGCCACCACTTTTACTCGGTGCCCAACCTTGAGGAAGGGATGCCCCTCCACTTCCCCGTTCGTGCCCTCTAAAACGATGCGGACGGACTGGATTTCCACTTCGGGGATAGGAGTGGGGCGCTCCATGCCTACAAACTGCAAAACGCCTCTCGTCTTTTTGATTGCCCGCCACTCGTCGGGGGTGAGATGGCAGCAGACGAAAAGGTAGCGGGGGAAAGCCGGCTTCCATGTGAGAACACCCCGTCGTCGGTCCCAAACCCGCAAGAGGGGCAAATAAACTTCAAAACCTTTCGCTTCCAAGGCGCATGCCACCCGCTCCTCAAAGTTCACATGGGTGTAAATGGCATACCATCGCTGCCCGTTCAATCGCGCCAACTCCAACAAAATCACCCCCCTCAGCGCGATTGTGCTAGATAGTAAATCGCTGTTGCCAGACTGGTCGTGATGCCAATCACATTGGTGATGTCCAAACGGTTGCGACGTCGAGGGGGGAATGTAAAGGACATCGCCAGCCAGCATTGGCGGCGCTTGGGAAAGGTCACCCCGAGAGAGGGCACGCCCCACGTCCAACCTCATTACGATGGCTTGCCCATTGACAAAGCGAATCAAAGTGGCTTGGTCAAGGCGGGCATCGGGGAGAGGACCTCCAGCAGCACTTAGTGCGGTTAACACGGTGTCGCCTTCTTGCACTCTCACAGCGCCAGGCTTCAACACTGCCCCGTAAATGTAGGCTTTCGCCCGCTCTGGCACTAAGACCACATCGCCAGGCTTGAGCGGATAGGTAGGCAAACTGCCGCCTTGAAAGGCGCCTTCCAAATTCACGATGCGAACCTCGTTGCCGCTAACGATGCGGACAGCAGAAAGGTCCGCCACTTCCAAATTGGTGGGACCGCCAGCAGCACTGAGAGCGTCAACGACGCTCATGCGCGGTTGGTAGTCCACTGCCCCAGGACGCATCACAGCGCCCGCTACCCACACCTTTCGGGTGGCTGGCAAGAGCAGCACATCCCCTTCTTGCAACTCCATATTGGCATCCACTTCCCCTTCCCAGAGAACCCGCAATAGGTCAATGGAAACGCTCTCACCCTTCCGCAACAAGACGGCATTTGTCAAGTCCGCATTGGGCAACACTTCCTCACCTTTCGCCAAAAGGTCTACCACCCGTGACCCTGACGGCAGAAGGTAAGTTCCCGGTTTACGAACTGGACCGACCAAAGTAGCACGCACCACCATCGGTTCCACCAACACGACATCTCCAGGCTGTAACGGAGTGCCTAACTCCTTCGTGGGAGCGGCAGTTTCCTGCCACACTATCCGCAGCACCTCTTCGCCTCTTCGAAGCACACGGATTTGCAAGGGGCGACCCGGTTCCACTGTCGCCCCCGCAACTGCCAATGCACCCAACACAGTAATGTTGCCCTTCAAATCGTAAGTGCCTGGACGAGTTACAACACCCGCCACAACCACGCCCGTCGTTGTGGGAACGGAGACGAGGATGGTATCCCCTTCCCGAAGGGTCAGAGGAGGCACTTCTCCGCTGACGATCCTCGCCCACGAAACACTCAGAAGTTCTGTCCCGTTGCGAAAGACCCGAATGGTCGCCTCCGACTCTTTAACCCCGCCAGCGGCTGCTAATGCATCTAACAAACTGCCCTTGACAGGGACGGGATAGATGCCGCCTTTTTCTACTGTCCCCACGATGCTCACCCGCACGAATGCCGGGGGCACCCAAATGAGGTCGCCAGGGTTGACTATAAGCCCATGGCTTTGAAAGGCTTGAAGATTGCACACCTCGCTTTGTCCGTCGCGACGGAAAACGCGCACTTGAGTCAAATCAGCGTTCTCCGTGAACCCACCCGCCAAAGCAATGGCGTCAAACACTGTGGAAGTGACACCGAGTGGCAGTTGATAAACCCCGGGCGTTTTGACCTCGCCGAGAACAAAAACGCGACGAAGGGAAGCAGGGAACTGCTTGAGGGTGACCGCCACGCGAGGTTTGCGAATGAAACGGGAAAGGGCTTGTTGGAGGCGTTCGGTCAATTCGTCCAGCGTCAGACCAGCGGCTTGGATGGCGCCAATGAGGGGGAGACGAAGGAAGCCGTCAGGACCAACGATTTGCTCACCAGACATGTTGGGGTCGTTCAGGACAGTGATTTGAAGCACATCGCCGGGTGTGAGGCGATAGGGCTCCACCTCGCTCCCTTGGGGACTCCCCCATTGCGTTCCCATCCACAAGACCAAACCAACCAACAGCCACCGATGCATCCGAAGCCGAACCTCCCTTGAAAAACACGCACCCTTAGGAGCCTCTCAGGCTGCCCGACAGACATCCCCAAAAGGGATGCCCGTGCTTACCTAAAGCAATGCCGGCGTGTATTTTAACACAGCACCAAGTTGGAAAGCCTTTTAAGGTGTCGTAGAAGCGGGCGTCCCTTCTAAAGGCGCAGAGGGAACATGAATATTGCAGGCTTCTTTGGGCACTTCGCTGCGCGGCAAAGTGTGCGTCACTACCGATTGCGGTGGGCAATTGGGAGTTGCTAACTTCCCTGAAACCGTGCAGATGAGCACAGGTTGCAATGGTTCTCGGTGAAGTGGACATCGTCGCTTTGGGGCTTGATCAGCAGGCATAACCTCCTCCATCGTAACGGGACAATGCTCCGTTGCCAACAAGCCCGATTCTGCGCAAACTGTCACTTGCGCAAGGCGTTCTTCTCCTTCCCTCTCAAACCGTTGATGCCTGTCAAGGTGCGAAGAGTGAGCATTTTGTGCCAAGAGGGGGAAAGTTTTCTCGCCGGGGTAGTATTTGAGGGCAGCCATCACCAACTCCCGAAACACAGGAGCACACAAGGTTCCACCGGAACCCGTCCGCAAGGGTCGGTTATCGTCCCGCCCCATCCAAACACTACAGGCGATTGTGGGTGTAAAGCCTACAAACCAAACATCCTTGACTTTCTCGCTGGTGCCTGTCTTGCCCGCTACTTGGTAACCAGGGATTTGAGCGCGCCGTCCCGTTCCCTCTCTCACAACCGCCATCAGCATGCTTAACAGTTTCCGCGCAAATTCAGGAGCCAGCACGGGTTGCCGTTCCGGCTTGGAAGCGTAAAGGAGGTTGCCTTCATTATCATAAACTTTGCCAATGGGTGTGGGGACCACGCGGAAACCGCCTGTTGCGACGGAAGCGAGAGCAGCCGTGTGGTCTAACACAGTAACGCCCACAGAGCCCAGCGCCAGCGAATAACTGGCCGAAAGAGGGTTAACTTTCGGTGGGAAGCGAATGCCCATCCGTTGTGCCACTTCTACGGCTTTCTCTACACCGACGGCGCGAATGAGTTTGACAGCGATGACATTGTTGGAGATTGCCAACGCCGTTTTCAAGGTCATGTTGCGCCCGTAACGACCGTCGTAGTTTTTAGGCGACCACCACCGACCATTCCCCACAGGGAAAGAAATCCGCGAATCGTTAAACACGCTCTCGGGCTCAAACCCCATCTCCAATGCGGCGGCATAAACATAGGGCTTGAAGGAAGAGCCCGGTTGTCGGTAGGCTTGAACAGCGCGGTTGAAGTGGTCTAATTGGCGCTTCCCCGTGCGAGGGTCAATACGGTAAGGGCGTCCCCCATACATTGCCAAAATTCTTCCCGTTTTTAGGTGCAAAATGACAAACGCCATTTGATCGGCGCCCACCTTTCGGTAAGCCCGCAAGTAGCGCTCCGCAATCTGCTCTACTTCCTGCTGTAGCCGATAGTTCAAAGTCGTGTAGACCTTCAGCCCACCTTTGTCCACAATGTCTTGTCCGAACAGTCGCACCAGCTGCCGCTTGACAAATTCCACGAAGTGGAAAGCCTTTGGAGGCGTCGTCAGCCAATTGGGGGCAGGACGCAACCCTTCGGTCACCGACACCCTTTTCGCTGCTTTCGCTTCCTCGTAAGTGATGTAGCCTTCCTTCGCCATCATTTCCAGAATGTAGTCCCGACGCCGCTTGGCTGCCTCGGGGTTGACAAAAGGCGAGAGTTCGGAGGGACGCTTGGGAAGGGCAGCCAATAGGGCACACTGGGGCAAAGTCAACTGGCTCACATCCTTCCCGAAGTAGACCTCCGCTGCCGCTTGAACGCCGTAAGCGCCATGCCCGTAGCAAACGGTGTTCAGGTAAAGTTCCAGTAACTCGTCTTTGGAAAAGCGCCGCTCCAAGCGAACCGCCAAAAGCAACTCTTTCAACTTGCGACGAATGGTCTTCTCGGAAGACAAGTAAAGGTTGCGGGCTAATTGCATGGTGAGAGTGCTGCCACCTTGCACATAGTGCCTCGCCTTCAAACACGCCCAAATAGCACGGGCGATGCCTTTAGGGTCAACGCCAGGGTGCGTATAGAATTTTCGGTCTTCTGCCACGACGGTCGCCCATTGGAGATACTTGGGGATTTTGCTGAGGGGCACCCATTTGCGATAGACAGACATTGCGGTGCCCAACAGAACACCGTCTGCCGAGTAGATGTAGGTCACTTGACTGAGGCGCAATTTGGAGACATCGCCCAAGTCAGGTAAATCACGCCCCAGCCATTGGATGAGTGCCACAGCCGCCCCCACCGCCAGTAGGTAACTAATAAAGCAGCCAATGACGAACCAGCGGAACAAAACCCACCGACTTGCTGGTGGGCTGGCGCGATTTCTTCGCATGGCTAATCACGCCTCCGAAAGAGTTAGACACAACCAACCAAGCCTTTGTCATGAGCGCTTAGAGCGCCTCAAGAAGGATGGGATATTGAGGGTTTCCTCGTCCAACGCCTCTTCCTCAGCGGGCGGTTTTGGAGGAGATGGCGGAGGCGTTGCCGGTGTTGCCTCCCGAGCCCCTTCACGCCGCTCCCATGGGAAACGGGTCGGCGTTGGGGCCGGTCGGGCTTCACCGAAGCCTGTGGCGATAAGGGTGATGCGAACTTGGTCTTTCAGGTTCTCGTCGTAAACCAGCCCCCAAATCACATTGGCGTCGCTGGAATTGACAGCGTTGGTGATGATATCGGCAGCCTGCTTGACTTCGTCCACCAGCAAATCGGGCGGGGCGAAGATGGTGAAGAGCACATTGCGCGCCCCCGTGACGGAGGCTTCCAACAAAGGACTGGAAATTGCTTGCTGGGCGGCTTCTACTGCCCGATTTTCCCCGTGCCCGTAACCAACCCCCATAAGGGCAGTCCCAGCATTCTCCAACACAGCCCGCACATCGGCAAAGTCCACATTGATCCATCCAGGACGCACGATCAAGTCCGTGATGCCTTGCACGGCTTGGGTGAGCACTTCGTCCGCCAACTTGAAGGCATCCGCCATCGTGGTGCGTCGGTCCGCCAATTCAAACAAGCGCTGGTTGGGAATGACAATGAGGGCATCCACGACATTGCGAAGTTCGTTGATGCCTTGGAGGGCAATCTCCATCTTGCGCTTGCCCTCAAAGGCGAAGGGCTTGGTAACGACGGCTACCGTCAAGATGCCCTTCTCACGAGCGATTTGGGCAACCACCGGTGTCGCTCCCGTGCCCGTTCCTCCCCCCATCCCTGCTGCCAAGAATACCATTTCGGCATTCTCCAATAACGAGGCAATTTGTTGGCGGTCTTCCTCAGCAGCCTGCCGTCCGATTTGCGGATTGCCTCCTGCCCCGCGACCGTTAGTCAAGCGCACCCCAATCTGCAACTTCTTCGTGGCTTTGGTAAGGCTTAAGGCTTGCACATCCGTGTTGATAGCAACCAATTCCACGCCCTCAATCCCGCTCTCCACCATGCGGTTGATAGCGTTCCCTCCCGCACCACCGACCCCGATGACCCGAATGTCCACCGGCTTGGATGTCCCATCCTCGTGATAATCGGCGCCCCAACGCCGCCGTTCTTCCAACATGTTCCATCGCCTCCCACAACTCTGATTTCTCCAACCTTCCTTCGCGACCGTCCCGATTATGCAACCATTCGCCCCAATCGTCAATTCAATCCCTTGACGCCCTCCCCTCCCTATTGCTAAAATTCCCGACCAGAAAACTCATATTAGGAGGTGTTTGGCATGCCGTCCATCCCACATGGCGGTGTTTTGGTGGACCGAACCTTGCTGCTAGAAGAAGCACAAGAGGCGTTGAAGCGTGCCAAGCATTTGATGCAACTTCCTGCTGACCGCGACACTCTTTGGGATGCCGAAAAAATTGCCATCGGTGCTTTTTCACCTCTACAAGGCTTCATGACCTCAGAGGAACTCCAAGGCGTCGTCAACGAAATGCGTCTCCCATCTGGCGTCGTGTGGACAATGCCCATTCTGTTGCCTGTGCCGGATGAGTTTGTGGCGGATGTCAAGGGGGCGAAGGAAGTGGTGCTTGTAGATGAAGCGAGGCGCGCTATCGCCCTCGTACAAGTGGAAGACCTCTTTTGCCCCGACAAGGGTTGGTTGGTGAAGGAAGTGTTCGGGACGGATGACCCTCACCATCCTGGTGTCGCCAAGATCTTGAGCCAACCCAAATGGTGTCTGGGCGGGATGGTGACTCTTTTGCAGCCGCCTGAAAATCCTTACCGCCGTTGGGAATTGACGCCGCGCGAGACACGGGCATATTTTGAGCGAATGGGATGGCACGCGGTAGTGGGCTTTCAAACTCGCAATGCCCCGCACCGCGCCCACGAATACTTGCAACGCTGCGTCTTGGAGTTTTGCGACGGCTTGCTCATTCAGCCCATCATGGGCACGAAGAAAGGGGACGACTTTCCGACCGAAGCCATCATGGCAGCCTATGAAGTATTGGTCCGTGAGTTTTACCCGCCTGACCGGGTGCTTCTTTCGGGCATCACCACCTGGATGCGCTATGGCGGACCGCGCGAAGCCGTCTTTCATGCCATTTTCCGCAAGAACTATGGCTGCACCCATTTCCTCGTCGGGCGCGACCATGCAGGGGTGGGGAACTACTACGACCCCTACGCCGCCCACCGCATTTTTGACGAGTTGCCCGATTTGGGTATCACCATCCTCAAGGTCACGGCAGCCTTCTACTGCGAGCGGTGCGGGTGCTTGGCAACGGACAAAACCTGCGGACATTCCCCAAAGTTGCGCCGCAACATTAGCATGACGGCGTTGCGGAGAATGTTGCGGGAAGGGAAGGAGCCCCCTGCCGAACTCATTCGCCCGGAAGTTGCCGCTGTGTTGCGTCAATTCGTCTTTGCCGACTCTTGACGGTTGACCGAAGGCGGCAAGGGATGACAGTGATTTTCGCACAAGTAGTGCTCAGAGCATTCCTCGGCTTCCAACTGCAAGGTGGCGTGATGGATGTGAAACTGGTGACGCAGCACCTCTTGTGCTGATTGGAGCACTGCTGAAGGGTCTTGAAGCCCTTTGGCATCCACGACCAAGTGGGCACTTAGACAGCGGCAACTGGAGCACAAACTCCAAATGTGCAAATCGTGCACTTGCCGGACATGAGGCAAAGCGGTGAGGGCATCCCGCACCGATTGCGTGTCCACCCCATAAGGGACGCCTTCCATCAAAATGTGTGCCGCTTCCCACGCCACCCACAACGCGTGTTTCGCAATGACCGCAGTGATTGCCAGTGACAAAACAGGGTCAACCCAAAACCAATTCGTTATCGCCATGACTGCCCCCGCCACCACCACGCCGACAGAGGAAGCCGTATCGCCGATAACATGCAGCACTGCGCTCTTGACATTGAGACTGTGGCGCATGTAGCCGTGCAACAGCCCAATGACAATGGCGTTGGCTACCAACCCGATGAAGGCGATGAGCAACATCTCCTTGGTGCGGATGGTGATAGGATGAAGGAGGCGTTGGACGGCTTCCCACGCTAACCAAACGCAGATGACCAATAACGAGCCCGCGTTGAAGGTGGCAGCGAAAATTTCCAGTCGGTGCAGCCCAAAGGTGTGGCGGTCGGATGGCGGGCGCATCGCCAAGTGGACTGCCGCTAAGGTGAGCACTAACGAGAGGGCATCCGTCAATACATGAAAGGCATCGCTCAACAACGCCAAACTTCCCGTCCACCACCCACCAATCAGTTCCGCCAAGAAAATCAGCGCCGTCAAACCGACGGCAAGCCACAATCGGCGCCGCAAACTTTGTTCGTGGTCCGGCAAAGGCATCCCACTCCTTCGCTTCAAGCCTTGACAATCCTTTCTCTGACCATTGTGTATCGTAACAATTTTGCCAACACTCGGCGTGTGTGTCATCAGATAAGGTGGAGGTGACGGTAGATGCTCAAGCGTTTCGCAGGGATGGCAATTCTCTTTTTCGTCCTTGTGAAAAGTGCGTTGAGCCAACCGAACCCTTTGGACGCCTTGCTCTCTGAACCCGCCTTACGAGGAGCGTGGGTGGGAGTTTTGGTGCAGACGGTGGATGAGCCGCCTCGCACTCTTTTCTCCCACAACGAAGACCGCTACTTTATGCCCGCTTCCAACGCCAAACTTTTTGTCACTGCCATCGCATTGGAGAAGTTAGGACCTAACTTCACCTTCATCACCCCTTTGCTCACCGATGGCAAGAGAATTGGCGAGACTCTTGAAGGCAACCTTTACCTGAAAGGCACTGGCGACCCTTCCCTTTCCCGCGACCGATTGCGGGAGTTGGCAAAAGCCATCGCCGCGAAAGAGATCAAATTTGTCAAGGGCGATGTGATCGTGGATGTTAATGCGTTCGCCGACAACCGGTGGGGCAATGGATGGGCATGGGACTACTTGCATTACGGCTACGCTGCGGAAGTTTGGGCACTTGCATTAGACCGCAACGCTGTCACCCTGCAAATTGCCCCCGCCCCGCAAGAAGGAGTTCCCGCTCAAATCACTGTAAGCCCAACCACTGACTGGCTGCTCCTTGACAACCGTGTCCTCACTGTGAAAAACGGCACTGCTTCGTTGCGGGTGTGGCGCGAGGCGTGGGAGCGAGTGGTGCATTTGTGGGGACGCCTGCCTGTGGGTAGCCCACCGCAAACCTTTCGCCTCAGTGTCCCTTCTATTCCCCACTATATCGGCGAGACTTTTGGGGAACTGCTAAAAGAAGCGGGCATAACCGTGAGTGGTCACGCCAAAACGGGGTTGACGCCGGAAAACGCTGTCGTGTTGGCAACAACTTCATCCCCACCGCTGCGCGAGTTGGTTTGGTGGCTTAACAAAGTTAGCGACAATCTTTACGCTGAAATGCTGTTGCGTGCCGTTGCTTTAAAAGAGCGCCGACAAGGGAGTTTCGCCGATGCTCGGGAAATCCTAAAGCAGCAATTGACCGAATGGGGTATAGAGCCGACAGCAGTACAATTGGCAGACGGAAGCGGATTGTCTCGTCTGAACCTCGTCACGCCTCGCGCTCTCGTGCGCTTGTTGCAAGTGGCCCGCACTCGCTCATGGTTTGTCGCTTTTCGCAATAGTTTGCCCATTGGAGGCAAAGACGGCACTTTGGGCAATCGTTTCCGCAATACGCCCGCCGAAGGGTGCGTTTTCGCCAAAACAGGGTTCATTTCTGGTGTCATGGCTCTTTCCGGCTACCTTCAGCGCATTGACGGACGCGAGTTGGTCTTCACGGTGTTGGTTAACCATTTCACAGCGCCGGCAGGGCAAGTTCAAGCCGCCGTAGACCGTTTCATTGTCGCCCTTACGCAATTTCCTCTTATTTCGCCCGACGCCAGTAACTAAGATGGCTCTATAACTTTCTCACACTCCCACACCGATTTCCTTTCCTGCCTTGCTTGTGCCCCCATTGCCCATCCGAAACCTCCCATGAACATGAGCCAATCACGGCGGTGCATAACCATCTCTCCTTTAAGGGCTTGCCTGTCATCGGTTGTTAACTGTCACGCCCGGCCAATCATCGGTGCGGAAGGGCGACGCAGGCAATCCTTCACGGTTGTAAAGATTGCACTCTGGGTTATCCGCCCACCCGTAGCGAACCGCCACTGGTTCTGGCACTTGCTCACTCCAAACCACAACGGTGTCGCCCTCAATTTCCGCCTTCGCCCAAACGAATTTTCGGTCCTTGCCGGCAATCGCAAAGCCAACCAATTTGTCTCCCTTCGCCACCAGCCCACTTCCCACGTGGTCAAAGAAGAGTCGGATTCTGTTGCCTTCAATGCGCATGGAGCGGTAAATCGGGCCGGACCAGACAATCTTTTGCCCGTAAGCGATTGCCAATGCCGCTAATGCCAGCCGTTTGCCTACATCCTGCTTGTTGCGCGGGTGGATATCATCGGCTTCACCGATGTCAATCGCCACTGCCATGCCTGTGTTGGGGACCGTTTTAAATGTCAAGAGTTGCGCCTCCCGAAGTTCTGCCCACGCACTTTCGCTCGGTTCGGAACGTCTCGGCAAATAGTTCGCCAACTGGACAAACAGGAAGGGAAAATCCCCTTGCCCCCACGCCTTGCGCCACGAGGCGATAAGGGCGGGAAACAATTTGCGATACTGGTAGGCTCGCCCCACATTGGACTCGCCCTGATACCAAATCACCCCGCGAATAGCATAAGGAATTAGCGGCGCCACCATTGCGTTGAAAAGTGCGGAAGGCGTCCAAGTGTTCAGAGGGGGGTGAAGGTTGTGAGGGGACTTGAGAGGCGGGACGAGCGAACTCCACTTTGAATTTCCATTCACCCGCCAACGAGATAGAAGCGCTACCGTCTGCTAATTCAAGTCGCATCATGTTAGGCAATCCTGTGAACCCTCCACTCAACATCTGGTCAAAAACACGCACAGCAACGAGGTTGGCACCTGCTCTCACCAAACGCCCCGGCACGCGATATCGGCGAGGGACAGCCCAACTGTTTGGCGTTTCCGGTCCCGTCGCACCAACGGGTTCGCCATTGAAGTAAGTGGTGTCGTAGTCGTCAATAGGACCGAGGTGCAACACCAACTCTTTCCCTGCCCACTCCTGTGGCACCTGAACGAGTTTGCGGAACCAAACGGCACCGTCAATGTTCAATGCGGAAGAGCCACGCTCCCAAACTTGTGGCAGGTGGATTGTTTCCCAATCACTGTCATCAAATTCGGGCTTCGCCCAACCCAATGCCTCCCCCCTATTGCCAGGGTCTTTCAAGATGGCTTTTTCTCGCCATTCTGCCAAAGCCCGCTCGTATTGCTCTTGCAGTTTCGGAAGGGTTTCGGGTGTCGGCATGCGGTTGACAATTGGCGCAAATTCAGGGTCACCTTTAAGGGTTTCAGCGTCCGTCCACGCTTCTGCGGGCGTGCCGCCCCAATAGGTTCCGATCAAGCCAACGGGCACATTCAACCGCTGGTGAATTTCTCGCCCGAAAAAGTAGCCCACTGCCGAAAACTTGCCAATGGTGGTGGGACTACATACTTCCCACCGACCTTTACAATCGCTCAATGGAGTCAGGGAGAGATTTTTCTCCACGATGAAGAAGCGGATTTGCGGGAAGTTCGCCGTAGCGATTTCCTGTGGCGCATTTTGAGCGGCAGCAACTGGCCACTCCATGTTGGATTGACCAGAGCAAACCCATACCTCGCCAAATAGCAGATCTGTAAAGCGCACTGTTTCCCCTTTCGTGGCGATAACTAATTCGTGAGGACCGCCGGGAGGTTGGGGCGGAAGTTTCGCTATCCAACGCCCATTTTGGTCAGCATGAACGCGAACACTTTCTTTGTCAATGCGAACGGTCACCTCCTCACCCGGAATTGCCCAACCCCAGATGGGCACAGGTGTGTTGCACTGCAGTACCATGTGGTCTCCCAAGATGGTAGGCAAACGCAATGAGGGTTTCGCCACCTCCTGCCCAACGCTGTTCCATGCCACCAAACTCCACAATCCTACTCCTGCGACGGCGAAGGTAAACCAACGCTCCATTCCCTGCCACTCCTTTCCGCAAGTTGAACGAACAATGCCAATGGGTTAGACGCAGGGGACAACCTTTTCGCTTCCATGCCCTCTGTCACTTTAGGGCATCGTGAGTTATAATTGCGGGTGCTCGGCAAGGGGCCGGGGTGGCGGAACTGGCAGACGCGGGGGACTCAAAATCCCCTGGGCTTTACGCCCGTGCGGGTTCAACTCCCGCCCCCGGCACCAGTTTGCTTTTTGCCTTCATTGAACCGTCACAAGCGCTTCACCACCGTTCTTCGGAATTCCAATCGCCACTCGGTGTTTCCCGGGCTCCGTGAGTTTGAGGCGGAACTTCACCAATCGTTCCTCGCTGGGCGCAAGGTCTACTCGGTGCTGCTCCACTAACTTGCCGTCAAGGTAGAGGGCGATAGGGCATAAATCGGCAAGCAAGCCCGTGTTCTTGACAGTCGCCGCAACCTCCACCCACTCACCACGAGCCACTTTAGCGCGATTGACTTGGGTGGGAGAGCAAGTAAAGGTGGCTTGGAAGGAGCGGGGAATGGTGAACCGTCCCCGAAGGCGGATGTCCTCACAGGAGCTTCCCACCATTACCTCAAATTCTCCCGGCTCCACGATGCGGCGCATGTGGATGTCGTAGAAGGCGAGGTCATCAAGGGTGAGTTCAAAAGTCACCGTGATGGTCTCGCCGGGTTTAAGGGTCACTCGCTTGAATCGTTTCAATTCCCGCAACGGTCTCGCCACCGAGGAGACAAGGTCGCGCAGGTAAAGTTGCGCCACTTCGTCCCCAACCCGGTCCCCCACATTCGTCAAGTCAAAACTGACTTTGACCTTTCCACCCTTTTCGTCCACGGCGATTTGCAGGTTCTGATACTCAAATCGCGTGTAGGAGAGACCGTGCCCGAAAGGGAAAAGAGGTGTGCCTGGCATATCCATGTAGTCGTAGCCACGCCCGGTTGGCTTGAAGTTGTAGTAAAGGGGCAACTGTCCCACATAGCGCGGCCAACTGATAGGCAGTTTGCCACCGGGGCTGAAATCCCCAAAGAGCACTTCAGCGATAGCCGCTCCACCTTCCTGTCCTGGATACCATGCCATTAAAATCGCAGGCACCTCGTCGAGCCATTCCCCCGTCACCGCGCTTCCTGCTATGAGCACGACCACGGTTGGTGTTCCCGTCTTGACAATAGCGTCAATCAACTCCTCTTGGAAACCGGGCAGATTGATGTTGGCGCGGTCCATGCCTTCCCCTTCCACAATACCGACGAACACAACCGCCACATCGGCTTCTCTCGCCGCTTCCGCTGCTTCTCTGATGCCTTCGGGAAATTCCTTCCCATAGTCCCAACCCAACTGGGCGACAGCAAAGCCCATGTGCTCGTAGTATTCAATGCGGATGTTGTATTCTCGCCCCGCCTCCAACCGAACACGCACCACATCCGTTGAGGCGGCTCGGTCGTGCCACGAGTTAATGACCAATTTACCGTCAATCCAAACCCGCACCCCGTCGTCCGTCCGTGCGTAGATTTCGTAATCCCGTGTTTTGGGCGGGATGAGTTTCCCTGTCCACCGTACGGAAAAGTTGTCGGGAGGCACCTTCGGATCCGGCGACCCTGTGCCCCAATCAAAGTTCACTTCCCTGTCAACACGAACAAGCACCGGTGTCCCTTCAAGGTTGCGGTTGGCAAAGTATTCACCCTGCAAGCCTTCTTGTCCGTCAGGGGTTCGCAGGTAGCGCGATGGGATGGGAAAGAATTTGCCGACAGTGATATCGCACCCCTTGACAAAAATGACTTCCGTTTCAGGCTTGACAGCCTTTCGGATTCCCTCAAGGGGCGTGATTGCCCTTGGGGGGATACCGCTATAACCGCCTAACCGAACTTGGTCGGAACAAGGCCCAATGACGGCAATGCGTTTGATTTTGTCCCGATTGAGGGGCAGCAAGTTGCCTTCATTTTTGAGAAGCACGATGGCTTTCCGCGCCGCTTCCAACGCCAGTTGCGCATGTTCTTTTGAACCGCAAACCTTCTCGGCTTCTTCGGGGTTGGCGAAGGGGCGGTCAAAGAGCTCTATCATAAATTTCGCCCGAAGCACTCGCCTGACGGCTTCGTCCACAACCTCTTCAGGGATAAGCCCTTTCTTCACTGCCTGAAGGAGTGGTTCGCCGTAGACATAGACTCCGGGCAATTCCACATCCAAACCGGCTGTCAACGCTAACTTGGCGGTTTCCTCTAAAGTGGCGGTAACTCGGTGGTTGTGGAAGATGCCCGCCACTGAACCGTAATCGGAGACGACAAAGCCGGGGAAGTTCCACTCCCACCGAAGGACTTCCGTGAGCAACCATGGGTGGGCAGAGCATGGGATGCCATCAATGGAGTTGTAAGCAGCCATCACAGAGAGTGCTCCCGCTGTAATGCATGCCTTGTATCCGGGCAGGTAAATTTCACGCAACAGCCGCTCCGAGAAGTGAATGGCATTGCTGTCCCTTCCCCCGTCGCCGACGAAGTTGGCGGCATAGTGTTTCGGCGTGGCGATAACTCCCTCCTCTGCCATCGCTTTGCAAAAAGCCGCTCCCATCATAGAAGACAGGTAAGGGTCTTCGCCGTAGGTTTCCTCCGTTCGTCCCGCTCGCACATCCCGGGCGATGTCCATCACAGGAGAGAGGACTTGATGAATTCCTCGTGCCCTCGTTTCCCTCGCAATGGCTTTAGCGACCCGATACATGAGGTCGGGGTCCCATGTGGCAGCCAAGCCGATGGCTTGGGGGAAACTGGTGCAGCCGTGCGCCACGCAGCCGTGCAAAGCCTCATCGTGCACAATCACAGGGATGCCCCATCGCGTCTCTTCAATGGCTCGGCGTTGAAACTCATTGGAACGCTCAGCCCCCTCGCGGGGCAAGAAGTGGCGGGTGACACAGGTTAAGTTACCAACAGGCAAATCGCCCCCCGATTGGAGTTGGTGGATTTTTTCTTCCAGCGTCATGCGCTTGAGAAGGTCTTCCACTCGCTCCTCAACGGGCAAATTGGGATTCTCGTAGGGGTCCATCTGCCCGTTCTTGTTGAAGTCAATCCAGTTGACGTGGTAAATGTCCGTCCGCTTGACATTTGGTGGCAGAAAGTAAGCGCGCTGCCCGCCACCTGCGTTGATCAGCATGAAGAACACCATCGCCAACACTCGCTTTCACCTCCAACTTTACCGACACCCTGCAACTCCCAGTGATTGTTACCCTCACTGCCCTTGCAAGTCAGAGGAACTTGACGAGCAAATGTTTATCGCTTGACGAAATAGCCGAAGCGGCGCAGGGCGTTTTCGTCTTTGCGCCAGTTTTTAGCGACTTTCACCCATAACTCCAAGAAGACTTTCTTCCCCAGCCATCGCTCAATCTCTTGGCGCGCCATCGTTCCGATTTTCTTGAGCATCTGCCCGCCTTGCCCGATGACGATACCCTTCTGGCTTTCCTTCTCCACATAGATGGTCGCCTTGACATATGCCAATCGGTCGCTTCGGTGCTCTATTTCGTCCACGATGACAGCGACGGCGTGGGGGACTTCTTCGTGGGTGTAATGCAACACCGCCTCGCGGATGGCTTCAGCAATGGGCAATTTTTCGGGTTGGTCGGTGAGGGTACCAAGCGGATAGTAAGGCGGACCCTCCGGCAGCCGCTCCATCACTTTGCGAAGCAGGATGGGCACTCCTTCACCCGTCAAAGCGGAGATGAGCACCGTTTCTTCGTAATTGCCGAAGGCTTCGTAAAGCAGTCGCCGTTCTTGCAGGACGGCAGGCGAGACGGCATCAATCTTGTTGATGACCAACAAGACAGGGCGAGGGGAAGTGCGGAGCAAACTGTTGAGCAATTCGGCTGCTCGTTCATCGTCAGGTGTTGGCGGCTCCGTGATGTCTACCATGAACAGCACCACATCGGCTCCTTCCAAAGCGGCGCGGGCTTCTTCCACAAGGTATTCGCCCAACTTGTGGCGAGGGCGGTGAACGCCGGGCGTATCCAGAAAAACGATTTGAGCCTTCTCCGTCTCCACAACCCCCACGATTCGGTTGCGGGTTGTCTGAGGTTTCGGCGAGACGATGGCAATCTTCTCGCCCACAAGGTAGTTTAGCAGGGTGGATTTCCCCACATTCGGCTTGCCCCACAAAACTGCATACCCTGACCGAAAATCGGGCGGGACAGCAAATTCTGACGCCACCTCAGGAATTTCCACTCGCTTTAAGCGTGACATCTTTCTCACCTCGCTGGGTTGCGGAAACAATTTTGGCACACTGTGCTATCATCACTGATGGCGCTCTTTAAGGTTTCCACCTGCCGTTGACAGGAGGGATGTCGGATGGGAGTTGAACTGCCTCGTTGGACGGACGAACGCGTTTGGGGCACTTGGCGCGTGAAAGTCGGATTAGCGCAAATGCTGCGGGGCGGCGTGATTATGGATGTGACGAATGCCGAGCAAGCCCGCATCGCCGAAGAAGCGGGGGCTGTCGCTGTGATGGCATTGGAGCGCGTTCCGGCTGACATCCGAAAAGAGGGTGGCGTCGCCCGCATGGCAGACCCTGAAAAAATCTTGGAAATCATGGAAGCCGTCACCATCCCTGTGATGGCGAAGTGCCGCATTGGGCACTTTGTGGAGGCAGAAATTTTGGAAGCATTAGGCGTGGACTTCATTGACGAGAGCGAAGTTCTTACCCCTGCCGACGAGCAGTTCCACATCAACAAGCACGCTTTCAAAGTCCCCTTCGTCTGTGGTGCCCGCGACTTGGGAGAAGCCCTTCGTCGTATTGCGGAAGGGGCTGCGATGATTCGCACGAAAGGGGAAGCCGGCACAGGCAATGTGGTGGAAGCCGTCCGACACATGCGCAAAATCATGGATGAAATCCGCCGCATCCAAGCCTTGCCTGAAGAAGAATTGGTCACCGTCGCCAAACAGTTGGGAGCACCTTACGAGTTAGTCAAGTGGGTGCATGATCATGGCCGGTTGCCTGTCCCCAACTTTGCAGCGGGCGGTATCGCCACACCCGCCGATGCCGCTTTGATGATGCGGTTGGGAGCGGAAGCCGTTTTCGTCGGGAGCGGCATCTTCAAGAGCAGTGACCCTTACAAGCGTGCCAAAGCCATTGTGGATGCTGTGACTTACTACGACCAACCCAAAATCCTTGCGGAAATCTCTCGCGGTTTGGGCGAACCAATGCGCGGGATTGACATCCGCACTCTCTCGGAGGCGGAGTTGCTGCAGGTACGCGGTTGGTAAACTTCGGAAAGGGAGGTGAGCGAAGGTGCGGAAGGTAGCGATGGGGGGAGCGGTGGTCGCTTCGCTGGCGGTAGCGTTTCTGTTGGGCGTTGTGGCGCAAGTGGGCTATGAAGACACTCCTTTCTTGCCGGGGTTGAAATGGCGAGTGCACGATGCCAAGCGCCCGCAGCCACCCGTCCTCGTGCCCGGTAAAACTTTCAGCGACCCTCCCTCTGATGCGGTTATCCTCTTTAATGGCAAAGATTTGTCCAAATGGCGCAGCGTTTTCGGCGGTCCTGCCCGCTGGAAGGTAGAGAACGGCTACATGGAAGTTATGCCGGGAACGGGTGACATCCAAACGATGGACGAGTTCGGCGATTGTCAACTGCACATTGAGTGGATGATTCCGAAAGGCACGGGCGGCAGCGGACAAGGACGGGGCAACAGCGGCATCTTCCTTATGGGACGCTACGAAATCCAAGTGTTGGACTCCTACGAGAACATCACCTACGCCGATGGGATGGCAGGAGCGGTTTACGGGCAATATCCGCCGATGGTTAACCCCTGCCGACCGCAAGGTGAATGGCAAACCTTTGACATCATTTGGCTTGCCCCTCGGTTTGATGGCGACAAACTGGTGCGCCCAGGCTACCTTACCCTCATCCACAACGGCGTCGTGGTGCATTACCACACACCTGTGATGGGTGTGACGGGTCATCGCCGATTGCCCACTTATCGCCCTCATCCTCCGGTTGGTCCCTTGCGATTGCAGGATCACGGTTTTCCCGTCCGCTACCGCAACATTTGGTATCGCCCCCTGAAAGGCTACGATGGCGAGCCCGAGTGGCGGGATTTGACCTTCGTGATTTTCCCGAACTTGCCGCGTCCGTAGTGGTGAAAGCGATTGGCGCAGGGATTGACCCCTGCCCCACTTTAGGCGAAGGAGGCGATGGGGATGGCGAAGTATGGCTACGATGACACGCCGTTTCTGCCCAACACGAAGTGGCGGGTGCATGACAGCAACCGCCCACAACCACCCGTCGTTTGGCCTGGTTGGTTCAGTACTCAAGAAGCCCCAGGCGAACCCCCGTCCGATGCCGTCATCCTTTTTGACGGCAAAGACCTATCCAAATGGGTGAGTGCTCGGGACGGTGGTCCTGCCCGCTGGAAGGTAGAAAACGGCTACATGGAAGTTGTGCCGGGAACGGGTGACATCCAAACGATGGACGAGTTCGGCGATTGCCAACTGCACATTGAATGGGCGGCGCCCGCCGAAGTGCGCGGGGAGGGACAAGGACGAGGCAACAGCGGTGTCTTCCTCATGGGGCGCTATGAAATTCAAGTGCTGGACTGCTACGAAAACCCCACTTATGCCGACGGAACCACGGCTGCTATCTACGGGCAATTTCCGCCATTAGTCAACGCCTCCCGCCGACCGGGCGAGTGGCAAGTTTACGACATCATTTGGCTGGCGCCCCGCTTTGATAAAAATGGCAATCTCATTCGCCCCGCTTATGTGACGGTGTTCCACAACGGCGTCGTGGTTCACTACCACACCCCGCTCTTTGGTCCAACGACCCATCGGCAAACTTTGCCCTACACGCCCCATCCACCCGTTGGACCTTTGCGGCTGCAAGACCATGGCGACCCAGTCCGCTACCGCAACATTTGGTATCGCCCCCTGAAAGGCTACGACGGCGAACCCGAGTGGCGAGACTGGACGCCCATCGTAATGGCACCACGCAATCCGTGAGAAAAAAACAAAAAGACTGGTTGTGCCCAAAACCATTTAGCGCGGGAAGGGGGGAGAAACCGTGAAAACACGGTTGTCAATACGGGATGCCTTTCAGTCACCACCACCTATTTTTGCGCCGCTCCCGATTTGGTGGTGGAGCGGAGAGCCCCTTGACAAAAATCGGCTCCGATGGCAGATGGAACACTTAGCCGAAGCAGGGGTCAAACAGGTTCTCGTCATGAACCTCGCTCCCAACGGACCGCTGTTCGGAAGCCAACCCGACCACCCTCCCTTCCTCTCGGAAGAGTGGTGGGACTGCTTCCTGTTTGTGCTTCAACAGGCAGAAGCGTTGGGAATGCGGGTATGGTTCTACGACCAATTGGGCTTTTCGGGAGCACGCTTGCAAGACCAACTGGTGTTCGCTAATCCTCAGTTCCAAGGTGCGGCAATCCAATGGGTGGAAACGACGGTGGAGGGTGAGGCGAATGTTTCCCTCACTCCCCCTCCCGGCGTGACGCCCCTCGCCATCCACGCCTTACCCCTTGACGACGCTGCGCCTGCCCGATGCCTTGCAGTGTTCCATGAAGGCGCTCCTATGCCTTTCCAGTGGAAAGCCCCCTCAGGGCGTTGGCGTCTTGTGCTCTTTTATGCTGTCCCATCCAAGTTTGACTACCTGAACCCTCAAGCCTGTCAGGCACTCCTTAACAAAATTCACGGCGAATTTGAACGACGAGCAGGCAAGTATCTGGGCAAGGTGCTGGTGGGCAGTTTCCAAGACGAGTTCCCCATGCTGCCCAAGTGGACCTGGCAGTTTCCCGAGAAATTCCGAAAGCGAAAGGGCTACGAAATTCGCGAGTGGCTTTGCGCCCTCTTCTTCCCCACGACAGAAGAAGGGCGAAAGGTGCGGTGCGATGCGTTGGAAGTGCTGAGCGAGTTAGCGGAAGAAGCCTTCTTCCGTCCCCTTTACGAGTGGCACGAAAAGCACGGCATGCTCTTGGGTTGCGACCAAATGAACCGAAATGCTGACCCGATTGAAGGGCAACGCTGGTATCTTGACTATTTCCGCATCCTGCGTTGGTTCTCAGCACCGGGACAAGACCACAGCGGCGACGTCAAACCCCACGACGCCATCGCCCAACTTTACCGCCGCCCCCGCGTTTGGTTGGAAGGTTTTCACAGCAGCGGCTGGGGACACACTCTTGACGAATTATCGCAATGGCTGCATCGGTGGTATCAGCGAGGGGCAAACCTTTACAACCCCCATGCCATCTACTACAGCACGAAAGGCTCATGGTGGGAGTGGGCGCCCCCCAGCACCTGTTGGCGTCAACCTTATTGGCGCCACTACCGCCTTTTCGCCGAACATGTCGCCCGACTGAGTTTCCTACTTAGTCAAGGGCACCATGTTTGTCCCTTGGCGGTGCTTTATCCAAGCACCACCATCCAAGCCCACATGGGATTGGGCGAACCTGACGAAGTGGCAAAAGAATGCCAACGAGTTTACTGGGCGTTAGTGGGCAACCCGAATTGGTGGCGACCACAATTAGGCGTCCTTGAAAAAGACGGGCGCGATTTCACCCTGCTAAACGAGGAAAGCCTTGAAGGAGCGAAAGTGCAGCAAGGCGCATTGGTTCTCGGTTCCAATCGCTTTCAGGTCGTGATGTTGCCCCATGCTGCCGTTTTGAGGGCGAAAACCTTTGACCGCCTCCTTTCGCTGGCGAAATCGGGCGGAACCGTCATTGCCGTCGGGTGCGTGCCGTCCCAACTTTTGGGCAAAAGCCGAGAGGAAACGGAAGAAGCCGTTCAAGCCCTCTTCGGTTTTGCTCCTTCCCGCAATGCCCGTTCTTACTCGGAAGTGACTTTCCCTTCAGGTGGTGGCGGAATTTTTGTCAAGGAGCCAGAGAAAGTCACAGAAGTGTTGGCAACTAAATTACCCCCCACAGTGGAAGGCGTTCCTTATCGGCACTGGCGCATTGAGCGCGAAGACTTCTTCTTCCTCGTCCATCCCCAAGTTTTCGCCAACCCGCAACCGGTGCAAAGTGCGCCCATAGAGCCGCTCATTATCCCTGTCCGTTTTGCGGTGAAGGGAGTTCCTCACCTTTGGGACACAATGACCGGGGAAGTTCTCCCCCTTCCTGCGCGAGTAACTGAAAAAGGCACGGAAGTGCCGTTGGACTTTTCACACGCCAACGCTCTGGTTATCTCCTTCCGTCGCGGCAAACCGTCGGAACCTACTGCCCCTGCCCGCGAGGAAGAGGCATTAAGTTTGACGGGCGACTGGCAAATCACCTATGTGCCCACTCTGGACAATCGTTGGGGCGATTTTGATTTGCCCCCTTCAGACACCGTTCCAGTGCAGGTTCGGCGTTTTCGTTTCCGCGCCGAAGGCGAAGGGGAAGATGGCGTAACTTTGGGTTGGTATTTGCCCGATTTTGATGACCGAACTTGGGAACAACGAACTTACTCGTTCGGTCCCTACTTGCTGCGGCGCGGACCATTCCCACCCGACCAAACTTCCTCCCTGCGTGTAAGCGGCACCGAACCTGATTGGCAACCCGTGCTCCTATCGCTGAAACTGGGCATTGAAAAGGACCCTGCTCATGGGGGAACTTTGGGACCGAAAGGAAGCGTGCCAGAGGAATTCGTGGATTTGGGAGTGGGGGCGGAAGGCGAAACTTTTGACCTGTTCACCAAAGTGCATGCCTCTTCTGAACAGCAACAGTGGCTTAGCGTGTTTGGAAGTTGCGGGAAGGAAGTGTGGTTGAACGGTGAACAACTGTTCCCGCCAACAGACGCTGACCTCATTTGCCTTCCCGTTCGGCTGCGGGTGGGGTTGAATTCGCTGCTGCTGCGAATAACTCGGCGAGTGGGGCGAACGCGGGTTTCCTTCCAGTTCCTTGACGAACCCAACCGTGCCTTGATGCCCAACTGGATTTGGTTTCCCGAACTTCCCTATCCCGACTTTGGCATCCCTCGCTGCTCTCGCGCCTTCCGCCGCACCATCACTATTCCGTCACTGGTGCGGGAGGCATGGTTAGGCATCGTGGCAGAAAGCGGCTATCGGCTTTGGGTTAATGGGCACTTTCTCGGCGAAGGACGCATTGACCACTCCCGTATCGCCTTAGACCGCTACGACATCGGCAGTTACTTGCAACAAGGGGCGAACACAATCGCGGTGCGGGCTTGGACGGAAGGGGGAGCGGCTGGGTTGTTGGTTTACGGCGAAATTGTGCTGCGCAACGGAGAACGGGTCGTTTTCACCTCCAACCCGTCGTGGCGGACGAATAGGTGGGAATTGGGGAAAGAGCCCAGCGATTGGATGGAACCGCGCCATGATGACCGCCATTGGCACTATGTTATCAGTCAAGGCATCCCGCCGATGGCGCCTTGGGGCGAAGTGGACGGATTGCCGAAAAATCAGG
>Ga0209993_10027_pt1 | contig 26625 bp, 25 predicted proteins | sample Antgeofumaro1A2A_FD_188082 | JGI IMG/M metagenome (GOLD analysis project Ga0209993, IMG submission 188082) | Geothermal fumarole subsurface microbial communities from Mt. Erebus, Antarctica - 1A2A (SPAdes) (version 2) | ecosystem: Environmental > Terrestrial > Volcanic > Fumaroles | place...
TCTCTGGCGCCTTTGCCCTTTATCCGCTAGCGGTTCGTTGGGCAGAGGAGTTTCAGAAGGTACACCCCAATGTCCGCTTTGACATCACAGGTGGGGGAGCGGGCAAAGGAATTACGGACACATTGGCAGGCTTGGTAGACATCGGGATGTGCTCTCGCGAACCTCATCCTGAAGAGTTGCAAAAAGGAGCAGTGTTTGTGCCCGTCGCCAAGGACGCTGTCGTAGCGACCATCCATGAGCGCAACCCTGTCCGTAATTTGCTTTTACGCAAAGGGGTCACAAAGGAAACCTTGCACGCCATTTGGGTGACAAGGCGCATAAAGACTTGGGGGCAAGTCGTCGGCACAAAGGACCCTTCGCCCATCCATGTCTACACCCGCGCCGATGCGGCGGGGGCGGCGGAAACTTGGGCGAAGTTCCTTGTGGGTAAAGAGGGCAAACAGGAAGATTTGAAAGGTGTAGGCGTTTCAGGAGACCCTGGTATGGCAATCGCTGTCGCCCGTGACCCATTGGGCATTGGCTACAACAATATCGCTTTCGCCTACGACCACCGAACGGGCAAACCTATTAAGGGCTTGCTCATCCTGCCCTTGGACCTCAACGGGGACAGGAAACTGGACCCAAGCGAGAACTTTTATGGAAGCCGTCACCAATTGCTACATGCCATTGCTGCCGGTCACTATCCCTCGCCACCAGCCCGCTACCTCTATTTCGTCACCAAAGGTAAACCTGAAGGGGTTGTTGCGATGTTCCTTCAGTGGGTTCTCACAGAGGGGCAGAAAATCGTTCCTCAAGCAGGTTTCGTCCCATTGACCTCCTCTGATGCCTTAACAGCGCTCCAAAAGGTGAGGTGAAAGGGAATGGCAAAAGTGATGTCCCGTCGCCTTTTTTGGGATCGGACCTTCACGGTATTACTTTGGGGCGCTGGATGTTTAGTCATCGGGTTAACAGGTACCTTGTTCACCGCCCTTTTCTGGCGGGCACTGCCCCTCCTGCATCGTCAGCCGTTATCTGAGTTGTTGATGGGAACCCAGTGGCAGCCGGCGAAGGAGGCTTTTGGGTTTCTGCCCTTCCTTATCGGTTCTTTAGGGGTCACTCTGACAGCGATGGCGATAGCAGTGCCCCTGTCGTTGCTAACCGCTGTCTACCTTGCCGAATATGCCCGACCGACAGTGCGCTTGCTGCTCAAGCCAATGGTAGACCTGATGGCAGGCATTCCCTCTGTCGTTTACGGTGTGTTCGGGGTGTTAGTCATCGTGCCAGCGGTGGGAAAACTGGCGGCGTTTGTCAAAACTTATCTTCCGTCGGTACCCTTGTTGACTCCGTCGGCTCCGCCGACAGGCTACAGCCTGCTGGCAGGGGGTATCGTGTTGGCGCTAATGGTATCGCCGACAGTCATCGCTGTCATGGACGAAATTTTGCGCAGCATTCCAATGAGCCTACGGGAAGCAGCCTTAGCGCTGGGGGCAACGCGATGGGAGACGGTGCGGTTCGTTGTCTTGCGGGCAGGGCACCCTGGCATCGTCAGTGCTGTCTTGTTAGGGTTCGCCCGCGCTTTTGGCGAGACGATGGCAGTGGTGATGGTAGTCGGTAATGTCCCGTCCATCCCTAAGTCCCTTTTTGATCCTGCCTATCCGCTACCGGCTTTGATTGCCAACAGTTATGGGGAGATGATGTCCGTTCCCCTTTACGATGCGGCATTGATGCTAGCGGCGTTGTGGCTGTTCCTTAGCGTTCTTGCTGTCAACCTTGTTGCCCAACACTTCCTTCGGCGGGTGAGGCGGGGGTGGGCAGGATGACTTGGCGGCGCCGTCAAGAAAGGTGGATGAAGGTGGCAATGATGGCGGCGACAAGTTTGCTAATCGGGTCATTCTTTGCCTTGCTCACTGTCCTTGTCGTGAAAGGTTGGCAAGCGATTAGTTGGTCAATGGTGGTGAAACTGCCGACAGGAGGCGCCTATTTTGGGGGCGAGGGGGGCATCCTCAATGCGATCGTTGGTTCCCTTCTCCTCGCCGTTGGGGCAACGTCCCTTTCATTGCTCGTGGCACTTCCTACCGCCTTGTTATTACAACCTGACTATGCTGGTCGGAAAAAGTTCGCTCAATTTTTGCGGTCACTGTTGGATGGGCTTTGGGGTGTGCCGTCCATCGTTTACGGTGCGTGCGGATATGCCTTGTTGGTCGCCTTGGGGTGGCGAGCCTGTTTGCTGGGCGGCCTCATCGCCTTGGCGTTCGTGGAGTTGCCCATCATGGTGCGGGCAATGGACGAAGCCTTGGGGATAGTGCCCAAGGCGATGAAAGAAGCCGCTTACGCCCTTGCCTTCACCCGTTATGAAACGATGCGCCATGTTGTCCTTCGGCAAGCCTTACCTTCATTGGTCACGGCAGTGTTGTTAGCCTTCGGGCGGGGCATTGGCGATGCTGCCTCGGTGCTCTTCACAGCGGGTTATACAGACAACATTCCCCGTTCGCTTTTTGACCCTGTCGCCTCCCTGCCCCTTACTGTCTTTTTCCTGCTCAATACGCCCTTTGAAGAAGGTCAACGACGAGCCTATGCTGCTGCTTTCGTTTTGCTGGTGTTGGTGTTGGCGGTTAACGTGTTGGCGCGGGTGATAACGAAGCCCCTTTCTCGCTATATCGTCCGATAAAGGTGATGAGACGATGCCACGCATTGTCGTCCGCAATTTGTCGGTATATTACGGGAGCCATCAAGCCTTGCGGGATGTTAGCGTGGAAATCCCTGACGGGCAAATCACGGTAGTGTTAGGGCCTTCAGGTTGCGGCAAAACAACCTTCCTGCGCTGCTTGAACCGTTTGATTGACCTGACAGAGGGGGCGAAGGTAACAGGGGAAGTCTTCCTTGATGGCGAAAACATTCTCGCTAAAGATGCTGACTTGTTGCGGTTACGCCAAAAGGTCGGGATGCTTACTCAAAAGCCCCAAGTCTTTCCGATGTCCATTTACGAGAATGTCGCCTTCGGAGCTTGGCTGAAGGGACTTCGGGACAAGAAAGCCCTAGACGAGTTGGTGCGCCAATGTTTGCAGCGGGTGCACCTTTTAGAAGAGGTGAGGGATCGGCTTTTCGCCCCTGCCTTCCAACTTTCCGTCGGTCAACAGCAGCGGTTGTGTTTGGCGCGGGCGCTGGCGGTGGAGCCAGAAGTTTTGCTCTGCGATGAACCGACTTCCGCACTGGATCCACTCTCAGCGCAGAAGGTGGAAGAGTTGTTTCGGGAACTAAAGGAGCGCTACACCATTGTCCTCGTCACCCATTCCCTGCGGCAAGCGAAGCGGCTGGCGGACTATGTCCTATTTTTCTACATGGGCGAACTGGTGGAACACGGGCCAGCCCAACAGGTCTTCAGCGAACCGAGGGAGGAGCGGACAAGGGCATTTCTTACAGGGGTGATTGGGTGAAGGGGATCAACCCGACAGTAACTCATCCACCAAAACGGAACATCCTCGCAATTCACTTCCCGCCGCTCGCCCAAGGAGGATAAACCCTTCGCCTACCCTGATGCCCACATCTTCCGTCAAGACCGCCATGACGGAGCCGCGATTGGCAAGGTCGTAATGGCACAACAATCCCCGTTCGCCCTCACCGACCTCCATCAGCGTGTCGGGATGGAGGACTTTCGTCCGCGCCCAAGGCGGCGGCAGATGCACCCGCATTCCGTCGTGGCGGTAAGGCGCGCCAAGAACACCGTCGTAAAATTGCGAACTCAGTTCCGCCATGCCATATTCGTTGACGCACCATTCAGCGGGAATGCCGAAAATGCGCTCGTAAAGCCGATACAACTCCTCCCGCTCCATCTCCCGAGAGCGCCCTTTAAACCCACCCGTGTCCATCAACCGGCTTCCTTCAGGCAAACGAAAAGTGACATTGTTGTCAAGACACCAGTCCAAAAAGTGCACGAAGGAGAAGGAAGTTCCAAGCATCATCACGGGCTTGCCCCTTTCTTCCGCTTCTTTCAGCCATCTCGTCAACTCTTCCGCCAACAACCTACCACCCCTGATGAACCACCCACTTCGCTGCTCCGTCTCGCTCTGTGCTCTATGCTCCCTGTCCCCCGTTCCACGCTCCTCGCTCCCTGCTTCGTGCTTCGTGCCCCACGCTCGCAAAATCGTTGCTAACATATGCCCCAAGGACGAATGGGGCAATTCGTCGGGAGGCGGGAACAGGATGGCGATGGGCATCAAGTGACGCTCCGGGAGCAGATGGGGTTCAAACCAACGGAGCACGGAAGTTTCGTAAAGGCGCAGGTTGAAAATGAAATGGCGGCTTCTTGCTTGCTCACCGAAGGTTGTGCCGCTGGACAGAAAAACTGCTTCTGCCTGTTCCACGGGTTCGCAAGCGACCTCTATCACTTTGAAGGCTTGGGTGGGCACAGGGGGAATTTGCGCCCAATGGGTGACCGTTGCAGGTGTTACACCCCGCTGCTGGCATAAACGCCGATATGGCTCATTGCGCTCAAACTGGTAAGCAAACAACTCCAACGCCAACTTGTTGAAAGCCCCTTCCTCCCGCTCACCCCGTTCTATGAACGCCAAAATAGCGGCATCCAAACGCCTTGCCTCCACACCTTTCGCCTCCTTGCTTTCACAGCGACAACGCTCCGCTGAGTTGTCAGGGAATGACAGAGAGGGAAAGGTTAGTGCTGCTACACCGCTTGGGAAGTATGCATGCGGACGAATTCGGTGATGATATGAAGGAGCAACTCTACGCTTTGCAAAGCGGACGGGATGTCAAGGCGCTCGTTTTCAGGCGAGTGGGGACTTTCTTCGCCACAGCAAAGGAGCACGCACCGAATTCCGTGCTCGTTGAAAATGTTGGCATCGCTTCCGCCCCCGGTGCTTTCCCATTGGGGCGTCAAGCCCATCTTCGCTAAAGCGGCTGCCACCAACCGAGCAGGCAAGTCCGTTTCGGCGATTCGGAAGGCTCGGTAGACTTCCCAGACCTGCACTTCTGCCTTTCCGCCTCCTTTTTCAGCTTCCCCCTCCAGCAGGGAGACCATGTGGGCAATTTGAGCCTCCAACTTGCGGGGGTCATGGCTTCTGGCTTCCCCCCAAATTTCCACTTCCTCGGGCACAATATTGGTCGCCAAGCCGCCCCGAATGATGCCAATATTCGCCGTCGTTTCATAGTCAATTCGTCCCAAACGCATCGCTGCAATGGCTCGCGATGCCAGTTGAATGGCGTTGATCCCCTTTTCGGGCGATACGCCTGCATGGGCGGCTTTCCCCTTGACAATTGCTCGTAGGCTTTTCTGGGATGGGGCTTGAACGATGACGCGGTTGACGGGTGGCCCACTGTCCAACACGAACCCAACTTGTGCGCTAATTTGCGAGTAATCCAAGTGCTTGGCGCCGTGCAATCCTGTTTCTTCGCCGACGGTGAATACGATTTCCAGCGGTCCGTGCGGGATGCCATCTTCACGGAGCACTCGGAGCAGTTCCAGCAACACGCAAACTCCCGCTTTGTTGTCAGCGCCCAAGATGGTCGTGCCATCGGAACGAACTTTATCACCCTCCACGATGGGTTTGACATTCTCGCAGGGGACAACCGTATCCAAGTGAGCGTTCAAGAAAAGGGGCGGGACATCAGGGACGGTCCCCGCGACCTTAACGATGAGGTTGCCTTGCTCCCCGCCAAAGGCGCGTCCCGCTTCGTCCTCCTTTACTGGCAACCCCAATTCGCGCAATTTCGCCTTTACTGCCTCGGCAACCTTCCCTTCGCGCCCGGATGGGCTTGGGATTTGCACTAACTTTAAGAAGTCCGCCAGAAAGCGCTCCCGATTTATCGGCATCGCACATGACCCCCCTTTGGTGAAAGGCTGTCAAGCGCCCTCTCAATCTTAGCACAACCGCTCCTTGACAACCTTGCGCTTTGTCGTCAACCTTTTACTGGCAGCGGTGGCATAATCAGAATGCCGCAAGGAAAACTTTGGTGGCACGGAGGCGATGGACATGTCCAAAGGGACGATGATCGCGTTGCTGTTGGGGGTTGTGGCGGTGATTGTGGGCATTGTGTTGGTTGCTGCTTGGTGGGGTGACTTTTTGACAGTTCTAAAGGGTGCTCTCGGTCCCATGCTGGTGCTGGGAGGGGCGCTTGTCATCGCTATCGCTTGGAGTGAATACCAAGCGGCGAAGGAAATGGAGCGGTTGACGACGCAAGCCCAACAATCTGTGGCAGCCCCATCTTCGCAACCGCAAGCGAGCGGGGAGCAAACTTCGCAGCAATGACGGGACTACTAGAGTATCTTGGAACGGAGGCAGTTGGAAGGACGATCGCCCTATGGTGACCTGCGATGGCACGCCATTTAGTCCATCCAACAACAAGAGACCAAATTTGCCCTGCCCGCAAGTTGGCGCTGTTGGCGCTGGTAGAAGTGGAGAAGAAGGCGGCATATGTCAACCTTTCGCTGCGGGAGTTGTTACGGCAGAAACGCCTGCCGGCTAAAGAGCGGGCAATGGCGACGGCTTTCGCATTGGGTGCCACCAAAATGCGCCTTTACCTTGACCACATCATTCAGCACTTCTGCGATTACGAGTTGAAAGAGTTGCCCCTCTTCGTTCGCAACATTTTGCGTCTTGCCGCCTACGAGTTGATTTTCTTCCGCCACCCTGCTCCCATCGTTGGGAGTGAGTATGTCAAGTTGGCGAAGCGGTTTGGACACCCAGGGACAGCAGCGCTGGTCAACGCCATCGTCCGTCGGATGGGCGAAAGGTGGCGAGAGGTGCCCATCCCTTCCCTTGAGGATGACCCTGTCGCCCATATCAGCATTACGACTTCCCATCCGCAATGGATGGTGCGGCGGTGGCTCTCCTTCTGGGGCGTCGCAGAAACCCTCGCCCTTTGTCGTGCCAACAACGAAGTGCCGCCGTTATGCATCCGTGTCAACCTCAAATACACCGAGCGCGAGTTAGTAGCGCAAGTGTTAGAGTTTTGTTGTCGCAAAATTGAGCCGAGCCCTTGGGTGCCTGAGTGTCTTCGTTTGGACACCACCTGTGATGTCACTAAATTGCCTGGCTTTATTGGGGGGCTGTTTACTGTTCAGGATGAAGGGGCGATGTTGGTGCCCTACCTGTTGGAGCCTAAGCCGGGTGACCTCATCATTGACGCTTGCGCCGCTCCGGGAGGCAAAACGACCCACATTGCCGAGTTGACCAAAGACGAAGCCGAAATCATCGCCGTTGACACTCACCCCTCGCGCCTGAAGTTGGTGGAAGAGAACGCCACTCGGCTCAAACTTTTCAGCATCAAGACCCTGCAGGGCGATTGGACGGAGTTGGCGGAGCAGTTTGTCAACCGAGCCGACAAGGTGCTCTTGGATGTCCCTTGCTCTGGCACAGGAACTCTTCGCCGAAAGGTGGATGCTCGCTGGCACAAAAGCGAAGAGCAAGTGAAAGAGTTGGCGGCTTTGCAAGAGCAACTTTTAGAAGCCTCCGCTCCCGTTGTCCGCAAAGGTGGGGTGATCGTTTACGCTACCTGCAGTTTGGAGCCCGAGGAAGATGAGGAAGTTGTCAAAGCCTTTTTGGAACGCCATCCCGAATTCGTGGTGGACGACCCGCGTCCCTTCCTCCCCGCTGAAATTCCTGAGGCAGTCACACAGGAAGGCTTTTTGCGCTTGTACCCTCACAAACACACTACGGACGGCGTATTCGCCGTGCGACTGCGAAAGGTGGGTTGACGAAAAAGGGTGATAGAGAGTGCGAGTAATTGCAGGCATTAGCAAGGGCACACAACTGAAAAGCCCCCCGCACGGACGGGTGCGCCCGACCAGCGACCGCATCCGCACTGTCCTGTTTGACATGCTGGGGCAATTGGTCATAGACAGCCACTTTCTTGACTTGTGCGCCGGAACAGGTTCCGTCGGCATAGAAGCGCTCAGCCGAGGCGCTGCCCGCGCCGTCTTCGTGGAGATTGATAGTCGGTGTGTGGAGACCATCAAGGCTAACTTGCTGCTCACGAAACTTTTTGACCGAGCCCGCATTGTCAAGGGTGATGCTCGCCGCAAGTTGCCGCAACTTCTGGCAGAAGGGGAACGGTTTGACATCGTGTTCATGGACCCGCCTTACGGGACTGACTTAGCGGGACAGTTGCTGGCTTGGCTTGGAACGCACACCGAGTTGTTGCGAAGACCTCGGTTAGTCGTTGTGCAGCAATTGGCACGGGAAAGTTTGCCCGAAGAAGTAGGAGAGTTGAAAGCCTTTGAGCACCGACGGGTCGGTGAGCATGTGTTGCGCTTCTTCTCGCCGACCGGTGACTGGGGGGAAAAGCGATGATTCGCGCTGTCTATCCCGGCACTTTTGACCCCGTGACCAACGGGCACTTGGATGTGATAGAGCGGGCAGCCAGAATTTTTGACGAACTCATCGTTGCCGTTACCACTAACCCTGCCAAAACCCCTTGGTTCACACTGGAGGAGCGGGTGACGATGCTGAAGGAGTGCTGCCAACATCTGTCCAATGTGCGGGTGGAAGCCTTTGATGGTTTGCTGGTCAACTTCGCCCGGAAGGTGGGAGCGAAGGTCATTATCAAGGGGCTACGGGCAATTTCTGACTTTGACTACGAGTTCCAAATGGCTGCCATCAACCGAAAGTTAGCGCCCGAAATTGAGACCCTCTTCCTGATGACCAGCCTGCCCTATGCTTACCTGAGTTCCAGCGCTGTCAAGGAAGTAGCGTCGTTGGGTGGATGCTTGAAAGAACTCGTGCCCGAAAATGTCGCTGAGCGCCTGCACCAAAAAGTGATGGAAAGGAGGCGATAGCCATTTCGGATATCTATCGCGCCATCACGGAACTGGAGGAACTGGTTCAGAATGGGCGACACCTTTTGGGGCGCTGGGTCGTCATTGACGAAGAATTATTTACCACCAAATTGCACCGAATGCGTGCTTCGCTGCCTGACGAAATCCGCAAGGCGATGGAAATTCAACGGGAAAGTGAGCGTTACCTGCGGGCAGCCCGAGAGGAAGCCCAGCGTATCGTAGAGGATGCCAAACGGGAAGCCGACCGCATTCTTGAACATGCCCGTCAGGAAGCGGAACGTATGGTCGCCGAAAGCCTCATCGTCCGACAAGCCGAGCAGCGCGCCCACGAAATCGTAACGGAAGCCGAGCGAGAAGCCACAATGCGCCGGCAAGAAATGGACGATTACATCCGCAATGTCCTCAACCGATTAGAGCGCTTCGCCCGCCGTTTGCTGGAAGTGGTAGAGGAAGGACGCCGGGAGTTGCAAGGTTGATGGTCGCCCCCATCCATTTTTAACGGGGAAAGAGGTGACAGGGAATGAGTTGGTATGCGGGTTACGGTGAAGCGGATATTACGCCGCCCATCGGTGTTTGGTTGACAGGGTTTGCTGCCCGCACGAAACCTTGCGACGCAATTCACGACCCCCTTTCCGCCCGTGCGTTGGTGCTGAAAAATGGTCAAGGCAAATGTGCCGCTTTGCTGACTTTGGACTTAATCGCCTTGACAAGTCAGCAAGTTTCTCAATTGCGCCGGTTGGTGCAGGACTGGACGAGTATCCCGCCCCAAAACCTGCTCATCAACTGCTCCCATACCCACTCTGCCCCAGCAGTGGGTGAGTTAGTGGCATCCTCTATGGGCATCCCTGACCCTGCCTACTTGGATGTCACCATCCGAAAGGCAGCGACGGCTGTGAAGGAAGCATGGGCGAACTTAACACCTGCCGAACTGTTCTTTGGGTCTTCCGAGTGCCACATCAGCATCAATCGCCGCCAACGAATGCCCAACGGGCGCATCGTGATTGGGCGAAACCCAGAGGGAAGTGTTGACCCGAAAGTCAATACCTTGGTTGCCCGAACGGAGGACGGGCATCAAATCGTTGCTTTTGCCTATGCCTGTCATCCCGTCGTTTTGGGCGAGAACAACTATGCGGTCACAGCCGATTATGTGCACTTCGCCCGGGGTGGGGTGGAAGAGTTTTTTGGGAGCGGAACGCAAGCGCTTTTTTTACAAGGTTGCGCGGGCAACATCAATCCAAGAGAGCGAGGCACTTTTGACATTGCTCGCCGATTAGGGCAAGAGTTAGCGGCAAGCGTCCTTCAGGCTGTCCTGCGGGCAGAGCCCGTTGTGGGCGAGAGCGTTGGGAGCGTTATTGGCACCTTGAAATTGCCCCTGTTACCGCCCCCCTCCCCAAAGCAATTGCGGGAGCATCAGCGAGTTTTCCAAAAAAGGGCAAAGACTGCTCAGCGGGAGGGGCGCTTGGGCTGGGCTCGGTGGCAAAGGGAGGAAGCCGAATGGGCAAAGCGAGTGTTGAAAGCCTTGCGGGAAAAGGCATTGCCAACCTACGAACTCATGAACGCTCAAGTGCTGCGGATAGGGGATGTAGCCTTTGCCAGTTTGGCGGCAGAAGTCTTTGCGGAAATTGGGTTGACCATTCGCCACCAATCGCCTCTGCCGCGCACTGTCCCTTTAGGCTACACGAATGGCTGCATCGGCTACTTACCAACAGCGACAGCATATGAGGAAGGCGGCTACGAAGTGGAACAAGCCTTCAAGTTCTATGGGCGCTTGCTGATGCATGCTCCTGAAAGCGAGCAGATAGCGACGGAATGGTTGCTACGGCAGTTGAAGCGGGTGGCTGCAGCGCCACCTTCATGAAAGGTCATTCCCGCACGAAGGGGCGTAAGAATTCGTGCCATTTAGGGTTGCGGAGGGCTTGCATGAGTTTGGCATAGCCCATGTAGGGCAAGTAGGCGGGTTTGCGGGGGCGCTTCCGCAAGGTCATCCCTGCTTCTTCAGGAGTGCGATTGCCCTTCTTGTTGTTGCAGCGGGTGCAGCAGGCAACCAAGTTCTCCCAATCGGTCTTCCCGCCCCGGTCGCGCGGAATCACATGGTCAATGGTCAAGCCCGGTCCCCGATAGCCGCAGTATTGACAGGTGTAATCGTCTCGGATGAGGATGCTGCGACGGTTGAGCCGAACCCGAGCTGGGGGACGATGGGCATATGCCATTAACCGAACGACAGAAGGCACCGGCAACTCTTCCCGAGCCGCATGGACGACCAAGCCGCCCTCAGACTTGACCATCTCGGCTTTCCCCTTCAGCAGCAGGACAATCGCCCGCTTGACGGAGACAATGTTCAGGGGCTCGTAATTGCGGTTGAGCACCAGCACAGGTGCGTTGAGAACGCCGTCCGTTGGATGGAAGGCTGTCACCTCCTCTCTGCGTCTGTCCGTTGGCTTAGTGCTGTGCATGGTTGGTCACCACGCGTAAAAACGCATCGGCTTTAATTTTGCCGCATAAATCCCACCCCGTTCACCCGAATGGAGGCAGGCTCGCCCAACTGTCCGTCCACTTCAAAGCGAACAGGCAAAAATTGCTCCAAAAGCCAAATATGTGTGAGGGTGTGCTGAGTGAGGGCACTGGTGCGGATGACAGAAGTCCCGTCGGCTAATGCCATGAACAGCACCAATTGGTCGGCAAGGTGTTTGTCGACGGGAGCAGTGGTGCGCCAATATTGGGCGAACTCGTCTGCGGCTTCGTCGGCAACTTTCTCGGCAGGCTTCCCTAACTCGCCCAGTGCCGAGAAGCCGGCAACCACTTGCTCAAATTCCGCCGCAAGGAACACGATGGTGCCGGTGGAAGGGGAGGGTAACTCACGGATGTCCACTTCAAGATCGCTTTGCCGAAAGCCCATGTTTAACAACCGGTTGACGGCTTGGTTGGCTTGTCGGACAGCAATGGAGCGCTTCAGGTTGGACAGAGCACTCACAATCCAGATGCGCCGCAACTTCCCCCGCTCCGTCAAGGTGAGGGGTCGCAGTGGGAAATGGGCAGGACGAATGGTAGCGCTCAACTCGCCCCCGCCCTTCGGGAACCATCCCGCCTTGACAAGGGTGAATTCAGCGCTCGCCCCCATTCGTTGCACCATTGGCAAAAACACATGCGCCAAGTAGTCGTAAGGTGGGCTGAAGGGGACATGAGTGCCACAACGGATAATGCGGACAGTGGACGGGTGTGGGGCAAAGGAAAGGGCAGGAAAGACCGTTTGGAAAACGAGAGTGCCCGAACCGGCACTCGGTTGGTCTACAGAGACATCAAAGGTGAAGGTGCCACCTTTCAACCGGTGCGGGACGAACCGCAGTTCGGGGCTATTGACTTTCGCTCCCTGCACTTCAGCATCGCTGACAGCGGCAGCCGCCCGCACGGCAGTCAAATGTTGCGGGCGAAGCCCTGGATTTTTCCGCCCCGCTCGGATGTTGACAATGTGCAACGGTTTGCCAGTGAGGGCGGAAAGCGCCAAACTGCTGCGCAGAATTTGTCCGCCCCCTTCGCCGTAACTTCCGTCAATGGTCACCCACTCCATTCACCGACACCTCTTTCGCCCTATAATCGGTCACGGTGCTCTAAGATGGCTGTAGGCAAGTATGCGATGCTTGTCGGTTTAGCGTTAACGGTGTTGGGAGGCTGCGAGCGTCCCTACCCGACTCGCATGGCGGTTTTCCGCACCTCATTGGAAGGTCGGACGGTAGGGCAGCGGCACAATGCTTTGAAAGCGGCCCGCTCTTTGAATGGGGCAATGGTGATGCCAAAAGGGGTGCTGTCTTTCAACCAACGGGTCGGCTCGTGGGTGCGGGAGCGCGGGTTCGTCCGAGCCCCCGTGAGCATGGGCGGCGTTTTAGTGCCTTCCTGGGGCGGCGGGGTTTGCCAAACCGCCACGACGGTGTATGGGGCGGCTTTGCTGGGAGGGCTGGACATCGTTGAGCGCCATCCCCACGCCATTGCCCCTTCCTATGTGCCGATGGGCATGGATGCCGCCGTCGCTTTCGGCGTTGCCGACTTGAAAATTCGTAACCCTTTCTCTTTCCCTGTCCGCTTGGAATGCGAGGCAGAGGACAACCAATTGGTTTGTCGGGTTGTCGGCTTGATGACCCGAAAGCAAGCGAAAGAGTATCGTCGCCTTCGGTTCTCCTTGCGCCGGGAGTTTCTAAGCGACACATGGGTGCGGTTGTGGCGGCTCCACTTCCGCGATGGCAAGTTGGTCAAGCAAGAGTTGTGCCATGAAAGTCTCTACCTGCGCCACTAGTCAGTTCAACACAGGCGCCTTTTCTGCCTCCATCGGCGGGCAGCGGCTTTTTGGCGTTGAAGGGATGAAAGTAGTTCGGCGAAGCGGCGGGCGTCATCAAACTCTTGGTAGACGGAGGCGAAGCGGATGTAAGCCACATCGTCCAACTCCAACAACTTCGCCATCACCATCTCACCAATCTCGCGGGAGGTGATTTGGCGGACACCCCGTCGGTGCAACTCCCATTCAATCTCATCAGCGGCTTTCCGAATTTGCTCGGGCGTCACGGGGCGCTTTTCGCATGCCTTCATCATGCCGATTTCAATCTTTTGGCGATTGAAAAGTTCGCGGCGCCCGTCCTTCTTGATGACCCAAATGGGGTGCAAGACTAATCGCTCGTGGGTTGTAAAACGCATCCCGCAATGACGACAGAAGCGACGGCGTCGCACTGCCGTCCCACTGTCAATGAGGCGCGAGTCAATCACCCGCGTGTCTTGTGCCCCGCAACGCGGGCAAACCATTGCCCCACCACCGTCCAAAAAGGTGATGGCGAAAGTTGCCCTACTCGCAGACGCAGAAGAGGCATCTTCGCCCTTCTCGCTCAGCGGCAAAGAAGAGCCACAACCGATGGTCGTGCCAAAACAGGTAGGGGCTGGCAGGGGATTGCACCCCTTCAAAAGTCAGGGCGACACCTTCCAACAGCCGCCAGCGCCGCAAATCTTCCGAAACCGCTACTCGCAGCCCTTGTCCGTCACTCGCCAAAAGCCACCATTGTCGCCCTTCCCGAACAAGGAACGGACGACCTGTCAAGTAGTTCGGCACGAACTGCACCAGCGGGTTTTCCATGTCCCGCGACCAAACAAGGAAGTCAGTGGACAAAGCGACCCCCAAAGAGGGCAATCCGTTGCGCCCAACATAAAAAAGCCAAAAAAGGTGCTCCCGTTCCAGAAGGCAAGGTGTAGAGAGCCCCGTTCGCTCCCATGCATCGCCCTCTTGAGCGGTCAAGATGGGGTTAGCCTCAAAAGGTTGCCATCGCTCCAAGTCGGGCGAGAAGGCTAACTCCAATTTGCCCCAACACTCGCTCCCTTCAGTGACCCGCACATACACCATCCAAAAAACACCGCGCCGTAGTTTTGCAAAAGGCTCGTCCAAGTCGTTGTGGCGGAGCACCCAGGCGGCAGCAATATGGCGTCCTTGCATTCCATCCCATAAAACTCCGCGCCGCTCCCAATGCTGAAGGTCAGGACTGACCGCAACGCCGAGGCGGAAAAAGTGCCCGTCAAAGCCCGTGTAGAACAACTGCCAAACTCCTTCATGACGGAGAACGATGGGGAAGTCTGCGCGGAAGGCATCAAAGTCAGCGGGATTTTCCGATGGCTCAAGGACAAGGTGCGGTTGCAACGCCGAAAGGCGCTGCAACCTTTCCAGAAGCGTTGCTTCATTTGCCATCTCGGCTTCCCCCCTATTGTTTGGGTTGGCTGCCACAAAAAGTCTGTCACCTTCCCTTTCTGCTGTCATCCAATGGGGCATGGGGAGTTTACCCGAACCAGACCCCGTAGCGTTGGAAAGGCGGTTTGCCCGTCGTTGACCACAAGCCCCAAAGGACGCCTGCGACGAGGTAATGACCGAGGGCGAAACCAAGCATGAAAGGCACCGTCCGCCGATACAATCGCCCACCCCCGTATCGGAGCACTAAAAACTTCGTCACCCACACGACCAAAAAGGACCACCAAACCAAATCGCCGTAAGCGCCTGCAATGGCGAAGCCTAACGGGTGAAAAGGCGAAGTAGGGAAATTGAAGCGAACCAAGCCGAACAAAAGAGTCAAAACCACACCAGCAACGGTCGCCACAATGCGCGGGACATCGGGAGGAAGGGGGGTCGTTCGGTAACTGACAATGGCGGAGTATTCAGCACTGGCGTGCCATTGCCCCCAAATCCCCCCTTCCCGCAAATTAATTGCCCCGCTGGCATAATAGGGCACCAAGTGGAAGTAAAAGCCCATCACCACGCCGATGATAACAGCAAAAACGCTCAACCGCACCCACAGCCGAACAGGATAACCTACTTGCTCGCCCAACCGAATGTTCTCCAGTTGCGTGGCAGTGTAGGAGTGGAAGAAACCGCGCGCCATGAAGGTGAAGATGGCAAACGCCGTCATACTCTTAATGCCACCCCACCCCATCACCCGTTCCGTGCCCAGCGTGTAGAGGATGACCTTCTTGTGCTGGTAGTAGGGGAATAGCCACACCATCGGCGCACCTACTTCCGCTCGGATTCGCGCGTAAACGAGTGCTACCAACAAGGTCAGCAGCAAGTAGATGCTTGCAAGGATAGGATGCATCCCCGCTAACACCAAGAATGCCAAAACGCCGCCAACACCAAGCACCAGCCAAATTACCGTTTCGCGTGGTGGAAGGGCATCCCGCTCGTTTTCCCACTGTGTCAACCTGAGAAGGGCTTTGCTCCAATCCCGAAGGTAATGGCGGGCAGCATAAAAGAGCAATGCTGCTGTCGCCAAATAAGCCCCCAACCCTTGCTCTTGGGTGAAAGGGTAGCCCGCCCACTGCCATCCTAACGCCCGACCGATAAGGGCTTCCACCTTGAACAAAGCGTAAGTGAACCAAACGGTGAACGCCACTTCCGTCGGCATCAAATAGCCCAGCCCGATGACTTCGGGGCGATACCAAAGTGTCAAGGGGCGCAAAGCATCCAAGGGTGGGGCGGTAAAGTATTGCCCCAAGTCGTAAAACTTGCCCGGTGCAGGGAACTGCGGGAAGAAAGCGTTGGCGATGTTGAGGGCGTTGTAGAAGGCAGAAAGGGAAAAGCCAAGCCACATAAGGGGATCACGCCAAAACTTTGGTAACCCTTCAGGGGACGCCTCTTCCGTCGCCCGCAGGGGCAGGTAAAGGAGCGGGAAGACCAATCGCTCGTGCTCCCGCCACCGCTTCTCAAACACACACAAAATTCCCGTCAAGGCAACCCAATAGAGAGCGAAAAAGAGCGTCCATGAACCAATGGGGCGAAGCCACGCTTCCCAAGGGACTTTGGCATCAGGGCGTCCCTGATACAAGTCGCGAATGAGGGCAAACTCCTTCGGCACCAACCAGTCAGGGATGGAAGGCGTTACCAAGTCAAGGCGCAACTCGGGTTGCATCCGCTCATAGTAAATCGGATAGGTGGTCAGGGAGAGCACGAAGCGCAAACTACCACACGCAGGCACAGCGGTAGCGATGGTGCAAAAGGCGTAAACGAACAGCATTTCGCTCCGCGAAAGGGCAAGGGTAGGGAAGAAGCGGCGCAGGAGGGGATTGACTAAAAGCAGCAACAGCAAAGCGCCCAAGGCGGGGATGGGCGGAACGGCTTCCGTGATCTGGGAAGCGAGGACGACCACTTCCGCTTGCTTCATCCACCAACCCCCGAACAAAGTTAGTGCCAAAGCCAACCCCAGAAGGTAGGGGAGGCGGGAAAGGCGAAAGGCGGTTACTGTCGGAATGGGCAATACCGCCGCCACTTCCTTCGCCATCGCCCTATCAGCACTCCTTCCGCAAAAACTTTTGTCGCCCTAAGTCTAACCCCTTCCCGCACCTTCCGTTAACATACGCTCACAACCCGCCTCGTCAGGTCGCTTGACGCTCATTCGGCAAGCATGCTAAACTTGCCATACCCTTGACAGAAATGCATGAGAAGGAGATAACAGCCCGATGGGAAGGTGACGAAAGATGGCAGTGCGTGTGGGCATCGTCGGCTACGGCTATGCAGGGCGCGTCTTTCACGCACCCCTGATCGCTCAAGTGAGCGGACTTCAGCTTTATGCCGTTGCTTCTCGCGATGAAGGGCGACGGGTTCAGGCACAGAAGGATTGGGGCGTGGTCGTTTACGCTTCTCCCGATGAGTTGTTTGCTGACCCGAAGGTGGATTTAGTCGTCATCGCCACGCCCCACAACACCCATCACCCATTGACAAAATCCGCTTTACAAGCGGGCAAGCATGTGGTTGTGGACAAGCCTTTCACCCTTACGGTGGCGGAAGCCGACGATTTAATGGCCGAAGCGAAGCGCCAAAATCGCCTTCTCAGTGTCTTCCACAACCGCCGCTTAGATTGGGATTTCTTGACTGTCAAACAGGTTATCGCACAAGGTTGGTTGGGTGAAGTGTGGCTGATGGAGTTGAATGTGGGGCGCTACGGTCCGACAGGGCGATGGCGTTCGGAGCGGGAGAAGATGGGCTCGCTTTTGCACGATTGGGGCGTTCACCTGATTGACCAAGCCCTGCTTTTGATGGGGAAACCGAAGCAAGTGATGGCGTGGCGCCACTTTCGCGTTTGGCAACAAAGCGTAGAGAGTTTCTTCCGCACCATCCTTGACTATGGAGATGGTCGCACTGCCACTGTAGAAGTCAACTACTTGCGGCGAGCGGAGCGCCCCCGTTGGTATGTTTTGGGTGACAAAGGTGGGCTTGTCAAATTTGGACTTGACCCGCAAGAAGATGCCCTAAGGCAAGGCGACATCACAAGGGCACGGGAATCCCCCGAACATCGGACGAAAGTCTGGGCGGAACTGGACGGACATCTCGCCGAAATCACGATGGACAGCCTCCGAGGGGATTGGCGCGATTACTATCGCAACATCGCCGCCGCCTTGAACGAAGGCGCCGAATTGATGGTCAAGCCCGAAGAAGCCCGCGAAGTCATCCGCATTGTGGAGTTGTCAGTGCAATCTGCTGAGACGGGACAACCTGTCCCCGTCTGAAAGGCGCCATTTCGTAACAATGGCGCCCCTTGTTAAAATCTGGAGGTGGGTGAGCGCACATGACACTAACTTTGCAAGGACTTGGAAAGTTTGCTCAAATGGCTGGACGAAGACCCGCAGTTCCGAGCCGCCCTGCGCCAGAAAATTCTGGGCGACGGCTTTCCCGTCCAACTCCACATCCCCACCGATTGGATGGCGCGGGGGGACGAACGCTTAGAGCGGTTGGGGGCACGAATGGATGCATTCGTGCTACCTTGGCGCCCTTAGGTTAAGACTTGTCCTTTGACATTAACTCTGGCACTTGGAGGGAAGGAACGATGAAAGTCCGAAAACGCCGAACCTTTCAGCCTGTGTCATTCTCGCGACGCCCCATTTGGGCGTTGCTGGCAATTCCCTTGCTGCTCTTGGCGGTTGGGGCACAACGCTTAATGGTGCCATCCGCAAAGCGTCCCTTGCGGGCAGTTCGGGTCATTGACGGTGACACAATCGTGCTGTCCGACGGTCGCACTGTCCGCTACATCGGTGTTGACACTCCTGAGCACGGTCAACCTTTCTACGAGGCTGCCAAAAACTTCAACCGAAAGTTAGTTCAAGGCAAGGTCGTGGAGTTGGAGTTGGATGTGGAGCGTTATGACCATTACGGGCGATTGTTGGCATATGTCTTCGTTCGGGATATGAAAGGTCAGCGCATCTTTGTCAACGCTGAACTCATTCGCAACGGGTTTGCCCGCGTTTATACAAAACCGCCCAATGTCCGCTATGCTGATTTGTTCGTTCGCCTTCAACAGGAAGCGCGAGAACAGCGGCGGGGTTTGTGGGCCCTTTATCGCCCCACTCGTTCCCCTGTTATCGGTAATCGCAACACGCTCACTTTCCATCGCCCCAACTGCCCTGCCGTCTGGCGCATTCGTCCCCAAAACCGCCTCCGCTTCCCCAATGCTGAAGCCGCTTTATCGCGGGGCTTCCATCCCTGCCGTGAATGTCAACCTTGAAGCGGTCACCATTTCTTCGCAAGGCTGACTTGTGGCAACCTTATGGGCGAAAGCGCGGAAAGGAGGTTGACGGTGATGGGGACATGGGCGGAGCAGGCGTTGGAGTTGTTGACGCCACAGGAGTTGGTGGGGCAGTTGGTGTTGTCTGGCGTAGGCGATAGGCGGGAGGAAGTGTTGCAATTGGCGAAGGAAGGTAAAATCGGTGCTCTCATTTTCTATGGCAAGGATATGCCCGACCCCTTGAGCACTGCGCAATTGGCAAACGAATTCCAACGCCGTCCCAAAGTGCCACTTCTCATCGCCGCCGATTTTGAATCAGGCACAGGGTTTATCATGCGGGGCGGAACAAAATTGCCGTCCAACATGGCGATTGGGGCGACCGGTTCTGCTGAATTAGCCCAACGGTGCGGAGAGGTTACAGCGAAAGAGGCACGCGCCGTCGGCATCCATTGTGCCTTCGCTCCCGTTGTGGATGTAAATGTCAACCCCCAAAACCCTATCATCAACATTCGCAGTTTCGGCAGTGACCCTGATGAAGTGGCTCGTTTAGCCGTCGCATGGATTGCAGGTTGCCAAAGCAATGGATGCATGGCAACTGCTAAGCACTTCCCCGGACACGGTGACACCAGCGAAGACTCCCATCGCGTAATGCCTGTCGTGCCTCACGACATGGAACGGATGTGGCGAGTGGAATTGAAACCTTTCCAAGCTGCTATCAACGCGGGCGTTGCCGCCATCATGACTGCCCACATCCACTTCCCCGCTATTGACCCCACACCCGGTTTGCCTGCCACTCTGTCACGCAAAATCTTGACAGAGTTGCTGCGAGAGCAAATGGGCTTTAAAGGCGTTGTCTTTACCGACGCAATGGCAATGCACGCCATCAAACTCAACTTCCGCATGGACGAAGCCGCCGTGATGGCAGTCAATGCTGGTGCGGACATCCTCCTCGCCGACGATGCCGCCAGCACCTATGAGGCTCTTTGGCGCGCTGTCCAAAAGGAGCGATTGTCCATGGAGCGGGTGAAGGAAGCCGCAAAGCGGGTGTTGGAAGCGAAGGAGTGGCTGGGGTTGCCTCAACAACGGTTCGTGGAGGAAACGAAGGTGAATGAGATTGTGGGATGCCGCGAGCATTGGGAAGTCGCCCGAACTGTTGCGGAGAACTCGGTCACTCTCATTCGCAATGAAAACGCTGTGCCCTTTCAACCCTTCGCGCGCCTATTCGCCGTCATTGTGGAAATCCAGCGCTGGACGGGCGAAAAGCCTTCGGACGAGTTGGCAAACTTCCTTCGCCGAGCCTTTCCCAATGGGACGGTTCATTTCGTCTCCCGCAACCCGACGGGCGAAGAAATAGACACCGTTGCACGCCGTCTTGGCGAAATACCTTGCGATGCCTCCTTGCTTTGCATTTTCCCGCGAGCGGAAGCCTACCAGCCAGAGAGTGCGACGGCGGGCGGAGGGATGTTAGCGCTGGCAGAGCAATTAGCCGCAAAAGCACCCCTCACCGTCGCTTCCTTCGGTAGTCCTTACCCGTTGGTTCAGTTTGCGACGGCGAAGGCTTGGTTGTGCACCTATAGCGATTGCCCCGACTCTTTGTATGCGGGTGTCAAGGTACTCAAGGGCGAACTGCCTGCAAGGGGCAAATTGCCCGTCATCCTTAGGGGGTGAGAGGGATGCCTTTCAAGGACGACGACCGCTATTTGATGCTTCTCGCGGGTGAATGGCGAGTTCCCCAAGGGGAAGAGGGACACGAAAACTGCAACCCCACAACAGGCGCAAAGTTGGGAGTTGTGCCAGAAGCCACTGAGGAAGAGGTCGCCCTCGCCGTCAAAAAGGCGGCGGAGGCTTTTGGGGAGTGGCGACAAGTTCCGACAGACATCCGCATGAAGTTTGGTCTGAAGTTGGCGGAGTTGATTGAGGAACAAAGGGAGGCACTGGTGCGGACGATGGCGACAGAGATGGGCAAGACCCGCTTTGACGGACATTTGGACATCAACGAAGCAGTGGGTGTCTGCCAAGTGGTGGCACCGATGGCGGTGAGCATGACAGGGAAAGCCTACACCAACATTGTGCCTAACTTGACGATGGAGTCACGGGTGGAGCCGCGAGGCGTTGCGGCTCTCATTACCCCCTTCAATTTCCCCGTTGCTATTCCTGTCGCACAAATTTTGGCAGCGTTAGTGACAGGTAACACAGTGGTTTGGAAACCGGCCCCTGAAGTGCCTGAAACCTCCCAAGCGTTGGCGGCATTGGTTCTGCAAGCGATGGAGGAGACCGAACGGCGCTACAAAGTTCGGTTACCCCGCAGCGCTTTCCACATGCTCTTGGGCAATGCCAAGACAGGCGAAGCCCTTATTCGCCAACCACCTGTCCAAGTCATTTCCTTCACTGGCTCCAAAGCAGTAGGCGACTATGTGGACAGCATTGCCAGCGGCTTGGGAAAGAAAGTGCTTAAGGAGACAGGGGGCATCAACCAACACTATGTGGATGCGACCGCTAATTTACGCCACGCTGCTATTCAAGTGCTTTACGCCAAAACCATCACCAACGGACAGCGCTGCACCTCCGTGCAAGAGGTGTTGGTGCACGAGAAAGTTTACGAAGCCTTTAAAGCGCAGTTGATGGCACTGGGGCAGAATGTTGTGATGGGTGACCCGCTTTCCGAAGAGGTATGGCAAGCCGACAATACCCCCGACCACTTTGGCTTAGGGCCCCTTGTCAGCGCTAAGCAAAAGATGCGAGCGGAAGGGTTGTTGGCAAAAACTCTCAGCGAAGGAGCGGGGATTGTCTATCAGGGGGAAGTGCCGCCCGCTTTAAGTGCCGGCTACTTCTTCCCTCTGACCATCTTGGAAAGCGAGAGGCTGGATGACACCATGGCACGGGAGGAAATCTTTGCCCCTGTGCTCATGGTGCGGAGGGTGAGGGATGTGCGCCAAGGGTTGGAGATCATCAACGAACAGCGCATCGGAATTGTCGCTTGCATCCACGCACAGGACATGAATACCGCTGAATTCTTCGTCCAAAACTGCCTTCGCACTCGTGTGGATGTCAACCGACACGGCACAGGCGCTTTATGGGGCACAAAGTTCGGTGGCGATCGTGGGAGCGGTTCAGGAAATCCTTCACTGGACAGCGAGATGGTCTATGGCTATGTGCTGTGGAAGACCGTCTACCGCTTTTACACGCCCCCCTCATGATTGCCACTTGCCTGCCTTGTAGCGAAGGTGGCGAGTTGCCTGTCACTTTGCCCTAGCGATGACGGTGAGGACAATGCGGTATGAAGGGGCGTGGATGGTGTGACGGTTGTTGAGCCACCCGCATTGGGACAAGGCAATGCGGCGTTAGCCGCGAACCAAAAAGCGAACCTTGTCGGCGACCTTAGCGTCCCGACGACCTGTCGGGGTTACCATGAGACCCGTCAGCCGGTTGGAGCGCACGAAGAGCCACTGCTGCGGCTGGTAGTAGAGGGGACGGCGAACAAAGATAGGCGCCGCTCCACTTCGCGGCTTCCACAATTGGGGCATTGCACTTTGCCTTCTTCCACATCGCGCCAACTGACCAGTTCCTCAAACTGGTGCCCGCAACGGTTACAGCGGAACTCGTAAATCGGCATAGTGGCTCACTCCTCCTTTTCAGTGCCCTGTTGGGTTGAGCGCTTTTTGCGCGGCTCCACCGCGCACCCATCGCTCATTCAGGTCGGCACGCCCAGTTTGGGCAGTAAGTAGGCTTGGAGGAAAATCCAAACGCCCAGAAACACCAGCAACGCTAACCCTTCTCCCATTCGCCGTTGCCTCCTTTGAATTTGCGCCACACTTTTAGAGCGACGGAGGTGCTATCGGTAACATGCCCGTGATTGCACTGCTCACCGATTTTGGCACGCAGGACATCTATGGGGGCGTCATGAAGGGGGTTATTTGGAGCATTTGTCCCGATGCTCGCATTGCCGATTTAACCCACGAAATTCCGCCGCAGGACATCACGGCAGGAGCGCTGGCTTTGTGGGGCGCTGTTCGTTACTTCCCGCAAGGGACAGTCTTTTGCGCCGTCGTAGATCCCGGCGTCGGAACGGAGCGCCGAGCGATTGCCCTTCAAACCCATGAGCATTTCTTCGTCGGTCCTGACAACGGGCTTCTTTGGTGGGCGGTGAGCGAAAGCGAAATTTTGGCAGCGGTGGAGTTACGCAATCCCGCCTACTTCCTCCCCGTCATCAGCCGCACCTTTCACGGGCGCGACATCTTTGCTCCCGTTGCCGCCCATATTGCCAACGGTGTGCCCTTGTCGGAGTTCGGTCCCGAAATTGACCCAGACACTCTCGTGAAACTGCCACCCCTGCGCGCCGCCATCAGCGACGAACGAATCCTTGCCCAAGTCATCCACATTGACCGTTTCGGAAACGCTATCACGAACCTGCGTGAAGAAGATTTTGCGGTTTGGGTGGAGAACTTGGGATGGCGCAATTGGCTCGCTTTCATCCGCGAAGTTGTGTTTGACGAAATTCACCGCACTTACGGGGAAGTGCCGCCTTTGACACCGCTGCTACTTTTCAACAGTTACGGCTTATTGGAGGTAGCGGTCAATCGCGGCAGCGCCACTCAGCGATTGGGCATCCGAATGGGCGATGTGCTGGAAATCCGAGTGGCGGAAGGGGTGTGAAGGAACTTCCCCATGCGTTTCCTGTCCCTGTGCAACCTTCTCGCTGTCACCTTGTTGTTGATGACCTTTTCGCTTGGGCGAACGCCTTCATCTTTCTGCGTCCTCACTGTTGCCGTTCCCGCTCTTGACATTCCCCTCCCTGTGCAAATGGTGCTGGCATATGGATGGCAAGTGCGGATGTCGGAATACGCCATTGGGCAAGCATGGTGGACGCTGGGGGGATGGGGCATCACTTTCCTGGTGGAAGCAGAACGATACCACGAACTTCAGGAAGCGGTGCCGAAGGAATGGCAGCAGGTGAAGTGGGGTGTGTTGACGGTGCGGCAGGCGCGATGGTTGGCGACCCAGGAGTTGCAGCGTTGGCAAAGAGAGCCGATGGTCTGGCTTCAGTGGCAAGCCCGCTCTTTTGCAATTGGTCAACCACTCCTCGTCCCCGACCAAACTTTGCAGGTTCGGCTGGATGAAGTGGAAGCCGCTCACACTCGCTTGGTGCGAAGGGAACCGTTGTTGCTCCTTTCGCCGTCGTCCAGCCGGTGCGAATTCACCGTCCTTTCCCGCAACCCAATGCCGCTCCCAAGTCCCCGCCGCCCACTCCGAATTTCCTTCCGTCGCGAATTCCGCCATCCTGATAGCCAGCGCGCCCATGCCCTCTGGTGGTTGGTGACGGACAGCGACCAGGTGGTGGCTTGGGTGTTGGGCGAATGGTTGGGTGGCGGGACAGGAGCGCGATGGTTTCAACTGCTGCGGGGCGACCAACCGTTGGCTTACCATGCCCTTGCCCAAGTGCAACTTACCCCTTTGGGGACGGAACTGAGCCTTTACAGTGCTTCCATGCCCTCTCACTTGCCCGTTGTGCAACAGCGAGCGCGCGCCCTTTGGACGGATTTGCTTAACGGACGGATTTCGGCTGATGAGTTAGAGCGGGCGAAGCGGTTGGCAGAATTGCGCTACCACCAATTGATCGCTGACCCACTCAAAGCCCATCAAGCCGTCGCATGTTGGTTGATGGCGGGGAAACCAGCGAAAGCATGGCAGCAATTACCAGAACGGTTCCGCACCCTCCAGTTAAGCGCGGTCAAGTCCTTCTGCCGAACTTTGCCTTCCGCTGCGGAATTGGTCATGCGCCCATAACTGGAACGCCCACTGCCTTTTCCCCATCCTTTCTTGTGACGCCTTCAAGATGCTCCCACCAATGGCGAAAGGAGGTCGCATGGATGAAGCGATGGTTGCTTGCGGTGGCAAGCCTTTTGGGACTTTGGACAACCTGTGCAAGTGCCCCAAGCGATCCTTTTGCTTTACGCCCCAAGTTGGCACAACCGCTTTCGTTACAGGAAGCCGTGGAAATTGCTCTTCGGGAGAGCCCCGTGTTGCGCGGGGCAGTGGCGGAGTTGCAGGCGGCGGAAGAGCGTTGGAAAATGGCGCAAGCGGAGAAACAATGGCAATTCGCCCTCAGCGCTTTCGCAACGACCGGAACGCGCAGCGGCATTGTTTCTTCACCCGCAGCCGTGATGCCTTCCGCCACGATGGCGCTGCCATCCCGCTCCCTCGGGACAATCAGTGGGATGGTGATGTTGCCCCTTTTTACAGGTGGGCGCTTGGAAGCCCTCATTCGGCAAGCGGAAACCATCCGACACGCCACCGCTGCCCAACTGGACACCCTGCGCTTGGAAGTGGCGTTGGAGACGAAACTGGCTTATCGGCGAGCGTTGCTTATGCGAGAGATGATACGGGTGGCAGAAGCCTACCTTCAAGCAATGGAAGAACGGGTGCGAATTGACAAAGTTGCCGTTGAAGTGGGGCGAATCCCTGAGTTTTGGCTTTTGCGCTCGGAAGCGGAACGGGCAAACGCTCAGCAAATGCTTGTGAACGCTCAACGGGATTATGAACTTGCCCTCATTGCTTTGAAGGTGCTCATGGGCATTCACCCCGATTCGCCCATCACCCTCTCTGACACTCTGGAAACAAGCGCCTCGCCTTTGCCTGACCTTGACAGAAACCGATTACTGGCGGAGGCACTACGCTCTCGTCCGGAAGTTCGCTCGGCACTGTGGCAGGTAGAAGCCCAATCGGCAGCCGCGCAAGCAGCCAAAGCCTTGTTCGCCCCGCAAATCAGTGTGATGGCGATGACCGACTACATGCGGGGAAGGGGCGAGTTGGGACAAGGGATGGGTGGTTACCTTGTCGGGCTCATTGTCGGTTGGACGGTGTTTGATGGGGGGAGGCGGAAGGCGATGCTCAACGAAGTTAGAGCGATGCGGGAGAAAGCAAAAGCCGAGGTGGAGCAAGTGAAGTTGCGGATTGCCCAGGAAGTAGACACAGCATTGCAAGAGTTGAGAGCCGCTTTGCAAAATGTTCGGACGGCGGAAGCCGCCCTTAAAGCCGCCAAAGAAGATGAACGAGTGGCGAAGGTTCGCTACGAAGCGGGACGCAGCGTGTTGGTGGAGTATTTGGACGCTGTTGCCACTTTCCTTCGCGCCCAAGTCAACTATGCTCAAGCCCTTTACGACCTCGCCGTTGCCCATGACAAACTTTTGCGGGCACTGGGCAAATGGTGAGCGAGAAATTGTCGCCCGTCAAGGCTCTTTTGGCACGGGTTTGTCACCTTTTCGGTAAGGACGAAGGAGGTCGGTGGCCGATGGTTCGGGAAATTTTACGGAGCATGAAAGTGACTTTCTCGCACCTATTCGCACCGAAGGTGACGGTACAGTATCCTGATGAACCCGTTCGGGTGGCGCCGCGCTTTCGGGGACGACACATCTTGCGCCGCTGGGAGGATGGGCGGGAACGGTGCATTGGTTGCCATTTGTGCTCTGTAGCCTGTCCTGCCGATGCCATCACCGTTATCGCCGAAGACAACCCCCGTGATAACCCCATCTCTCGCGGGGAGCGGTATGCGAAAGTTTACCAGATTGACCTGCTGCGCTGTATCTTTTGTGGCTACTGCGAAGATGCTTGCCCTGTCAATGCCATCGTGTTGGGACCGCGCTTTGAAATTGCCGGCTATCGGCGTGAAGACTTCATCGTCAACAAGGAAGACCTACTGGAACCTCACCCCAAAAGCATTGATAAAGACTCCTTCTTTGACAGCACCCTCTACGACCGCTCCTACTTACCCGTGCCAACTGTCGCTGACGTGGAAGCCTTAATTGAAGGGCGGCAGCGCGAGATTGAAGAGATGCTTCGCACAGGCAAACCGTC
>Ga0209993_10028_pt1 | contig 26209 bp, 24 predicted proteins | sample Antgeofumaro1A2A_FD_188082 | JGI IMG/M metagenome (GOLD analysis project Ga0209993, IMG submission 188082) | Geothermal fumarole subsurface microbial communities from Mt. Erebus, Antarctica - 1A2A (SPAdes) (version 2) | ecosystem: Environmental > Terrestrial > Volcanic > Fumaroles | place...
CCCATGTCGGCGACCACTTCGTAACGCAATCCCAAAATTGTCCCGTCGCGCTTCAACGCCAATTCCATCACACCCACTTGGTCGCGCCCGTGGATGGATGCCATAAAGTTTTCCCGCCGTGTCTCCGTCCATTTGACGGGTCGGTTCAAAGTCATCGCCAGATAGCCCATGAGCGCTTCTTCCACATAGACCTGCAACTTCTGCCCAAAGCCGCCCCCCACATCGGGGGCGATGACACGGATGTGGTGCTCTGGTAGATGGAGCATGCCAGCGACCAGAGAACGGACAAGGTGAGGGATTTGCGTGGAAGTCCATAAAGTGAGCAATTGCCGCCCCGAATCCCAGTCCGCGACGACACAGCGGGGTTCCATCGGCACAGGAATTAACCGCTGGTTGACAAACTTTTGCCGAACGATCACTTCGGCTTGCGCGAAGGCGGAATCCACATCCCCGCCCTCCATCTTCCACTCAAACGCCAAGTTAGTGCCCAATTCTTCGTGGATGATGGGAGCCTCTGGCAGCAATGCCTTCTCAGGGTCGGTCACCGAGGGCAACTCTTCGTAGTCCACCTCAATCAACTCCAAAGCATCTCGGGCAAGGTAGCGGTCCTCCGCCACGACGACGGCGACAGGATGACCGACAAAGTAAACTTTGTTGACTGCCAGTGCGTAATGGGTGGGAGTTTTTAAGTCCGGCACAGGGCGCGCCGCACAGGGAAGGGGGCCAACTTTCCCCAAAATGTCCTTCCCTGTGATGACTGCCACAACCCCTGGTGCTTGCAAGGCTTTGCGAACATCAATGTTACGAAGACGGGCATGAGCGTAGGGGCTGCGCAAAATGGCGGCATAGCACATTCGGGGCAATTGCACATCATCCACATATTGCCCCTTCCCGGAGATTAAGCGGGGATCCTCCACTCGCTTGAGAGGTTGCCCGACCAACTTCGGCATCACCGCACACCTCCTTTACTATCAAGACCCCCTTCCTTTCGTTTTCTCTTAACGCCTTACGGCTTTTTCGGGGCGGTGCCTGACTGACTTCGCATGCACTCTGCTGCCCATTGAATGGCTTCCACAATTTGCTGGTAGCCCGTGCATCGGCATAAGTTTCCGACGAGGGCGCGGCGGATTTCCTCTTCGGTGGGATTAAGGTTGCGGGCAAGAAGAGCAGCCGCTGCCAAAATCATTCCTGGCGTGCAGTAGCCGCATTGCAATCCGTGCTTTTCCCAAAAGCCCTGCTGAACGGGATGAAGTTGGCCCTCAGAAGCCAATCTCTCAATCGTCGTGATTTCCTGCCCTTCTGCCTGCACAGCAAAAAGCAAACAGGACTTAACGGCTTGCCCATTTAGCAAAACAGTGCATGCCCCGCAAATGCCTGTCTCGCAGCCGATGTGGGTGCCCGTTAAGCCAAGGACATCGCGGAGATAGTGCACGAGGAGCAAGCGAGGCTCCACTTCGTGGGAGTAGCGCCGCCCGTTCACGACCACTGTTAAGCGCATTCTCCTCACCTCCGAGGAAAAATCCTCGCCTTCTTCCACGACCCACCAATCAGGATGTCGCTTCCATTTTAGCGCACCTAACTTCCTAACGCAATCTATCGGTCAAAGAAACACCTCAGGGGAACTCTCAGGCGCTCATCGTCGGGATGGCTTTCGGATAGATAACGGGAAAATGGCATGGGGCTGACCTTTTGCCCCACCATCGCCAGTGGGGTTGGGGCAAGTTCAAAGCAGCGGGGAAGTTGCTCAGATGTAGAACATCAGGGGTTGGCGGCTGCGACGCTCTTGCTCCCACGCACAGACTTGGGCAAGGGTGATTTCTTGCAAGGTGGCTTCCATTACTTTGCGCAACCGTTCCCACACTTCGGCAACGCCCGACAGTTTGGCGCGCTCTTTCAAAACGGGGTCTATCGGTTCAGCGTCCAAGACGGGTCCTTCCAACGCCTCCAAAATTTCCCGCACCGTTATTTGATGAGTGGGACGAGCAAGAACATAACCGCCTCTAATGCCCCGCTGGCTTTTAACCAAACCGGCGCGCTTTAAGGGGAGCATCAGTTGCTCCAGATACTCTTCGGGGATGCCTTGACTTTCCGAAATTTCCCGCACTTGCACGCGCCCATGTCGTGCCCGCAACCCCAATTCTACCATTGCCATCAAGCCATACCAAGCCCGCGTGGAAACTCGCACCCTTCGTCCCTCCTTTTTCCACTCATAGGGATAGCCGCTCTTGCAGGACGGTAATTACCCGCTCACAGAGTTCCCGCCACTGCTCGCTCCGTTGCATATCGCGAATGGTGACAGCGTTTTCGCGTAACTCGTCCTCCCCCACAATGAGCACGAAGCGGGCGCCCAGTTTATCCGCATAGCGCATTTGGGCTTTCAAACTCCGACCAAAGTAATCACGATCGGCACGGATGCCAACTTGGCGCAATTGGTAAAGCAACTGCATAGCCTGCTGTTCGGCATCGGGGGAAGCGATGGCGATGAAAGCGTCCACGATTGGCTCGGAAGGCAATCGCTGTTGATTGGCTTGGCGAACGAGGAGCACCCGCTCAATGCCACAGCCAAACCCGACGCCCGGTGTCGGTTCCCCGCCCAACTCGGCAATAAGTCCGTCATACCGCCCTCCACCCAACACCGTGCTATGGGCTCCCAACTTGGGGTGCACGAACTCAAAAACAGTTCGGGTGTAATAGTCAAGTCCCCGCACCAAGCGACCGTCCAGTTCGTAAGCAATGTCCAGTCGTTCCAAATTCTCGCAAAGGACGGCAAAGTGGGCGTTACACTCGTCGCACAAGTAATCCAGCGTGACGGGGGCATCCTTGACAATCGTGCGGCATTCCTCCTCCTTGCAGTCCAACACCCGCAATGGGTTCGTGGGCAAGCGGCGCTGACAGTCTTCACATAGGTCGCCTTCATGGGCTTGAAGGAAGGCAATCAAGGCTTGACGGTAGCGGGGGCGGCAATCTTCCCGAAGGCAGCCAATGGAGTTCAAGTGGATAGAAAAGCCTGATGCCCCAACGCTGTTCAGGAAATCGTTGCCCAGCGCGATGACTTCCACATCCAACAGGGGGTTGGGTGAGCCAATGGCTTCCACGCCGCACTGGTGATGCTGGCGAAATCGCCCCGCTTGAGGGCGTTCGTAGCGGAAGATGGGAGCAATGTAGAAAAGCTTGACAAGGGGTGATTGTTGCAGCAACCCGTGCTCTATAAGGGCGCGGGCGACAGGTGCCGTCCCTTCAGGGCGCAAAACCCACCGCTCCTCTTCGCTGACAGGGTGTCTCGCCCCATAAGGCATGACGGCGAACATTTGCTTTTGCACGATGTCGGAAGTCGCCCCGACCGTTCGCTCAAACAAGCCTATGTCCTCAAAGGCGGGGGTGCGGATTTCCCGATAGCCGTAACGAGCGCACCATTGGCGGAAAGTTTCTTCCACCAACCGCCATTCCGCAATCTCTTCAGGCAAAATATCCTTCGTGCCACGGGGCGCTTTGAAGCGAATTGCCATTTGGTCAAGTCCCCCTGTGCATCTGAGTTGTGCGTGAGGGTTTTTGTGCCTCTGCAAATATGCCACGCTGGCGGGCGAACGGGACACACGAGGTCAAAGGCGAAAAGACAAAGCCTGCAAAGGCAGGCTTGACTTCTCAACGACACGAATTCAAGGAAAGTGCTCCCTCTTCGTTTCGGTCACTTCCCACTTCGGCTTTCTCTGTTTCGCTCTCCCGCTCTTTCTTGGGCATAGATCCGCGCCCATAGTCGGTCACATGCCAACCGCTGCCTTTGAAGATGATGGGCACAGGTCGGAAGAGTTTGCGAGCGGGTTGCCCACACTTTTCGCATCGCACTGTCGGTCGCTCCTCTGCGCCGTGAAAGACTTCAAAAGTGTGCCCGCAGGCATCGCAGCGGTAGTCGTAAACTGGCATGGCAATAACCACCTCCTGTCCAGTCGGCGTTTGGAGTTGACGCTGGAGCAAAAATTTTGGCACGGAGAAGGAGGACAGACAGCCCCAGAAAGACGGCGAAAAGCGTTCAACCATTGTGGCGTCCCCGCATTGACCGTTCCACTTCTCGCTGCATCTGACGCTCCATGATTTCCCGCCGTCGGTCTACCTTCCGCTTCCCTTTTGCCAACCCCAATTCCACCTTTGCATACCCTCGCTCGTTGAAGTAAAGTCGCAACGGGATAAGGGTGAAGCCCCGTTGCTGGGTTAAGCCCATCAGTCGGTCAATTTCCCGCCGATGCATCAGCAACTTGCGGGGCTGGCGGGGGTCGTAGGTTCGTTGCAACACAGGGTCGTAAGGCGCGATATGCATGTTGTAAAGCCACAACTCGCCTTTGTCCACCCGAGCATAAGCGTCTGCCAAGGAGACTTTGCCTTGACGAACAGCCTTGACCTCCGGTCCTGTCAGCACAATCCCTGCTTCATAGGTTTCCAGGATGTCAAACGCATGGCGGGCTTTGCGGTTGACAGCGACGGTTCGTTCCGCCATAGGGGCTCACTTCACCGCTGGATGGACGGATTGGGTAGCGGGACGCACCCGCCGCGATGAGCGCTTCGTCGGGACGGGCAACCCTTTTTGGCGAGCCACTTCTTGTAAAGCACGAGCGGCTTTTTGAGCGGCACTGCTCACTTCAGGGATACCCGCGCTGGCGACGCGACGCAGGATATCAACGGCTCTAGGATCCCCCAACTCCTCCAGTGCCTTGATGACTTGCAATGCCGTTTGAGGATGAGGGTCAAAGGCGGCTTGCATCAGAGGCAGAAGGGCTTTTTTGCTCTTCAACTTCTGAAGCCCCAACGCTGCGTGATAGCGGACGCTCCATTCCGGGTCCCTCAACGCTTCACAAAGGCTTTTAAGGACATCTTCGCCCCCCAGTTGGCTTAACCCTTGCACGGCGGTGAGGCGAATGAGCCAATCAGGGTCAGAGAGCGCCTTTTTCAAATATGGCTTCGCCATTTGCTTGCCCACTTGAACTAACGCCTTCAATGCCTGAAAGCGCACTTCTTGGTCGGAATCCTTGAGCAACTGGCAGAGGGGAGGGAAAAGGGACTTGTCGGGGAAGCGGGAGATGGCTTGTACTGCCGATTGGCGAACAAGCGGGTCAGGGTCTTTCAAGGCTTTCACCAACTCCCGAAGAGCGCGGCGATCCCCCATAGAGCCTAAGACTTCCGCTGCCACCTGCCGAACCGTCTGGTTTTGGTGCTTCAAGGCTTTCACCAATTGAGGCACCGCTTCCTTGCCAATGCTGAGCAGGGCATCCCGAACAAGCCGGCGCAACTCCGCCCCGTCCTGCGAAAGAATGTCCAGAAGGAAGGGGATGGCTTTAGGGTCTTTCAGTTTGCCCAGTGCCTCAATGGCAGTACGGGAGAAATCGGCTCCCCCATGCTGAACCAATTCGGTTAAGAGTTTGAAGGCTTTGCGGCTCCCAATTTCGCCCAAAGCCTCCACGATGAGACGCTGAAGTTCAGGGGCTTCACGAGAGAACCGCTCCAGCAGGGGAGGAGCCGCCTCTTTCGCGCCAATTTTGCCCAAAATCTGAATGACCCACCGGCGCATGGCAAGGTCTTCGTGGTCAATGTGCTTGAGAAGTTCGGGAACGGCAGGACGCCCTATTTTGGCAAGGGCTTCAGCGGCTGCCCGCTGAACGGTCAGGCTGGAATCCAAAAGGGTCGCCACTAAAGCGGGAACGGCTTGCTCCGCCCGTAGTTCCCCCAACGCCATCGCAGAGACTAAGCGGACCAGATAATGGGGGCTTTTCACCAGCGCCTCAATTAACAGCGGCACTACTTGCTTGGTAGGAAAAGTGAGAATTTGTTGGAGACTTTCCTCTGGTGTCGCCTCCGAGCGACCTTCCAACCGCTTGAAAATCTTCTGAAGTCGTTGCCGAATACTGGTCATTGTGGTCGCCTTCTTTGCCATAGTGTCACTGCCACTGAATGCGCTGCCGCCCATTGTCACGGTGTCCTTCAGCGTCGCCCTAAATTATGACGCTTTTTGCCCCGATAGTCAAGAGGTCTGAGCGTTTGATCGTCGGTAAACGATATAGGCTTGCACAAGGGCAGCAGGAACGAGTATAAAAATCAGCACTAACGGCACAAGGTCAAAGCGGGGCGGAAAGAGGGGGGCAACGACGAAAAGGATGCCAACAGCAATAAACCCGTAACCCAATGTCCGATTGGTTGCCCGCCACGCCGCCTCGTTCACCACCGTCCAGGGCAACCGGACCCCAGCCACCCAGTTGCGCTGTAATTTCGGTAAGACGCTGCCAATGACGATGAAAAAGATGCCGAGGGCAGGGAGGAGGATAGGACGCGGGGTCGCCAGCCAGCCCAGCCCGACCCCTATCATCCCTGCATGAGTGGCAAGCAAGAATGCGCTTAGGGTGGTTCGGACATCCAGCAGGAGCGGCAAATCCTCTTCCTTCAACCGCAATTGTCCCCGTTCCGTCGCCGCTAACCAGAAACAGAGGGTCAACACGCTCCATAGCCCTGCTAACAGGAGAGGCATGAACCAGACGGCCATCTCCCGGCTCATCCAGCCATCCGGCTGCCATTGGGCATTCCAGTGGCAGGGAACTTTTTCAGGCAGGTAAGGGTAGGAGAGCCACCCCAAAAGGAGGCACAATCCGACCCACAGCAATCCTTCGCCCACATCGCGCTGCCAACTCATGCTTTGTCACCCTTAGAGCCGCCCATTGAGCCGTTCTCGCAAAAAAGTGCGGCTAATGGTCTGGCGGATTCGCCAGGCAATTTGTTCGGGCGAACCTTTGCTTACAGCCACATCTTGCGCCGTCAGCACCCAAAGGGGACGATGGGCGAGCAGCACTGCGACACCGTCGGGGATGACTTTGGCTTGGAAGTCAAAGGCTTGAGCGCCTCCTTCTAACGCCTCATCCAGCAGACGGGCAGCCTCTTGGGCACGCTCAAGGGCACTTTTGCTGTGTAGCGGGACGAACCGGCACAGTTCCTCGCCCCCCAAACTCAACACTGCCAGTTTCGCTCCTTCGGCTTCTACCTCCTTGACCTCCACCTTTAGGGCGCCCGTTACAGGACGGCGATTGATGGGCGAGCCTGCGGCAGTCAGCCATTGCTTCACGGCGGCAATGCGCTCCTCAAGGGTAGGGTGGGTCGTCCAGTAACCGGGCAGAAACTGCGGCGGGGTAGATTGCCTTTCCAACCGAGCCAGTTTCTCAAAGAAAGTCAACAGCCCAACAGGGTTATAGCCTGCTCGTTGCAAATATACGAAGGCAGCTTCGTCTGCTTCTCGCTCCATAGTCCGAGAGTAGCCCAGCATCAGCACCTGCACCACTTGGGAAACGAGTTGTGCTGCTTGTGCGCTGGTTTCGCCCCGCACAAACACGGCTGCCAACATTGCTAACAACACGGGAAGGCTCAACTGGCTCTCCTTGCGAATCATCCGAAGGGCGTGCAAGCGAGTGTTATGAGCGATTTCATGGGCAAGGACGGCGGCTAACTCGTGCTCACTTTCCGCCAACTTCAGCAACCCCGTCGTGACATACATGAACCCTCCAGGGAAGGTGAATGCATTCGGTTCGTTGTCTTCCACGACCTTGATGGTGTAAAGCATCTTGGGTCGCTCAGTGACGGGAACAAGCCGTGCCAAAATCTGGCGCAATTGGGGAAGGGCGGGGTGATCGTTCAGCACCTTTACCTTTGCCTCAAACTCCTTAACGGCTTCCTCGCCTAACCTTTTTTCCTGTGCCGTCGCCTCAGGCGGGACGCTCGGTTGGGACACCGCCAAGGTCAGAAATGCTGCCAAGATGAGCAGCGACATCCAAAAGCGCATCGTAGAGCCCTCCAGAATTTCTTCTCCCGACGCCGCCCCCAACCTTTTTGACGCTTTCAGGGGTATTTGTGGCTTCAAGGCTCACCGAACCTCAATCTCCTGCAACTTCTCCGCTGCCCGCTCGGCGCTCCGAATTCGGTGGTCAATCACCGCACGGAAGGCTTTGAAAACTTCAATCTCGGCGTTGATGAGATGCTCCGTCGCTTCCCGCCCAATTGCTCGGACAACTAATTCGGTGACCAATCGCTTGAGGGATTTGGGCTTAGCGCGCTTGGGCTCTTCGCGCACCTCTTCCTCCAAGACCTCTACCTCTTGCTCTTTAGGTCGCGGTCGGCGTCCCATTATTGGTCACCTCCAAACAGACAATTCGCTCAAAGCCATGCAACAATTATGCCGCACCGCACGCAAAATTGACTTGGAGGTGCTCAGGCGTGAGTGGTGTGCGAATTGGTTTCATAGGTTGCGGAGGGATTGCGAACTTGCACATGAACAACTTGAGCCGCCTTGAGGGCGTGGAATTGGTTGCTTTTTGCGATGTAGATGAAGGACGGGCAAAAGCAGCCGCCGATCGGTTTAAAGGCAACGCCTACACTGACCATCGGGTGATGTTGGAACGGGAGCAGCTCAATGCCGTCTACATCTGCATCCCGCCTCACGCCCACACCGACCAAGCCATCTTAGCCGCTCAAGCAGGCATTGCTCTTTTCGTGGAGAAACCCGTTGCCCGCACCCTTGACAAAGCCTTGGAAGTTCGCGACGCCGTTCGGAAAGCGGGTGTTCTCAATGCCGTCGGTTACCACTTCCGCTATTTTGACGGGACGGATTTGGCGAAGGAGCGGTTGCAAGGAAAAACCATCGGCATGGTGATGGGCTACTGGATGGGTGGGTTGCCCGGCGCTTATTGGTGGCGGCGGTTGGAAATGTCAGGTGGACAAATTGTGGAACAGACCACCCACATCTTTGACCTCGCTCGCTACCTTGTCAGCGACATCGTGCGGGTTAGTGCTGCAACAGCCCTTCGGGCACTTCACGATGTGCCTGACTTAAATGTGCCCGATGTCGGTATTGTCCATGTTTGGTTTGCCAACGGCGCTATCGGCTGCATCGCCAACACTTGCATGCTCAAGATGGGCTACACCACAGGGCTTCATGTGCTTACCCCCGACATCATCGTTGAAGTCACAGGGAGCAGTGTCAAGTTCCTTGAGAAAAGCCGCACCGAAGAAATCCGCCACCAACGCAACGGGCACTTTTACGAGAGCGTCATGTTCGTGGAAGCGGTTCGGACAAAGAATCAGTCCCTCATCCGAAGCGATTACGCCGATGCTGTCAAGACCCTTGCCGTTACCTTAGCGGCATTAGAGTCCGCTGAGAAGGGCGGCGTGCCAGTGGAAGTGTCCGTCGTTTGACGCTTGGTGAAGATGCAAGCATGCTACACTTTTGACAGCAAACCTTCGGGCAGGAAGTGATGGCGATGCCTAACCCGTTTCCGGGTATGAACCCGTATCTGGAAGACCGAAGGCTTTGGTGGGATGTGCATTGGCGCTTTGTCGCTTATGCGGCAGAATTGCTCCAACCGCAACTTCGTCCGCGCTATCATGTGCGCATTGAAGAACGGCTGTATGTGCAACCTGTTGAACGCCCCATCTATCCCGACATCTCCGTGATGGAGCGCCGCAAAGTTCAGCCCCTCGTTGAGCCTTCCCCTTCCGGGGGCGCTGCTGTCGCAATAGCAACCGCCGTTGAAGTCACCTACGACGAACCCACCGCCATCGCTGAAGTGGAAGGTCCCATCACCGAAGGTTATCTGGAAATCGTTGATTTGGCTCGGGGTGGCAAAGTTGTCACCATCATTGAGTTGCTCAGCCACGCCAACAAAACGATAGAGTCCGATGCCCACCGCCAGTATGTTCAAAAGCAGCGGGAAGCCTTAGCGGCAGGGATTGGATTGGTGGAGATTGACTTGCTTCGGGAAGGTGCTTATGTGATGGCCGCCCCTTTCCATCTCGTCAAGTTGATGGTTGGAAAGCCGTGGCATTATCTTGTCAGCATTCGTCCTGCCTCAATGCCCCATCGCTTTTACCTTTACGCCGTCACTCTTCGGCAGCCTCTCCCTCGCATCTTTGTTCCATTAGCACCTGATGACCCGAAGGTGGGGGTTTTGGATTTGCAAGCCGTCCTCAACCGCTGTTATGAAGCGGGGGCTTACGATGATGTGATAGACTACCGGCAAGACCCGCACCCACCCGAATTTTCGCCTGACGACAAAGCATGGCTTGAAGCAACCCTCAAAGAAAAAGGTCTGCGCCCATGAGCCTCCTTCCCTTGCCTATTTACCCTAACAATCCTTCAGTGGCGGACAAAACCTCCAAGGAAGCAAGTGACAGCGATGGTGCGATTGGTGGTTGTTGGTTGCGGTGCTGGTGTTGGAAGGGAGGATAAGAGCGATGGTGCCTGAACCGTGGATGCCTGTCGCAGTGGAGCGGGAAGGGCAGAAAATCGGTGTGAAAGTTTGGGCTCGCCTTTACGAATTTGACCACTTCCCGCTTCCCTACCGCATCACCCGCAATGGTGTTGACTTGCTTGCTGCTCCTGTCCACCTTTTCGGCACAACCGACATTGGCGAGTTGCAAAGGACACAGCAAGGAGTGGAACAGGGTTCACGGAAGCAACCGATGCAATGACAGGAGAACGGTTAGCCGTTCAAGGCAATCAGATGAAAGGTTCGCTGCTGCCCATGCGCGCTCGGTTGTTGTTGCGATAACGACCACTTCGCAGCAAGCAAAAACGACAGGGTAGCATCGCATGGTGCGGTTCAGTAGGGCATAGAAGTCCGTGTTGCGAAGGTGCTTGAAATAAGTCCAAAACCTGCTACTGGCGAACAGGTGATGCAGAGTGCCCAGATGGGTGTGGGTGTTCGTTCTCGCAGCGCTCCTTTGGTCGTGGAGCCTTTACCTCGTCGGTTGGTGGCTGACGCCGAAAGGCCGTCGCTACTTTTGGGTCACCTTTGATGTCTCCGACTACAACGCCCACCTCCGCTGGGCGCGACAAGCCTGGGAGGGCAAAACTCGCTTCGCCAACTTGTTCACGACCGAAAAACATCCTGCCCAAACTTTCAACTTGCACGATTGGTTTGTCGGGAAACTTGCTCGTTGGACGGGGGTTTCCCTTCATTTGAGCATGCGCTTCGTCCACACATTGGGCGTTCTCGTTTTCGTGCTTGCTGCGTGGTGGCTGGGCGCTCCCTTCCTTTCCGAGGCTCAACAGCAAACTTACTTGCTGATGCTGTGCTTCCTTGGGGGGGTCATTTGGCTAGCGATGCCCGAAGCCAACACCTTTCTCGCCCTCGCTACGATGTCGTGGTTCGTTTGGGGAAAAGCCCTTGTGGCTTTGATGGTAGGCAGCCTCCTCAGGGTAGCAAGGCGCAGGGAGCATGGAGCGTCAAGTGCGGGGGAGAAAGCAAAGTGGGGAATATTGGGGACGATAAGCGGGGCAGTGGTGGGCAATGTCCATCCGTATGCCTTAGCCCCTGTCGGCTATGCCCTTTTGGTGTGGGTTTTACATGCCCTGACAGTTCCCAAAGCCAACAAAGTGTCTTTCACTCGCATCGCCCTTCCCGCTCTTCTTGTCGTTTCTCCCGCTTTCGCGACAGCGGTGTGGCAAGCGTGGGCGATTTGGGGCGACCCAATTTACCGTGCTGAGTTCATGCTTCCGCTTAAAACGCCTCCTCTGTGGTCATTCGCCCTCAACTACGGCGTCTTTCTCGCCTTGGCTTTGCTTGCTGTTCCCTCTTTCTTGCGGCAATCCCCGGTGCCCAGCCCCCATTCCTTTCTCGTCTCATGGCTCATCGGAGCATTTCTCGCTGTTTACCTGACACCAACGGCGCAGCCGCGAAAGTTGATTGAAGGGGGGCATCTTCCCTTATGCATCATGGCAGCGTGGGCGTGGCACGAACTTGTGCTCCCTCGCACCGTTGCCATCCGCCGTCACCCATTATTAGTGTTGCTCCTCATCGGGGGCATCTCCCCACTCACTTTCTGGATTTCGCAAGTGCGCAATTTCCGCTACAACGACGAAATCGCCTTGCATCTTGGCGGTGTGCCTTTTTACCTGCGGGAAGAGCACCTGAAGTTGATGGAATGGCTTGAGCGCCACACCCGTCCCGACGAAGCCGTTCTCTGCCACTACCCGTTGGGAAACTATCTTGCCGTGTTGACAGGGCGAAGGGTGTTCATTGGACACTGGGGCGGAACGGTGAAGGTGAAGGAGAAACTTCGCCTTGCCCGTCAAATCTGGCGGGGCGAAATGCCCCTTGACAAAGCCCGCCAACTCTTCCGCCAACACCGCCTCCGCTATGCGTTGGCAACTCTTTATGAGCGCCACGCCACTAAACCCCGCCACAACCCCGAAGATTGCCACCAAATGCCCGAACATTTTCGCCTTGACGAATATGGCGACCTCGTTTTTCGCATCGGTGACAGTGCCATTTATCGGCTACGCTGGTGACTCTCTTCTTAAGTGCAGCCAACTGTCTCCTTTGCTCGTTGCCAGCCACTAATGCCTGTAAGGGTCAACAGCGGCTCAGCGCAACAAATTCACGAGCAGGGAGAGAAGGAACAAAAGGAGCGACAAAAAGAAGAGGGAAGGGACGAGGGGGAACAGAGGGGGCGCAGTAAGTGGCTGCCCTTCAGGTTGTCCGAAAGCATTCAACGGTTGCACCTTCCACGCACGCAAGCGGGTTTCATTTTTGTCATCAAAGATGCCCCACACCCAAACTCGTTCTCCTTCTTTCGGCACATTCCCCTTCGTTTCACCGACGATGGTGACTTCCGTTTCGCCTTTTTCCGTTCGCACCTTCAAATGCCATGCGGGCACTTGGGCGGGTTTGCCGATGAGGGCAAGAAGCGATTTCCACCCTATCAGGCTAAAGTAAGGGCGGCGCCACTTCCTCCACGAAAGCACGAGCGTGATGACAGTGGCAAGGAAAGGGAAGAGCCAAATGCCTGCCAATGCGAATACCACCAAAACGAAACCGACACTCAGCAATGCCCAGAAAGCAGGCTCGTTAGGTGGGGTCATGGCGTCAATCTTCACTCGCTCCACGACGGTACCTTCCAACGCCGGTTGCGGATTTGTCAATTCCAGCCAAGCCGTTCGCCCCCCGACGGTCACGACCGTTTTCACCAAGTCCCAGATTTTATGGGCTGCTTCTTTCGCTTCTTCCGTTGAAACAGGGGCGGGGGGCGGGGTTGGCTGTTGGGCTAAGGGGGCACCGCAACCTGCGCAAAATTTCGCCCCCGCCCGATTTTCGCGCCCGCATCTTTTACACCGAACCGTTTGCACTGCCGGCATCGGCAGTCACCTCACTCTCTGCATGTTAAGTCCCAACGCCCGTAAAAGTTTGGCGTTGCCCAGCGGAAGTTTGCGCTACACTTATGCAGCGGATTTTCGGCTGGGAAGTTTTTTCGGAGGCGAGGGGAAAGATGGCGCTAAAGGTGCTGTTTTTGTTGGTGGCGTTAGGGGCTGTCGCAGGGGCGATTGGCATGTTAGCCTCGCCCAACCCGGTGCACAGTGCGCTGTTTTTGGTGGCGACCCTCTTTTGCGTCGCCGCCACCTACCTGCTTTTGGGCACCGAGTTCTTAGCCATCGTGCAAATCATCGTTTACGCCGGCGCTATTATGGTGCTGTTCTTGTTCATCATCATGCTGCTGAACTTGCGGCGCGACGAGTTTGGGGTTGACCCAATACCCTCTCAGCAAGTAGGGGGCATTATGGTAACGGTGTTGCTGGCAATTGGCTTGATAGCAGTCATAGGGTCGGCGGTCGCTTTGCGCACCTTCAGAAGCCCACTTACCCTAACGCCCTTGCCCGAATTGGCGCGGGCGTTGTTCACGAAATACTTGCTCGCCTTTGAAATTGCCTCGCTCATTTTGCTTATCGCCATGATTGGCATCGTGGTGATGGCAAAGCGACCGAAGGAGGGAGTGTGAGTTGGACACAGGAATTAAGGTGGCGTGGGTGTTGTGGTTGAGTGCCATCCTCTTCAGCCTCGGCGCATTGGGCGTGCTCATCAAGCGCAATAGCATCGTCATCTTCATGAGCATTGAGTTGATGCTAAATGCTGCCAACATGGCATTGGTTGCCTTTTCGCGAATGCACAACAACCTTGACGGACAAATCGTCGTCTTCTTCACCATGACCTTAGCCGCCGCCGAAGTGGCGGTCGGGTTAGCCATCATCGTCGCCCTCTTCCGCCTGAAACACAGCATTGATGTAGACCAAGCCTCTTTGTTGCGTTGGTAAGGAGGGGCGACCTTAGCCGCGACAAAAAGGAAGGACGGGATGCGAGCGTGGAAGCGCAGGGTGTGACAACCTGGACGGTGATGCAAGGGCAAGTTGGAGAGTGGATGCCAGTGCTCACAGTGTTGGTGTTCCCGTTGACGGGCTTTCTCGTCAACGGGTTATGGGGGTGCCGGCTGCCTCGCTCCCTTGTCAGTCTCGTGGCATGTGGGGCAATCTTCGGGGCTTTTCTTGCCTCGCTTTATTTGCTGCTGCTGAATCTCGCCCTCCCGCCCCTACAACGCTCCATTGAAATCACCGTTTTCTCTTGGCTTAAAGCCGGTCCCATTCACATCCCCTTCACGCTACTCGTTGACCCCCTCTCCCTCACGATGGCGCTGACTGTTTCGGGCGTCAGTTTCCTCATCCATGTCTACTCTGTCGGCTACATGGCGCATGACGATGAATTGAGCCGCTACTTTGCGTTGCTCAATTTGTTCGTCTTCTTCATGCTGCTTTTGGTGTTGGCGGGTAACTTGGCGACCATGTTCATCGGTTGGGAAGGGGTGGGGCTTTGCTCCTTCCAACTCATCAGTTTCTGGTTCACGCGCGAGCGGGCAGCAGAAGCGGGACGGAAAGCCTTCGTCGTCACCCGCTTCGGCGATTTCGGCTTCCTCGTCGCCACTTTGGGGTTGCTGGCGATTTTCGGGACGCTGAATTTCAGCGACATTGCCCTCGCCATCCGTGAAAACGACCTTGTAACACCTTGGTGGGGGGAGAAAGTCCGCGCGCTGGACGCTTTGAACAGACCAACCGCAATTGGCTTGACTTTGGGCACCCTCATTTGTCTGGGGCTCTTCATGGGAGCGGTGGGCAAGTCAGCCCAGTTCCCCCTTTATGTCTGGTTGCCCGATGCGATGGAAGGTCCCACTCCCGTTAGCGCCCTCATCCATGCAGCAACGATGGTCACCGCCGGCGTTTACATGGTCGCACGGCTCCATTTCCTCTTTGAACAAGCCCCTGTCGCTTTGATGGTTGTCGCGATCATCGGGGCATTTACAGCCGCTTACGCAGCGACAATGGGTTGTGTGGAAAACGACATCAAGCGGGTTCTCGCTTACTCCACCATCAGCCAATTGGGCTACATGTTCTTAGCGTGCGGTCTCAGCGCCTATGTGGCAGGCATCTACCACCTCGTCACCCACGCTTTCTTCAAAGCACTTCTGTTTTTGTGCGCTGGTTCGGTTATGCACGCTCTGAACGATGTTTTGGACATCCGCCGAATGGGCGGACTGGCTCGGAAAATGCCTACGACTGCCTTGACTTTCTGGATAGGTGGATTGGCATTAGCGGGGCTGATCCCCAGCGGTCTTTTCAGCAAGGACGCGATCTTGCATGCGGCAGAAAAGCAACAAGTGCTTTGGGGCTTGGGGCTGCTTGCAGCGGTTTTGACAGCATTTTACACCACCCGGCTTGGGGTCAAGGTCTTTCATGGCAAGCCTTGCGATCCGCAGTTGCACGAACATGCCCACGAGAGCCCTGACATCATGACTTTGCCTATGATTTTCCTCGCATTGGGCACGATAGCAGCGAGCGGGTTATGGATGCCTGCTTTCGTGCCCGGACACTGGAAAAGTTTGCCCAACTATTTGCAACCCGTGTTGGGCGAAACGCAAAAGCTTTCAGCAACGGAAGCGGTGCGGGGGGCGATGTGGGCGGTGGGGGCAGCCGTGTCGGGTGTCCTCATTGCCCTATGGGCATATGCGTGGCGCCCCGGCTCACTGGGGCGGATGGCGCAAGCATTTCCGGGACTGTATCGGCTCGTGGCGGGCAAATACTTCGTGGACGAACTTTACACCATCCTCATCACGCGCCCTTGGCGACGGTTTAGCGAACTTGTTGCCGCCTACTTTGACTTGGGTGTTATTGATGCAACGGTCAACGGCGTCGGTTGGATAACGGCACGAATTGGCGAAACCGTGCGGCGCACCCAAACGGGCTTCGTCCGCAACTACGCCCTTTACTTCCTCAGCGCTTCCGTCCTCCTGCTCTTTTACCTGCTCCTCCGCAGCCTCGCCGGGCGGTAGTTGTCCACAAACAGGCGCAAGCGAGAACGCCTGCGCCACCAATAGCGGTTGGAGGAGAAGGGAACGCCCTTGAACGAAAACGAAAGGGACGGAGAAGGATGGTGGGTTACTTTGGGTGAGCAGTGGACATTGTTTGAGACGGCGAGCATTCCGCTTTTGTGGGGCATTTTGTTGGTCGGCGTAGCACTGCTGGCGCTTACGCCCTCGGAAGCAAAAGGGCGATTGCGGGGCGTGGCGTTGGCAGCCACCTTTTTCCCTTTCCTTGTTGGCGTGGTGATGTTCCTGCGTTTTGACTGGAAAACCAGTGGTTGGCAATTCACCTTTGATGCTCCGTGGATTCCCTTCATCGGCGCGCGCATTAGCCTCGGCGTGGACGGCATTAGTTTGCCCCTCCTGCTTCTCACCCTCTTCCTCGGACCGCTGTGCGTGCTGGTGTCCGTCGGCGAAATTGAAGAGCGGGTGAAGGAGTTCCACATTTGCTTGCTGCTCATTGAAGCCGCTTTGGTGGGTGTGTTCACCGCTCGCGATTTGTTGCTCTTTTACGCTTGCTGGGAAGTGATGTTGGTGCCCATGTTTTTGCTTATCGCTGTTTGGGGCAGTGGTAATCGCCTTTATGCGGCGACGAAGTTTTTGCTCTACACGCTGTTGGGCGGCGTGCTGATGCTGGTTGGTATTTTGGTGCTGGCATGGGATTTCCATCGCACCACTCAAATGCCCTTGACCTTCAGCCTTGATACTTTGTCACAGCATCGTCTCTCGCCCAATTTGCAATTTTGGCTCTTTCTTGCCTTTGCCTTCGCTTTCGCCATCAAAGTGCCCATGTTCCCCTTCCACACCTGGTTACCCGATGCGCACACGGAAGCGCCGACGGCAGGCAGTGTCATTTTGGCGGGTGTGCTGTTGAAAATGGGCAGTTATGGCTTCCTGCGGTTTTGCCTTCCGCTTTTTCCTGTTGCCTCGCAAGTTGTTGCTCCCGTCATTGTTTGGCTGTCTATCGTTGCCATCCTTTACGGTGCGCTGATGTCGTGGGTTCAGACGGACATCAAGCGCCTCATCGCCTATTCCTCCGTCTCGCACATGGGGTTCATCACGCTGGGTTTATTCGCCTTCCACCCGACAGCAGTGGCAGGCAGTTTGCTGCAAATGGTCAATCACGGGTTAAGCACGGGGATGCTGTTCATGTTGGTCGGATTGCTCTATCAGCGCCGTCACACGCGCATGATGAGCGACTTTGGCGGACTTGCGAAAGTGATGCCGACCTACGCTGCCTTTTTCCTTCTCGCATTGCTGTCTTCCGTCGGCTTGCCTGGATTGAACGGGTTTGTGGGCGAGTTTCTCATTTTGGCGGGAACTTTCCAAGCGCACTGGTATTGGGCTGTGCCCGCTGCTTTCGGGGTCGTGCTTGCTGCTGTTTACTTGCTCTGGCTTTGGCGGAATGTCTTTCACGGTCCTCTCACGAAGCCAGAGAGCCAAAACCTGCCTGACTTGAACACACGAGAGAAATGGTTGGTGCTAGCCCCCATTGTCATCGTCATGTTCGCCATAGGTGTTTATCCTCGCTGGCTTTTGAAGCCGATGGAACCTTCGGTCTTGAATGTCGTGCAACGGGTGAGAGAAACTAACCTCTCCGTAAGGCATGAAATGGTGGGAGGCGCCAATTTTTCTTTCGCGGCTAATGCCGCTCCTACAGACAACTACATGGGGGGCGAACAGAGATGGCGACGCTGAATCGTCAAGAAGTGTGGCGGAAGGTGTATGCCTGTTGGATGGGCAAGAATGCAGGTGGCACTTTGGGCGCACCGGTGGAAGGGCAACCAGGTCCGCACAACTTTGAGTGGTATCCGCTCCTTCAGGAAGGGGGCATCCCCAACGACGACTTAGAAATGCAACTCATTTGGCTTGACGCTGTGAAGCGAGCGAACTTTCACATTTCTGCTTTTACTCTCGCACAAGCATGGCTGACCCACATCGGCTATAACTGGAACGAATACGGCGTGGCAAAGCGCAACTTGCGTTGGGGTTTGTTGCCTCCCTTGTCTGGGGCTTACGACAACGACTTTTGGAACGATTGCATGGGCTCTCCTATCCGCTCGGAAATTTGGGCATGCCTTGCGCCCGGTTCCCCGCGCCTCGCTGCTCGTTTCGCTTTTGAAGACGCCATTGTTGACCACGCGGGCGGCGAAGGGGTTTGGGGCGAGATGTTCAATGCCGCGCTAGAAAGCATTGTTTTTGTCAAGCAAGATTTGGACGAAGCCTTGGACTTAGCCTTGGCGTTCATCCCTTCCGATTGTCTAATCGCCAACGCCATTTCCGACACGCGCCAATGGTGGCAGGAGTTGCGAGACTTTAGGAAAGTGCGGGAGCGCATTGCTGAAAAGTACTGGCACCGCGAACCCACCCATGCCCCGCAAAACTTGGCCTTTACCGTGTTGGGGTTATTGGCAAGTGAAGGGGATTTCGGGAGAGCCATCACCACAGCCGTCAACTGCGGACAAGATACCGATTGCACAGGAGCGACGGCAGGGTCGGTGATGGGCATCCTTCTCGGAGAAGTGCCACAAAAGTGGGCAGAACCGTTGGGGGAAACGATTGCCACCAACTTGAGTTGGGGTGGCATCCGCAATTTCACCCCGCCTTCCGACATTCGCGTCCTGACTGACGAAGTGGTTGCTGCTTCCGTACGCCTTCTGGCGTGGCATAACGCTCCCATTCGCATCACCGATGCCCCGACCGATTTGTCTGACCTGCCCGACGATTGGCTGAAACCAGACGAAGGCATTTACGAACTTTGGGAGCGTAACCGCTACCCTTGGCGAGTGGACTTTGCCCTTAATGCCGTGCAAGTCGGCGTGGACTATCGGGGTCTGCCCACTATCAATCCCGAAACGCCGAAAGTCGTTACCCTTTGGATTCAAAACCGCCAACCCGTTCCCTTGACGGTAACGCTGGTTTGGGATGCCCCCTCTGACTGGCGCGTGGAGCCTTCCCGCTCTTCAGTGACCCTGCCAGCCCGGGGGACTGTGGGGGTCAATGCCCACATCCACGCGCCTGTCCGATTGCCCCAAACGCAAACTTTGTGGGTGCAAGTTCGGGTGCAAGAGCGCCCTTCCGAAATCGCTGTTCCTGTGCCCCTCATCGGCGAACGGCGTTGGTTGGTGCGTCGGAACGGAGAAGAGTGGCAGACCGAATGGCTGCCAGAAAGCCAACTTCCGTTGGAGCGTTGGCTGGGTGGGAAGCCCGCTAAAAGAGTGGAAGCCCGACTGTGGCTTTGGTCGCCGCGAACACAACGGGCGGTTATTGGCTTCCCTTGCAATGGTGCTTTTCAACTGTGGCTGAACGGTGTGGAGATGATGAACGCCCACCAACCCGATTACCTCGTCCGACCCGGTCAGCAAGGACCCGCCAGCCATTATGCCCCAGCCATTTTGAAGCAAGGTTGGAATGAAGTGTCAGTGCGAGTGGAGCGTCACGAGCACCCTGTTGACGCTTACTTTGTCCTCACTGACCCCACGGATTTGCACCGCTGGGTCACCGATGTGGTGATGACCCAAGTGCCTTGAAGCGAAGGCAAAAGCGGGACCGTTGCCTGCAGCGCTGTTCAACCTGACGGTGGGTGCTTACAGTGTGCGGGAGTTGGTAAACGAAATGGAAACGGCAGGCTTTCGGGAAGTTCGGTTGGTCGCCTATAACGACCGGCGCAGGGCGGGGTTAGTCACTGCTATCCAAGCGTAGGTAGGGGATGCTTATGCCGCATTTCGTCGTATTGGGTGCAGCCGGGCAATTGGGGAGCGAACTTAAAGCCTTACTGCCTTCCGACGACACGGTTGCCTTCACCCATGAACAGTTGGACATCACCGACTTTCCGAAAGTCCACGCAACCTTGCGAGAACTTCGCCCCCGCGTTGTGTTCAACTGCGCTGCCTTCGTGCGGGTGGATGAAGCGGAAGAAAAGCAAGAAGAAGCCTTTCGGGTGAACGGGCTAGCAGTGTTAGGGTTGGCAAAGGTGTGTGCTGAGTTAGAGGCAACTTTGGTGCACCTGAGCACTGACTATGTGTTTGATGGGCGCAAGAAGGCGCCTTACACCGAATTGGATGTCCCGCAGCCGTTGAATGTCTACGGTGTCACCAAGTTGGCAGGGGAATTTTTCGTGCGAGCATACTGTCCCCGCCACTTCGTCGTGCGCTCAGCAGGGCTTTATGGAAGTCGCGGGAGCCGCGCTAAAGGTGGCAGTTTCATAGACCGCATCCTCGCCAAGGTCACTGCAAGTGAACCGCTTCGGGTGGTCACCGACCAAGTGACCAGCCCCACTTACACTCGCGATTTGGCGGAACATTTGGTTAAGTTGGTGGCGACGGACAAGTTCGGTTTGTATCACATCGCTAATCGCGGCTATTGCTCGTGGCATGAATTCGCCACGACCATCTTGCAACTGCTGGGCATTTCGGTCTCGGTGGAACCAATCACCAGCGACCAACTACCTTTGAAGGCGAAACGACCTTCTTTTTCCGCCCTCATTAGCGTTCGGTTACTTTCGGCGGGTTTGCCCCCTTTGCGGCATTGGCGGGAAGCGTTAGAAGAGTTTTTGGCGCAGCGGCAGAATCCCTTGCGTTGACCCTCCGAAAGGACTAAAATGAATGCAGCACTTTGGTGGGGCCGTAGCGCAGAGGGAGCGCGCCTGAATGGCATTCAGGAGGTCCCGGGTTCAACTCCCGGCGGCTCCACTTTGTCCTGTTCCCCTCATCTCTGAGCGAGCGGCAACCGTTGCCCGTCTGTACTGCTCCGAAGCAGAAAAAAGGCATAGCGGGCAGCCTCGGCACGGGAGCGAACCCGCAACTTCTGCAGGATGTGGCTGACATGGGTTTTGACGGTTTGAATGCTTAAACGCATCTGACGGGCGATCTCTTTGTTGCTCAACCCCTTCGCCAATAGGATGAGCACCTGCCGCTCCTTCTCCGTAAGGGAACGAAGGAGTTCGTCAGAGAGGGGAAGGCGGTTGAGGGCTTGGAAAAGGTGTTCAGTGACTTCTCGTTGCACCCAGGGTAATCCTGCCGCCACCGCTTGAAGGGCTTTTAACATCAGAGCCGGAGAACTGTTTCGGAAGAGGCAACCCGTTGCCCCTGCTTGAATAGCAGACGCCAACTCAAGAGGGTAAATGTTCCGAGGGATCAAAAGGAGCACTCGCACTTTCGGAAACCTTTCGCGTAACTGCCGAAGGAGCCGATAATTGTCCGCTTGAGCGAGGGAAAGGTCTATCAGCACGATGGCTGTTGGATGCTTCTGAAGAAGCATCAAAAGTTCTTCGCCCTTGTCCGTCTCGCCTGCAACTTTAAAGCCTCTGTGTTGCTCTATCGTGAGGCGCAACCCCAACCGAAAGAGGGGTTGGCGGTCACAAAGGATGACGCTCTCTTTCGGCTCTTCGGTGAAGTGCCTCTTTCTGTGTTGGTTCATCCCTGTTTCCTCCGCTAAGGACTGTTAGAAGCCTTCCGTTTCCCTTTATCGGCAGAAGTCGTGGCAACTTTAGGGGGAAAATGTCTTGCCTTCTCGTTGGGGGAGTGCTATCTTTTTGTGGACGCCTGAGAATCTCGCCCACAGGGGCAGAGTCCCCTTGACCACTCATGGATGAAGCGACACGACGAAAATGGGTCAATACCTTAACCTTTGCGGTCTTACTTTACGGCTCAGTGGTTGCGGTCGCCTATTTAGGCGGATGGGTTTCACCGCGCACTTGTGAGGGTTTATCGGCTCTCCCGTGCTTTTTAGTAGCAGGCTGGTATGGGGTCTGCGTTGGGAAAGGGCTGGGAACTTTGGTGCAGCGATGGGGTTGGGCGCTGATGGCATCTGGTTGGGTGTTCGTGGGAATGGCTTTTTTGCTTCCGGAAGGAACGGGACGGTTAGTTGCTTTAAGCAGTGCGGTGCCAACTTTGCTGGTCGGCTTTTTGACGACACTTTTGGCACTTTGGCACGAAGAAGGAGGGACGAACTCATGAAATCAGGCATTCATCCTGAGTATGTGGAGTGCACGGTCATTTGCGCTTGCGGCAACACTTGGAAAACTCGGTCTACAAAACCTGTGTTGCACATTGAGGTTTGTTCGGCATGCCATCCTTGGTATCAAGGGCAGTTGACGGAACGGCGCTATGTGGACACTTTGGGGCGCATTGAGAAGTTTGAGCGCCGCCGCGCCATTAGCCAGCAGAGACAACAACAAGTCACCCAAACCAGTGAACAAGAGGCGGGACGGCGACGGCGCCGATAAGTTGCTTTGCCTGCATGAGAGAAAACGTGTCAAGACTTATAAGGCGGTGTCTTGAATGCCCCTCCTTTTGGGTGGACAGGCTGTCTATGAAGGTGTAATGCTGCGCAGTCACCGATTTCTGGTCATTGCTGTCCGAGCCACTGACGGGCAAATCAAACTGCACTCAGAGCCCCTTTCTCCCCTGCAAGGGATTTGGCGGTTTCCTTTCTTTCGGGGAGTCTTTGCCCTTTACGAAGCCATCGCTTTAGGGTTGCGGGCAATGCGGTTGTCCCTGCAAATGGCATTGCCAGAACAAGAACGGCAGCTAGCCGAACCGCACTACTTTGCGTGGCAAGCCTTTGCTGGCTTGACTTTAGCGATTGCCCTTTTTGTCATCCTTCCCCACCTTATCGCCGCACAATTCCTGACAGGAGAACGGTGGACGATGAGTGGGATAGAAGGGGTCGTGCGACTGCTCGTTTTTATCACCTTCCTTTGGATTGTAGGGCGTTCCCGAGAAGCGCAACGCCTTTTCGCCTATCACGGAGCCGAGCACAAAGCCGTCCACGCGTTTGAACACCAAGCCTCCATGACGGTGGAGGGGTTGAGACCCTTCGCCCCCGAACACCCCCGTTGCGGGACGGCTTTCTTGCTGCTCGTGTTGGTCGTGAAGGTAATTCTTTTCGCTTTCCTGCCCATCGGAGGATGGCAGGGTGTTTTAACGCGCCTGGCTATGCTGCCTCTCGTGGCAGGGGTTAGTTTTGAGTTGTTGCGGTTGGGGGCGACGAAGCCTTTCTTCCGATGGCTCTCCTTGCCCGGCTTGTGGCTCCAAAAACTCACTACCTGCGAACCCGATGGGCAACAATTGGAAGTGGCATTGACGGCTTTGCAGGAAATCCTGCGCTTGGAAGGTGTGCCCGTTCGGTCATGACAAAAGGTAAGGGTGATACCGCATGCGCCAGCAATTGGAGGCGTTGGAGGCGGAACTTCAAGCCATAGAGGAGCAACTGGCAAATCCTGAAATCGCAAAAGACTCGGCGCACTTGCAAGCCTTGATGCGCCGGCACGGGGAATTGTTGCCCATTGTGGAGCGCTACCGCGAATACAAACGCCTTTTGGAACGGGAGCAGCAAGCACGGGAGATTTTGGAGACCGAAAGGGACGAGGATTTGCTCAAATTGGCGCACGAGGAACTGGAAGAAATTGTGCCGAAAAGGGAGCGGTTGGAAGAAGAATTAGCCGATGCAATTATGCCGAAAGACCCAAACGAGGGCAAGGATGTGGTGATGGAAATCCGAGCGGGCACGGGCGGTGAGGAAGCCGCCCTCTTCGCTTTTGACCTGTGCCGCATGTATTTGCGCTACGCCGAACGGAAAGGTTGGAAGGCAGAAATCGTTTACGAAAGCCCTTCGGCATTGGGTGGCTACAAAGAAGTCATCTTGCACATCAGTGGTAAGGATGCGTGGAAATTGCTCCGATACGAGAGCGGTGTCCATCGCGTCCAACGCATTCCCGTCACCGAGTCATCAGGACGCATCCATACCAGTGCCGCAACGGTCGCCGTTTTGCCAGAAGCCGAAGAGGCGTCCGTGGATATCCGAGAGGAGGACTTGGAGATTGAGACCTTCCGCTCTTCTGGACCGGGCGGGCAGCACATGCAGAAGAACGAAACCGCTGTCCGAATCCGCCACAAGCCAACGGGCATCGTGGTGGAGTGTCAAGATGAGCGAAGCCAATACCAGAACAAGATGAAAGCCTTGCGGATTCTCCGAACGAGGTTGCTGGAAAGGAAGCGGCGCGAGCAAGAGGCGGAACTTAAGCGGCAGCGCCGCGAGCAAATCAAATCGGGTGATCGCAGCGATAAAGACCGCACCTACAACTTCATCCAAAACCGCGTCACCGACCACCGCTATGATGTCACCCTTTACAAACTCAAGGACATTCTGGATGGCGACTTGGATGAGTTGCTTAAAGCCATCCGCCGAACGGAAATCCAACGCTGGCTCTCCGCTTTACCGCAAGATGCGGTCGCCGAAAAGGTGAGGGCAGGGTAATGCCCTAACGGCTGGTGGCTGGAACATTGTGCATGGCTCGTTCGTCCAATCATTAGGCTGCCGCTTCGGCATCCCGTCATACCTTGCTGCCAAGGAGGCGACCGACGATGCGGTTACGGGTTGGTTTTCCCTTCGCTGCTGGCATTTTAGCGACGCTGGCAACAGTGTTTGGGCTGCAAATTTCTCGCAGCTCGCCATCCACCCCACCATCCCCCTACCTTCCGCCCCCGCTGGACACGCAAGTGTTCGGGCAAACCCGTTGGTTAGCAGGAAGCCCCGTTGCGCTCAAGATTGTCACCCTTGACCGAATTCGCCAACAGCCCATCCGTTCCCAAGTGTGCGTCGCTCTCTCCGATGAACGCGGCGGGCAAACGGTTTTCAAAGGCTTGACAAATGCCCAGGGTGTCGCCGATGCTCGCTTTAAAGCGCCTGACCAGTCAGGCAGTTACAAATTGACCATCACCGTCAACTCTCCCATCGGCGACGACCAGATTGAGCAAACCATCGTTGTGGAAGAGGCGGTGCAAATTTTGTTGACGACAGACAAGCCCATCTACCAACCGAACCAAACCGTCCACGTCCGTGCCCTTTGTTTGCGCAAACCTGATTTGCGACCTGTTGCGGATTCTTCATGCGTTTTTGAGGTTCGCGACCCGAAGGGCAACCTTGTTTACCGCACCACCGAGAAAACTTCCCGCTTCGGCATCGCTGCCACTGAGTTCCCCATCGCCGATGAAGTGACGCTGGGCGAATATCGCATCACCGCCTCCTTGCTCCCCGCAAAACCCGCCAGTGCCCAGTCCCCAGCCCCTAACGCTGTTGCCGAACGGACGGTTCGCGTGGAGCGCTATGTGTTGCCGAAGTTCAAAGTGACCATTGAGACGGACAAGCGGTTTTACTTGCCCGCCGAAGTGTTGCGCGGGACAGTGACAGCGGCTTATTTCTTCGGCAAGCCAGTCAGCAACGGCGAAGTGAGCGTGCGGCTGAGCACTTTCGCCGCCGGTTGGCACGACCTTGCCGAACTCAAAGGGACGCTCAACGAGCAAGGCGTTTGGCAATTTGAAACGCGCTTGCCCGAAAAATTTGTCGGGTTGCCATTGGAAGGCGGCAATGCTTTGTTGCGGGTGGAAGCGACCGTTACCGACAGAGCCCAGCATTCGGAACGCACCGCCATCACATTACCCGTCAGCAGCGACCCCATCAAAATCGCCCTTGTGCCTGAAAGCACAACCCTTAAGCCCAGTTTGCCTATGCGCCTGTTCGTCGTGACCACTTACCCCGACGGCACGCCCGCCAAATGTCGGTTTGTTGTCAAGGGGCAAGGGACATGGGACACGGGACAGGGAACTTCCCAAGCATCTTTTGAAGCGAGTGGCGAAACGGATGCGACAGGAATTGGCGAAGTGACGGTCGTGCTAAAAGCCTCGCCGTTGCCGAAAGTTGGCAAGATGCCTGGTGGTTTCGCCCCCTTCCTTCGCCGCCCCATCGCCTTTGAGCGAGGGAGCGTTGAAAGCGAAGAGCCGTCCGTCCCGCTCATGGTCACGATGACCGCTGTGGACGAGAAGGGGAACCGTGCCGAAATTCAGCGATCGTTGCTGTTAAGTGCTACCGATGAAGCCGTCCTGCTTCGGGTAAATAAAGCCATTGCGAAAGTAGGCGAACTTTTGCGCCTTGACATCCTTGCGGTGTCGCCCACTCCCCACTCTTTGTCCACTGCTTTCGTGGATGCGATTGTCAATCGGCAGAC
>Ga0209993_10029_pt1 | contig 26186 bp, 22 predicted proteins | sample Antgeofumaro1A2A_FD_188082 | JGI IMG/M metagenome (GOLD analysis project Ga0209993, IMG submission 188082) | Geothermal fumarole subsurface microbial communities from Mt. Erebus, Antarctica - 1A2A (SPAdes) (version 2) | ecosystem: Environmental > Terrestrial > Volcanic > Fumaroles | place...
TTGCTGTTAGCCACATTATCCTTGACAATAGGTGTTGGTACTGGTGCGCTGACTATTAGACTGTTCAATGCTCAAAGGGACAGTATTCAAACATCGTCTCAACAGGTGCATGCTTGGCCAGAATGGTCTCCCAAACCGCCACAACCACCCTTGCGCCTTGGTGAAATGCTTCCTGAAAACATCTCAGTCTTTGATGCGACGGGTAACCGCCTCACCTCTTTTGGTGACTTTCTGCGACAACACCCCGGCATAAAAATCCTTGTCTTTATTTCCACTTGCCAAGGGTGTGCTCAAAAAAATTTGTTGGAGTTAGACGCGTGGTCTCGTTTCCATCAGCATAAGGCTGTTATTGTTGTCATTACAACCGATACTCCTAAAACTGCTAAAATAGTCGCTTCCAACCTAAAATCGTTAAATTCATCACTTGTATTATTGAGCGATTTTACGAAAAAATTAACAGGACAAAAACAACCTTCCGAATTTGCCCCATTCATTATCGTTTTAAACTCCTCAAATCGTATTTCTTGGATACAGCCTGTTGGTGTGCAGTGGGAACAAACCTTAAACTTGCTCAATCAAGCGATGAAAGATATTGGGAGGGATGGTTGACATGAGGTTCAAAGTGGAGAAAGTTCTCTTTTGGTTCCTCATAGGGTTCAATGTTGCCTTGGTTACCGGGTTGGTTATACAAGTTTCTAAGAGACGAAATGAAGGCATCATCATGACACCTGCTGGTGTCCCCCCTCCATCAAAACCGACAAGAGCTATTCTCATTAACCGTCGTGCATCCCAACAAGATTTACAAGAGGTAGAACAATGCCGAAAACAATTACTTGAACTTCTTAAGGCTATCCGAAGATATGTGAAAGACCATAACGGTCGCTATCCTGCCTTTCTAACAACGGACGAAACGGTGAGTATAGAAAGTCCCTTATTTGACCCAGATGTTGGGCTTTATCCTCGCTACATTTCGGACAAAAAGTTGCTTGTTTGCCCATCCGCTTTAGAAGGTGACTTATTGCCGGGTAGAGCACTGCCACAAAGTTACCTTTATCTCTTAGAGTATACTGATTTGCGTGAATGGCGTTTGGAAAAACATTTTATTCTAAACCAGTTACCACCACAAAAGATTCCAGTGATAATGTGCCGCGCCCATCCTTCCGAACCACGACCTCTCGGGACTCTCGGTCTTGCCATCTTTTTGGATGGAAGTATCAAATGGGTGACTTCTGAAGACCTTGCTGATTATGACCGACAAAGAACAAAATATGAAAATATTCGCAATCAGATCTTTAGCACCTGTATGGCAAAGTTTGGAGCGTACCAGCCTGAGTGGACGAAACCGAACCCCTTTAATAAACAATTAGGTGAAAGATGCCGCAGGGTTGCTGAGGACATTCTAAGGCAATATGGTGTTGACTGAAAAGGGTGTTGGTGGGCGGTAAGGATTTAACCTAAAAACTTAAGGAGGGATGTGCGATGAGGCTAAGCACACTGGTGAGTTTGGGGCTCACAAGTATACTTCTCGTCGGCTGGTATGTTGTCCTTGTATCGGCATGCCCCAATAATTTGCCTGGACCATGTCCGGGAATAGGACAGTGCGAACCGGTGCCGCAAGGAAATTGCGTATGGATCCCTGTGGGCAATATAGGCGAGGCGGCATGTTGGAAACTCTGGGATTGCAAACGTGCTGCTGCTCAACACTGCACGGCGCAAGATTCCCCTAACTGCTCGGGTAAACTTATTAAGCATCCAGAGTGTGCGGAATGGGCTTACACTGGGTGCGATGCCCAATTGCGGGGTTGCAGCACCAACACTCTCTATAACCGGTTTCAGTGCGAATTGCAGGGCACCCGCTACTATTCTCACTTCGTAGATTGCAGTTGCTAATTGGTAGTAAGATAAGTGATGTTCTATGCGAGATTTCCTTTACCGCCTACTCAGTGCGATTATCCTGGTAATTCTGGTAATTGGTGTGATTTGGTTCATTTTACCCGATACAGTGTTCAGTTATCCTATAGAGAAATTGTGGTCATTTTGCGCTACGATTTTTCATTGGCAAGAGTATTATCGAAAGGGTTTGCAAACTGAAGGTGCAATAGCAATTTTCTTTGGAGGTTATTTATTGTTGCTTATTCTTCTAATCATTTATGGTTTCTGCCATTTTGTTCTGTGGGATAGGATTTCACCAACTTCTCACTTTACCAATGCTTTTGCTTTACTCAGTAGTTGTTACTTATTAGATTTTTTTGTTTCTACTGCAGATCCTTACCCTTTTGGTGAATTATTGTGGGTATTTATGGTTTTTTCATCTTTCTTCCTGACAATGCTTTATATTGGTGAAGAATGGTCTTTGTTGCTTAAGGTTCTTGTTATCGCTATTGGTGAACAATGTCTTTACGCCATTATCTACTACTTTCTTAGTTTCAATCAATTCCATACGCCCGACTTTGGAAACCGAACGAGTGGCACTTTCGTTAACCCAGGCAGCCTCTATCCTCTTTGCCTTATAGGGTTTCCTATAAGCCTTATCTTGGCGGAAATGGAAAAATCACTTCATTGGCGATGGCTTTGGCGGGCTATAGGGGGAGTAAGTTTATTGGCACTTACCTTTACCTTCACTCGGACGGGCTGGATTGCTTTTGCGGTATCGGCAGGTTACTTAGCTTTTTCCCCTTTCTCGCCTCTACGGTCGCAACGACCTGCAAGACTGATGTTAGTTCTCCTCATTGTCCTTGCTTTATCGGGCACTGCTTTCGTTCGGACGATGGGTAGACCTGTCGGCAATCCTGAGGACCGCTCCTTTTGGGGTCGCTTCGCTATCTGGCAAACCGCCCTTCATGTCATCGCTGACCATCCCCTCTTGGGCAACGGTCTAAACACCTACCCACAAAAGCAACGCGAGCACATGACCGAACGGTTGAAATACTTTAACCCCCTCAATGTTGAAGCAAAAAATCTTTACCTGCATCTGGCTGCCGAACTGGGACTGATTGGTCTGGCAGTTTTTTGTTGGGTCGCTTGGCGATACTATCAACTTTTCAGGTTCGTGATTGGCACTTTTCCCCCGTCCAGCGACCTTTACAAAATCGCTATCGGTATCCACGCTGCTTTGATTGGTATCGCCGTCGCTGGGTTAGCGGACACCCCCATCCTGCACCACTCCCGCTCGGCAGCCACCTTCGCGGTGGCATGTCTTCTGGGTCTTTTGTGCTCGTCAGTAAATCACGCTTGTCCTGCCCCTGTGGTTGACGATGATACTTTGAGAAAGCGTCGTCAACGGTTTTGGCGGGGGGTAGGTTTCGTTGTCGTCGCTTCTTGCCTTCCCATCACTTATTTTTCGTGGCATGTGGGCGTTGGAGTTAAGAAAGCCTTTGAGGCGTTCCCGAAAGTGCAGGAATTGGCTTTCCGTCTCCCAAAGGCAACATCGTATGTTCGGCTTAAGGAGATCGCCCCGGTGATGCGGGATGCAGTCGTCGCCTCCGAGGACGGTTACTTTTATTTCCATCACGGCGTGGACTGGTTGGCTTTGCATCGGGCATTGCGAAAAAACATCCGTGCCTTAAGGTTTAAGCAAGGTGGTAGCACCATCACGATGCAATTGGCACGCTATCTCTTCTTGGGGAGAGAACGAACGCTGGCACGAAAGGTGGCGGAAATTATCTTGGCACCGAAAATGGAACAACTCCTTCCAAAAGACCGCATCTTGGAGTTGTATCTGAACACAGCAAGGTTCGGGATGGGCGAGGATGGACTTTTTGCTGCCGCTCAAAACTATTTCGGCAAGCAGCCAAAGGATTTAAACCTCGCTGAAGCGGCTTTCTTGGCGGGTGTTCTACCAGAGCCTCCTTTTGATCAAAGAAATGTGACACCGGAACTTGTGCGGCGCTGCCAACAGCGTGTCTTTGAACGGTTGCGAGCCTTCTTCCCTGAGCGATATCCTCCCGAAGTTATTCAAGAAGCACAAAAGACCCCCTTAAAGTTTCGGTGGGGAACCGTCGTTATCCTCTCCGAGGGGGTGAACGAAAATGGAGGGCATTAGAAGGGCATTTACCCTCATTGAACTATTGGTCGTCATTGCCGTGATTTCTGTCTTAGTCGCCCTTTTGTTGCCCGTTTACTTTTGGGCAAGGGAAGCGGCGCGGAAGGCAAGGTGTCTGGCTAATTTGAAGCAGTTGGGAAAGGCGTGGATGATGTATGCCCAAGATTATGACGGCTGGACGCCTGGCGGTGCTTATGCCCGCTTTTCGGGACCCGGGGATGGCAAGCGGTATACTCCTCTCTGGGTTCTTTTACCTTACTGCCGCAACGAACAACTTTTCATTTGCCCGACGAGGTTAGGTTGGGATTTCAGCACCACCAACCCGCAACTGGACACCCATCGCCCCAGACAAGGCAGTTATGCTTCCAACTATCAAGTCATGGAGGTCTCTGAAGCGGCTATAGATCGCCCTGCCGATTTGGTCGTGTTTTGCGATTCATACAATCCATGGCAGGACTGCTACGCTAATTGCCCAGGATGCACAGGAGGATGCTCCAGTTACATTTGGGATCGCATCGGGCGTGGCTATTATCAAGGCGATTTGTCCAAGCCGACGGATTGGCACAGGGGAGGCATTAATCTTGTTTTTGTGGACGGACACGCTAAATGGTTCACCTTAGGCGGCATCTTTTACCGAAACTGGGTTCGTTTCTTGCCTGAAAGTGATCCTCACTATCATCGCCCCATCACTCAAGATTGGTGAAATTTTGCGTAGGTTCCGAAGAGTAGAAGGCGTTGGCTAAAAAGTCGTTGACAAACATGCCATACATAGGCAGGCAACGCTGTAAATTGGGCAACAAAGCGTTGCTAATGGCGAAGGCTCACATCCCGTAAGTCTGTCGTATTAGTTCCACGATGTTCTCCATGGCGGGTTGGATGACCCGAAGGAGGAGGGGCGGGTAGACGCCGATAAGGAAGGTGAGAACTACCAACGGCCATAGCGAGAGGTGCTCTTGCAAGTTCATGTCTGGCAGATTGCGGTATTCGTCCCGCAGCGGTCCGAGGAACATCCGCTGCACTGTCCAGAGGAAGTAAGCCGCTGCAATCACGATGCCGAGGACGGCAAAGCCCGCCCAGTTGTAGACGCGGAAAGCGCCCAACACGCTGAAGAATTCGCCCCAAAAACCTGCCAATCCGGGTAACCCTAATTCTGCCATTGCGAAGAAACTGAACAGGCTGCCATAAATGGGCATTTGCGCCCACAAGCCGCCAAAGCGGTTCAAGTCACGATGGTGCACTCGCTCGTAAATGACGCCGACAAGCAAGAACATCGCCCCCGTCATCAACCCGTGGGCAATCATCGTCCAAGTGGCTCCATTGAGTGCCATCACTTTAGCACTGCGAACAGCGGCATCGGCGAAAGCACCGCTATCCCTTGCCGCTGATGCCACACCCAACATCACGAAGCCCATGTGCCCGATGGACGAGTAAGCGATGAGTTTCTTGAGGTCGTCCTGCCCCATCGCCACCAACGAGCCGTAGATGATGTTGATGAGCGCGAGAATGCCCATCGCGCCCCAGAAGACATCAGACGCTTCCGGCAGCATCGGCAAGTTCACCCGCACCAACCCGTAGGTGCCCATCTTCAGCAAGATTCCTGCCAGAATAACGCTTCCGGCTGTCGGTGCTTCCACATGGGCATCAGGCAACCATGTGTGGAAGGGAAACACAGGCACCTTGATGGCAAACGCCAGATAGAAGCCCAACCACACCAATGCTTGCAGTGTCATGGAAGCCTTTGCCAGAGGGCGCTTCTCTATCAGTTCCACCATGTCAAATGTGCCGCCGTGAAAGTAAAGCACCAAGATGGACAATAACATCGCCACTGAGCCGACCAGCGTGTAAAGGAAGAACTTGATGGCGGCATATTCGCGCTTTGGTCCGCCCCAGATGCCGATGAGGAAATACATCGGCACCAACGAGACTTCCCAAAACACATAGAACAGCACAAAGTCCAACGCCACGAAGACGCCCATCATGCCCGTTTCCAAAAGCAGGAAAAGGGCGTAGTATTCCTTCTCGCGGTAGTGGATGGCGGTGGGCGAGTAGATGACGCTCACAAAAGTCAAGAGCGCCGTCAGCACGACCAACGGCATGGACAAGCCGTCCACGCCAAGGTGGTAGCGAATGCCGAGCAAAGGCACCCATTCATAGCGCTCTTCAAACTGCATTGCCCCCTGCAGTTCGGGACCAAAACCGAACCACAAACCTAAACTGAGCAAAAACACCGCTCCGGTGAACAAATGCGCCCAGAAGCGGATGAGGCGCACCTGCTCTTTTGGCGTCAGCAAAATGAACAACATGCCGACAACAGGCAGCCACAAAATCAGCGAAAGCAACGGCACCTTCTCCACCGCTTACTCCCTCCTTCGTTAAGGCTTATCGCCGAATGGGCATTTGAAAGCACTCGCTCATAGAGCAACCTCGGCGCTCTTTCGCGCTTTTCATCCCGTCTCATGGTTTCAGTTGCTGCCAGATTGTCCAAAGTGCCAATGCGGCTAAGCCAGTGACGACGAGAAACATGTAATGCTGCACCAAGCCTGTTTGGATGCGCCGCAGCAAGTTGCCCACGAACCCAGTCAGCCAGCCGACAAAGTTGACCAATCCATCAACGATGTAAAGGTCAAACCAGCGATAAGCGGTTGCAAAGATGTATGCCGTCGCGTAGCCGATAGCGTTGACGATGCCATCAATGATGTGTAAATCAAACCAGCGCCAAAGGATAGCGAGCCCAATGACTCCCTTCGCCACATAGTAGCCCGGCTGTGGCTTGACAGGATCATACCAGTCTAAGAACCACTTGTTGGCGAGGAAGTTGTAAAGAACGCCCAATCGCTCCCGCAACGGTTCTTCCTGGGGCGTTTTGATAGGTGTAGCGATATAAAGGCGGTAACCTGCGCCGATGCCGAGCAATGCCGCAAGAACAGACAAGCCCATTACCAAAGGATTGAAACCGTGATGGGGAGCGGCTTCGTAATGCACTAACCGCTCAAACAAGTTCGCCCCTGGGATGCCGATGAAACCGACGGTCGCTGCAAAGAACGCTAACACCATCAAGGGTACAGTCATCATGGGAGGACTTTCGTGCGGATGGGCGTGACCGCAGCGCAACTCGCCGAAGAACACCAAGCCGATTTGGCGCGTCATGTAAAAGGCGGTCAAGAAAGCGGTGACCACACCGAGGGCAAACAATGCCTTGTCGTGATGAAACGCGGCAGCAAGAATTTCGTCTTTGCTCCAAAACCCTGCCAATGGCGGCACTCCTGCCAATGCCCCCATGCCGATAAGATAAGTCCAGAAGGTGACGGGCATGTAGTCCTTCAGTCCCCCCATTCGCTTCATGTCGTTGTGATGGACAGCATGAATGACGCTCCCCGAACCCAAGAAAAGCAGCGCCTTAAAGAAAGCGTGAGTGACCAAATGGAACAGACCAGCCGTGAATCCCCCAACACCAAGCCCCATCAGCATGTAGCCCAACTGGCTGATAGTGGAATAAGCGAGAACTCGCTTGATGTCGTCTTGGGCGACAGCAATGGTTGCTGCAAGGAAGGCGGTGAAGCCGCCAATCCAAGCGACAACGGTTAACGCGGGATTGTGCTCAAAACCTTGCAAGGCGAAAAGGGGGTAAAGGCGCCCCACCATGTAAACCCCTGCTGCCACCATCGTCGCCGCATGGATGAGGGCGCTCACAGGGGTCGGACCTTCCATCGCATCAGGCAACCAAATGTGTAAGGGGAACTGAGCCGACTTCCCAATAGCCCCGCAAAAGAGGGCAAAGGCAGCGAGGGTAAGCAACTGTTTCGCTTCCGGTGCTGACTTTGCCGCTCTCTCAAAAATCTCACTGAAACCCAAAGCCCCTGTGACAGCGAAAGTTAAAAAGATGCCGATGGCAAATCCCGCATCCCCCACTCTGGTGACGATGAAGGCTTTTTTTGCCGCCCGCGCCGCTTCAGGCTTCTCAAACCAGAAACCGATGAGCAAATAGGAACACAATCCCACTAATTCCCAAGCCGCGTAGAGTCCCACCAAGTTGTCCGTCAACACCAACAGCAACATGGATGCTTTGAACAGGGACAGGAAAGCGAAATAGCGCGAGTAGCGCAGGTCGCCATGCATATAGCCGACCGAGTAAAGTTGAATGAACCAGCCGATGAAAGTGACGACGACGAGCATGAAGGCGGTCAATTGGTCTACTTGATAGCCGAACTTGAGGGGATAAGCGCCCATTGGGATGGTGAACCAAATTCCCCGCCATCCGTGAAAGTGCGGCTCAGCGAGAGAGCGAGAAACTGTCGTGGCGAAAACCACTAACGACAAAATCGCCGAAAGCCCCACAAAGGACAGGGAAACCCAATGGGCACGCCCCTTAAGCCATTTGCCAAAAAAGATGTTGACCAAATACGCCCCGAAAGGCGCCAGCATGATAATGGCAGTCACCATCGGCATTGCTTCCATGCTCCCTCATCCCTCCGCTAGCCATCGTTTATTCCATACTCCTTGCTCTTCGCCCTTGCTCTTTGCTCTGCCCGTCACCACTTCAGGATATTGATTTCGTCCACATTGATGCGGTCAAGGTTGCGGTAGATGGCGATGACAAGGGCGAACCCCACAGCGGCTTCGGCAGCCGCCAACACGATGATGAAGCCAGCGAAAATTTGCCCTGTGACAATTTTCCAGTCTGGCTGCAAGAAGCGATTCATCGCCACCAAGTTGATGTTGACGGCATTCAGCATCAACTCCACGCACATCAGCAAAGCAATGGCGTTGCGGCGCGTCAGGATACCGTAAACTCCGATGGCGAACAAAATAGCAGACAGCACCAGGTAGTGAGTGAGCGTCACGACCATCTCCTTCCCCCCTATTCTGCTGTCCGAGCGATGACGATGGCACCAATCATGGCGACCAACAAGAACACTGAAGCGAACTCAAAAGGCACGATGAATTTCGTCAAGAGCAAAGTCCCAAAGGCGGCGATGTTCGTCTTGACGCCTTCCAGGACAGCAATCGCAGGGTCTTTGATGGTGCTGGTATGAGCGGGGAAACCGGTTGTGAGGGCGAGAAAGAGCACAATTCCCCCAATCCCCAACGCCGCTATGAAGCCCAATGCCCGATTGTAACTGACCACCTGAATGCGTTCACCGGTGATGTTTTCGCTCAGCATGATGGCGAATAGGATGATGACGAGGGTAGCGCCGACATAAATAAGCACCTGCACACCCGCCAGAAACTCCGCCCTGTTCAATACAAAGATGCCCGCTACACTGACTAACACCAAGCCCAAACATAAAGCGCAGTGAAACAGGTTCCGCAGCGTGACTACGCCCAACGCTGCGAGCACAATCAGCACCGCCAAGAGCCAAAACGCCACTGCTTCGCCCACACTCTTTCACCTCTGCCCCCTCAAAAGTTGTCGGAACTTCGCCAGCGTTATTCCCGCCTCCCTAAGGAGGCGGTGAAAAGTCCCAGGCGGTAAGCCGCCGGAGGGAAGAGGCACAGTCACACACCAATTACCCTGTAGACGGACCAAAGAGACATGGCTGCTTACTTGCCCGCGAATTTGGAACCCAAACCGCTTCAAGACCTGTAACACCCCTCTCGGCTTGGCTGTCGCCTTTTGACCTTACAACCACTCGCACTGCCTTAATCTTCGGCGAAGCGTCCTTCAGCGGCTTAACCCCTTCCTCCAGGAGTGTCAGAACGTAACTGGCAATGGCTTCTTGTATGTTCCGCAAGGCTTCACCCTTTGCCTTTCCATAACTGACGCACCATGGCAGAGAAGACATATGGACATTGCAGTGACCGAGAAAGTTTTGGTCTGTCTCAGGTTCCAAAGCAACGGTGTAACGGTAATAGCATCGTTGCAGTTTCAGACGGACCATTTCAGACATCGCTCCATCTTCTCCTTTACGGTGACCTCACGGTCGGATGGCAATGAGTGAGCCCACCATCGTGACGCATGCTAATCCGGCGGGAAAGAGCACCTTCCAGCCCAATTCCATCAGTTGGTCAATGCGGACGCGGGGAAGGGTGCCGCGAACCCACATGGTCAAGAATACAATGGCGGAGACCTTCAGGAAGAACCAAACCATTGACCAAAAGCCAGTATCAGGCAGGAAGGGGGCAGGGGCTTTCCAGCCGCCTAAGAAGAGATGGGTGGCGATAGCAGAAATTGCTACCGTGTTCCCGAACTCCGCCAGAAAGAACAAGGCAAACTTCATGCCGCTATATTCCACATGATAGCCCGCTACCAACTCACTTTCCGCTTCAGGTAGGTCAAAAGGGGTTTGATTTGTCTCCGCCAACGCACAGACGAAGTAAACAAGGAAGGAAAGAAAGCCCAAGGGGAACAAATGGAACACATGCCACTGCCAAAACCACTCGCCCTGATTTTCCACAATTTCTGACAAGCGCAGCGAACCCGCCAACAGGACGGGCACCAACACGGCTAAGGTCATGGGCACTTCGTAGGAAATCAACTGCGCTCCTGACCGCATCGCTCCCAATACCGCCCATTTGTTCCCGGACGCCCATCCCGCTGTGACGATGCCGATGACAGTGATGGAGGTAATCGCCACCAAGTAAAGGATACCGATGTTCAAGTCCCGCACTTGAAGCCCCACGCGTGGGTCCCCGAAGGGAATGACCAGATAGACGAGGAAGGCAGGGAGAAAGACTAATAAAGGCGCCAAGTTAAAGGTCACTCGGTCGGCAGCAAAAGGGATGATGTCTTCCTTGCCCAACAACTTGATGGCATCTGCCAAAGTTTGCAACATCCCGCGTGGTCCAGTATAGCGGGGACCTAAACGGGCTTGGATGAAGCCGATGACCTTTCGGAAAGCGTAGACGAGCACTAAAACCGACAGCATCACAAAGTTGAAGATGATGAAAGCATCCACAAGGGCTAACAGGATTAAAGTCGCCGCTTCTTGATACTCCGCTGGCACGCGCAGCCATTGCACGATTGCCCGACAAGTTTCCGTCAAGGTCATCTCCATTCCCTCCTACCCTCACGGGTCTTGTCTTAACCGCTCACATTCCTCCCGTCTTAAACCCGATTGCCGTAACATCTTCACAAAGAGCCAATCGGGATGTCCTTACCGTGTTGATGACTGACTGGCACTTTGTAACCAGTGCCCTTAGGCTCTACTTTTGCCCCATGCAGCCGCATCCATTTCCACGCACTCCGCAAAGTAGCCAAATTTTCTTCAGAGTGATGGCGAATTTCTATGGGGAAAGTCAATTGGCGGCTCGGTAGAGAGCACTCTTCGCACAATTCGCTGTTCTACTTTGAGTGATAACCGCTGTCATTCTTGACCACCTCCCTTGTCGCAAAAACGCGCAACCCTACCGGTCTACCTCGCCCATTACGATGTCAATGTTGCCCACGATGGCAACCAAGTCAGCAACTTTGTGGCCGGGTGCTACGGCAGGGAGCACAGAAAGGTTAACGAAAGCAGGACCCCGAATTTTCATGCGATAGGGTCGCTCGCTCCCGTCGCTCACCATGTAGACCCCCAATTCCCCTCTCGGCGATTCAATGCACACATAGACATCGCCCGGTTTCGGCTTCGGTTTGGGCGGGACTTTTGCCATCACATACTGGGACGGACCGTATGGGTCGTCAAAGTCGGGCTCTGGGAAGGTGCGAAGTTTGTCAATGCACTGCTTAATGATGCGCAAACTTTGTCGCATCTCCTGCGACCGCACCCACACCCGTGCCCAACAATCGCACCCAGGATGAGTGACCACATCAAACCCCACTTGGTCGTAAACGCTGTAAGGTTGTGCCTTTCGCACATCGTAAGGAATGCCGCTTCCGCGAATCATCGGTCCTGTCAAGCCATAGTCCATCGCCATTTCAGGCGGAATTACTCCGATACCGACCGTTCGGGCGACGAAAATCTTGTTATAGGTCAGCAAGTCGTCCAACTCGTCAAAACGCTTGGCAAGGTAATCCAACAACTCTTCGGCTTTGTCCAACCAACCTCGGGGAATGTCACGGGAGACACCGCCGATGCGGATGTAGTTGTAAGTCAGGCGAGCACCGCATACCTCTTCAAACAGGTCAAGGATTTTCTCCCGCTCTCGAAAGCAGTAAAAGAAAGGCGTTAGTGCCCCCATGTCCAGTCCATAAGTCCCGAGGAACACCAAGTGGCTGGCGATGCGTTGGAATTCGGCAATCATCACGCGAATCCACTCAGCCTTTTCGGGCACTTGAATGCCCAGAAGTTTTTCCACTGCCATACAGTAGACCCAGTTGTTGTTCATGGCAGAAAGGTAGTCCCAGCGGTCGGTCAGGAAAATGCCTTGTGGGTAGGTGCGCAACTCGGCGAGTTTTTCAAAGGAACGGTGTAGGTAACCTAAATCAGGGTCTGCCGCGCGAATCCACTCCCCGTCCACTCGGATGATGACCCGCAAGACCCCGTGTGTGGACGGATGCTGCGGTCCCATGTTGATTTCCATCTCTTCAGTGCGCAACTCGCGGCGCGGCGCTATCGGTGTTACTCGGCGTTCTTCGGTTTCAATCATGCTGACTCCCCCCTTGACCGCTGCAATGCTCTGACAAAGACGACGTCGTTCTCCCCAGCACGCGGGTAAGCCAATTGCGCTACGATTTCCTCCAACCGTTGTTGCCTTTCCTCTAAGCGCTGCTGCCGCTCCAATATCTGTTGCTGCGTTGCGGTCCAGTTTTGTAGCGCTTGTTCCAAGCGGTCTTCCTGTCGGTTTTGAGGATTGTGTGCCTTGTTGTTTCTGCCTTTGGGTTGATTTTTCGCCATGATAGTTTCACCTACTGAATTTCCCCCCGCCGGATTTTCTCGGCATACTCGTCGTCAAAGCGCTCAATATCATGGATGTAGTCTTTGCGCAGCGGGTGTCCGACCCACCCTTCGGGCAAGAAAATGCGACGCAAATCGGGATGACCGTCAAAGACGATGCCCATCAAGTCGTAGGCTTCCCGTTCGTGCCAATTCGCTGTCCGCCATACCGAGGTCACGGAAGGCACATGGGGGTGAGAGCGAGGCACCCGCACCTTGACCACCAATTCGTGTCGATGGCGGAAAGAGAACAAGTGGTAAACGACCTCAAACTCCCCTTCCTTCAGCCAATCTACCGCCGAAAGGCACCGAAGGAAATTGAAATCAAGATCAGGGTTTGTTTTCAAGAATTGGCAAACTTCCACAAGCCGCTGGGGGGCGATGCGAACTTCCAATCCGTTAAGACCCACTCGTGTGCCCAAAATGGCATCACCAAACTTTTCCCGTAAGCGCTGCTCTATTTCCTCTGGTGCCACGCACTCATCACCCCATTTTGAGAGCCTGTGGAACTTTCGCCTCTCTCACTTTGAAACAATCCGACGGCTTAGGTATTGCGCTTCGTCAAGTCCAGCGGAGCACGCCTTTGCGCCACGCATAAAGCCACCCGAAGGCAAGGATGACGAGAAAGATGAACATGTCCACGAACGCCAAAATGCCCAATCCCTGCTCCTTCAACCACCGAAGGGCAGCGCCCCAAGGGAACAGGAAGATGGCTTCCACATCAAAGATGACGAAGAGGAGGGCGAACAGGTAGTAGATGATGCGGAACTGAACCCATGCTGTCCCCTTAGGGGGAACGCTACACTCGTAAGTCATCAGTTTGTCAGGCGTAGGCTTTGAAGGGCGCAACAGCCACGCAATCCCCAGCGTGACAGCGACTGCTACAATCCCGAAAAGGACAAAGACAGCAACGAACAAATAGTCCCGCACAATTCCCTCCATTGACCGGTCACCGTAGGCAAGATTATAACCTGCCCTCCGAAAAAGGGCAACAGAGCCCTTTCCCTCTTCGGAAGGAAGGGTTAAACTAAAGGGTGGCAAGAAGGTCAAGCGCAGGGGAAGTGGGTGGTCATTCGCACCCACTTTTTCTTTTGCACTTGCCCATTAGTTTGAAAGCGAGGTGTGGCAGTCATGAGCGCCGAATTAGTGGCTCTTATCCAACAGATTGCCCGAGAAAAGGAGTTGCCTTTAGAAGAAGTTTTGGGGGCACTGTGCGACGGTATCCGCCATGCTTATGAAAAGCAGTTTATGCGCGATATGGGACGACAGCCACGGAAGCGGCTGCGTCCCCGCGTCGTCGCTATTTTAGACTTGGAGAACAAAGTTTTGAAACTGGCTTTGGAAAAGATGGTGGTGGAGCAGCCAACCAATCCCCACACGGAGATCGGTCTTGAAGAAGCCCGAAAGATTGACCCCAACGCTCAAGTTGGCATGTGCGTCCGAGTGGACTTACCTCTCAGCGATTTCTCTCGCTCCGCTATGCAGTTGGCACGCCAACGAATGCACGAACGTATCCGAGAGATTGAGCACCGACGCGTTTACGAACTTTACAAAGACCGAATCGGAACCGTTGTGATTGGGCAAGTGGCTCGCTGGGATTCCTACGGGAACATCTACCTCACATTGGATCGCGCTGAAGCCCTTTTGCCCCGCAAGTATCAAGTGCCGACCGAGACCTTCCAGAAAGGCGAGCGGGTCAAAGTCTACCTTTACGAAATCCGTAAACCCACTCCCAGCCCCGAACCCATTCTCCTTGTCTCCCGCACCCACCCTGAGTTGCTTTATAAACTGTTGGAGTCGGAAGTCCCCGAAATTCGCGAGGGAACGGTGGAAATCAAGGGGTTAGTGCGCGAGCCAGGTTATCGCTCTAAAGTCGCCGTTGCTGCCAAAGATCCCGCTATTGACCCTGTAGGTGCTTGTATCGGAGCGCAAAGTAAGCGCATCAACAACATCATCCAAGAACTGCGCGGGGAGAAGGTGGACATTATTGCGTGGAGTCAAGAAGAGGCAGAATTTGTCGCTAATGCGCTCAGTCCCGCTAAAGTGGACACTGTCATTATGAACTACGATGCGCGAACTGCCACGGTAGTAGTCTCCGAAGACCAACTCTCTTTGGCAATTGGCAAACAGGGACGCAATGTAGGATTGGCGGCGCGTTTGACTGAGTGGCGGATAGACATCCGCACCCCTCACCAACTCGGGCGAGAAGTTCCTTTTACCTTGCAGGAACCAAGCGAAGAACAGGTTGCCGAATTGCTGAAGAGCGGTGCCCCTGAGGAAGAGGACCAAATCACCTTGGTTGGCGAACCGGCGGGGAGCGAGGTGATGGTCCCTGAGGGAAAAATGGCGGAAGCGGAAGGGCAACAACCTTGAACGGTTATGTCTGGGTTGTCACCAACTGCGTCAAAAACGCCACCTCCTTCGGGTGGCGTTCGTGCGCCGTCAAGGCGTGAGAGTGGACCTTGACCAGCGACTGGGCGGACGCGGGGCATACATCTGCCCCACCACAGATTGCTTAATTGCTGCGACAAAATTGCGTCAATGGGAACGGGGGCTGAAACACCCCCTTGACCCAAAGTCCTTGGCAGAAGTGCTACACCAATTGAAACAGCACACGCTTTGGATGACGGGGGATTTGAAACGACTTTGGAAGTAAGCAATGCGACCGAGGTGATGCCATTTGGCAAAAGTGCGCGTGCACCAATTGGCGAAAGAATTAGGCATCTCCAACAATGAGTTGATCGCCCTGCTGCGAGAATTGGGGGAGGAAGTCAAAAGCCACTCCAGCACTATTGACGAGGAGACAGCAGAGGCTATTCGCGAGTTAGTTCAGGAGCGGAAGGGACACCTGCCCCGACCACAAGTTGTTTCCCTTCCCCGTCGCCCCGTTTCCCCAGTGGAGTTAGCGGAGCGATTGCAACTGGATGTGGGGGTTATCATGCGCCAATTGCTGCTTTCAGGCATCGCAGTTAGTCCCAATCAACTCCTTGAATTGGAAGTCGTGGTGAATTTACTAAAGCAGTTGGGCTACGAGTTTCAATTTGAGCGTGACGGAGAAAAGCCACCTTCGGAAGAAGGGGAAACAACTTCGGAAGAGAAAACAACTTCGGAAGAAGAGGAAACAACGTTGAAAAAGCCATTCTTCTTTTCGGTATCCCGACCGCCTGTCGTCACGGTGATGGGGCATGTAGACCATGGCAAGACGACGCTCCTTGATGCCATTCGCCACACCAATATCGCCGAACAGGAATACGGGCAAATCACTCAGCACATCGGCGCCTACGAAGTGGAGTGGAAAGGGCGCACTATCGTGTTCATTGACACGCCAGGACACGAAGCCTTTACTACCCTCCGAGCGCGGGGTGCGATGGTCACGGATATTGTTGTTTTAGTCGTCGCCGCTGATGATGGAGTGATGCCTCAAACCATTGAAGCCATCAACCATGCCCGCGCCGCTGGCGTTCCCATCATCGTCGCCATCAACAAAATTGACCGCCCTGATGCCAATCCCGACCGAGTGAAAGTGCAACTTTCGGAACTGGGCTTGGTTCCGGAAGAGTGGGGCGGAGACACCCTTTGCGTCCCCATTTCTGCCCTCAAGCGGCAGGGCATTGACGATTTGCTGGAGATGATTTTGCTAGTTGCTGACCTGATGGAGTTGAAAGCCAACCCTAAAGCCACCGCTTGGGGTTACATCTTGGAATCCCGAAAAGACCCGAAAGTCGGTCCCGTCGCAACGGTGATTGTCAAGGAAGGGACGCTCCGAAAAGGCGACTGGGTCGTTGCGGGCATGACCTATGGGCGTATCCGAGTGATGCGGAGTTGGAAGGGCAATGAAGTTAGGGAAGCGCCGCCCTCCAAACCGGTCGTTGTTTGGGGCTTGGAAGAATTGCCAGAGGCAGGCGATAAATTGGAAGTCGTTCCTGATGAGCGAACTGCCCGCGAAATTGCGGAGCGACGAGCGGAAGAGAAGCGACAACGGCAGTTGCAACCTGTCCGCCGCATCACCTTGGAAGACTTCTTCACCCAAATGCAAGCCGGTCAAGTCAAGGAATTGAACCTCATCATCAAGGGTGATGTCCAAGGTTCGGTAGACGCCATCACCTACGCCCTCAGCCGACTGGAGCACCCTGAAGTGCGAATCAACATCATCCATCAAGGCGTGGGGGATATTTCCGAAAACGACATTATGCTGGCAGCCGCCTCCAATGCGGTCATCTTGGGCTTCAATGTCCGCATTGACCCTTCCGGCCGTCGCACCTTGCAGCGAGAGCCGGTAGATGTGCGGCTCTACCGCATCATCTACGAGTTGATAGACGATGTCAAGAAGGCAATCGTTGGGTTGTTGGAGCCCATTCAGCGGGAAGAAATTCTGGGGGTGGCAAAAGTTATGGCAACCTTCAAGACCCGCATCGGTACGGTGGCTGGTTGTTTCGTCCAGCGCGGGCGGTTGGTGCTTAACGCCCCCTGCCGCGTCATCCGCAACGGGCAAGTGGTCGCCACCACCCGCATCATCTCCCTTCGCCACTACACCGAAGACCGCACCGAAATCCCCGAAGGGATGGAGTGTGGCGTCGGCTTAGAAGACTTCTCCGAGTTTGAGGTCGGCGACCTCCTTGAAGCCTTCCAAATCGTGGAAGTGCAACGGAGCATCAGCGAAATTCGCGAAAAAGCCGCTCCCGTCCCCATTGGAGTGAGCCAATAGCCGTTAGCCGTGCTACTCTCTGAAGGGGACGAAGGGGGGCACTCGCCACTGGGGGTGTCCCTGTGCCTCAGCGATTGAGAGAGCGAGAGCAACAAAAATGGTTGGAAGCGTTCCTTCTTTACCTGCGCACGGAGCGAGGCTTATTGGAAACCTCTGTGCAAGCCTATGCCGATGACCTGCGGGACTACCTGACCTTCCTTGCCCGTCGGGGCGTTGCGCCGACGGAAGCGACAACGGAAATAGTCGTTGCCTACTTAGCGCAATTGCAAAGGCGCGCCCTCTCGCCAGCCACTGTGAGCCGCCGCTTGACAGTTGTTCGGACATTCCATCGCTTTTTGGTTCGGGAAGGGGCAAGCGTCCACGACCCCACTTTGCACCTCCCCTCCCCCAAGCAGCCCCAAACCTTGCCGCAATTTCTGACCGTTGCGGAAGCCTTCTCGCTGTTGGAGCACCTGAAAGCCCTCACGGACAAGACCGTTGGCAAGCAGCGGATTTTGCTTTTGCGGGACTATGCGATGCTGGAGTTGCTTTACGCAACAGGCGTTCGGGTTGGCGAGTTGGTAAGTTTGCGATGGGAGAGCGTGAATTTGGAGACGGGCTTTGTGCGAGTGATGGGGAAGGGTGGGAAGGAACGGTTGGTGCCACTGGGGCGCGCCGCTGTAGAGGCACTTCAGCGCTATCTGACAGAAAGTCGCCCCGTGTTGGAGCGGGGGAAGGGAAGCCCGTTTTTGTTTCTGAGTAATCGGGGCAAGGGACTTCGGCGCGAAACGGTCATAAGACTGGTGCAGCGTTACGCTCAGTCCTTCCTCCATCGGCGGTTATCGCCTCACAAATGGCGCCATTCCTTTGCGACCCACCTGCTGCAAGGCGGAGCGGACTTGCGCAGCATTCAAGAATTGTTGGGACACGCCCGCATCACCACCACTCAGCGCTATACCCATCTGGTGACGCCTCACTTGCGCCAAACCTACCTTGCCACCCACCCGCGTGCCAAGCGGGAAACCGAACCTTTGAGCGATTAGCCCCGCCAACCCAAATCACGCAGGGCTTGGCGCAAAGCGATAAGCGTCAAGAGCATGTCGCTCTCTTGGATGTAGCCCATGTGGCTGATGCGGATGATTTTTCCCCGCAGATGCTCCTGACCACCCGCCACCTCAATGTGGTAGCGGTTGCGCAACTGGCGAATTAAGTCGCCGCCGTGAATGCCTTCAGGCACTTTCACCGCCGTTAGGCTCCACGAAGCGATGCGATCATCGGGCACGAAAAGCTTAAGCCCCATCTCCCGAAGACCATGGCGCAACACATCGCGGACACGCCGATGCCGCTCAAACACAGCGTCCATTCCTTCGGCGAAAATCATGTCAAGGGCAGCATCCAAACCGTAAAGCAAAGTCACGGGCGGCGTGTAAGGGTTTTGGTGGCGGCTCTGGAACCTGCGGGCAAGTAAAAAGTCCCAGTAGTAGCGGGGCATTTGAGCCCGCTCAACTGCCTCCCACGCCTCTTCCCGCACCGCAACGAACCCAATCCCCGGCGGCACCATCAACGCCTTTTGCGAAGCAGCGGCGACAGCGTCAATCTGCCACTCATCCATCGGCAACGGCATCGCTGCCAATCCGCTCACCGCATCTACCAACAGCAACGCCCCACGCTCCTTGACAACTTTCGCAATCTCACGGACGGGGTTGACCACCGATGTGGAAGTTTCGTTGTGGGTGAGCAAAACGGCTTTGAATGGCTCAGCCGCCCTCTCCATCGCTTCCGCCACTTTCTCTTTGTCAGCCGCTGTGCCCCACTCAAACCGAAGCCAAGTGACCTTTGCCCCGAAACGCTCGGCAATTTCGCCGAACCGCTCCCCGAACCAACCGATGCTCACTACCAGCACGGGGTCTCCAGGCGAAAGGAAGTTGACAACAGTCGCTTCCAATGCCCCCGTTCCGGACGATGGGAAAACGAACACTTCGCCCGTCACTACGAACAATCGCCGCAATTTCTCCTGCAGCCGTGCGAACAGTTCTTCGTAAGCCGAGCTTCGGTGGTTAATGACAGGGCGCATCATCGCTCGCTGCACTTGTGGCGGGATAGGTGTTGGTCCTGGCACCAACAGCAGTTCCTTTTCGGCGAACATTTACCTTCCCTCCTTCAACGCTCCCCTTGACTTTTTCCTGTGGCATCAATTCTGCAACGGCTCCCTTCAAATGCTATCAGGCAAGGTGCTGACTTGCCTTCGGGGTTACTCCTGCTAAGATTGTTGCGGCGGTTGCGGTCACCCCTTGGAAAAGGAGGTCGGTCGGTGTGGGGATGCGGGTTCGGTTGGCGTGTCAACCCTTGACATGGCGCAACTTCACGGAAGCCGTCCGTGACATCGTAGCAATCGCACCATAGTGGGATTGAAACTTTATCGCACCGACCTTTCGGTCGTTCCGTCTAAGTAAACGGCATTGACAGGCGCCCAAGAAATTCCTGCCGACCGGAGGGATGATAATGCCGTTGCTTACGCGACCGCGTTCGCTCATTGCCGTAGAGTGGGGCGATGGGGAGTTGCGCCTCAGTTTGCCTGCTAAAGGCGGACGCATCACCGCTACCTTCCCGTTAACCGCTCCTCCCGAAGAGCAAGGTTTTGAAGTAAGCCGCCGATTAGAGGAGTTGGCGAAGCGGGGGAGCCTCGCTGCCCCTATTTGCGTCGTTTTGCCTTCCTATGCGTGCACTTTCAAGTTGTTGCGGTTGCCCCCGACGAACGGAGAAGCCCGCGAGCAACTTTGGCGCACCGAAGCCGCTAACCAGTTAGGGCTTCCCTTGGCAGAAATTGAACTGGCTTTCGCAGAGCAACCGGAAGGCGTTTTGGTAGCGGCAGTGCGCAAAAGTTTCCTGCACACTTACCTTGCCCCCTTCACCCAATTGGACTTGCCTGTTCGGTGGGTTGTCCCCGCCATCATAGCAGAATGGATTTCGGTCTCGTCCCCACCGACGACCAGTTGGGGTTTGTTAGAGTTGCGGGGTAATCGGGAACGCTTAAGTGGTGCCACCATCGCTTTAGGAACAGGCAACTGCTTGCGCCTCGTTCACGCCGTCCTCCTCAACGGCAACAACGGTGAGTGGCTGGTGGGAGAACTGTTGCGCACTCTTGCTCTTTATCACCGAACTTTCGGTGAAGCGGTCGGGCACCTTTTCGTCATTGGCAATCGGCAATGGCTGGAAGAAGTGGAAAAGGCTCGCTCCTTTCCCCCGATGGAAGAACTTCCCCTCCTCGGTGAAGGCAACACGCCGGCGGAGCGATTGTTAAGCACCGTTTCCCTTGTAGTGAGCCAACACCCAGACCTGATGAGTTTCCCGCCGCCGCAAAGAGAGCCAGCGTTGGTGTGGCGGCGGGTGGAAGAGCGATTGGTGGGCGCTTCCGCTGTCTTGGCGTTTCTGGGCATCATCGCCGGTTTCATTGCTTCCACCCAGTTAAGCGCTTTGCGCGAGCAAGTTCGGACGGAGCAAACCCTTTTGGCGCAACAACGGCGGGAACTAAACCGCCTGACCGCTAAAGGCATCAGTGTCAAGGTGCAGAGTTTGGAGCAACTTTGGCGCACCGTCGCCAACCCCCGCAACGACCCATTGGAGTTGCTCTATTGGGTCAGCAAAGCGTTGCCGACGAGCGTATGGATCACCGAGTGGGTGTTTTTGCGAGACGGTCAAGTCGTGCTGCGGGGCAGTGCCCTCTCCCATGCTGCCGTCACCGATGCCACTCGAGCCCTCAGCGAAGTGGAGATTGATGAGGGCAAGCCCCTCTTCGTGGAAGTGTTCACCAACTACGCCACCACTCGCACTACCGCCGACCGAACTTTCGTGGACTTTCAAATCACGGCGTGGCTTTCAGAGCGCCTCACTCCTCGCCAACGGCAGGTGTTGCGACCATGAAGGATGGACATCGCTGGTTTCTCATCGGCTTGGTCGCTGTAGCGTTGGTAAGTTGGCTTTGGGCAGGTTCCGCTTTCTGGCAGTGTCGCTCCCTCCGAACGCAACTGCGTCAGCTGCGAAGCCAACGGGCGGAAACGGAAAAGTTTCTGAAACAAGCCAGAGCCCAACAAAAGCGCTACCAACAGTTAACCCAAGAGTTAGGCAATCCCTTGACAGAATTTGATCTTGGTCGCATGACCGCCAAACTGATGGAGCAAGTGGAAGGGGCGCTTACCCAAAGCAAGTTGAAGGCAGAATCCCTTCAGCCTCTCCTTTGGCAATGGAATGCGGACTTGCGGGCTATTCGGTTAGCCGTGCAGGTGACCGCGGTCACCACGCACCCCACCATTTCTGAAGGGTTGCAAGGAGTGACAGAGTTGTTGATGCGCCTTCGGGCGGTGCGCCCCCCGACGGCGATAGAGCGTCTAACCATGCAGGCAGTCAGCGAGCCCCGACCGGCTTTGCGGCTGCAAGCCCAGATTGTTTGGTTTGTGCCGGTGGAGGACACGCTGCTGAAAAAATGGGCGACACCGACCCGTCGCCCCATCCTTCGGAGGTGAGGGACAGTGAACCTGACCTTGACACCTCGCGATAAGGCGATTTTGGGGGCATTTCTTGTGCTGTTGGTGGGCGGTTCGTGGGCATACATCCGATGGGCAACGGCTCCCGCATCAACGGGACGACCCCTCCAACCAACCACCCGCAAAACTTTGGAGCAAGCGGCAGAAACCACTGCCCCCACTGGCACCACGAAAGCCGCTGTGAGAGATGTGGCGCCAGCGCCTTTCCCCACGGAAAGCGAAAGCCCCGCGGCTCTCCCTCGCCGCGACTATCGCTTCATCGCTGAGCGAAACATTTTCCAACCTCCCAGTGAGCGAACGACCCAACCGACAAAGCGACCATCAACCCCCTCGCGCCCTCGCAAAGCAACGCCCCCGCAACCTTTCGGCGGTTTGGCAGCCCCTCCGCCTTTGCCTCCTGCTCCGCCCCCGCCCCCATCATCGCCACCGACCCAAATGGCTTCACGCCCCGCTAACTTGGCTGCCACCGGCGTTGCCCGCATCGGCGACGAGACCTATGTGCTGTTGGAGAACCCGCAAACCCGCGATGTCGCCTTCGTGCGTGTGGGCGAGTCCGCCTTCGGTTACCAAGTGAGCGGAGTGGGCGAAAACTATGTGGAAGTCAAGCAAGGGGATGTGGCTTACCGCATTACCCTTGGGGAAGGCAAGCAAGAACGCCGCATTTTAGCAGCCGCTGCTCCGAGCGGACTTCGCCCCCCCCACCCAAGGCAGTCCCTTTGTCGCTCCTTCCAGTCCGCCGAGAGAGCCATTGGAATTGGGTGGTCGCAGACAAGGGGGCTCCACCAATTGGGTGAACCGGGTAGTGGAGCGATGGCAACAGTTGCCAGAGTTCGTCCGAGACCGAATTCTCCAACGAATAGGCGAATTTTGGCAACAAATGCCTCCCGACCAGCAACAACAAATCTTGCAACGCCTTCAGCAAATGGGCGTGAACTTCTCTCCGCCCGGCAGGTGATTAGAAATGCGCTCCCGTTGGCAATGGCTTTTCGTCGGTTTTGCGTTGGCAATCTGGCTCTCCTGGTTTCCCTTGATTGCCAATTCGGTGGCGTGGGAAACCTTCGCTATGCAACAAGAAGGACAGCCACCTGAACAACCGCCTGAACAGCCGCAGCCGCCTCCACCGCCAGAGCAACCACAGCCGCCAGAGCAACCACCGCAACCACCCGAACAGCCCCAAGCGCCCGAACAGCCAGCCCCTCAACCGCCCGCGCCAGGGCAACCGCCCACTTTGCCCGCTCCAACTCGCACGGAAGGACGCATCTTCCACGAGCGGCGAGGCGTGATGGTGGAGTTGAACTTTGTGCGGGCGGAAATTTCGGCGGTATTGGAGTTCTACAGCAAGGCGACGGGAAAAATCTTCGTCCCTCATCCAAACCTTGACGGAACCATCACCCTCATCGCTCCCTTCCGCTTAAGCATTGACGAAGCCATGCAGGTTTTGGCGGCAGCATTGGAAGTGCGCGGGTTCACTTTGATGCCCGAAGGAGACCGCATCGTCAAGATTGTCCCCATTGTGGAAGCGCGCCAGAAAGCCGTTGAAACTTACTTTGGCGATGCCCGCAAACCCGCTGTCCCCCCCAGCCAGTTGGTCACGCAAGTTTTTGAACTGCGCTACTTGAATGCCCGCCAGATGCAAGCGGAGTTGCAACCCCTTCTCTCCGCCCAAAATGCCCTCCTCGCCAGCACCACCATCGGAAACTTGCTCATCGTCACGGACACCCAAGCCAACATTGAACGCATCGGGCAGTTGCTCAAGTTGATGGACATTGACCTCTCGGCGAAGTTGGAAATTGCCGTCATCCCGCTGCAATATGCGGATGTAGGGCAATTAGCGCAGACTTTGGGGCAGTGGTTAGCGCCTTTTGGTGTCGTCGTGGGCACTGCCCCTAGAGGGGCTGCCCCCGCTCTAGGTCCGCCTGGTGCCCCTGCTCCTGCCGCTGCAGCGACAGGGGTTACCACTGCCTCCATCCAAATCGTTCCCTTCCCCCACAACAACTCCTTGCTCCTCTGGGCGCCGAAGGAGCGAATGGTGTGGATCAAGGAACTCATCGCAAAATTGGACACTCCCGCTACCGAAGCCTTGCAAGTGGAGGTTTTCCGATTGCAATTTGCCGACGCTCTTGACTTGGAGCGAATTTTGTCGGAGTTGTTTGAGCGCCGTAGGGCAGCGGCTCTGCAGCCAGGTCAAGCACCTTTCCAACCCCCTCAGCAACCCGATCAGCAACCGCCAACCGCTCCTCAACGACGAGCCGTCCCGACAGAACCGGAAGCCATCATTACTGCTGACCCTCGCACCAATTCCATTGTCGCTGCAGCGCCGCGCGAGAAGATGGAAGTCATCCGAGCCCTTATCCAGCAGTTGGATGTGGACGCACGCCCCAACTTGCAATTCAAAATCATCCCGCTCCAACGCGCCTATGCGCCCGATTTAGCGCAAATTCTGCAAACGCTGCTCTTTGAAGGCACTCCCGCTGCCCAAAGGCAAGCGGGCGCCCGATTTGCCGCCTTCGGAGCCCCTGCAACGATGGTCTCGCAAATTCCTTCTGGCGGCATCGTCCGCAGTGGGGAAGTTCGGATTGCTGCCGATACTCGCGCCAATGCCCTGGTCGTCGCCGCCACCAAAGAGAACCTCGCCCTCATTGAGCAACTGGTCGCCGAACTGGACAGGGATTACCTGCCTCCGGTGAAGGTGAAAGTGTTTGAGTTGCGCTATGCTGACGCTACGCAAGTGGCAGATATGCTGAGCCGCATCGTCCAGACGACCGCCCCCCGCCAACAAGGGTTCGGCTTCTTCTTCGCTGGCATCCCCTTTGAGCAGCGGGTGCTCGGGCAACAACAGTGGTTAGGCTTGCAGCAAAATGCCGTGGTAGCCGACCCCCGTCGCAACGCCGTCATCATCACCACCACTGACGCCAATATGCCTATCTTTGAGCAACTGATTGCCGAGTTAGACCAACCCGCCGATTTGGGGCGCCTCGTCAAGACCTATCAAGTGCAAAATGTGGACGCTCAAGCGCTGGCGCAAACCATCACTACCATCTTGCAACAACAGCGGCGCCCCACCGGCTTCCTCTTCTTCACCCTCGTCGGTGACACGCAACGGCTTGGTCCCCTGCAAAACCTGCAGGATGTCACTGTCACGGCGGACGAGCGCACTAACACCATTGTCGTGACCGCCCCACCTGCCGCCTTCAGCGCCCTTGAACGCCTCATTGAGCAACTGGACCAGCCGCAACCGCAAGTGTTCATTGAAGTGGTCATCGCTGATGTAACGCTAACAAAGGATTTGCAGTTCGGTGTGGAGTGGCACATTACGCAGCAAAACATCTTCGGCGAGACGAACCAAGTGACGACCGACCTCATCACCGGAACGGAAGCAGCGAAGAAGGCAGGGGGGCAAGGCTTGTTCTGGGGCTATGTGAGTGAGACCTTCAAAGCCACTTTGCAAGCGCTGGCTCGTGACCAAAAAGTTCGCGTTCTGGCAACGCCCCACATCTTGACGATGGCGAATGTGCAAGCACAAATCCAAATCGGTCAACTCTTCCCGGTCGTCACCACCTTCTTCCCCGGCATCGTTGGCACACCGCCACAAATTAGCACCGAGTTGCGCTCCATCGCCACCACCTTGCAAGTCACGCCCCGTGTGAATAATGCCGGCTACATCGTCATGGACATCGTGCAGACCATTGACGACTTAGGCGGAACGGTTCAGCAAGCGGGCTTCACGCAACCTATCATCAACACCCGCGTCGCCCGCACTTCGGTGATGGTCAAGGATGGGCAGACGGTCGTCATTGGCGGCTTCATGCGCGACCGCCTTCAGAAAGTGGAAACGGGTATCCCTATCTTGAAAGACCTGCCGCTGCTTGGTCCCCTCTTCCGCCGAACCGAGAAGACGAAAGACCGAACCGAGTTAATGGTCTTCTTGACACCTCGCATTGTCCGAACTCCTGACGAACTTCGGCGCCTGTTGGAAGAAGAGAAAAAGCGCAGCCGCTACACCCCACCCTTGCCCGAACAGCCACCAACGCAACAGCATTAAGCAAAAGCGGCAGCAACACCCGTTTTTGTTGCGCTGTTTCTGTCAGTGGCGCAAGTGTGCT
>Ga0209993_10030_pt1 | contig 25911 bp, 23 predicted proteins | sample Antgeofumaro1A2A_FD_188082 | JGI IMG/M metagenome (GOLD analysis project Ga0209993, IMG submission 188082) | Geothermal fumarole subsurface microbial communities from Mt. Erebus, Antarctica - 1A2A (SPAdes) (version 2) | ecosystem: Environmental > Terrestrial > Volcanic > Fumaroles | place...
GCGCAAGAAAGCATGGACATACTCTTTCGGTGGCTCCTCAGGCAAGGGGCGGTCTGACCGCAGCCATAAAGCGAGAGCCCCCAAAGCGGCTTGCTGGGCCAGACCGATCCCATACTCGCAAAGAGCAAATTGGCGCGTTGCGAAAGGGGCATTGTTGTCAAGCCTTGGTGGTTGCCAGCCGAAAACTTCCAAGACATCGTAAGGGTCAGGGAGCAACTTCCAACGACCTGCGGCGGGGTTGACTAGCAACCGCCACTCGCGCTTGACATAGCGGAGGAAGTTGGCTTCAATGGTGATGTCAGCGTCCCAAATTTCACCCGTGAGCGGGTTCACCCGAGAAGGACCGATGGCGAAAGAGTCGTCGTGGCTGACCATCCATCGGATAGTGTTGTAGCGCATATCAGCAGGGTCCCAATCAGCGTCATCGGGCATGATACGGGCTTCCATCGCATTGACAAAACCAGCGTGCTGGAAGGCTTCGTTCCACATCTCCACGCCTTCCTTAATGGCTTGCCGATATTCTGGGGGCGTGGTGTTTTCAATCCAAAAGACGATGGGGCGGCGAGGTGGCGACAGAGGCGCGTTGGGGTCCTGTTTTTCCAAATGCCAGCGACAAATGTAGCGGACAAAAGCAGTGCGTCGATTATCATCGCTGAAATCCTTGAAGGCGACCACAAAGTAGCCCACCCGCAAGTCAGCGAGGCGTGGGCGATAGTTGTTCTGCGGCTGCTCAGCGAAACTGTAATGAACCCGCAAGGTCAGGCTGCGCGGGTCGGGCAAAGTTTCAGAAGAAGCAGGACGGTCGCTGGTGAAGTGGTAGTCAACTTCCACTTCCAGATTGTGCGGGAAGGCTTTCGCCATTGCAATTTGCGAGAGGTCGCGGTTGAGCCGATAACTGCCTTGCAGGGCCCTGTTGAGCCAATCGGTGAAAGCAGGCAGGTCGGTGACGAGCAAGTTGGACAAGTCCACCAACAGCGTTTTTCGCTCCGAATGCTCCGCCTCTACCTTTGCCGAAGCGACGACTGAATCGCTGAAGGAGCGCTCCACCACTTTACGCCACGGGTGTTTCTCGCCGGCTCGAAAGAGCAGGTTGCGCCTTACAAGCAGCAATCGGTCGGTTTGTTTCCGCAGCACGAAGACGAAGTCATCCAACATCATGGCGCTGTAAAGCCCTCGCTCGCCAATTCCACTTTCCATCGTGATGCCACAGACAAACATTTTTCCCAACTGGTCGGGGCGGACTTCCATGAGCACCTTGTCGGGTTTGCGGTAGAGGGTGAACAATCCCTCCAACTTCTCAGCGTCCTTCGTCAACTCGGCAAATTTGTCTTGGCGCTTTTCGGGCGGCTTTTTCTCCTTCGCCGCTTCCTGTGCGTAAGCGAAAGAAATTAAGAGAGCCACGCTTACGAACAACCAACGCATCTTTCTGCCACCTCCGAAATTGGTTGGCAGAAAAAAAACGGTTCCAAGAGCCATCCCATCTTCGCCCTTGCCATTTTTCCTCACTCATAGGGGAAGATTTCCACATTGGCGCGGGGGACGATGACCCTTTCGCCTGTCACCAACTCCGCCTCCAATACTCTCGTTTTCGTCTCCGTCTCAATTTCCTGAGGTTCGGGCGGCAATGCCACGACGCGCCCCAATGCTCCAAAGTAAGGTGCCCGAATGAGGCGGACGGGGGTGCCGATGTTCAACTCACCTGCCAGCAACGGCTCGCGCGCCACTTCCTGCAACTCCTCCAAGGTCAAAGTGCCTTCCTTCGGCACTACAATCTCGGGGCGAATTACTCCCGCTCGGATTTGGGTTGCCCCATTGACAGAGGCTTCCCTTCCTTCTTGGCTCGCCAACAACTCAAAAGTTCGCTTCGCCATAGCGATTTGACCGAAGCCCTCCGTGACGATGAGGGTGAAGGGAAGGGGCTCGTGTCCCGTAATGGCGACGCCAATTTCGTAGCCCAGCAGTTGTTTGATGTCTGTGTCAAGGACGCCGCCCGTAAGGAGGGCAACGGCGCCCACTCGCTTTACGGCTTCCATAAGGCGCCAATGAGCGAGCGAGCCGGCAACGAGAACTTTGCCTCGGTGCTCCTCGTTGATGCGGGAATCGGGCACCACTTCGTCTGGGGCGGAGGCGATGACAGCGACGGGTCCGTGTCGCTCCCCGCTGAGTCCGAAGATGCCTTGCACGAAAACACCTCGCGTTCCTACGACAGCCCCTTCCTCAGGCAACACTTCCACCACTAAGCCACGCAAGTAAGCGGTCACTTCCACTGGGGTGGGAAGGTGGCGAATGCCAAGGTTTCCCGTCGCTTCGGAAAGGAACTCAACGGTGCCCGTCACGGGCGCCGTTACCCGTGTGGTGAACAATCCGAACAGGCTTTTCCGCTCCGCAATCACTTCCCCTGCTTGCACCTTCTCCCCAACTTGCTTGAGCAAAAACTTAGAGACCTCTCGCGGTTCCACACCCAACCGCTCCGCCACGCGAACGGTGGTAAGAGGTCCCGGCAACTCTGTCCGAGCGACAATGGTGTTCGGTTCCACAGCATCTCCTACTTGCACCAACACTTGCCCTTTCAACGGCAAACGACGCCACTTGCGGACAACAGCATCAGCACTGATTGTCAACCCCGGCGTGTAAGCGGTGCCCATCTAACGCCCTCCTTATCTCACTCAATTTGGCTCAACTTCTCGCGGATTTCCCGTCTCAATGTCTCCGCCATCTCGTGCACATACTTGTAGTAGTCCTTTCGCTGCAACCGCAAGGCAGCGGCTTCATCCAGAATGAAAGTCACGCACGGGTGCAATTGCAACGCCGAGGCGGGACACATAGTGGTCACTGGTCCCTCAATGGCTCTCGCGACAGCCTCGGCTTTCCCTTCGCCCGTTGCCAGCAAGATGATTTCCCGTGCCTCCAAGATGGTGCCAATGCCCATCGTGATGGCGTATTTGGGAACATCTTCAGGGCGCTCAAAGAAGCGAGCATTGGCTTGGATGGTTTCGTAGGTTAACGTCTTCACGCGCGTTCGGGACGCCAGGGAGGAACCAGGCTCGTTGAAGGCGATGTGCCCGTTGTGCCCAATGCCCAAAAGTTGAAGGTCAATACCGCCTGCCTCCTTGATTTGTTCCTCATACCAAAGGCAGTGCTCGTAAGGATCTGGCGCCAAGCCGTAAGGCACAAAGGTGCGGGACTTGTTAATGTTGATGTGGTTGAACAGGTGCTCGTCCATGAAGGAGCGGTAACTTTGCGGGTGGCGGGGGTCAATGGGATAATACTCGTCAAGGTTGAAGGTGGTCACTCGGGAAAAGTCCAAACCCTCTTCCTTGTGCATGCGAATTAGTTCGCGGTAGCAAGGGATGGGTGTAGAGCCGGTTGCCAATCCCAATACGCAATTGGGCTTTCGGCGGATGAGAGCGGCAATGCGTCGCGCTGCCTCTTTCCCCACTGCCTCCTCATCGGGCAAAATGATGACCTCCATCACAATCCCTCCTTCTGCTCTAGGAGAGTGTCCAAGTTCTCGCAAGGGCACCAATGATTGTAACACGGATGCACCGTTAAAAAATAGCCACGACAGGCTTGGCGCCGGGCTTGTCAAAAAGGATGCAGCGCTTAAAACTTTGCGAGGGAGATGGTTGGGCTTTGTCCCGACCGAAAGACAAAATGGGTGGGGCTTTTAAGCCCTGCCTTACAGGCGAGGTGGTTCGCCAATGAGTTTGATGGGTGTGGATGTCGGCACGACCGGCCTGAAGGCGGTGATTTTCCGCGAAAGTGGCGAAATTTTGGGACAGGGCTACTACGAATATCCGCTCATCCACCCTGGAATGAGCGGTTGGGTGGAGCTGGATAGCGAGCAGATTTGGGAAGCGACGAAAGCCGCCATCCGAGACGCTGTCGCCCAAGCGGGCAAAAAAGACCCTGTGAAAGCCATTGCCATTTCTAGTATGGGCGAAACAGTGGTGCCTTTGGACGCAAACGGAAAACCTCTGATGAACGCCATTGCCAACTTAGACACTCGCCCTAAAGCCCAAGCCCAACGGTTAGAGCAAACCCTCGGTCAGTGGCAGGTCTTTTCCGTCACGGGACATCCTGTCCACCCGATGTATACCGTGCCGAAATTAATGTGGCTGCAGGAAGAGCGCCCGCAGATTTTTGAGCGAGCGTGGAAGTTTCTGTGCGTGCAAGACCTCATCTCCTTCTGGCTGGGGGGCGAACCCGTCATCAGTTGGTCTATGGCGGCGCGGACGATGGGCTTTGATGTGGTTCGGAAAGTTTGGAGCGAAAAAGTTTTGTCAGCAGCAGGGTTGACAGAAACGCAACTACCTCGCCCATCGCCTTCCGGCGAACCGATTGGCACTCTTCGCCCTTCCCTTGCTCACGAGTTGGGGCTTTCGCCCCAAGTGGTTATTGCTGTCGGTGGTCATGACCAGCCCTGCGGCTGCCTCGGAGCAGGGGTGGTTCGCGAAGGATTAGCGATGGACGCCATCGGCACTGTTGACTGCCTCACCGTCGTTATGGCGCAACCCGTCCTCAATGAAACGATGCTCCAAAACAACTTCTGCTGCTATCCCCATGTGGCGGAGGACCTGTATGTGACAGTGACTTGGAGTTGGACCGGCGGCATTCTGTTGCGCTGGTATCGCGACACTTTCGCCAGCGAGGAGAAAAGTGTAGCGGCGCGGATGGGTGTGGATGTTTACGACCTCATCGTGGCGCAGGTTAGCAAAACGCCGACAAACCTTTTTGTCCTTCCCCACTTCACGCCGACAACGGGAACCCCTTGGATGGACACTCAATCCAAAGGCGTCATCGCCGGCTTGACTATCAGCACCACGCGAGGCGAGTTTGTTCGGGCACTGCTTGAAGGGGTCAACTACGAGATACGGCTCAATTTGGAGTTGCTAAAAGAAGCGGGTATCACCATTCACGAAATTCGTGCTATTGGCGGCGGGGCAAAAAGTCGCTTTTGGCTTCAATTAAAAGCCAATATATTCGGCGTTAAGGTTGTGTCCCTCCATGTCAGCGAAGCGGCTTGTTTTGGCGCTGCCCTTGCTGCGGGCAAAGCCATCGGCAAATGGGCGAGCATGCGGGAAGCAGCGGAGCAGTTGGTGAAGGTCAAGGAAGTGTTTGAGCCCGACCCTAAGGAAGTCGCCCTTTACGAAGAACGCTTTGCCCTCTACCGCGACCTTTATCCCACTCTGCGGGAATGGCTTTACCGAGTTCATCGTCTGGGCGCAACCAATGCTCCGTGACCGCTACACGCGCCATCTTTCAATCCCAATCTTTCAATCCCACTATGGTGCGATTGCTACGGGCAGCGGACGGAAGGCGAAGCACCGACACCGAACTTTTCGCGCTTCATCCACTCAGCGTCACCTTCCCTTTTGCTGGCTCCAGCACTGCCTTAACCTCCTCTACCCGCACCACTTGATTGCGTTCGTCCACGAAAACGATGCGGGCAGTGAAGTCCGCCAACTCCTCCTCTGGCACGAGCGCGTAAGCCAACACAATCACGGGGTCACCCACTTGCACCAACCGAGCCGCCGCCCCATTGATGCACACCACACCGCTTCCCCGTTCACCCTCAATCAGGTAGGTTTCAAAGCGCGCTCCGTTATTCAGGTTGAGCACATGGACTTGCTCCAAAGGAAGTAACCCTGCCGCCTCCATCAGCAGCGGGTCTAAAGTAAGCGAGCCTTCGTAGTTCAGATTGGCATCGGTGACGGTAGCTCGGTGGATTTTGGACTTGCACAAAATTCGCCACATCTGCCCATCGCCTCCAATCGTTTTCAAAATCCTAACACAACTTGCCGGCGAAGTGGTCAGGGTTCGCCACTCCCATCCCTTGCCTCGGCAGCAAATCGCTTCAACAGCGGCAAATCCTTTTTAGTTTGCTCAATCACCCGTTCCGTTGACCATCCCGCATACTCGCTGTGCACGGAAATTGGTCCGTCAAATCCCATCTGGTGCAGGCAAGCAAAGAACTCGCGCCACCGAACGATGCCGTCGCCGACGGGGACGACTTGGACACGCCATCGGTCGCTCCCCCGTACCCACGCGAAATCCTTGCAAGCGACGACCTGCACTTTTCCGACAAGCAATTCCAACCCTTGCTGCCATCCCATCAACCCACCTTCCACGAAAATGTGTCCGGCGTCCACATAAGCAGCGAGAAATTGCGGGTCAAACCCCTCCAGCAATTGCGCCACCACGAAGGGCGAAGCAGTCAAGAAGGCATCAGAATGGGTGTGAACGACCGCGCAAATGTTACTTGCCCGTGCCAGTTTGGCTATCTCATCCAACTGCTTGCGTGCCAAGTCGGTCAGTGAGCGAAGGGAGCCAAAATCTCGGTAACGCCAATAGCCCAACTTGACAAATTTGACACCGCAATCAGACGCCACTTGGAACACTGCCTTGATGTTCGGTTGAGTGGCATCGGTGAAGTTGGTGGTAATCATCGGCACTGTCAGCCCGAAACGCTTCAAAACCTTTACCGCCTTTGGCAATCGCTCCTTTGCCTCCGATAGCTCAATGTGCCCATTCTCCCGCACGGTCAGGTCTACGCCATCAAACCCCATTTCGGCGACCACTTCGCCTAATCGCTCAAAGTCCAATTCTTGCAAGTGCTTGGAGAACATTAGCCACTGCCATGCCATCTTCGCCACCTCGCCTCAAGAGTGGCTCAGCGATGTTCGTTGCTGCCGCCGTTGCTCATACAGCACGGAAAGGAACGCCAGCAAAAAGAGCACGATTGAAAGCCCGATGACCATGCCCAACTTTGTCCACTTGCCCACCTCTGTCGGGTTTTGCAGCAGGAGGAAGTCAAGGCGGCTGATGAAAAGGGAGAAGCGACCCATGACGGTGTTGCCGAACACGATGCCGAAAGTCAGCATCAACAGCCATCGCCCCAACCGAGCCGGCTCTCGGATAACGGGGTGGCGGTGCTCCACGCTGAAAAAGAAGTAGGTCATCACGCACAGCAAGACGGCGACAAAGATGGCGTTGTTGACACCCACCTTCCACGCCTTAAGCCCGACGAAGATAGGTTTGAAGGAGTTGGCGATATGGGGGCTTATCTCCAACACGAACCCCTTAAACGCATAGCCGGCGCCAAGTCCCATCATCAGGCTGAGTGCCATTCGGCTCATCCACGCAAAGCGGGGCGTGAAAACGGTGTAGAACATCAACCCAATAACGAGGGCGAACGCCCACCACCAACGGTAGCCAATGCAATGGCGCAAATCATCTAACTTGACCGTCACTTTGGCGCGCTGGACGGCTTCGTTGGCAGTGAATTCTACTGCCTGCACATCGCCCAGCACTCCGTATTTGCCCATCTTCTCAAAGGCTCGGTAAGGGTCACCGGTTGCCTGAAATTCCCGAAGGGGAAGCAACAGCTCCCGCCACCCACTAAATTCCGTCGCAATCTCTTTGCTCATCGTTACTGTTTGCTTAGTGTCAGGGTTGTAGACAAGCAGTCGCAAAAGGATTTGCCCGTTTGGGACAGGGCGAGCAAGCCACACCCAAAGTTTCAAGTAATTGGGCGTGCCCCAGTCGGCGGGGACATCCTTCAAAGACAACCTCGGCGCTTCAGCCGGTCGCCACTGCCACGCCCCTTCCCCTTGCTGCTTATCTCGCTTTTCCAACGCCACACCTTTCAAGGCAGGGGGGCTGTCAAAAGCCGCAACGGTAGCGGGACGCTCTGTCAACATTGCTTTCCACCAGACTTCGTGAAGCACTTCGTGAACCGTTACGACCAACCCCATCCCTGTCGCCAAGCCGATGTAGAAGTGCTCCAAAAGGCGAAAGACGCGATTTTCTCGGTAAAGGACGGTGTAAATGCCCAGCGTGCAAACAGCGCCAACCCAGTAAATCAGCAGTTGCAGCGTCAGGCTATCCTGCGGCACGGCTGGCAACACCTTTGCGCCACCTCCTAAAACAAAGTCACGCCTCAAATCCCGGCTCGCCTTATTTGTCGGCGTGCCATCCACATGCCCAAGTTGCCCAAAAGGATGAGCAACAAGGCGGCGATGTGCCCCAGCGATTGCGGCATCATGCGGCGATACCCTTCCCGCTGCACCTTCAGCAAGGCTTCGTATTCTGCCGCCCCTTTCAAGCCCACCATCAACCCAGAAAGTTGTCCTGTGTCAAGGTAGGGGAACTGCTCTGGACCGATGATGCCCGTGCACCCTTGCGCCAAGGGCACTTTGAATTGAGCCCAAAAGGTTTGGACATACCACGGCAGCACCCCGCTGCCTGTGAACTCCGCCACTAACCCGATGTCCCTTGCTGTGCGCACTTTTCGCATGAGCGGGAGGTCAGTCAGTGGACGCTGCTTGTAGTCGGTGGGCTTCGTCTGCCAGACGCTGCGGCAAAACCGCTCTAATGCCAATTGACCGCCAGGCAGGTAGCCCAAGTTGACAAAATCTCTCCCATAGCGGTAGCCGTATCGGCGCGCCAGCCGCTCCGCATAACTTTGCACCAACTCTGGTCCTTGAATGGTTGTGCCCAAGATGACGAAGGGAGTGCGGGAGCGCATCAAGTGCTCTAAAACCGCTTGCACTTGTGGACCGTTTTCACCTTCCGTTCCCGTGTCAAAATCCGCCGCAATCAGAACCACTTTTCCCTTCGGGACTTTTTCCACCGCTTCGTAAAACTTCTGAACGGGCAGGGTCGGGATGACAGGAAGCCTCACTGCCACGATGAACGGCAACGCAATAGCAATGGCGACACACAGGTAGATGATGCGTCGGTCAATGGCTTGAAAGCCTATTAACCATTGCCGAAGTTGCTCCATCCTTTCGTCCCCCTTTGGCTATTGGCTTCCTGCAGCGAAGGAGCGTTCCAAACTGAGCCAAATGCGCAAGGCAGCCCCTAATCCCCCTACCGCAGCGCCGAAAAGGATGCTGCGCATCGTCGGCGTGTTGATTTGGGTCGTCAACCACAAGGCAGCATTCTCAAACCGCAACCACTTCAGCCACCCTTCCGTCGGTAGCCATGAAGTCAACCATGTGCCCACAGGGACATTCGCCAGCATCACGACAATGGCGGCTGCCATCAAAAGCCCCGCCTCAAGGGTGCGAATCCGAAAAGCGCGATAGGCAGCGCTGACGATGAAAAATGCCAGCAACGAAAACACCGTAGATGTTAAGGGCAAAAGCATCCCTTCAAAGAGCACCTTATGAGCCGCCGTCCAAAAAGGCAATTGGTCCGCTCCCGCTTTTTTCGCCCAAAGGTCGGGCTTATAGCGATGCAGAAACTCCACAACGGTCATGCTCAAAAAGCCGACAAAGAAGGCGAGGCTAAAGGGAAAGTTGGTAGTGCGTTGAAGGAGATGCCGTCCGTGAACGATGAGCAAATTGAGAATGCCCAATCCAATGGTGAAACCAGCGAGAACCCGAACTAAGTCCCCAATGGGGTCACGCCAAACTGTCAGGAAATTGTGGCGGGGAATGAAAAACTCCAACGGCACATAGAGCCCCGCAAGGAAGGTGACGACCACAATGACCCATCGGCGGATATAGGGCGGGGATGCATGGAGCACTACCAACACCATCAAACTCACCACAATCGCTCCCGCCACTAAAGCCAAATTCACGGTCGCATCTTGCAAAGGCGTCAGCATCCCGTTCCAACCTCCCCTTAGAGCCCCAAGAACTTGAGCACGGTCGGGGATTTTTGAAGGAGTTTGTGGGACAAAGTGACCGCTAAAATTAGCGCTGCCAGAGAGATGCGACAAATATCTTGCCCCCAAACGCTGCCCAACAAAATAGGTTCGCGGGTCAGATAGGCGGTGACGGCGTAATACTCCTCGCCGATGACCGTGAAGTCACAGGCAGCGATGAAGAAGGGGATTTGCAAGGTAGAAGGTGTGCCAGCGATTTGGATAGCGCCTAAGGCTTGCCCGGTCTCTGCCAAAATGAGCGATTCTGCTGCGAAATTTCCGAAGAAAAAGTTCGCCGCCACCCGCTCTCGGTTCATCAATCCCACCACACCTGAAGCGAAGGCAAATTGCTCTCCGGAAAGGTAACGGATGTCTTCGGGATGAAAGGCTTCAGGCGCTCCACCTTCCGCATAGGCTTCCCGAAGGACTTGCTCTGCCATTGTCAAGATGACTGTGTCTGTGACAGGCAGGAGGATGCGGGAGCGATAACGAGCCGCTAAGCGGGCGATGTGTCCGGCGATAGCGATGGCTTGGAAAGTAGGGACATCCACCCCCGCTAATCCCGGCACAAACAACATGGGTCGTCCCATCTCGGTGGCGCGCCCCACCGCCTCTTCAATGGCGTCAATAGCAGGCAGGCGCCGAATGTGCAAAGGCATCCCTAAGGACGCCAACAAAATCCCCAGCCCAATGAGTGCCGTCAGAAACCACACCAGCCAAGGGTAAATCGTGCTCCAATTCGCATGCTCCACGCTAACCGCCACCTTTCTTTTGGGCGCTTAGTTCCTCAATGCGCTGAATGAGCCGCTCAATGCGCTCTGGGTCTGAAAGGAGTGCCCCCAACTCGTTCACCGTCGCAACGCCCCAAAAGAGAGACCACACTGGCAAAGTCACCCAAACCGCATGTCCAATCAAGTTCGCCAGCGGTTTGTGCATTTCCAGAAAAAGGATGGCAGGCACTTCCAAGCCCACCTGGACGATGCGTTGAGCCACCTTTTCCAACAATGCTTCTGCTTCTCGCTGTTTCAATCCCATGCTTCAATTCCTCCTCCCGCTTCGCCCGCTCCAGTGCCAATTACTGTTGAAGCGTCTAAGCTCTGTTCGTTCTCGGGTTAATGCGGTTGAGAGTTCTTCAACTTTTCGCTGCCGTTGCTCCACCTTGTTGTGCCAAGGACTTTCAGGCATCTTCCCCCGCACCTTGAGCGCCGCCGCCACTTGTGCCATCGCTGTCACCTCTTTTTGATGCGGAGTGGCGTTGAGTGGCTTCGTGGACTAAATCCACTAATCGCGCCACATCGTCGGGATTGGTTTGGGGCAAGATACCGTGTCCCAAGTTGAAAATGTGCCCCGTTCGGTTTCCGGCGCGGCGTAAAATGTCAAGGGTGCGGGTGCGGAGGAGTTCAAAGGGGGCTAAGAGGGCGGCAGGGTCAAGGTTACCTTGAACGGCAACATCGTCGCCCAACAACTGCCATGCCTCGTCCAAGGGCAACCGCCAGTCTAACCCGATGACCTCGCCACCCGCCTCTTTCATCAGCGGGAGCAGGGTCGCCGTTACGGTGCCGAAGTGGATGCGAGGCACACCCAAGTCTGCTGTTTCCTCAAAAAGCCGTTTCATGTGTGGGAGCACGAATTCACGATAATCGCACGGGCACAAGCAACCGACCCAACTGTCAAAAACCTGAAGGGCATCAACACCTGCTTTAACCTGTGCCCGAAGAAAACGCACCACCAATTCCGTCAATTTCTCCATCAGTCGGTGCCACGCTTGCGGTTCGGAGAACATGAATTGCTTCGTCGCCACAAAGTCACGCGTCCCTCGCCCTTCCAGAAGGTAACTGGCAAGGGTAAAGGGGGCACCGGCAAAACCGATGAGGGGTGTTCCGTTAAGTTCGGCTTTGACCAAGCAAATGGCTTCAAGGGTGGCTGGGGCGATTTCGTCCTCGGCGGGCACTCGCAACCGTTCCACATCGGCAGGGGAGCGAATGGGTTGGGTAACGATGGGACCAACCCCCTCGCGCAGTTCAAAGGCAATTCCCATCGCCTCAAGGGGCGTCATAAGGTCGGCGAAAATAATGGCGGCGTCCAAAGGGAAACGGCGCAGGGGCATCAAAGTCACTTCTGCCGCCAATTCAGGATGTTGACAAATTTCCCGCAATGTGTATTGCTCCCGCAATCGGCGGTATTCAGGAAGGTAACGCCCTGCCTGTCGCATAAACCAAACAGGAGTGCAGTCGGTCGGTTGACGCCAGCAGGCGCGCAAAAACCGATCCTTCATTCCTCGCCCTTCACCATCCTTAACGATTTGGGCTCCCACTCACACCGTTGCGGCGGCTTTATGCCCGAATGCCTCGCTCCTTTCGTTTTGGCGGCTCGTGCTCTGGAAGGGGGGCAGGAATTTCGGAGAGTGGCTCCATGGCTTTTTGTACTTTGGGTGAAAGGAAGATGGGCGCTTTTGCCCGCAGCGCCAACGCGATGCTATCGGAAGGGCGGGCGTCCAATTCCTTGATACCTTTTTCGTCCCGCAACATGATGGTGGCGTAGAAGGTGTTATCCCGAAGGTCGGTGATGATAACCCGCTCTACTTTGCCCCCCAAAGCCTTGATAGCATTAAACAGAAGGTCATGGGTCATCGGGCGGGGGAAGGGGATGTTATTTAGGACAGCCGCAATCGCCATCGCTTCCGAATCCCCAATCCAAACCCGCAGCACTTTATTGCCCTTCTCGGGTGCCAAAAAGACCACTCGTGCTCCAACAGGGTCACTGAAGACCCCTTTGACCTTCACTGGCAGTAGGTCGTCTGCTGCCACTGCCTCACTTTTTTGTTGCCTGCGCACCGCCTGCCAACCCAACACGCCTGCCCCCGTCAGGGCAGCAGCACTGCCCGTCAATTTCAACAGCATCCTACGCGTTACCTTCATTGCCCCTCACCTCTTTCTTGGCAATTGTCTGCCGTCATTTTAACAGCCTCCTTCCCTTCTGTCACGGGTGCAAAAAGTTGGGGAAAGAGCGTCTGCAACAACAACTTCACCGCTCCTGCAATAGGCACCGCCAATAGCATGCCCCCAATGCCCATTAAGGTGCCGCCCGCCATCACGGCAAACAAAACTGTCAAGGGATGAAGTCCCACCTGCTGCCCCACGACCCGAGGCATGACCAACCAGTCAAAGGCTTGGTTGATGAGCACCAACCCAGCCATCACCACCACGGTGCACAAAATCGGGTTGTTTTGTGCCGTTGCGTAAGCCGCCATTCCACCTGCAAGGGTTGTCAAGAGCGCCCCAAAGTAAGGGATGGCGTAAGTTGCCCCGCCCAAAATGCCCACTGCCAGCGTGTAGTCCATGCCGAAGAGCCAACGGCAAACGGTTAAGAACAAAGTGTCCACCGTCCCAACAGCGAAGCAGAGAACGATATAGCCCCGCACATAGCGACCAACCAGTTGCCCGATTTCCCGAACCAAACCTGCCAGCGGTTCCCGATACTCTGGTGGCACCCACCAGCGAATTCGCTCTCGAAGGGAGTCAACGATTTGCAGGGAGAAGAAGACGATGAAAAGCAGAATGAGCAGTGAGAACAAGCCCGTTAAAGTTGAGAGCGCACCTTGAAGGTGTGCCATGAGGAAACTGCCCAGTTGCTCCAAAGCCCGTTGGACGGCTTGCTCCACGAAAGGAGGGATTTCGCCCCGCATCACTTTCGTTTCCACAAAGTTGATGGCAGCCAACGCCAGCAGGTAGTAGCGCCCTTTCGGGGGCAAGAAAGTATTCACCAAAGCGACCAACTGCTCTATAAGGGGCGGCACAAGGAGGAACCCCAAACCCAAAGTGATGAGGAAAAAGACGGAGAACACGACAATGGTGCCGCCCGTGCGGGAGAAGCCTCGCTCTTCCAGTCTGTCAACCAACGGGTCAAGCAAGTAGGCGATGAAGAAGCCGAACAGGAAAAGGGGCAGGATGCTCCGCACTTTCCATAGGAAGACAGCAACGGCGAGCAAGAACAACCCCAAACCGATTCGCTTGAGCCAGACAATTTGTTCTGGTGTCCAAGGGCTGGGCAAGGGCGGATGCTTTTCCATCGCTTTTCACTCCCGCAAACTTTGCACACCCTCGCCATGTCAACGCCTCCCTGCCCTCCACGCTTTTTTACCCACCCGTCCGCTTCAGATAGGATTGCATCTTTTGCAAAGCGCGTCGGAGCAGACGAGAAACATGCATTTGAGAGATGCCGAGGCGTTGGGCAATCTGAGTTTGCGTTAAGTCGTCAAAGAAGCGCATCTCCACAATTTTTCGCTCCCGCTCGTCCAAAACCCCCATTGCTTCTTCTAAAAGTTGTCGCTTTTGCCATCGCTCCAACGCTTCCTCCTCCGCAGTGGAGAGCAATTCTTCCAGCGTCTGTGGCTTGTCGTCCTCATCGGTGAGCACTTCCTGCTCCAGCGAAAGGGTTTCATAGGCGTTGGCAGCGTCCAGGGCTTCAATGACTTGCTCCTCGCTGACTCCCAACTCTTGAGCCAACTCGGCGATGGTGGGAGGGCGCCCCAATTTTTGCGTCAAGATGTCCACCAACTTGTAAGCCCTCTGGTTGAGTTCCTGAAGCCCGCGCGGAAGTTGCAGCGCCCATGCCGCGTCGCGGAAGTGGCGTTTCAACTCGCCCAAGATAGTGGGGTAAGCGAAAGTCTCAAACTTCGTGCCTCGGTTAGGGTCGTAACGGTCAATGGCGTTGATGAGCCCGTAGATGGCAACCTGGATAAGGTCTTCCAATGGCTCGCCCCGACCCATGAACCGACGCGCCAACCCTTTTGCCAAATCCAAGTGGCGGAAAATCAACTCATCGCGAATGCGTGGGTCTTTCGTTTTTCGCCAGAGGTGAAACAGTTCTTCTGTCTCCATTTGCCGCAACTGCCAGTCAGTCATGCCCGATGCCCCCGTTTTCAAGCCCGTCGTCGCTTCACCATCCGCACGGTGGTGCCCTTGCCTTCCTCCGAGAGAAACTCCACACTGTCCATGACGGCTCGGATAATTTGCATGCCGAAGCGGAAAATCGTTCCCTGCCGAATGCCCCGCCCTTTGTCGCGGACTTCAATCACGAGAGCGTTCTGTTCTGTAAAGCAGCAAACGGTGAAAGTTTGTCCTGCGCGGTCTTCGTAAGCGTGTTGAATAACATTGGTGCAGGCTTCCGAGACCGCCAGTTTGATGTCCTCCACTTCGTCCAAACTGAAGCCAAGTTGGGAAGCGAAAGTAGCACATGCCAACCGCGCTACCGCAATCAACTCTGGCTCGCAGGCCAATTGCAATTCCATCCGCCATTGGGAAATGATCGGCGGCAAAGTCAACGGCATAGACACCTGTTCCCCTACCGTGGGTTGCGGCGTGATGGGCTCCACCTCAAACCGCTCCCGCTCCTCTTGAATGCGCCATTCCGTCAAGGCATCGCCGACGGAGGGGAAATTGGGCAAAGTTTCCAGCAATCCCAAAGTGTCCAGCAACTTCCGAAGCCTTAGGTGGCGAAGGGCGATGGCAAATTTAAGCCCGTTGTTTTCCGCCTCGCCCCATGCCTGCATCAACGCCCCAATGCCTGAACTGTCCATAAAATCCACGCCGTCCAACTTCACAATGACACCCCGTTCCGCTTGGCGGATGGCATTGTCAAGGGCGTCGTGAAGTTCGTTCTGGACGGACGCATCCACTGTGCCTTTGAGTTCCAGTACGACCACCCCTTGCTCGGGTTCGTGGAAAGCGATGTGCAGCGGCATAGGCATCACCTCGGTCACTTCCTTCGTCCACTTTCGTCTTACCCGCTTTCCGCCGCCTTGTCAAAGGATGCCCACACTCAAAACGATGGGTTCATCGGGCAAAAGCACCAGTGGGACACCCCAAAGGGTCAAACTGCCGAGAGGGGCTAATCGGTGCACAGACACCATTGCCCCTTCGCAGACTACCCGAATGTTTCCCGCAACAGGAATGACCAGCACAAACGCGAGGGCTTCGTCAAACCCTTCGGGCAAGGCAACCTCTACCCGAAACCAACGCCTACCCACCAAGCGGGCTTTGATGCGAACTTCATTGCGCCAAGTCCACCATTCCGCCACTTCGCGGGGAGCGGGAAACCAAATCGCTCCCCCCGACACCTCTTGACAATGACGCACCACCAACTCAAAGGCAGATCCTCTTTGGGCAAAAGTGTGTTGTTGAAAGCTCAGGCAAAGAACGCCGTTCATCGCCAAAACGGTTTCGCCAAAAAGGATGCCTTGTTGACTTGCGTCACCATCCCTCTGCGCACCGGTCAAATCGCCGAACAGCACTCGGTCGTCCAAGATAGCGCTCAGTTCTACCAGCGGCAAGACTTGCCACCGCTCCGCATCCAGTGGTCGGAAAGGATAAGCGCACCCTGTCAAGAAGGATGGCTCATTTTGCCCAGCGAACCAACTGGCATCATAAGCGAAGCCGACGACCGATTTGTGGCGCACCGATGCTGGGGTGTTGCCAAAGCGGTAATTCCGAACACCCCAAAGGAACACGCCGCCAAAATCTTCCAACCGCTCCCGCTCCATCGCCAACGCGCTTTCGCTGGCGTGGGCAATACTGAGCAGTCCAATTTCGCCCCCTCTCTCTTCAATCATGTCCAGTGCCGCTTGCACTGGTTCGTCCGTTACATCGTAGTTAAGCCGCCAGTGGGGTGGCAGCGCCGTAACGGGCGATAGGAAGAAGAAAGCCGAACGCACCTGAAGCCGCTCTTCCAAGTCCAGCCATTGGGCGAAGCAGTAGTTGGGGTTTTCTGCCCGCTTCCGCCCTGGGTCGTCAAACACAACCTCCACATCGTGAAGGGCAGTCAATGCCATGCGGAAAGGCATACCGTCCTGATGGGGCAAGCACCAGCGCAACGGGAGCAACTCGTTCCGTTCCCTTAAAACGGCGCACAAGAGCCATGCGAGAAAGCGGGCGTAAAAACTCACGACAGGAAAGCGATGCCACGCCGTCAGTTGCTCATCCCACAAGGGGTCAACGCGGTGAAGGAAACTGTCACGCCGATGCGGATGGGCAAACCACGAGAAGCGGGAAAGCAGCAAGCCGCAAGTTTCCCAAATTCGTCCCGCCACTACAAGGAGTGTGCCCTCCCCGATGGGCTGCATCCATGCCAACGCGCCCTGCTGCCCCTCCGTCGTTTGCATTGTCCCCAACGCGGGGCGCTCCGATACGAACAAGACGGGCTCACCTAACAACGGTAAGGTGACTTCCGTGAAGGCAGGGGGCAAAAGGGCATAAGCCCGCAAGGGAAGCAACTCGCTGGGTTCAGTGGGCGGAAGGGGCAAGGGCAATTTCGGTCTCGCCCCAATGTCCACACCGTCCTGCAAGAGCGTCAAGGCAGTTTCGCAACCAACCACGACCACTTTCCCGAAGGCTAAAGCGCGCCGAACTATCTCCACGACAGGCTTGGGGCGGGCGGTGTTAGGCATGAGGAGCACCTTCGCCTTTTCCAAAATTTCGTCGGGGATGGACACCGCTTCCCATTCGGAAAAAGGCACTCCTGCCAGTTCCAACAGTTGGTGCGCTCCATACCACGACCAACCGCAAAGCGGCGAAGTGATGTCGGGACGCCACAGGATGAGAGGCAACGGTTCTTGCATCGCTCCTTGCGCCTCGCTTTTCAGTCGCTCCCGTCAAAGAGTAGCCACTTCCGAAAGTTCCTTCGTCGTCTCTGCCGCTTCTGCTCGGCTCACCGTTGACAAAATGGTGCCTCCTCCCAAAACCTCCTGTCCCGTCTCCGCATCGTAGAAGACAGCGATTTGTCCGGGCGTGACCGCCCACTGTGGCTCATCCCAAATCACCCGCACCTTTCGCTCCGTCAACGGTTCCACCCATGCCAACCCTTCTGGCGACCGATATCGGTGCTTTCCACGGACTTTAAGGGGCTTTTCTGGTGGCTCACCGCCCACCCAATTGACAGCGCCCACGATTGCTTCTCTCGTCAAAAGGGACTCTCGCTTGCCCACCACGATGGTGTTGGTGGCAGCATCAATCCGCACCACATACAAAGGCTCGCCCTTTGGGCTGGAAATCCCCAACCCTCGCCGCTGACCCACCGTGTAAAAGGCGATGCCTATATGGGTGCCAATCACTTTCCCCTCTTCGGTGACGATGGGACCTTGCTTGACCAAATCGGGACGCCTCTTCCGAAGGAACTCACGGTAGTCGTCCCCTTCCACGAAGCAAATCTCCTGACTGTCAGGCTTATTGTAAACGGGCAAGCCCCATTGGCGTGCCATCTCCCGCACCTGCGCCTTAGTGAAGTGACCGATGGGCATGAGCACTCTCGCCATCACTGGTTGCGTGAGCATGTAGAGCACGTAACTTTGGTCTTTTTGCGCATCCACACCTTTGAGCAAATGGAAGCGCTCATCCTCGCCTTTGACAATGCGCGCATGGTGTCCCGTCGCAATGAAGTCGGCATCCAGCGCCTCGGCTCGGTGCAGGAATAGCCGAAACTTGACGAACTCGTTGCACCGAACACACGGGTTGGGTGTCCGACCTTGGGTGTATTCGTTGATGAAGTCAGTGACCACAGTTTGGGCAAAGAAGTCGGTCATGTTGAGCACGAAGTGCGGGATACCCAACTTGTGGGCGATTCGGCGGGCGTCTTCCACCGAGTCAACGCCACAGCACGCCTTCGCATGCTCTTGTCCCTCGTTGCCCGTCCACAAAAGAAAGGTCACCCCGATGACCTCGTAGCCCTGCGCCTTGAGCAAAGCAGCGGTCACACAGCTATCCACGCCGCCGCTCATCGCCACCAAAACCCGCTTTGTCCCCTTGGGAGTTAAAACAGCCGGCAGTGTCAAAGGGCAAGTCATCGCTATCATCACCTCTTGAAACTTTGCCGCCGTTTTAAAAACTCAGCGTTCCTCGTCATCCTCCCGCCTCCCTTTTCCCCATGTACCCTGTCCCACCTGGTCGCAAGGGGGGTAACATGCCCATTCGTCGGAGCAGACGGAGGGCCAAAAGTTCCAACGGTCGTTGAATGCGCCCTGTCAAGAAACGGCGTTCTGTCACGGGTTCTACCAACACCGCTTTCATGCCCGTCCGCTTCGCACCCAGAATGTCCGTGAACAGTTGATCGCCAATCATGACCGCCTGTTGGGGCGTGAGCCGTTGCCACTCCAAATAACGGCGGAACACAAATCGGCGTGGCTTTCCTGCCGCCGCAATGCCCTGGATCCCAAGCCCTTCAGCGACTTGGGCGACCCGTCGGGAACTCCCCGCATTGGAGACAATGACCACCTGAAACCCCAATGCCCTTGCCTGCCGCACCCAGTCTTGCACTAACTGGCTCACCTTTTGGCTGCCGATGGGAAGAAGAGTGTTGTCAAGGTCAACAAAGAGCACTCGCACCCCTTGCGCCCACAAGTCTGCCAAAGGCACGTGGGTGACGGACGGGACATATAGGTCAGGGCAGATGAACCGTAACAAACGACGCCACCACGAAGGGAGCATCTTCCCGTCACGCTCCGTTTTCAGGCTCGCAAAGAGTTTATCGGAGCGCCACGGGAAAGGAAACAACCGCCGTTGCCCTGCAGTTACTGGCGGGGAAACACGGTGAATGCACCTTTGGGGCTCGCCAACAGCGTCTCTCCCCCTTTCACTTCTGTCTCTCTGCCTGTCACTGCTCGGACGGCGACGACCCCGTGATGGACGCGCAAAGCAGTTAAGCCATCGGGAGCGACCCTCAACTCAAAGGCTGTCCCGCGAACGGCAGCCGTGATGGCAGGCGTTGCCAACTCTAAGCGCGAATTGGCAGGCAATTTCCGCTTTAGGTTCACAAAGACCGTCCCCAAGTTGAGCCGAAGGAGCGCTTCCAGTGCTTGCGTGGCTTTGTCGTAGGATGTGCGGGTCACTTTCAACTCTGTTTCGGAACCGATGCGCATCTCCACTTCGTCCACCCAGCGCAAAGTCACCGAACTGTCCTTGCCCGTTTTTATGACCATGCCTGTCAGCACGAGAGAACCGACTTTCAAGGGGCGCTCCCGCAAACTTTGCCGCCCCATCTTGGACGGGAGCAAAGCGACAGCAGCACCTTTGACCTCCGTGACCTTAGCGATGCGGGGCGCCACCCGCAGGGTCTCTATGGAGCCGAAGATAAGCAGCGTCAAGGCAACTAAGCCCAGCAGCAACAATGCCGAACCCAATCGCATCGGTCGGCACCTCCTTCGCAAAGGCTGTTGCTATTATGCCAGAAAGCCCCGCCCTCGCTAAACTGTGAAAATGGTGACGAAAATGCATCCGAGCGGACAAGTCGCCAAGTTTTTTCTTATCGGCATTGTGGCGGCGATGCTCAGTTTCGGTGTCGTCGCCTTCACCCCGTTGCATTGGTTCAGCGTGAAAGTGACAGATGGATTGTTGCGGTATTACCGCCCGCCACAGCACCCCCACTTGCTTATTGTTGCCATTGACGACACCTCTTTGAAGGCGCTGGGGCGCTTCCCTTTTGACCGCACCGTTTACGCCCAAATGCTGGAACGGTTGAAACGAGCCGGCGCTGACGTGGTTGTGTTTGACCTCCTGTTCGTGGAGCCGACACCTTCCGACGCTGCCTTAGCAGCAGCGATGCGGCAGTTTGGGAAGGTGGTTTTGGGTGTCAATCTGTCAATAGAAGGCAAATGGGCGATACCGCAGCGGTTGCTTCTCTCTCCGCCTTTTCCGCTCCCTTTGAGCGTGCCGAGTGTTATGCTCCCACCTAAGCCATTGTTGGATGCTTGTGCGGGCATCGGCTTCGTTTACCCTTTCCACAGCCAAGACGGTGTGTGTCGGACTTTGCCGCTGGCAGTGCAATTGCCCCAAGGGAAGGCACTTCCGTCCCTCGCCCTTATTGCCGCGATGGTGTGGAAAGGACAGCCGACTTTCCACCCTCGTGCCCTCACTTGGCAGCAATCCCGAATTTCTCTCGGCGCCGATTGGGACATCCCTGTCCTCCCTCCTTACTCACCCAACTCAGTGGGTTTCCCGCACCTTTCCCTTTTGCGCGTCTTGAAAGGCGATTTTGACCCAGATGTTTTTAAGGGGAAGTTGGTGTTGGTGGGGATAATGGCTTCGGGGTTGACAGACCGCCTACCAACCCCGACAGACCCGTTAGCCTTTGGTGTGGAAATTCATGCTTCCGCCATTAATGCCCTCTTGACAGGACATTCACCTCGCTATGCGCCTTTCGCTGCTCAACTTTTTGTGGCAATTGCCCTTGCCCTTCTGGTCGGGCTGGCAGGGCTCACCCAACGCTATCGTCCTTGCTTGTGGGCATTCCTTCTTAGCGCCGTTGCCGCTTACGGGTTGCCTATGTTGTTAGTGGCGCACGGGCTCATTGTGCCGCCCTTTCCCTTGCTCCTCTCGGTCTTGACTGCCTTTATTGCAGTGATGGTGGTGCTATTGGAAACGCACTGGGCAGCGCTACAACGATTGCAAGCCTTTGTGGCACCTTCGGTGACGGGCGAAGCCATGAGCACCCCTGGGCGATTTCGGGTCGGCGAGCGACGGGAAGTGACAGTGCTCTTTTCCGACATCCGCAACTTCACCCCTATTGCCGCTTCCTTGCCCCCTTACGAAGTGGTGGCGCTGCTCAGTTCCTACTTCAACCGCATGACCGAACTTGTGCAACTTTATGGCGGCATCGTTGATAAGTTTCTGGGCGACGGGATGATGGTGCTGTTCGGTGTGCTGCCTCACCAAGATGACCACGCCCAACGGGCAGTCCTTTGCGCATGGCAAATGCTGGAAGAGTTGGGCACTGTGAATTGGGAGTGGGAACGAGTAACAGGCACCCCGTTGCGCATCGGAATTGGCATCAACACGGGCACAGCGGTCATCGGGGAAATTGGCTCGGAGCAACGGAAGGAGTTGACGGCTTTGGGCGCTTCGGTGAACTTGGCGCAGCGGTTGGAGCAACTGACCAAAGATGTGGGAGCGTCGCTCCTCATCAGCGAGAGCACTTATGAACGCGTTGCCCATTTAGTGACCGCTGAGCCGTTGGAGCCTCTCACGGTGCGAGGATTTGACCAACCCATCTGTGTCTATCGGGTGACAGGCTTGACAGAAGAAGGGAAGCGAACTCGTCGCCTCTACTGGACAGCAGTGGTGTAATGACCGCTGACGGCGAAAGGACGGAGAGCAAAAGGATGGCAAGGGATGCGTGGCTGTTTTTGCGGCTGAGTGTGTGGTGGCTCCCGTTCAATTGCCTCTGGACGGCGCTGCTCACGCAGGGGTTGCAAGTTCAAGTGGAACATTTTGTGCCACCTGAAGAGAAAGGCGGCGCTTTAGCGACCTTGACAGCGATTGGGGCAACTTTCTCCCTTTTGGCACAGATTTTGGCAGGTCCGCTGAGCGACCGATGCTCCCACCCGTTAGGACGCCGACGTCCTTTCTTGCTTTTGGGCACTCTCTTTTCCTTGCCTTTCCTGTTCGGCTTTGCGTGGCTTAACAATTTTTGGATGGTTGTTGTGTGCTTTGCTTTGCTGCAATGGTGGCTCAACTTGGCAGTCCCGCCTGTGCGGGCATTTTTGCCTGACCTTGTGCCTCCAGAACGGCACGGCGCCGCTTCCGCTCAAGTAGGGCTTTGGTCACTTCTCGGGCAAGTGACGGGCATGGTCGTTACTGGCCTCTTCCTCAGCCCCTCCTTCTGGCAACAGTGGGGCATGCCTGTTGAGAAAGCGATAGCGGAAACTTGGGGGTTGCGTTGGTTCGTCGTAGGGGTTGCTTTCTTGCTTCTGTTTGCCACGCTCCTGACAGCCACCCTACCAGACCGCCCCGCTCCCCCCTCGCCGACTTCTCTTTGGCACAGCCTTGCCAATGCCTATCGCCTTTCCTTGTGCGAGCATAGGGACTTCCTGTGGCTCTTGACATCGCGTTTTCTGCTCAACCTCGGCTTCTATACGGCTGTCGCTTTCATGCGGTGGTTTCTCGCCGACACTCTCAAGGTGCCTGACCCGGCGAAGGCGACGATGCAGTTGGGATTGTTGGTCACTGTTGTGAGTGTTCCCAGCGTGTTGGTGGGTGGGAAATGGGCGGACCGAATGAGCAAGAAGCGTTTATGCGTTAGTGCTGCCCTTGTTGCAGGCGTGGGTGGATTGTTTTTCGTGGCAGCCACCAGTTTCCCCATGACTTGGCTGCCTGCTGCCTTGTTTGGGATTGGCTCAGGTATCTTCGCCGTTGCCAACTGGGCATGGGCAGTTAACCTTATGCCGAAAGGAGAAGGGGGCAAATTCTTCGCCCTCTGGCAATTCGCTTTCACCTTGCCGCAAGTTTTCGGTCCTTCCCTTGCTGGCAAATTGGGTGATTGGGTCAACCTCCTCTTGGGCATGGGAGCAGGTTGGCGCGCTGTCTTCCTGCTGTGCGTGGCGGAAATGCTGGCAGGGGCGTTACTGCTTCGGAAAATTCGGGAACGGTAAAGAGCAACATCCTCTGACCCACAGCAGTTTCATCGGGATGGCGTGGAAGCCAACCCTGACCAAACTTGGATCCTACAGAAACGAAGCCTGCTAAATCAGGCTTGACATCTGTTATGGGTCAAACCCTTCGTTAGGGAAGCGCGAAAGCCACCCCTACTTCATTCGTTTTCACAGCCTCTGACCTCGGAGCAGGAGTGCGACCTGCCTGTTTTCGCTGGGGGCGGCGCGGGTGCTGCTTGCTACAATGTTGGGTAGTGCTTTTATGAGCGCAAGTTTCGCTAATTGCAGGACAAGTCTTTGCGCTTACTAATGGTTGGAGCGAGTGTCAGTCATGAGTTTCGCAAGCGGGTGAAAAAGCGCCCCGAATGTTGACGGTAACTGGAACCCTTTGCGTCCAACTTGTGGGTGAATGCGGACATGCTTTGGGTCATTGCCTTCTTGTGCGGTGCCATCGTAATGGCGTTAGAGATTGCAGGTGGGGCTCGCTTACTGGCGCCCTATTTCGGTAGTGGCGCCATCACTTGGGCGAGCGTCATTAGCGTGTTTTTGGCGGGATTGAGCCTCGGCTATTTTCTGGGAGGCATGATTGCCGACCGGTTCCCGACGCCACATGGATTGGGACTTTTGCTGCTTGGTGCTTCCGCCACTATCGCCTTCGTCGTGCCATTGGAAACTTGGCTCTTTCCGCAAGAGACGACCATCGGCATCGGCGGCATCCCTATGCCTTCCGAAAGCATTTTTGAGCGAATGGCGGGTCGCTATGGAGTTTTGCTGGCAGCCATTACTTTGTTTTTGCTCCCTTCGGTCCTGCTGGGCACGGTGTCACCTTACCTTATCCGCCTTGCGTCCAAAAGGGTGGAGACGGCAGGGCGAACGGCGGGCAGCATTTATGCTGTCTCTACTATCGGCAGCATTGTCGGGACGCTTGGATGTGCCTTCGTGTTATTGCCTAACTGGGGGGTGAAAGCCGTGTTGATGCAATTGACCGTCGCCTCACTTTTTGCCGCTGCTCTGTGCTTCCTCACGGGCATACCAGTTTTGTCAACCCGCCGACGCAGTCGCACACTTCTCGCCTTTCCGCTCCTGACATTCCTTTCCCTTCTCCCCCTGTCCCTGTTTCTCTGCGTCTCCGTTTCCACCAGCGATCGGTCCTGTATCCTCTATCAGCGCGATAGCCTTTACCATCGCATCCTCGTGGAAGAAGTGGGGAGCGTCCGTTACTTGCGATTTGATGCCAGTTACCAGAGCGCGATGGACTTGCGTGACCCAGACAAGGCGGTATTTGCCTACACTGACTATTTGCACTTAGGCGTTGTGTTCAAGCCCAATGCGCAAAAGGTACTCTTCATTGGGCTGGGTGGGGCAACCGCGCAAAAGAAGTTCCGAAGACACTATCCCCACATGACCATCCACACTGCCGAAATTGACCTTGCTGTCAAGGAAGTGGCAGAGAAGTTCTTTGACTTTTGTGAAGACGAGAAGATGCGAGTGTTTATTGAAGACGGGCGCGTTTACTTGCGCAAGGCGCAAGAGCGCTACGACCTCATCGTCCTTGACGCCTATTTTGGCAGCCGCTATGAAGTGACTTTGCCCTTCCACCTTGTCACGCGGGAGTTTTGGCAATTGGCGCGGGCGCGCCTTACCGAAGACGGCGTGGTCGTCTTCAACTTAGTGGGGCGGTTGGAAGGACCGCAATCGCGGGTCACCCGTGCTATCCTCAAAACGATGCGGCTCGTCTTCCCCGAACTCTACTTGTTCCCAGTGGAGTATCGCCGAATGCCTTGGCTGTTTGATCGGCGCAACCTAATTGTCATCGCACCGCGCCAACCCCGCCGTTGGACGGTGGCTACCATTGTCAAACGAGCCCAACAACTTTTGCAGGACGGCAAAATCAGGATTACTGAGTTGCCCACTTATGCGGCAGAGTTGTATCAAAAGCCCATCCCGACCGACGATGTACCCCTCTTGACCGACGATTATGCGCCAATTGAGTTCCTGAACCCATGACGGCAGGTGATGGGAGTTGAGCGTGAAAAAAGAGCGGGTGCAACGGATGCGAGAAATTGCTCGGAAACGGCAATTTGGGTTGCGAGTCGTGTTGGAAGACTTGGAGAACCCGAGAAACATTTCCGCTATCTGTCGCACTTGCGATGCAGTCGGCGTGCAGTTTCTCCATGTCATTCATCGCGGGGTTCAACCCATCGTGTTGGACAAGCGAAGTTCGGCAGGAAGCCACCAATGGCTCACCGTCATCCAACATCCCAGCATTGAAGATTGCATCGCCGAGTTACGCTCGTTAGGGTTCCGTATCTACGCCACCCATGTAGACCCGACGGCAAAAGAGTTCACGCAGGTGGACTACACAGGTCGGGTCGCTATCGTTTTGGGCAACGAGGGGCACGGAGTCTCCGAAGCCGCCCGAAGCCTTGCCGACGAGCGCATCGTCATCCCGCAAGTCGGTTTCGTCAATAGCCTCAATGTTGCAGCAGCCGCCGCCATTATCCTCTACGAAGCCTTCAAGCAACGCCGCGCCGCCGGTCTTTACGACCAACCCGAACTGAGCGAACGGGAGCAAGACGAGTTGGTGCAACTGTGGCTTTCCCGTTCCACATAACGCCGCACCCCGTTCAATCTCGTGCAGAATGCAGACAAAACCGCCCAAACTGGTAGGTTTAAAAATTGACGAAGATCAATACACACACAACGCAGGGGGGTTACAATTACCACCGACACGCATCCAGTGAGCGCCAAAAAGCATTCGCTTTTGGAGGGGAAAAGGAATGGTGCGAAACCTCTATCGCAACCATTGGCTTTTGGGCGCTCAAAAAGATACCTTGCCTCG
>Ga0209993_10031_pt1 | contig 25703 bp, 24 predicted proteins | sample Antgeofumaro1A2A_FD_188082 | JGI IMG/M metagenome (GOLD analysis project Ga0209993, IMG submission 188082) | Geothermal fumarole subsurface microbial communities from Mt. Erebus, Antarctica - 1A2A (SPAdes) (version 2) | ecosystem: Environmental > Terrestrial > Volcanic > Fumaroles | place...
AGAGGAAGAGAGCGAGGGCGTCGCCGAATTAGAACGATTGGCGTTAGAACCGGCTCAGGACGAAATAGAGCAACGCTACCTTGTCCGCCGCGCGGTGGAAAAGTTGCCCGAATTGCAACGCAAAGTGATTGAGTGGCTCTTCTGGGAGGATTTGACAATGACCGAGATTGCCAAGTCGTTGGGGGTCTCGGTGACTTATGTCAGTTACCTTTTCCGAAAAGCCATTAAGAACCTGCGGCAACTTTGGGGGGTGTCCAGTGACTTGCCGCTGTCCCGCAAAGCCCAAAGGAAACGGCGAAAGAAAAAGTCAAGCCCTGAGGAGGAGCAAAGCGAATAATCAAGGGCTTTCCTTCCAACGGAACAGAGCAGCCATGGCGCCTTTCGTGGCTTGGAAGGAGAGCATCTCTCGCGCTATCGGCGATCGTTCCACCAATATTTCAAAGGGCGAGTGGGCACCGTAAACCCAAACGAGCACTTGGACGAGCCAGTGGGTCAGGATGATGCCCACGAGCAAGCCCAAAGGGAAGGCAATAAGGTGGTCAACTTCCTCCAGAGAGAGTTGGAGGGCTTGGTCAAGGAAGTAAGCCACTACAAGGACGATGGCACTCAGAACGAGAAAAGCAACGAGGAACAAGACGGCTGTATTCGCCTCTGTGGCAGCGAACCAATGCACAGTGGGGGCTAAGCGCTCGGCAAAAAACTGGCTCAACTTGCCGCTCAAGTAAAACCCCACCATCACGACGGTCGTCCGCACCGTGCCTTGCCAACTGGCAACGCAGGCAATAAGGAGGATGAGCAACAGGCAAACGGAGTCTAACCAAGTCACTGTCGTTTCCCTCCCTACGAAGAGGCGTTCGCCCGCTCCAATGCCTCCCGCACCAACTTGTTGGTCAGTTGTGGGTTGGCTTTTCCTTTCGTGGCGCGCATTACTTGCCCGACGAAAAAGCCGAGCACCTTCTCGTTGCCTTCCAGAAACTCCTGCACTGCTTTCGGATTGGCTGCCACGATTTCTTCTACGATACGGCGAAGTTCTGTTTCGTCCGTTATCTGCACCAGCCCGCGCTCTTCCACGATTTGATGGGGCGGCTTGCCTGTCGCAAACATCTCTTTAAGCACTTCTTTGGCGATACGGACGCTAATCACTCCATCCCGCATCAACTTGACCATCTCGCCCAAGTGTTCTGGAGGGACGGGGCAGTCTTCCCAACTTTTGCCCGCATCGTTGAGCAACCCTTGCAAGTCGCTCATCATCCAATTGGCAACCCCTTTCGGGTCGACGCATACCCTTGTTGCTGTCTCAAAGTAATCGGCGGTGATAGGCGTTTCCGTCAGCCAGCGGGACTCGTAATCTCCCAAGCCGTATTCCCGCACAAACCTTGCCTGTCGTTCTCGCGGCATTTCAGGCAGTTCCGCTTTCAAGCGGTTCAGCCACGCTTCGTCCACCACGATAGGCACAAGGTCTGGTTCGGGGAAGTAGCGGTAATCGTGAGCAGTCTCCTTCGTTCGCATTGGTTCCGTGATTTTCAAGCTCTCATTCCAAAGCATGGTTTGCTGCTCCACTTTGCCCCCACTGGCTAAAATTTCCCGTTGGCGCCGAATTTCCGCTTCCACTGCTCCCAGAACGGCGCGGAAACTGTTGAGATTTTTGATTTCCACGCGGGTTGAAAGCTGCAAAGAACCTTTGGGACGCAATGAGACAGAGGCTTCAAACCGCAATTGCCCTCGTTCCATGCGGCACTCGGAAACCCTAAGGTAAAGCAACAACTGCCGCAGCGACACCATGAAGGCTTCCAACTCTTCCAGCGAGTTCATGTCAGGATAAGTGACAATCTCGCACAAGGGCACGCCACTTCGGTTGAAGTCAATAAGGGTCGCAGTGGGGTCACCTGCTTCTTCACCGTGAATGGATTTTGCTGTGTCCTCCTCAAGGTGTACATCGGCAATGCGCACTCGCTTGATTTTACCGTTCACTTCAATGTCCAGCCACCCATCGTAGCCGATGGGTAGATACTTCTGGCTGATTTGGTAGCCCTTTGGTAGGTCAGGGTAGTAGTAGTTTTTTCGGTCAAACTTTGTCAAGCGGTTGATGTGGCAGTTGAGGGCTAAGGCGACTTTCAACACCGCCTCAACGGCTTTCTCGTTCACCACAGGGAGCACGCCCGGAAAGCCCAGACAAACAGGGCAAGTGGCAGTGTTCGGCGGCGCGTCGTAGGTCACAGGACAGGCACAAAAGACTTTGCTTTTCGTTGCTAATTCGGCGTGAATTTCCAACCCAATGACTGGCTCAAACTCCGTCAATTCGCATCACTCCTCTCCTACTTGCCGAGATGGGGAAGCATGTTCCTCCTTGCACGCATGCCCGCCAAGATTTTAGCCCGCAATTTCCCTGCTGCAAACTTCCTTCAGGTGATGTCTCGTGAACCGTTGTCAAAGGGTTTTGGAGCGACTATGCTCCGACCGTAAAAGCGGCGCTTTTGTTTTGACAAAGCGAGCGGTGCGATTGCTGGTGCGAATGGCAAAGGGAGGGGAAGAGCCGAAGGGGTTAGTGGCTGCCGCCGAGCGAATTGCCAAAGCCCATCCAGCAATGGCGCCTCTTTGGCATCTCGCCCAGAAGGTTCGCGCATTGGCAGGGCAACCGAAAGCCTTCATCGGCGAACTGAACGGCTTTCTTGCCGAAATGGAGCGGCATGGAGCCAAAGCCGTAGAGCAAGCCGCCCTCTGGCTTCCGGAAAGTCGCCTTCTCACTCACTCTTTCAGTTCGCTCGTTTTCCGGGCGCTCCGTTTAGCCCGAGAGAGCGGCAAGCGGATAGAAGTCGTTTGCACCGCTTCCTTTCCCGGCGGGGAAGGGATTACTTTAGCGGGGGAATTGTCACGGGTAGGGGTGACAGTGGTTCTCGTAGCGGATTTGCAAGCCTTTGAGTGGCTGCCCCGTTGTGACCTTGTGCTCTTTGGAGCGGATGCTTGGTGTCTTGACGGTTTGGTGCACAAGGTGGGGACGAGGACTTTGGCACTCGCTGCCCATCAAAGCGGCGTGCCCGTTTTCAGTCTCGGGACTTCCGAGAAGCGGTTGCCGATGGGGTGGCGAGAGGAGATGAAGGGCGAGGCACCACCAGTCGCTCCTTTGCCCCTCTCACAAGACCGAACCCTTTACGACTTGACGAAGTGGTCACTTCTTACGGGCGTCCTTGATGAGGAGGGGGTTCACTCCGCAGAGGAGGTGGCAGGGCAACTCGCCGAAGCGGCAAGGGCATGGCACAATCTTTGAAGCCCATCAACGGCAAAGGAGGCGAATCCGATGGGGAAGAGGCTTTGGGCAATGTTGTCAATAGCGCTTTTGTCCGTTGCGGTCGCTCAGGATGACTGGGCGAACGCCTTAAAGCGAGCGAAGGCGGAGCGCAAATATGTGCTCGCCTATTTCGCTGACCCTGAATGCTTTACTTGTCAGCGCTACACTGCTCAAACGGTGGACAATCCCACCTTGCAATCTTTGCTGCGACGGTTCGTGGTGGTCAAGTTGGATGCGACAAAGGAGCAAAAGCGACTGAAAGGGTTGGTGCCGAACTTTAAGGAGATTTTGCCCGTCACTGTCATTGCGGACAGCAAGGGGAAGGTGGCGGACTTCATTGTGGGGCATTTGAACACCGACGCCTTTGCGGCTTTCCTGAAAGCCTTCCTGAAAGGCAAACGGACGGACACCGTGGAGCGGCAATTGAAGGCGAAGCCCAACGATTTGCCGACCCTTTACGAAGCCGCTGTGTGGTTTTTAGAACGAGGGGATGGTCAGCGGGGCTTGCCTTTGGCCCAGAAGGTGTTGCAAATGGATCCCGAAAATCGGAAGGGCTACTACGCACCGATGCGGTTGCACCTTGGGCTCTACTACGCCACTCACCACACCCGGTTAGCCCATCGCGCCCTTGACGAATTTCGCTTTTTGATTGAGAAGTTTCCGAACACACGGGAAGCGGAGGAAGCCCGCTTCTATCTCGCTGTCACCCATTTGGCGTTGGGGCAAGACAGCGAGGCACGGCGATGGCTCAACGAGGTTCTCCGAACCAGTCACTCCGCCACTTTGAAGGCGCAAGCCCGAAAACTCCTTCGCTTCCTTGACACAGAACCACCCGCCGATTTGCGGCGGGGCGACGGGGAATGAGAGGCTAAAGGCGGTGTAGTTGCTGATGGGACAGCGAGTTTTCCTGCTGCGGCTCCTTACCCGTCGGGAGCGATTGCGGCGCCGAATTTGGCACCTGATGGAAGATGCTGGGGTCTTAACTTTCCCGCTGGAAGTTTTTGGGCGGGTGCCTAACTTCATCGGAGCGGAACAGGCTGCCGAATTGTTAGCAAAGCAACCCGAATTTGCGCAAGCAAAAGTGGTCTTCGTTTCGCCTGACCATGTGATGCGTCGGGTGCGAGAGTTAGTTTTGGAGCGCGGGAAAATTTTAGCCGTCTCCTTACCCCAACGGCTTCTTCGGAGGGGCGCACCCGCCCTTTTGCAAATCACCGAGCGAAAAGCGATAAAGGCGGCGGTCAGCGTGGACAATTTCCTTCGCTACGGTAAACCCCTCTCCCTTCCCGTTGACCTTGCTGTTTTGTCCAGCGTGGTCGTTGACCGTTGGGGAAATCGCCTTACGCCCTCTCGCGAGTTCGGCGACCGCGAATGGCAATTGCTGGTGGAAGGCGGCTTCGTTCGCGAAAGCACAAAAATCGCCACCATCACCCACCCTTTGCAATTTGCTGACGACTTGGTGAAATGGAGGACCGATGAAGATGTCCGCGCCCATCTTATTGTCACGCCAGAGGAAGTCATTCGGGTAAGGGAACACTGCGAAGCGGCTTCGGCGCCTTACCAACAAAATGGCAGTGTTTAGCTTTTGCCCGGCCACTAACTCCTTAGGGAACTGTCAGTGGCGCAAGCGTTTCCGCTTGCGAAGAGAGAGTAGGGTCGGGTTCCCTGCCCGACCGGCTTGTTTCAGGGTCAGCGGGGACAAGAAGGAGGTGCAAGTGGCGGAAGGCGCCGCCTTCCTGCAAACCGCCAATGGTGTTAGTGCAACGGTTGGTTGATTTTGCCTTGTTCGTTTTGTGCGTATTAGCGATAGTGAGTGTCGGAGCAGCCGCTTTGCGGCGCCTTGCCCTTTTTGGGCTCTCCCGCTTGGAACAGGTAACGCTGTCATTGGGGCTGGGAGCATTGGTGGTCGCCTACAGCATTTTGCTTTTCGGGTTTCTGGGTTGGCTGCACCGAACCGTGTTTTACCTCTGGCTGGGATTTTGCTATGCGGTGGGCGCTACTGAATTGGTGCGTTTGTGGCGGGCGAAGCACTTTCCGCCGCCTTTCTCAGAGGCATGGGGAGACTTAACGCGAACGGAGCGCTGTTGGGTTTGGTGGTTGGTGGCGTTGAATTTGTTGGCGATGGTGCTTTGTTTTGTCCCGCCTTGGCAGTTTGAGTGGGACAGTTTGTCCTACCATCTTGCCGTGCCCAAACTCTACTGGATGGAGGGGCGCATTCATTACATCGCCTTCTCCCACCATGCCCAGTTCCCCATGACCGCACAAATGCTCTACCTTCTCGGTTTGGGCTTGACAAATTTGAAGAGCGCCGCTGTTGCCAAGTTGTTCCACTGGCTTTTCTTTGTGCTTTGCCAACTCACGCTGCTTAGTTGGGGAGTGGCAGTTTCGGGGCGAAGTTTTCAGCTCGGCATCACTGCTGCTGTCCTTTTCGCTTCCCTGCCCCTTGCTTTCACCGAAGCCGTCACCGCTTATGTGGACTTGGCGACAACGGCTTTCGGGTTGTTGTGCCTTTTCTGTCTTTGTCGCTATCACCACCAACCCGATGGGCGCTGGTTGCTTCTTTCGGGGCTGTTTGCTGGGGCGACGGCGGGCACGAAATACACGGGCTTGTTGCTCCTCCCGTTGCTCGTCCTGTTTAGCCTTTGGGCGATGAAGCGCATAGGCGAGCGACATTGGTTTGCACTGGTGGTGAGTGCTTTGGCAGCCCTTGCCATCGCAGCCCCATGGTATGTCAAGAACTGGCTTTGGACAAAGAACCCTGTGTTCCCGTTCGCTTATGGGATTTTTGGTGGTCGGAATTGGTCGGCGGAAATGGCGCTCACTTACACCCTCTCCAACCGCGAATTTGGTGGCAGCCGCGACTTGTTGGCATTACTGTCGTTGCCCTTCAACTTGTCTCTCAATGAGGTGCGCTTTGGGCGATGCGCGCGGGAATGGATGGGGCGTTGCCCCCAACGGAGAACTTGCCGAATGCGGTGGAAGTGCGGCAAGTTTGACAACCAAGATGTGCCGTCGCTTACGATTGGGATTTTGCCGCTGGCGTTAGCCCCCACTGCCATCGTCGCCGCTATAGGGGAAGGCATCCCCTTCGCCGTTACCTTGCCCACCTTGACAATGTTGGCATGGTTTGTTTGGTGGTTTTGGGAGGTGCAGTATTTGCGCTACTTGCTTCCGGCCCTTGGCTGTCTCGCCGTGTTGTTGGGTTGGGGAGTGAGTCGCTTAGTGGGACGGGGGTTATTGACAACAGTCATCGTGCGCGTCACCATTACTGTCGGGCTCGGTTATGCCCTCTTAGTTGCTGTCTGGCAGGCGGCGCCTTTGTTGCCCGTTGCGATTGGGTTGGTTCCTGATGAGGAATTTTTGCGTGAAACTACGCCTATTTATCGGGTTGCCGAGTTTGTCAACAGTGCTTTACCGCGTCGGTCGGTCATTGCAACTTATGGCGTGCCATTGGGTTACTACTTTGAGCGGCGCTACTTTTGGGCAGACAGTGGGCACAATCGGCTTATTCGCTATGAACGCTTACAGGGTGTGAGGGACTTGGTGCGAGAATGGGAGCGACTACAGGTCAGTCATGTCATCATTGACTGGGCGTTCGTCCCGCGCGAGAGCGAATTAGGACGCTGGATTGAGGAGGGAAAGGCGCAAGGGCTGGTGGAGACGGTATGGGAGGAGGGGAGCCGGGAAGTTCTTGAGGTGGCAAGGAGGCGAAAACCGTGACGGAACGCGATTGGCGCACCGAACGCTTTCTGCACCGATGCTGGGAGGCATTGGAGGGGCGTTTCTACGATTACTGGGTGCACGGGATGCTTTGGTGCTTTGCAGGGGCAGTCGGTTTAGCCGCCACCCTGCTGAGTGCTCGGGAATGGGCATTCGTCTCCGCTCGGTTGGCGTTGGCGGGATTGGTCTTAGGGGTTGGCATCGGATTCTTGCGGGCGTTAGGTTGGTGGCGGATGGTGCATACTGCCCCCTACACCTTCGTGAGCATTTTCGCAGGATACCCATGCCCTACCCTTGTCTCCCCCCGACACACTTTTTTCTTGAAGTTGATGGAGGGTGGCTTCGTGTTGTTGGAGTGCTTAGTGCTTTTCGGATTGCTGGGTTTGTCCACACTGGCGACAGTGCCGATGGGCAAGAAGGAGCAGTTGTCGTTGGCGGTTGTGCTTTGGGTTTACGGCTTTTTCGCTCTCACCTTCGGGGGCAAAAGCATGATGTCCGCCCTCGCTTGGGGATACTGGCTGCGTCCATATTTGGAGCGCACCCTGAGTTGGCAAGGGGCGAATTGGCTGTTGGCGAGTGGGCGGTGGACGCTTATGCGGTTTCACTTGATGCGTCCCATCTCCCGTCCGTCCCTGTCGGCGCGCCCAATGGTCTGGGCATGGCGCGGGCTAATGGTTTGCTTGCTTTTAATGCTTGCCATCTTCGCCCTTACATTGGCTGCCTTAACAATGAGCCGATGAGGTTCAGTCATGTGCCGAAAAATTGTCGCCATCCTTGTCGCATTGGTGTTGACGCATGGGGTTTTTGCTGCTGCTTATCTGCTGCGCTTTCCTGCCTGGCGCGCTCCCGATGAAGGCGCCCATTTTGCCTACATTCAGCATTTGCACCGTGAGGGACAATTGCCCATTTTTTATGGGAAGCATCGCGGCACCTATGAAGCCCATCAGCCTCCCCTTTATTACCTGACCGCTTTACTGTTCGTCGCTCCCTTTCTTTCCACTGCCGAAACGCCTTTGACCGCCCTCTATGTAGCGCGGGTCGCTTCGGCTTTGTGGGGTGTTATTGTCGTGGTGATGGCGTTTCTGTTAGCGCTGCAATTGAAAGCCACTACGCCAACCGCTTTGCCCGTTGCTGTTTTGGCGGGAGTTTTTGCTGCTCTTTTGCCCGTTCACTTGCTCGTTTGCGCCTCGGTGGGCAATGACGCCATCGCTGGTGCCACCGCAGCGACAACTTTGGTGTGGCTGTGTCGCGTGCTCCTTGACAATGTTGAAAATCGCCTTTGGTGGCGGGATGCCGCTGTTGCAGGGTTATTGTGCGGGACAGCGCTGTTGGCGAAAAGCAGCAATCTCGTCCTCCTCCCTTTATCCCTTGTCGCCTTTCTCTTGCCTGACGGCGAAGCATCAAAACAGCCAAAGGCACAAACAACTTTGCGAAAAAGCGTCAAAAGCCCAAAGCGCCAGAGCGAAGGGACTTCTTCCCCTTTATCGGCTCTGTCCCTTGTCCCCTTCTTTGCTGCCTTCCTTCTTGTGGCGGGTTGGTGGCTGTGGCGCAATGTGCAACTTTATGGTGACCCGTTGGGGGTGCGAGCGTTTCTGGAAGGCTTCCGCAGTTCACCCAAACCTTCGGATTTTCTGGAGCCGACAGGTCGTTATGCCCGCTACGGGGCGATGTCCTTGACAACTTATTTGATGTGGGTGACGCAAATCACCTTCTTCACTTGGCTGGGCATCTTCGGGGAACCGAACGAAGCCGTCAAGGGGTTAGCCCGCTTGCTGGAAGGGACAGAGCCGTCAAAAGGTTGGGTGATTTTGGCAATGCTTATCGGGTGTGGGTTATTGGTGGCTATTGCCCTTGGAAGCGTGGAAACTTGCCGAAATTGTGTGCGAGCGCTGCAAGAGCGCCGGTGGCGCATCGCCTTCGCCCATGCGTTGCCCCTTTTACTGTTTTTGCTGGTGTTCGCCGAGTTTGTGCAATTCAACTACCACTTCTTCCAAGCCCAAGCCCGCTACTTCTATCCCGCTCACGCTGCAATGGCGTATTTGTTTGCCGTCGGGGTTATGCGTTTCGTGCCCTCTCACTGGGCGTGGCAGGCTGTGCTTGGTGGGGCAGTCGTGATGCTTACTCTTGCTACCATTGTTTGGTGGCAATGGGCAGGCTTGTAACTTCACTTCCGCCCCAAGTCCTTCAAGACCACCTGCGCCGCATTGTATCCGGCAGCACCGATAACTCCGCCACCGGGGTGAGCACCTGCCCCACACAAATACAACCCTGCCACCGGAGTTCGGTATTGACACCAGCCAGCAACGGGACGGAAGGCGAACATTTGGTCGGGAGTGAGGTCGCCATGAAAAATATTCCCCCCTGTCAGGGCGAACTCTTCCTCTAAGTCCTTTGGCGAGAGGGCTTGCCAGTGGACAACTCGCGACGAGAAGTTGGGCGCAAATTCATCTATGACGGCAAAGATTCGCTTGACAAATTCCTCCTTCCAGAACTCCCAACCGCCGATAGGTTCGTAGGGGGCATATTGGACGAAGAGGGAAACGATGTGCTTGCCGTCAGGCGAAAGAGTCTCGTCCAGAACAGTGGGGATGGTCATCTCCACCATCGGCATTTCCGACGGCTCGCCCCGAGCATAGTCGGCAAAGGCGCGTTCCAAGTATGACAGCGATGGGCAGAAGTGAATGGTGCCCCGATAGTGGGGTGCCGGTCGGTCGGAAGGGAGACAACGGAAATTCGGCAACCCATCCACAACGAGGTTAACTTTGAAAGAAGCCGCCGTCATCTTCAAGCCTTCTATGCGGCGAAGGAAGTCGGGACAAAGCGCTTTATGCGGAAGCATTTGGAGGAAAGTGCGCTTAGGGTCAGCGTTGGACAAAACGGCGCGAGCAGGAATTTCCGTCCCATCTGCTAGCACAACGCCAACGGCTCTTTCGTTTTGCACCAAAATTTGTTGCACTTCAGCGTCTGTCCGAATGACCGCCCCATGTCGGCGAGCGACTTGGGCGAGGGCTTCGCTGAGCGCGCCCATGCCCCCGCGAACATAGCCCCAGACACCACGCTTTCCTGTAATACTGCCCATGACATGGTGGAAGAGCACCAATGCCGTTGTCGGGGCTGTAGGGGGTAAAGCGGTGCCGATAACGCCGTCCGTTGCCAAAGTGATTTTTAGTGGCTCGCTCTCAAACCACTCGTCCAACACATCCCACGCGCTGGTGGTGAGCAATCGCATCAACAAGAGGCGTTCAGAATTGGGAAGCCGAAAGAACCTTGATAACAACTTCAGATAAGCGGGCAGGTCTGAGGGGTGAGCGGAAGGGAAGCGGGGCGGGATGGAAACGAGGAGCGGTTCTACGAAAGTGGCTAATCTGCCCAGTGCTGCTTCGTAGCGGAAGAAGGCGTCCACATCGCGGCGGGAGAACTTAGCGATTTGTTCAGCATTGAATTGGGCATCCCTTCCCAAGAGGAGGTAGCCACCGTCGGGGAGCGGGGTGAAGGAGGAAGGGTCACGGTTGAGAATTTCCAAGCCGTATCGGGGAAGGTCAAGGTCGCGAACGATGAGGGGATGCAACAGCCCGCAGACATACGCTGCTGTTGACACTTTGTAACCGTCCCAAAGGGTTTCCGTCACGCAACAACCGCCGATAAGAGGGCGGCGTTCTAACACGCACACGCGCCAGCCCGCTCGCGCCAAATAAGCCGCGGCGACTAACCCGTTGTGCCCTGCTCCAATGACGACGGCATCAAATTGCTCTGCCATCCGAAAGCCACCTCGCTGGCGGCACTCACAGTGCCTCTGTGCCCTCTCAATGCGGCGTTGGGTTGCGCTATAATTAGAGTGCCGCACACGGTGGAGGGATGCCCGAGCGGCCAAAGGGGCCAGGCTGTAAACCTGGTGGGCTGGCGCCCTTCGGAGGTTCGAATCCTCCTCCCTCCACCAGGAGCCCTCAACGGTGTTGGCTTTTCCAAAGGGTTTGCCAGTAAAGGGATTTTGGGGGCAGAAGAGTGTTTTGTGGGCACGAGAAAGGTAACAAAAATTGGTGGGCGGTGCAGGACTTGAACCTGCGACCTCTTGCTCGTGAAGCAAGCGCTCTGCCTCTGAGCTAACCGCCCAACTGCCGCTCCGTAAGTATAGCGCATCCCTCCCTCGTTGTCACAGGTTTCTTGTCAATCCCGAAAGGGGAACAAAAGGCGTTGGATGTCTGGACGGGAGAAGTTCTGACTGGTGACGACGGTGACGCCAGTGTCCACTCGCTTGGGAACGAGTTTTCCTTGCAATTTCGCTACCGCGTGCCGAACTCCTAAGTAGCCCATGCGGAAAGGATTTTGCACAATCAGGGCTTGGATGATGCCATCTTGTAAGGCTTTGATTTCGGTTTCGGAAGCGTCAAAGGCGACCAACTTGACTTTGCCTTGCAATTTGCGTGCCCGAAGGGCTTGCGCAGCACCCACACCAGAAATTTCGTTGACGGCAAAAATGCCTTTCAAATCGGGATGTGCCGTCAACATGTTTTCGGCTGCCTGCATCGCTGTAGCGACATTGGCATGCCCATACAAGACAGAAGCGATGCGCATCTTCGGGAACTTCTTGAGGGCTTCCCGAAAGCCTTGCTCCCGCTCTTGCACACTGGCAGCGCCAGGGATGGCTTGAACGATACCAACTTTTCCTGCGCTTCCCATCAATTTCGCCAAAGTTTCCCCCGCAATGTAGCCGCCCTTGAAATTGTCGGTGGCAATGAAACTGTCGGCAATATTGGGCTCAAGGGCAGAATCCACGATGATGACGGGGATGCCTTTCTGCTGCGCTTTGCGGACGACAGGCACTAACGCCTTCCGCTCGCACGGCGCCAAAACGATGGCATCCACGCGTTGAGCGATAAAGTTTTCCACGATGGCGATTTGACCGGCAACATCTGTTTCGCTTTCTGGTCCACGCCAAAGGATTTGCACGCTAAGCTCCTTCCCCGCTTTCTCGGCACCCGCTTTGATGGTCAGGAAGAAGGCGTGGGTGTTAGTCATGGGCACAACAGCAATACGATAGCGGCGAGGCTGTTCTTCGGACAAAAGAGTGACTGCTGCTATTGTGACCCAAAGCCAACTAATCCATCGCACGTGCCATCACCTCTCGGCAGGAATGACCATTCAACTTTTCGGCGGACTATTTGCTCACCAGCCTTGCACTGGAATGCCGAGTTTGAGCAACTGTTTGCGGTAAGCCTCCATGTTCACCTTCGTGACGATGTCAATGCCTGTGTCAAGGTGGCGTTTTTCTGGCGGGAGTTTTTCCATCTTCAAGTCCCGCAGCACTTTTTCCACGCCCTCTGTGACCATGCGGTAAAGGATTTCGGTGCTGCGGTAGCCCATCATGAAGGGGCGTTGCCCAATCGTGGCGGTGATGAGCCCTTGCTTGATTAACTGCATGTGCTCGGCGGTCGTATCAAAGCAGACGATTTTGACTTTGCCAACCTTACCCGCCATCTTCACGGCTTGAGCACACGCTGGTCCGTTGAAAGCGTAAACGCCGTAAAAGCCCGCCAAGTCGGGATACTTTTGCAGCGCCGCTTGGGCGTTCGCCAGTGCTTTTGCTTTGTCTTCACCGTCATTGTAGGTCTCCACAACTTGCACCTGCGTTCTTTTCAGGGCGGCTCTAAAGCCTTCCATGCGCTGGACGCTGTTGAGCGCGGTAAGCGAGCCAGTGCAAATGGCAACTTTCCCTTTTCCCTTAAGCACCTTGACCATGACTTTGCCTGCCTCGTAGCCGGCTTTATAGTTGTCCGTGCCCACATAGAGCAGCCGACCACTGTCGGGAGCATCCGTGTCAAAGGTGATAACGGGAATGCCCGCATTCAGGGCTCTCTGAACGACTGTTTTGATGGCAGCAGGGTTGGAAGGTCCGATAACGATGCCGTCTATGCCTTGAGCGATGAAACTTTCAAAGGTGGACACTTGCGCCCGCACATCTTCCTTCGGTGGGACAAACCAACGGACTTGACAACCTTTCAACTTTTTCTCAGCAGCCCGCATGCCCAGTTCCACTTCCCGCCAGTAGGCGTGGATGGACTTGCCAATGCCTGCGATGATGATTTTTTCGCCCGGCTTTTTGGTTTTGAATGCCGTCGCTGCGCCCAAAAGGGCAAGCAAGGAAGTTGCCAAAACCGTTGCCATCGCCCATCGCCAACGCATCGCACTCACCTCTGTCCAAGATTTCTCACCTGCCACAAGTTTGCCTCAGCGGTAATGGTTTGACAAAGGTCAATGCTGTTGCCTGGCGTGCTGTCGCATACTCTCTTTGCGGTACAAGAAGGAGTGAGAGCAATGCCTGTCACCGAAGAGCAAGTGCTTCAAGCCCTCCAGCAAGTGCGCGACCCAGAACTGGGGCGCGATTTAGTGTCGCTGGGCATGGTGCGCAATATCCAAGTGGATGGGGGACGGGTTTCTTTTGAATTGGTGCTGACAACTCCGGCTTGCCCCCTTCGGGAACACCTTGCGGAACAGGCATATCAAGCCGTTGCCCAATTGCCCGGAGTCCAAGAAGTGAACATGACCGTCTCCGCGGAAGTGTGGGGAGGACCCGTCCAGGCAGCGCTGCCGGGGGTCAAAAACATCATCGCCGTCGGGAGCGGGAAAGGGGGCGTCGGGAAGACAACAGTCGCCGTCAACCTTGCCCTTGCCTTGAGCCAAATGGGCGCCAAGGTAGGCTTGCTGGATGCGGACATTTACGGACCTAATGTCCCGCGCATGATCGGACTGCACCGAACCCCTGACTACGATGAGCGGCAGCAGAAAATCATCCCATTGGAGCGGTGGGGGTTGCGAGTCATGTCGTTAGGGTTCCTTCTCGCAGAAGACCAACCTGTCATTTGGCGCGGTCCCATTCTGGGGCGGGCACTCCAGCAGTTGCTGTTTGAGGTGGCGTGGGGCGAGTTGGACTACCTGCTCGTGGACACCCCGCCCGGCACAGGCGATATCTCCCTGTCACTGGCACAATCGGTGCCAGTGACAGGAGCGGTGATTGTGACGACACCCCAAGATGTTGCCCTCTATGACGCCCTGAAAAGCGTGGCAACCTTTGAAAAGTTGGGCGTGCCGATCCTCGGCATCGTGGAGAACATGAGTTACTTTGCTTGCCCTCACTGTGGCAAGGAGACAGAAATTTTCCGAAGGGGAGCAGTGGAGTTGGAGTGCCTCCAGCGAGGGTTGCGGTTTCTGGGGGCTATCCCACTGGTGCCAGAGATTGCGGAAGGGGGCGATTTAGGGATGCCCGTTGTGGTCACTGCTCCTGACTCTCCCGCCGCCCACGCCTTCATGGCGGTGGCAAGACAATTGGCGGCTGCCATCAGCATTCAGCATGGAAAAGTGCGGGAGAAAAAGGCATAAATGCCGTCATTTTGGGGCATTTTGTTGCCCTTCCGGTTGATTTTTGCCGAAAGGCATGTTACCATGAAAATAGCCGACCAAAGCCCTTCAGATCAGAGGTGAAGGAGAGAAAGCCGTCTAGTCTGAGGGAAGTTGGCAGTGCCTAAGTCGCCAAAAGGCGTAACGCGTGGGGCAACCGAGCACCTTTCGGCTTCGCATCGCCAACAATGAGGTCGGTAGTGCAAACCCCAGGTTGCGCAAGGAAGCGCAACTTGGGGCAGTCGCTTTTTGTGTCGCTGACCAGGTGGGAGAAAGTGGGAATAGGTGGGAAGTTTCAGATAGCGTTGCTGTATAACTTGGAGGGTTGTTAAAAAGTGGAGGAACTGGAGGTTCAACAGCCCGTAGAACTGCGACCGGATGAGTGGTTCATTGGCACTGTCCGCTATTCGCTGGACGACAAGGGACGCGTTGTTGTGCCAATAGAGTTGCGGCAACGCTTGGGGAGCGAGTTCTACCTGACCATCAGCCCTTACGACACTGTCTACATCTTCGCTGCCGAGGATTGGCGGCGCTACGCCCAGCGGCTGATGGAGTTGTACCAAGCCAATCCTCAGCGGTTAGCAGCGGTCGTTCAACGTATCATGAGCAACGCTATGAAGGTCAAAGTGGACAGTAACTGGCGGTTTATCGTCCCGACCAACCTTCGGGAAATTTGCGGGTTGCGAAAGACCGTTTACTTCGTGGGGAATGGCGACCGCGTGGAGTTGATGAACGAGGATGCCTACAAGCAGCGGTTCAGCAAAATTTCGGCGCCAGAGGTCAAAGAGTTGCAAGCGGAACTGGGCTTGTGAAAGGGGAGGTGGTTTTGGTGGCGATTGACTTGCAGTGGCTACAGCGGGTTTTGGAGCGTCGGTGCAAGGAAGCCGGGGGTGCCAAAGCGCGATTGCACCCGCCCGCAATGGTTAACGAGGTGTTGGAGTTTCTCCGGGTGCGCGAGCAGAGGAAAGGAGTGTTCTTGGACATGACCGTTGGCACAGGTGGTCATACCCTCGCCATCTTGCAAGCGAATCCGAAGGTGGAGGTCATCGGCATTGACCGAGACGCTTCCTCGCTGGAGGTAGCCGCAGAGCGATTGGCGGATTTTGCCGACCGGGTGACCCTTATCTACGGCGACATGCGAGATGCCCGTCGCCTCCTCCAGCAAATCGGGGTAGACCGTGTAGATGGCTGCCTCATTGACCCTGGTCCCAGCCTCTGGCAGATAGACAGCCAGCGCGGTTTCAGTTTTCTGGATGATGCCCCGTTGGACATGCGGATGGACCCCTCCGCTCAAGTGACTGCTCAGACCCTCCTTCAAACTTTGTCGGCGGAAGAGTTAGAGCAAATGTTTGTGCAGGCAGGGGAACGCCATGCCGATGCCCGTCGGATTGCTCGCGCTATCGTCCAAGAACGCCGTCATAGCGGTGGTATCCCCACTGCCAAAGCCTTAGCGGAGTTAGTGATGCAGGTCAAGGGGGTTCGCGGTGGACGCCTTCACCCTGCCACGAAGGTCTTTCTTGCCCTTCGCATTCGGGTGAACGAGGAGTTAGACGCTTTGCGCGGGGGCATTTGGGAAGGGGCGCATCTGTTGAAGCGGGGTGGGCGTTTCGTCGTCCTCACTTACCAATCGCTGGAAGACCGAGTAGTGAAAGAGACTTTCGCCACTTTATCGCAGCCGTTGCGGGAAGGGGAACTGCGCCCTCTTCTGCGCATTTTGACCAAAGACCCAATTCGCCCGTCCTTTAGAGAGCGGCAACAAAACCCGCGTGCCCGAAGTTGCCGATTGCGGGCAGCGGAGCGAGAGAGGTGAAGGGGGAACATGGTGGCACCAGTTCGCAAGCCTGAGAGTGCAACAGTCACCGGAGCGCCCCTGCGGCGGGCGCATCCAAAACCCCAACTACAGCCGCAAAAGGTGGAATGGGGCAAATGGGCAGTCAAATGGGCATTGAATGGGGGATTGCTGTTGATATGCTGCCTCTTTCACGCCCTCATCCAAGTGGAAGCCCATCGGCTCAACCTTCAAAAGCAGCAACTGACCGTGGCAGAGCGACAGGTGCAGCACCTTCAAGCCGCCATCGCGTGCCGGCTCTCCGCCTTAGCCCAGACCCCACCGAAGTTGCCAAAGTCCCCCGCGCTTTTGAAAGTGCAAATTCCGAAACCCCAGCCAATTCTCTTGGGGAGGCGATGAAATTGGGGCTGCCCGACCGGTGCGGTTTTGCGTTTCTGGTCGTGCTGGTCGTCAGCATCGGCATGGCATTTCGGCTCTTCGCCCTCCAAGTTCTGGAAGGGGCTCAGGCGCGACAACTGGCAGAGCGCATCTGGCTTCGTCGCATTGAATTAGCCCCCGCTCGCGGCATCATCTACAGCCGCAACATGCAACCTTTGGCAGCTTCTCAACAGACCTACTCCATTTGGGCAGACCCGCATGCCCTTCGGGTGGCAGCGCGCAAAGTTTGGGGCAAGGGATTGAGTGACCGAGAAATTGTGACCCGCCTCGCTCATTCCCTTTGCCGCCTCCTCAAAACCGACCAAGTTTCCGAAGAGCGGGTAGCCCGCCGATTAGCCAGTCACCTGCGAAACAGGTCCGATGGGCGTCCTATCCTGGTGCGGTTCATTTGGGTTGCCCGCTACCTTCCCGAGGCTGCCGTTGCTAACCTTAAACACATCCTCGCCGCAAAGCGCACCCCCCATCATCGTTCCCGAACCTTTGACCCCCCTGAGTGGGAAATCTTGCGAGCAGGCATCGGGCTTTCTCTGGAAATGCGGCGAGTTTATCCCTTCAGGCGATTAGCGGCCGCGACTTTAGGCTTTGTCAACCTTGACAATGTTGGCTGTTATGGGGTGGAGCGAAGTTGGGACGAAGTGTTGCGGGGCAAAAGGGGCACGATGGAGTTGGAAGTGGATGCGGTAGGGCGTCCCCTCCCTACGGGCTATCATGCCTACCTCCCTCCACAGCCGGGCAAAAGCCTCATCTTGACGCTGGACGAACAAATTCAACGAGCAGCCGAAGCAGTGATGGACGAAGCCATGCGAAAGCTAAAGCCGAGAAAAGCCATCGCGCTTGTCCTTGAGCCCAAGACGGGCGATATCCTTGCGATGGTCTCCAAACCCGATTTTGACCCCAATGACTACCATCGCTTCCCACCCGAACGCTTCCTCAACCATGCTCTCGCTTTCGTGTATGAGCCCGGCTCTACCTTCAAACCGTTGGTGGCTGCCGCCTTATTGGACAGCGGGGCCATCACAGAGCAAACGACAGTGGTGTGCGACGGTGTATGGAAGACCGACCACTTCCTCGTCCGCTGTTGGGTGACCCAGAAAGGGATAGCCCCTCACGGTGCGGAAACCCTTAAGGACGCCTTACGGGATTCCTGCAACATTGCGATGGCGAAGTTTGCATTGCGGACTTCCTACCAGCGCCTTTACGCTGTTTTGAGCAAATTCGGGATCGGGCGGAAGTTGGGGGTTTTAGCAGGCTACGAAGAAGCCGGCTGGTTAGACCCGCCTGAGCGTCCACTGCCTCGCCGTGCCGTCCAACATCACCAAGCCACCCTCGGTTTTGGTCAAGGGGTGGCAGTCACCCCTATGCACTTAGCCGTTGCCTACGCTGCCTTAGCAAATCACGGGAAGGTGATGCGCCCTCGCATTGTCAGAGGCATCCAGGATGAACAGACGGGCCAAACTCAGTGGTTGGCACCTCAGGAGATAGGCAGTGCCGTCTCGCCCTTGACCGCCATGAAGGTGCGGGAGATGCTGGTTGCCGCTGTGGAGGAAGGGACGGGGAAGCGAGCGAAATTAAACGGGGTTCGAGTGGCGGGCAAGACGGGGACGGCTACTAAAGTTGTCCATGGGCGATACGACCCCACGAAAGTCGTTGTCTCCTTCTTCGGCTTCTTCCCTGCCGATGACCCCAAGTGGGTGATCGGCATTGTTTTGGACGAGCCTGCCTATGGTAAGTGGGGCGGTGAGGTCGCCGCGCCCCTTTTTGCTGCCTTGGGGCAGCAAATACTCTGGCGGGTGCAGCCCCCTCGTCCCCTGAGCCTCACCCATGACCTCACCGCCCCCTCTTTTTTCCGCCTCACCTTTGAACCATAAAAGCCAATGCCCAGTCGCAGGACGCACCCTCAAAAGTCTAATGCCGCCACCGAAAAGGTGGCGGCTTTTCCTTGGGGAAGTTTGGGAGAGCCGAGGGCTTAAAGACCTTAACTTTGGCAAGTTATTTGACACCGTTTCGGTGTTGCGCTATCATTGGGAGTGCGCAATATTTGGGGAACGAAATCCTCTGACCATCAGAGGGTTAGCGAAAGGCGGCTCAAAAGCGGGGAAAGTGGTGAAAATCCCGAAAATGCCGCCGTAGCTCAGTGGCAGAGCGGGGGATTTGTAATCCCCAGGTCGCGGGTTCAAATCCCGCCGGCGGCTCCATTTTTGCTTCCCTTCCCGCTAATTTATCTGCATCCTTAGACACCCTCCCTCACACCCTGCAGTTTTTGCTGCGCGTCCCATTGTCTCATAAAACCGTCACAGCTTTACTTTCGTGCTGCACGATCAACTTCTGTGTTGCTCAACGAACATCAGGTCCCCCCTGCTTTTTCGGGTTGGATGGACAGGACAAATCCTTGCAAGGTCGGTGCAAAAAACTGCACGAGTGCAAGTGGAATGAACATCCAGTTACCCCTGCGATGGGCTTGAAGAGGAATGCTCGGAGTTAGGTTACTGGTGGTCGGGTATATTGACCGTTCGCACCAAGCGAACCATTCCAAATCCTTGAGCATTCCTCTCACCAAAGCCTGCTTCATAGCCAACCCGTATCAGTGTTTCATCTCCTTCCGCCCAAAACCACATCTCAAATCCCCTTACCTTTATTCCCTGAATGACAAAAAGGCGCGATCTTTCCTTTCCCTCCAACTCAAACTGCAACGGTTCCTCAGAAACCCTTAAGCCCAGAACCTTTGCTTTCCGTCTCAAGTTCTCCTCCAAAATCCGCCAAAAGCGAGGGTCTTCGGGGCTCAAAAACTTATGCTCCAACTTCTCCCCTCTCCTAACCCCTGTGGACACAACAATGGGAGACATCGTCCGAAACAAACACCGCCTTGACAACTTTGGCTCTTCCTCCACTTCCACTCGCTCAACTTGCAGCAAAACTTTTCCGATTTCCGCTTTCCCTTCCGAAAGTAGGGTCAGCGCCAACGCTTCCATCAGCGCGAGCAACGGTGAAGAGACCCACCAATGGATAGGCGGGTTCATCACCAAACCGTTATCTGCCGGTTGGACGCTTTCGGGGAACAGAAGGGAGAAGGTGAGGAGTTTGTAGCGGCGAGTTCCGACCACGAAACCTTGTTCGTGCAGAAATCGTCCTAACTTGGGGCTTGCCTTGCTGATAGCATTGTAAAGGAAGCCGTGAAGCAGGTGGGGGTAGTTCCAAGGCAGTTTGACGGGCGTTGGGCTTGTCCAAACGATGTGCAACCGCATTCCCTTCACTCCAGAAAGGTGTCAGTGAAGGCTTTCTCTTGCCCCAAAACCTCTTTTCTCACAAACTCCTTTCCGGGCAATCGGTAGATGTAAACGCTGTCGTAATCAGGGTCAATTAAATCCTGCAAATCGGCTTTAATGCGTTCCAACTGTGCTTCACTTATCTCGCCTTCAAAGGCACTGTTTTGCACCCAGTGAAGCCATCGCCGCAGATACTGACACACTTTCGCCACCCTTGCTTGCTCCACATCGTAGACGATGAGGACATACATCGCTGTCACCACCACGCTCTTAAGGCTTGGTAGGGCTCTATCCCCAAAAGGTGACGGATGAGTTTATATCCTTCCAAGCGAATGAGTTGGCGATAAGAGACGCTGCGTTTCAACTTCCGATGTTGAACTGTCGTCTGCATCGTCTCTTCAAATTCCCGAGCGAACTTTTTGCGAGCGTCCTCTTTCAAGTAAATGCCTTTTGCTTCACCCACACTGGCGAAATCCTCCTCGCTCATCATGCCTCTGTTCAGCATACGGAAAATCACCTTGTCAACGATGAGGGGCTTGAAAATCTCGGCGATATCTAACGCCAGTGAGAATCGCCGCTGCGATGGTTCATGCAGGTAACTGACGGTTGGGTTCAATTGCGTCACATACAACTCAGAAAGCACAGCAGCGTAAAGCAAAGAGTTGCCGAAAGAGAGCAAGGCATTGACCATGTTGTCAGGCGGTCGTCGGACTCGTTTTTCAAAAGACGTCTCAAGGTCAAGGATTTCGTTGAAGGCAGCATAGTAAGCCTCTCTAACGCGCCCTTCTGAACTCATCAGAGCCGAAATATCCGTGCGTTTATCCAGCATTGAAAGTTCATCTTCAACGATGGCGAGGGCTTCATTTAACTTCTTCCCACGGTTCTGATAATAAGCCAAGTTGCGGCGGATGTGATACAATGCTCCCGATACGAATTCTCGAGCAATGGTCAACCGTTTCTGAGGGTCAAGGTAGTGCTCCACTTGCCGCACTAGCAAATGTCCGCTCACATTCCCCTCGCGTGGGTAGAAACTGCCTGTGTAAAAGCCGTAGTAATTGAACAGATGAATAACGACCTCGTTCTGGGCGAGGAAGTTAAGCACTTTCGTGTTCATGTCCAATTCACCAAAAACAAAAATGTCGCGCACATCCTCAATGGGGATGGGTTGCCGTTGGATTTCATCGTTTTCCCCTTCCTGCTCTAAATAAAGGGTGTTTTGCCGCCGCCGCAGCCTCCCACTGCGGAAGATATAGTAACTGCGAGCCATACTCCTCACCCCCCATACTCGCCAGCAGATTGAAGGACCACACTAACTTTTCGTCAGCTTTGTGGATTCGCCCAGGGCTTAACCCCAACACAGTTCGCAATAGGCACACACACGGCAAAGGGGCATGAAATCAACTTCAGGCGGCGACGGTAATTGCTCAATGCGTTGAATGTCTCGTAGTGCCTCTATGACTTGCGCTTCCAACTCAGGTGTCAAGCGAACCTCTTCTTTTCGTCGCTCTTTCGGGAAGCGCAACTCGCCAGTTAGATCGCCTGCTCCCAGCCACTTCAGGTAAAGCAGGTAATAGGCGACCTGCAGGCGTGCCGCCTCTACGAAACGGTGGGAATGCTTGATTTCTAGCACCTTGCTTTGCGTCTCCAGAATATCCACCTTGATGAGGTCGTCAATTAGGACTTCCCGACGGGGCAGGTCAGGGTAAGCCCGCTCATGCAGCAACCGCCCCAAAGCGACCCTTTCCGAAAGGGGCTCCATCCGAAGCCCTTTCGCATACAACCACACCTTCCTTCGGCAAACGACCCAGTAATTCACCTTCACCCCATTCGTCCTCAGGTCTTCAAATTCTTCGGGGTTCAGCGCCTCAAAGGAACTGGACATCCAAGTCCACCTCCTTTGGCAGTAAGCCAAGCTGTGGGTCGTAAGCGACATTGGCGAGCAAAACCCGGTCTTGCTTCGTCAGCTTCCCATCTTTGTTCAGCCTGTGGAAGGTGCCCAAGGGGATGGGGACGAGAAGCTGGTTTGCCAGCAAATAACGCTTGTTGGCGCAATGTTCGTCATACTCAGCATAAAGGCTGGACGGCAGCACTTCCACGCTTTGAAACATGCCGTAAAACTCCTCTTCCCCTTCCAACTTGCTGAAGCTATGGAGGGGACGCAATGCTTTCAGCACGCGTTGAAAGGATTGCTGGGCTTGGTCAAACCGTTGCCGTTCCTTTTCTGTCCAGCCTCCCGCATAAACAGCCTGAACCCAGCGCGTCGCCTCCTCAACGGTTAACGGTGTCCCATCACTTGGCGCTTTTTCTAAAGTCGCCTGTATGCGCTCCATGTCATAAACCCAGCGAAGCCGTTCTTCATCAAAGAAACGGGCGATATGAGCCTCTACCCCTTCAGGATGTTCGCCGTATCGGTTGACCCGACCCAAGCGCTGAATCAAATCGTCCACAGGGGCGACCTCGGTGAAAATCGTGTCAAAGCTGATGTCCAGCGACACCTCCACGACTTGAGTCGCCACCAGAACCTTTACTTCAGCGCCCCCTCTGCCCCGTAAAGCGTTCAGAATTGTTCGCTCCTTTGCGACCCGGTCACGACGGGTGAAGCGGGAATGAAGCAAATGAACGCCATCTATAGCTTCAGCTTCGGACAGGCGACGGTAAATTTCCTGTGCCTGTGCGACCCGGTTGGCAACGACCAGCACCCGTTTGCCTTCCCCGACGGCATTCATAACGGCGGGGATCAGGTCTTCCAGAGTTTTATCGTGCCAGCGCAGACGGTGCCGAATCTGACGCAAAAACCGCTGCGCCCACTCATCTTCAGCGCCCTCGCTCAAGGTGAACTCGGCAGTCTCATTTCCCAGAGCGCCCTTCAGGAGGTCTTTAAGAAAAGCGGGGAAGGTCGCGCTCATGAAGAGGAACCGTCCTCCCAGTTTCTTGAGGACCCGCACCATTTCCGTGATGAGGGCGACGACATGGGCATCGTAGGCATGGATTTCGTCAAAGATGAAAAGTCCCCCAACCATCTCGCTGACGCCGATTTCAAAACGGGAGACTCCGAAAAGCCATTTCAGCAACTGAAAGGGCGTCGCCACTTTGATGGGCTTATGGGCGAGGCGGTTCAGGTCCACCTCTTCACGGGCTTTTGACACAGCCGTCTCATATTCGCCCGTCCCTTCAAAGTGCTCCCGGAAGGCGTAATCTAAGGCACGGGCATGAAGGACGGCGACATTCTCTCTCCCGAACATCCCTTCCAGCGTGTCCGCCATTGCCTCAATGCTGGCTTGATAAGGGAGCAGGTAAAAAATGCGCTCTCCCGATCGTCGGTTCCGAAGCGCCCAAAGCATAGCAGCGTTGGTCTTTCCTGCCCCTGTCGGGGCTTCCAGAAAAGCGTCGCCGTCGTGTGTTCCAGCCCGGCGCTGGAAAGCCCTCAGTGGGGGAAAGGATGGGGAGGGCAAAGAAGCTTTGAACGCTTTCACGCCAGCGCTGACCGCATGGTCCGCCGCCATCAGGGTCCCCCGAAGGAAAAGAAGTGCCGTGGTTTTCGGGTCCCAGAAAAGAGAAACTGCAGCCAGATGCTTTTTGTTCCGCTCCAGCCATTCAGCAGGCAGGGGCAATTGGTCGGGCGAAGCGGGAAAACGCCACCGGGACAGTTCGGGACAGTTTTGCCAGAACCCTTTCAGCCATTCCCAGAAGGGTTCCATCTCTCTTGCCCTTTGCCGAAACTTTTGCTCTGCTTCCCCTATCAGCTGGGGATCTGGGAGGGGAAGGTAACCGGCTTCTTCGTTCAATCGCGTGTCGTCCAGATCCCGATGGTGAGTCAAGACCCCTGCAACCGCCAGCCCCTTCAGTTCGTCGTCAAGGTCAGAGCCTATCAGTAAGGCTGCGGAAAGGATTTCGTGACGGAACTCCCAGCGATGTTTCGGGTCATGCAATGCCTGCTGGAATCCTTCGGTCGCTTTGCCCAGGTCGTGGGTCAGGGCGGCTATGGGGAGGGCTTGACAAAGCTTTTCCGTCCACTCCCTGCCGAGGATTTCCTGCCAGTGGTCACGGTAGGCGTTCACCATTGCCCTGACATACTCAGCAACTTCACGGGAATGGTCCTTCAGCGAAACGGAAATCTCCCCGGATTTCGCCAGAGGCTCCTTTACGCCCATCTGAGACCCCCTCTAACCATTCACGGCGATACAGCGGGACGATAAATCCCTTTTCAGCATCTTGAACCAGCCACCCATCAGCGTTTTGAAGACGGGTAGGACGCTTTGCGTCCACAACGCCAAAGATTTGCATCCTTAAGGGACGGCGCTGAGGTTCGTTCGTGAAGGCGACGGGAAGGTTTTGAAGCCATGCCGATGCGCTTGTTCTCATGACGAGTTCCATCGGCAGTAAGACGCCTCCGACCTCCCCTTGGCTGACCCAATCTAAAGTCGTCGGGGCAATTTCCTCCACGCTGGCGACATCCTGCGTCCGTCCCAGAAGGAGGCTATAACGGGGGCGACGAAACGGTGCTTCCCATTCTGGGGGTAGGTAAAGGGTCAGGGAAGGGAAAGTCAAAAACTCCCGTTGAAGGACGGTGTAAGTCTCCGGGGGACGACGGGGTTGGGGAACTTGAGTCGGTTGTCTCCGCTCAATCTGAACGATGAACTCCAAGTCCCACTCCTTGCTTTTGTAATCACACCGATAAGCCAGCCAGGGCACATCTTTAGGCATAACCCATTCCCCTTTAGCGGCGGAAAGGAGCCCGAACACGGTGGAAAGGGGCGGCACAGGTAAGGTCAGCTGGTGCCCGACGAAAACGGGTACCCGAAAAGAAGCCGTGTAAGCCGTTATCGTTATCCGTAAAGCTTCCAAAGGCATCGCCAACGCCCCCTTACGACAGGTAACGGTCAAATACAGGGGCGACTTGATCTGCCGCTTTTTCTAACGCTTGCTGGGGTGTCCCGACGACCTCTATACACTCGTTGAAGGGCGATTCCTTCCCAAAGGCACCAAGGACTTCTTCTTCATTTGCCAGGACCGTCGGACGGTAACCAAAGTAAAGGGCTTTTGCGGTGTCGGCAGGTTTCAGGACACGCTCTTTGTAGTCGTTCAGCACAGACTCCAGACGCTTCAGGTTCAGCACGACCCGTTCATTGTTCTCATCAGGTTCAAAAAGGCGCTGGAAGGGAGCATTTCCACCGTCCAGAAAGCCGACGAGGACGACGACGGGGTTTACATCGGAAAGGTTTCGGGAAAGCCGCGCTCCGCCCCGAAGGCGGGCTAAGGCTTTCACGACTTGTTGAACCCGCTTTATACGCCTGTCCTTGGGCAACCGGTAAACACGCCCATCGGTGCCCTCCGGTTCGAGCTCTCCCCCATTAGACTGAGCAAGCTCTTCAGGAAGGTCATACATCTCCCCGACCATAAAGTGCCCGACATCCGTAAGGGAAATCGTGAAGACTCCCTGAAGCCAAGTCGTGTAATGTTCCGCTTCAAAGAGAATGATGTCGGTTCCGGGTGGAAGGTTGCGGGAGAAGTGACCGAAGTCATCGCTGATGACATTGGGGAGGACGGAGATCAGCAGACTGGTCTTCAGGGGAGAGATGCGCCGGAAGGTGCCCGCTGTCCTTCCCCGTTTCCTTGCGACCATGTATCCGAAAAGGTCGTCTTCCTCATAAGCGATGGGGTTGCCATCGGTGTAGGCGCTCTTTTCCTCCCGCGTCACCGGACTGGGCGTCCACCCAAAGTCCTCATAAAGGACTTCCCGCCACCAGCGCCGCCACGCCTGCCCTGAGACATAAGGGAAGCGGAGCTGCCCGATGCGGATCTTTTTGACGACGATTTT
>Ga0209993_10032_pt1 | contig 25677 bp, 23 predicted proteins | sample Antgeofumaro1A2A_FD_188082 | JGI IMG/M metagenome (GOLD analysis project Ga0209993, IMG submission 188082) | Geothermal fumarole subsurface microbial communities from Mt. Erebus, Antarctica - 1A2A (SPAdes) (version 2) | ecosystem: Environmental > Terrestrial > Volcanic > Fumaroles | place...
CACGCCCAGTGGCTTTGCTACCCTTCAATTGCGCACACCGCAAGGGACAATAGTTGCCGCAACACGCACGAGTGCCTTCGGACTTTTCCGCTTCCCACCCGTCCCACCGAGCACTTACACGCTCGTCGCCGAAATAACGGTGGAAGGGGCAACGGAAGTTGGGCAAATGGAGGGAGTAATTGTGCAAGCAGGACAGAGGGCTTTCGTGCCCGTTGTTGTTTTCCCTGCCGATTTGTTAGGAAGCGTGAAAGGCGTAGTGAGAGCCAGCGACGGGAAACCCGTTGCAGACGCTCAAGTTTCGCTGCTTTACTATGCGGCGAATTGGGACTTCGTGCTCACTAGCCGACGCACTCTCACCGACCGTCAAGGTCGGTTCGCTTTTGAAAATGTGCCCGCTGCCGCTCAAGTTCTGGTTGCCCGCAAGCAAGGCTACCAAGCCGCTCAAACGCAGGTGATTGTCCGTCAAGGGGAGCGGGCATCAGTGGAAATCATTTTGACGCCACTGGGACAATTGCCTGAATTGCAACCGCCAACGGGTGTCTTTTCCATCGCTTATACAGTGCCAACGGAGTTTCTGGCAGAGGGGAAAAGGCAAAGGGCAGAGGGAGGCAGGAGTTTTTATCGGCAAGTGTTGGCGAATTTGCTGAGACGGCACGGGCATCCTGCCGCCCGCATTTTGGCGGCTTCGCTCCCCACTGCCGCTCGCTTCTTCCCCCTCGGTTTCATGGGCAGCGTTGGGATTGGATGGCAACCGCCTTTGTCCATCCCTTCAAAAGGTTTGCTGGGCTATCGCATTTATCGTGCCGTCCCCACTGCAACAGGTTGGCAGTTGCGCATGGTCATTGACGAGCCTGAGCAAACGGTCGCCGAAGATGTTGCCTTTGACTTCACGCCCAGTCAAACTTACCGTTACAGTGTGAGTGCCATCTTGTTGGACGGGCGGGAGACGAAGCGAAGCGAGCCGGCGGAAGCGACTTTCCTGCCGCCCATCCGTCTTCTGGAACCGCCTGATAACGCCGAGGTGGCGCAATCGCAATTGCAATTCCGTTGGACACCCGTCGGCGGCACTGTGCCCTTTTATGTCGTGCAACTTTACAGCGACTTAGAAGCCCTTTTGATTGGTGAACCAGTGTGGAGCACCGCACCCATTTCCAACACAACGCAAGTCGTTTACGATGGACAACCGTTGCTGAAGGGAAAAACCTACTGGTGGCTGGTCATCGGGACGGACCAACGGGAATGGCGGGACGCCAATGCCTTCACCCTCAGCGTTGCCCAACGGGTGGTGATGGTCGGTGATTGAGCGGCAAGTAAAACGGGACATGGGTCATGGGACAGGGGACAAGGGGCAAGGCAGGAGAGGCGTTAGCGTCCATTGGCAGGTATGGCTGCTTGTGGCTATCCTTTTCTTTTCCAGTGCCCAATACCTGACTTCTGTCGCTTTCGCTCAAGCGGCTTGGCAACTTTTAGACACGCGTTCTTTCGCTGGCAAAGCGACAGGCGTTGTTGGAGCCTTGGGCGTTCCCACGAAGGGCTTGACAAAAACGCAGGTTCAGATTTGGGGGCGACAACAGGCATTAGAGTGGGACGTAAGACTGCGAGCGACAAGACCGCGCGTTATTGAGTGGCTTATCCGACACGGCCTTTGGAAGCCGGGGCAGCGGTTGGGAGTGGACACTCTCGTCGTCGCCACTGATGCGGCTCCTTCCCGCAGTCGCCAAAGGTTCGGTGTCGGTTCTCTGCAATTCCGCTTGGAGAATTTCCCGAGCGCTGTTGAGGCGCAAATTCGCTCCTTCCTTGACCGTGCGTTACCCGTGTTGACAGAAATTTACGGTCCGCCCATCACTTCCCCGCCCTTGAGCACTCGAACCGTCACCATTGTGTTGGATGAAGCGTTGGAGGCGTTGGACGGCGGCGTTTACAATGCCGCTGCCGATGAAATTCGCGTGCCCGAATTCGTCCCGCAGAGAGGGTACGATTGGTTCAACTTGCTGCACCAATTGCTGCATGCTTTTCGTGGTCCGTTGCTGCTCAGTTTCCCGGCGTGGGAGGAGGGGCAGGCGAGAGCGGCGGCAATGATGGCAGCAATTCGGTTGCGGGGGCAAGGCGTGCCCGAATTGAGCCGCTTTGACCCAAAAGACCCTGTTCACGGTGACCCCCTGTGGGTGCTGCCCCTTTACGACCTTCTCAACCAACCGCCGCTGGGCAATCCCGTCTTCCTACCGCCGTCAGGTTTTCAACCGATGGCGTTTTGGCGCATCGGGATGAGTGCAGGGGCGTGGTTGAAAATCGCTGCTGAAAATCCGCAATGCTTCCGTCAATTCAACCAAGCCCTCCTCACTTTGCCCGACCCTCTATCGGTTCGGGGCGATACCATTGCGCTGGTAGACCTGATGCGAGATATTGTGCCCCGCGTGGAAGGGCTTGACTTTTATGACTGGTATCGCCGCCAGTTCGTGCTGGACACAGGTGTCTCTGTCGGACCGAAACTTTACGCTTTCGCTGTTCCACTGCATTTCGGTGTGTTGCTCATCCTGAACCACTACCGCACTTCCGCTGATGGGGACGAGTTGCCCTTGACGGGGACGGCTAAACTGATTTACCGCAACGATCAAAGCGACGACCTTTTCGCTGAGGAGGGCAACGAGACAGACATTTTGGATGGCGAGGGCTTTATTGCCCCTCAGTTTTTCAACATCGGCGGACCGAACCTGATTTTCGTGGACATTTTCGTCAACGGCTTGGCGCTGAGCGTCCCATTCCCCTATATGGTGCGGGGCGAGGAGCCAAACGAAAACCCGCTGTGGGGCGGCATCCTGAATGCCCTCACTGGGCAAGTGCTCGTCCGCTTCAACGACTTGACAGATTTGCCGCCCGTCAATGTCACTCGGGGCGTGTTTGCGGTCACGCAAGGGTTGGACATCGGGCAACTTTATCGGCTACAAGTTCGTCATCGCGATGAAAACAGCGAAGCCGTTGAGTGGCGCAATGCCGCTTTTGACTTCTACTGCCTGCTCCTTCGTGCCCGACCCACCGTTATCACGATGGAGGTAACGCTGCCGCCGGGAGTCCACTTGTTCACTGTGCCCCTTTTCCCTACCGCTTTTGATGAAGCGGAAGCATTGGGTATTCCCGCCGACGAGTTGCTGTTGGCGCGTTGGAACCCTTTGCGGACGGGCGAGTTCAAATACGAATTCTACCCACGCATCACCACGCCCATGATGCCCGGCATTGGTTACTGGCTCAAGTTGTTCCGAGAGACAACCATTCGTGTGGAAGGGACTCCTCTTTCGGACGAACCTTATCAAGTGCCCCTTTACGGCGGCTTCAATCAAGTGGGCAATCCCTTTGCCCGCGATTTGCCCGTCAGCGAAATTTTGGTCGCCTTCGGAAACGAGCAGCCCGTTGATTTGGTGGAAGCGGAGCGTCGGGCGTGGGTGCAAAATGCCGTTTGGGTTTGGGACCCCGTTAAAGGCTACTTGCTGGCTCAAACGGTGCGGCAATGGCAAGGTTTCTGGGTTCGCGCCTTGCGACCTTCCGGCGTTCGGTTGGTGTTCAATTGGTCACGAGGGAGGCTGAGGAGGGAACAAAAATGGTTTCCCAGTGCATCGGTGCGTTGGTCGGTGCAACTTTCGTTGACAGCCCCCAAGGTGCCTTCAGACACGGAAAATCGGTTCGGAGTGGCGGCTTCCCGTCAAGTGCCCAAAATTGCGAAACCGCCCATGGTGCCCGGTTCCGTTTGGGGAGCGTTCCTTGCTGACAGTGAGTTGGTGGCGCACGATTTCCGCTTGGAGCAAGCGCGGCTTCAATGGACTTTCGTCGTCCGATCTGATTTGCCTGACCAAACGCCTGTAACCCTTCGTTGGTCTGGACAACTGCCCCGCTCCGTTTCGCTGATAATGACCGACTTGACAACGGGTGAGCGTTTCTCCTTGCGGAGCCGTTCCGCTTACACCTTCACCGCTCGGAAAGGGGAGAGCCGCCAATTCCGCATTGAAGCCGTCGCTGTTTCGCCCGCACCCCTTATCCGCATCGTCAGCGCACAGACTTGGCGGGGACGGGGGCTCTCTGCGCGGGTGTTGCTGACTGCCCCCGCTCACATTCGCGCTGAAGTGCGAACCTTGACCGGTCGGCTTGTTCGGGTCTTGACAGACAAGTTCTATGCGGGGGAAAATTCCGTCTTGCTTTTCTGGGACGGGCGTGACCATGCAGGCATTGCGTTGCCGCGCGGGGCTTACCTGCTTTCTGTTTCCGCCCGTGACGAAGGAGGACGCGAACAACGCGATGTTTTAGCGGTGATGCTCCGATGAAGGGACGCAGGACAAGCAACGCAGGACAGGGGATTTGGGGACTGGCGTCGGTCTGTAGGGCACCAGCCGAAGTTGATGCATTGCACTCCTTGCTCCTTGCTGCCTTGCTCTTAGGCTTGACAGGTTGTGGGGGATTGAAATTGCCTACGATAACGGTGCCGACAGTGGCGGCAAATGGGACAGTCTTGGAAGCGGGCGTATTGGAAGATAAGCCTGTTGCGGGGGCATGGGTGACTATTAGTGGGAGCGCTCCTGCCCTTACGGATAATTCGGGGCGATTCACCGTCCATGTGCCCGTTCCTGACACAACGGGAGGGCTCGCCCGAGTTGCCATCAGCATCGCCAAGCACGGCTATCTGGCGCGCTTGATAGAAGACCGAACCATCCGCACCGATGCCGCTAACGAGTTGGGCGAGTTTTACCTGGTGCCGGCACAGGGCACCAGCAGTTTGCGCGGGCGAGTGGTGGACAAAACGACGGGGCGAGGCATCCCGAATGCGGAAGTGATTTTCATGGGAGACTTGACTTTGCGCGTTCGGACAGCAGCGGATGGCAGTTTCCTGCTCAGCGGCATCCTGCCCAATGCAGGCACTTTCCCCGTTAAAGCCCGCCATCCCGACTTCTTGACAATTTTTAACCTGCAAACGGGACGAGACCACCAAACCGTCACCATCCGTAGCGGGGATGAGAGCGTCAATTCCGTCACGCTGGAACTTTACCCGTTAGGTACTCCCGCCAAAATTTCAGGGCGCGTTGTCAACGGGGAAACTTTGGAACCTGTCGTTGGTGCAACGGTAACGATTGGGACGAAGCAAACGACAACGGATGCGGAGGGCAATTTCAGCATCCCCGATGCTCCAACAGGATTGCAAGCCGTTCGCGTGGAACATCCGTCTTTCATGACCTTCAAGGAGCAAGTGCTTATCAACGGTGACTTCTTGACGGTTTTCCTGTTCCCACCTGGTAACTTGCCGCCGCTGCCCTTTACCCTCGCGGGCAGGGTGACTTTGCAAGGCGAGACAAACCACAGCGGCGTGCGGGTGGAAGCGCGGCGAAAGAGCGACGGCATCGTGGTAGATGTTGCCATCACGGGCATTGATGGCACCTATGCCCTCTGGGTGCCGCCGGGCACCTACTTAGTTCGGGCGAGCAAAGAGGGTTACGCCGGCGTAGAGCAAGAGGTCGTCGTCCGAAAAGGGGTCGCCGTCACCAATGTCAACTTCACGCTGGCTCGGCGGGGGGGAGCACCGTGATGCGCTGGTGTTTGATAGCCACCCTTTGGCTTGGCTTGACAATTTTGATGGCATGCGGAGGGGGGGAAAGTCCGGTCGGCCTTTGGGGGCGAGTTATCAGCAAAAGCACGCGGCAACCCATTCCCAATGTGGTCGTCGTGGTTCGGCAAAACGAGACGGGAACGGAAGTAGCCCGCACTACTACCAACAATGACGGAGCGTTTGCTTTCCCCAACCTATCGCCGGGCTCATACACGCTGGTCGTCACTGCCGAGGGTTTCTTGGAGGCGCAGGTAGTGGTAATATTGACGGCGGAGACGCCGCGGAAAACAATCGTCGTGACACTGTTTCCAGAGCAGGAAGGACCGCCGACCGATGTGCCAATTACGGACTGACTTTCGCATGGCACAATGTTGTGGGGCTGTTAGTCCTACCTGAAGGAGGCGATTGCCGATGCGATTTGGGAGTGCGTTGCTGCTGAGCCTTGCGTTGCTTTCGGCGACCTTGTTGGCTGGCTGTGGGGGAGGGGGCAGAGGCGGAGCGCCCATACCCCCACCGGGCGGAACGCAACCGCCACCCCCAAGTGGAGGGGGCGGCGGGACACAACCGCCATTACCGCCACCAACGGGGGGAGGCGGAACAAGCGTTTTGCAACCGCCACCGCCACCGACCTTTGATTGAGCCCTTCGGGAGTGACGGCAAAAATGCGCAAGGGGCGATGGCTCCCTTTTGTTGCCTTCCTGTTGCTCGTTGCCATCGGCGTGGGTTGGTGGTTTTGGTTACGCTCTCGCCCTTCCGAACCTTCAGCGGCTGCCAAACCATCAGAGCCGCCGCAACTTCAACCGGGCATCACGATGGAGGGCGTGGAGGGGCTCATCCTGCGCCGAGAGGGGCGTAAGACTTGGGAACTCTTCGTGGACACCATCACCCTTGACAAAAACCAAACCCAAGCGACAGCACGGGGAATTCGCAAAGCCATCTACTACGACGAGAAGGGCAAGCCGCTCCTTTGGTTCTCGGCACAAACCCTCCTTTACAACGCCAACACGGGTGAAGTGACTTTGACAGGCGAGATTCGGGTGGAAGCCCGTTTGCCGAAGGACAGGATGTTAGTGGGGAGAGCCACCCAAGCCGTTTGGCACGAGCGAAAGCGCCTTTTGGAAGTCTGGGACGCTCAAGGGGAAGTGGGCGAGACGCGCTTTTTGGTGCGCCGAATTCGCTACAACCCCGACACGACCGTGCTGGAAGGGTTGGAGCAAGTGGTCGTCTTCACCCCCCGAACCCGCTTGACCTGCCCGATGGTTCGGACGAACTTGACAACCCGCTACCTGATAGCGCTCCCTCCCGTTCAATTGACTGTGTTGGCAAAAGGCACTCCCACACCTTTCCTGCCTGTTGTTTTCCGAAAAGTCGCCCAAAGCGCTCCCCCAAAGCAACCCCCGAAGGCGGAGAAGGAGAAGAAAGAACGCCCCGTTAACTTTCGCACCGATAAACCCGTCCTCCGCAAGCCGCCCCGCTGGCTCTTTGAGGACGTGGTCATCACCGAAGAAGGCGAGGACTATACCATCACCGCTAAGCGCGCCGTTTACGATGAGGACTCCGATGTGGTCACTATTGAGGGCGGAATCCGCTTTGAGGACCCCGAAACGCTCGCGACGGCGCCCAAAGGCGAGGTGGACAACAAAAAGAAGGTCGCCGTCTTTTTTGGTCCCGTTGAAGTGATTGTCAAGCCAAAGAAGGAGGAGCCGCAAAAGCCACAGGCAGAGCAAGGGGGCGGACAAACCCCTGCCGAGCAACCGCAAACTGGACAGCCGAAGGAGCAGAAGAAGGAAGGCATTCGCGAGCGAGTGCGGAAGGAAGGCGGTAAGATGATTTGCGAGCGCGCCGAATATCACTACCGCGAACGGCGCGTGGTGGCGACGGGCAATGTTCGCTTTGAGCAAGAAGGGCGCTACAAAGGCAAGGCGGACAAAGCCACCTACCTGACCCGCGACGAAGTGCTGACACTGGAGGGCAATGTGGTCGTGGAGGATTTGCGGAAGGGGCACCAAGCCGAGTGCCCCAAAGTTGTGGTCAACCTCCGCACTGACGAAGTGGAAATTAGCCCCCCTGTCCGCATGCGCTTGATTGTCCGGGAGAAAGAGGAGGAAACGCCCCAAGAACAAAAACCAACCGCTGAAGAGAAGCCGAAACAAGGGCAGTAAAGCCATTCGTTGAGAGATTTGGCTTTCCGACAAACCTTTCGTTTTTGTCAAGGGGAAAGCCCATTCTCAACTCTCGCGGCATTTTATATGGAGGGCGATGGTTGTGCGTTGGCGCTGTCAAGGGCGAGCACATTGGCGTTTGGTGCGGTGGGCAAAAGGTTGGGCGTTGCTTGTCCCATTGCCGATCGTGGCGCAATCGGTTTGGTGTGTCCGAACTCTACTGGGCGTGCAAGTGGGGAGCGAGTTCTGCCTTTTGCTGACCCGAGGCACTGGAGGGCGATGGCAGCCGACAGCAGAGTGGCGAGGGCGGTGGAAAGTGCAAGTGCCGTTACCCGCTCAATGGCAACTGATAGACCCCCCCCGAACCGTCCAATGGGAAGGTCAAAAGTGGCTTCTCTTGCCCCTTCAACGGCACACCCGCTCGCGCCAATAGTCCAGCGTGTCCTGAAGGGTTTGCTGGTAGGGAATTTGCGGCTCCCAACCCGTTTGCGTGCGGAACTTCGTGCTATCACCAACAAGCACGGGCACATCGGACGGGCGCATCCGCGCAGGGTCTTGGCGGATTTCCACCCTGACTTTCGCCATGCCCAGAAGCATCTCCAACACTTCCCGAATGCTCCACCCTTTGCCACTGCAGATATTGTAAACTTCGCCCGGCTCGCCCTTCTCCAAAGCCAACCAGTAAGCCCGAACGATGTCGCGGACATCGGTGAAATCCCGCTTCGCTTCCAAGTTGCCCACATGGATGACAGGCTCTTGCAGTCCCGCTTCAATTCGTGCAATCTGCCACGCAAAGCCAGAATCCACGAAGGCTTCAGGGCGGCGCGGTCCAGAATGGTTGAAAGCACGGGTGCGAACGATGAACATGCCGTAACTACGGTGATACTGCCAACCAAGCAAGTCTTGGGCGACCTTGCTGACGGCGTAGGGCGAAAGGGGACGGAGGGGATTGGTCTCCTTGATGGGCAATTCATGCTCAAACTGGAGCCCGTATTCTTCGCTGGAGCCCGTATTCAAAATGCGGCAAAGAAGCTCCAGTTGCCGCACCGCTTCAAAGAGGTTGATGGTGCCGATAACATTGGTATGCATGGTGTCGGCGGGCGCCGTCCAACTGGTGGGCACGAAACTTTGCGCCGCTAAGTGGAAAATCCAGTCGGGTTTGGCTTCTTTGAGGGCGTTGCGGACCGAGATGGCGTCCCGAAGGTCACACTCAATCAATCGCACCTGTGTGAGCAAGTGCTGGATGTTGTCCATTCGCGACCGCCATCGGTAAGTCCCGAATACTTCCGCCCCTTGCGCCAATGCGAACTCCGCCAAATGTGAGCCCACAAAACCCGTAATGCCTGTGATGAGAATGCGCATCTCTTCTCACCGTCCCAGTGGAAAAATCCGAGTAGCACCGCAAATTGTTTCGCACAGCGGGAAAGTTGTCAATGACGCTCGCTCGGCAACTCTTTCAGCAACATACGCAACTCGTCCAACCGAAACGGCTTGTGCAGCACAGGCACACCCCATTCCTGCAACAGGCGTTGCATGCTTGGTCTGAGGAAATCGCCTGTCAGGGGGCTTCCCTTGCCCGACCATGCCATCGGTTGTTTTTAGGCTTGTGGCAAACTTTGCGGAAGGTGATGAGGATGCGAGGATGGCGCGTGTTGACAATTTGTCTGGCTTTTGCGAGGTGTTGGGGAATGGTGGCAGCAAGCGAGGGCAAGGACGCAACCCAATGGATGTCCCCGAGGGCGGTGAAGTTGGGTGGGTTGTTAGGACATCGCTTCGCCGCTAACGAGCGCAACCGATTGCTCCCCTTGAGCGAAGAAGTCCTGCTCAGTGGCTTTCGGAACCGCCCCGGCGCACAGGCGTGGATTGGCGAGCATGTGGGTAAGTGGTTGCACGCCGCCGTGCTCACCTGGGCGAATACGGGCAACCCAGAACTGAAGGCAAAAATTGACCGGGTGGTGCGCGAATTAATCGCCACGCAGGAACCTGACGGCTACTTGGGCACTTACGATTTCTCCACCCGCTGGAGCATGGGACAGGAACGGGGATGGGATGTTTGGGTGCACAAGTATGTGCTCATCGGTTTGCTTACCTACCACGCTTACACGGGCAATGCGGAAGCCTTAAAGGCGGCGAAAAGAGCTGCCGACTTGATTTTGCGCACTTTCGGAACGGGGGAAGGGCAGTTGGATTTGATGGAGCGGAGCACCCATATGGGCATGGCATCCAGTTCCCTTTTGCAGCCAATGGTGTGGCTGTATCAAGCGACGGGCGATAAACGCTATCTTGACTTTTGCCGCTACATTGTTTGGGCATGGGAGCATTCCCCGCACGGACCGAAGTTGCTGGGCAGTTTGCTCACACACGGCGATGTCCACAAAACTGCCAATGGGAAAGCCTACGAGATGATGAGTTGCTTGGTAGGTGGGTTGGAGTTGTTCTGCGTGTTGCGAGAGGAAGGGCATGGTGAGTTGGGGCAAGGGTTATTGCTCGCCGCAAAGCGGGCGCTAGACGACATCGTGGCGCACCACCTCTACATCACAGGCGGGACGAGTTTGAGCGAACACTTTCAACCCGACTTCTACTTGCCCAACGAAGGGGCTGTCTCGGAAACTTGTGCGACAGTGACGCTGTTGCAATTGACGCTGGAACTCTTTCGGCTTACGGGCGAAGCCCGCTACATGGACATCGCCGAACGAATTGTCTTCAACCACCTGTTCGCTGCCCAACACCCAAGCGGTGACCGCTGGTGCTACTTCACACCCCTGGTAGGGATGAAGCAGTATCGTAGCGACATTAACTGCTGCGCTTCCAGTGGACCACGCGCCGTCGCTTTGCTTCCCACTTTCGTTTACACGCACGACGGCGATGGTGGCATTCGGGTGAACCTTTACGGGCAAAGCGAACTTCGGCTACCCGAACGAGGGTTGCGCCTTGTGCAAGAAACGGCTTATCCCTACGACGAGACGGTGATTTTGCGCTTTCATCTTGACAAACCTTCCGAATTTCCGCTACGGCTCCGCGTGCCTGATTGGTGCGAGGAGGCTGCGATTTTCGTCAACGGCAAAGTGGTGCGGGCGAACGGTGGCTATTGGGAACTGCGGCGCCAATGGCGAGATGGGGATGTGGTTCGGATGGAGATGCCGATGAAATTGCGGGTCGTTTTGGGAACTCACCCGAATGAGGGCAAGTTGGCGCTTCTGCGGGGTCCGCTCGTTTTGGCACTTTGCGAGCGATTTTTGCCCGAAAAAGCGCAGTCCCTTGCAACGGTGACCGTGCCAAGCGAAAGGGCGGATGAATTGCCCCTTCAGATCGTCCCTCTCGGGGATGCAGAGGTTCTTTGGAGCAATGAAGTGGCGTTTGAGACAGAAGGCGTGGTGAAGACGGAGCCGAACCGACGCTTTGTGCTTCGCTTGACCGACTTCGCCCACGCGGGAGCAAAAGGAACGGCTTTCGCTGTGTGGTTAGCGCGTCCGTGAAAGGGAGGTGCGTGCCGATGGAGAGAGAGCGATTAGCGCGCTTTCAAGGCTGTTTGGTCGGTGTCGCTGTGGGCGATGCTTTGGGGATGCCCGTTGAAGGGTGGACGCGAGAGCAAATTCGCTACAGGTTCGGAGAGTTGCGGGAAATGGTAGACGGTTTGCGTAAGGCAGGCTCGGTCACCGACGACACGATGCAAACCCTTTGCGTTGCCGAGAGTTTGGCAGAGCGAGGGCATTTTGATGCGGACGACATCCTCCACCGCTTGCTTAAATGGTATCGGACTGACCCTTTCGGCATCGGAATTCACACACAGCGGGTGCTTTCCCTCATTGATGCGGGGATACCTTGGCAAGAAGCCGTTGAGCAAGTGGAGGCGCAATATGCTCCGATGACGGCAGGAAATGGTTCGTTGATGCGGTGTGCGCCTATCGCCTTGCGCTACTACCGCGATGTTGGGGCACTGCTGGAATACAGCCACGAATTGTCCCGTCTTACCCATCCCAACCCATTGGCAAGAGCCTCGTGCGCTTTTTTCAACGCTGTGCTCTCCCGTGTGTTGCGAGGTTGGATGAAAGCAGACGCCCTTAGTTTCGCTATGGAAGTGATGGCACACGCGCCCCATGAATTGCTGGAGCGGGTGCAAGAGATTGACCGCAAATCTGCCGAGGAAGTTCGTGTCAGCGGGTTCGTGTTGGACACACTGGAATGCGCTCTGTGGGCATGGTGGCATCACGACAACTTTGAGGAAGCATTGGTCACCGTCGTCAATTTGGGAGGGGATGCGGACACGAATGCTGCCGTTACAGGTGCCCTCATGGGTGCCCAATGCGGACTGAAGAACATTCCATCCCGCTGGCTTAAGAAAGTGCCCGTCGTTAGCAAGTGCGTTTCGGTAGCGACGCTCCTTTACGAACTGGCAGAGCAAGAGTGAAGGTCACTCGGCGTGTCCCACTTTCGCCAGAACAATTGCCCCGACGACCCCTGCTTTTTCGCCTAACCGTCCAGCAAGGACGGGCGGACGGAAGCGTTCAGGGTAGATTTTGAGCATCTCGTTGTAAAAGCGCCTTAGCGGACCAAACAACATTTCGCCCCGCGCCAGCATACCGCCCGCAAGGATTATGGTGTCGGGACACACGAAGACGGCGGCGTTGACTAAGCCTTGCGCCAATCGGAAGGCAATTTCCTCCCACGCCTTTGGGTCGTTGAGTTCGTGGGGCGGTACTTTGTAGCGTTTTTGGATAGCCGTTGCGGAGACAAAGGCTTCTAAGCAACCTTTCTGCCCACATCCACACTCGGGACCGTTGGGGTCAAGAATTTGGTGCCCCGCTTCCACATCCAAGGCGCCATGATAAATGCGTCCGTCCCTAATTTGGAAGTGCCCAATGCCCGTGCCGAGGGTGAAGCCTGTCACGAAGCGCATCCTGCGCCCAGCACCCAAAGTGGCTTCGCCCAGTCCCGCCACATTGGCATCGTTATCCAGCAAAACTTCGCAACCCACATACTTCTCCAAACGGGCAAAACTGACACCCTTCCAAGGGAGGTTGGGGGTGTCGTAGAGGTAGCGTTTGCGCCAATCCAAGGGACCGGGCGAACCGACGGCTAAACGCTTGATGCCTTTCGGGAGTAATTGGCGCGCCGCTTCTGCAATCCGCTCGCATTCGGTCTGAAAGTCCTTCTCGGTGGGGAAACTGATAACCCGCAACCGACCGCGCTCGTCAAAAGTGCCCACCCGCGTCGTCTGCCCCCCAATGTCCACTCCGATGTAACCCATCAACTCCCGCCGATGCATTTTGTCGTCACCTCCGCTCACATCGCAAAAGTTACGAAAACGCACAACAAATTTATACCGCATAGCCTCCGTCGGTAGAAAGCAACTTTGTTTAATGCTGAATAGTAGGAATAAAGTTTAAAGATGAAAAAGCCCGCCGCCTTGGTGGCGGCGGGCCGGGAGGGGCGGCGAGGCGGGGAGGGAGGCGTTACTCCTATCGGGTGGGCAATGCGGCGAGAGGTGAAGGAGGGCAGGTGTTTGCCTTCCACCTTCACTTCTAACCGCACCGTCCCACGCTTCCATTTTTGTTAGACACGGTAGTGCCCGAAAGGTTGCACACTCTATCGGCACTAAAACCCCACCAGAATGAGCTTTTTTGCCGAAAAAATTGGGCAAATTGAGAGGCGAGAAAAGAAAAAGGGCTGGCGGCGGGAAGCCACCAGCCTTTTAGGCTCCCTCAAAGTGAGAGGAGTCAGCCTTCTACTCGCACCTCAATGCGCTTGGCTTGCTTGGGGGCAACTTTCGGCAAGCGGATGGTGAGGACACCGTCGCGATAAGCGGCTTCGGCTTTCTCGGTGTCCACAGGGACATTCAGGGCGAAACTGCGTTCAAATTCGCCGTAATTGCGCTCCAACAGGTGGTAAGTGGCGTTTTCTTCGGTGGGGCGTTCCCGCTTGCCTCGGATAGTGAGTCGCTCGTCCATCAACTCAATCTGGATGTCCTCACGCCGCACCCCGGGAAGTTCCACTTGCACGACCAACTCGGAAGGGGTCTCATAGATGTCTACTGCCGGCGTCCAACCGCGCGGAGCAGCCGCTCGCTCTTCGCCGAAAAATTCTCGGAGCAGTCGGTCCATTTCCCGGCGGAAGGCTTCCAACTCGGCGAAAGGTGACCATCGTCGGATTTGTGCCATCGCTTCTCACCTCCGTATCAAAAGTTTGCAGCAAACGGAAGATGGAGGGGGCGAAGAAAAGAAGGCATGTCCCCCCACTTGACTGGCAGGACAAAAGGTGGGGCGGGGGACGAGCCCCCAGCCCCAAGACGGGCTTCAGGCGGCTTTCACCTCAATGCGGCGGGGCTTGCTCTCTTCGCTCTTAGGCAGCCGCACCTCCAAGACGCCATCCTTGTAGGTCGCCTCCACCGCTTCCGCCTTCACATCGGCGGGGATACGGAGGGAGCGAGCAAATTCGCCGTAAGCGCGCTCAACGATATGGATGGTTTCGTCCTTTCGCTCCTCGCTCCGCTCCCGCTTGCCCCGAATGGTCAGGATGTCGTCTTGGAGGGTCACTTCAATGTCTTCGGGCTTAACGCCAGGCAATTCGGCGCGGACGATGTAGGCATCCGAAGTTTCCACGACTTCTACCGCAGGCGACCAGATGGTCCACCGCCGCTCCAGCCCCCAGAAGGGACGCTCCCATTCGCGGAAGAAGCGCTCCAGCATTCGGTCAAACTGGTCAAACCAGCGTTCCAATTCAGTGATGGGTTGCCAGCGTGCCAACTTTGCCATCTCGGCTCACCTCCTTGCGAAGGTTTGCTTTCCATCGCATAGCCATTGATATTATACCACGCAAGTGTGTGGTGTAAACATCAGCACGCCCAAATTACCCGCTAATTTTACACGATTTGCCCCTATTTTGCGCCACTTTTAAGAGGGGGGCAAAATTTTTTCCGACAGAGAATGCCTGTTTGAGTGTATTGATATCAATCATCCCGATTGGGCGACAGGGAAGCCTTTATCCTGCGGACACAGTGAGGCGGCAAGAGACGGCAATGTAATGGTAGGCGGAAGGTTGAGGAAAATGCGCTGTTGGTGTTAGCAGTGATGGCGGGGGATTTGGAAGCCTTTGACGAGTTGGTATGTCGCTACCGTCCCGCTGTGCTCGCCGCTGCCTACCAGGTGGCGGATTTGTGGGACGATGCGGAAGATGCGGCGCCAGAGACTTTCCTGATTGCCCTGAAAGCGCTGCCGATGCGGTGCGATCCGAAACGCTTCGGGGTGTGGCTCCACGCTACGCTTTCCACCAAGCCATGCGCTATCTCAACCACTGGCTACAGCCGGAACTGTCCATCCGGTTGCCCATCCTGCCTTTGCCTAACGACCCCTTCACCTTGACAATGGTGGCAACCCCAACTAGTTGGAGCGTTCCTAAGTTTTGCTGGGCGAAGGAAGCGGCGGAAGAGCCTAAAGAGCGAAGGCAGGAGCAAGAACCCATCATCCGCATCCGAGAGCAAAAGTCTCCTTGAGTTTCCTTGTGAAGTTCTCCGAACGCGTCATCGCTTCAACAGAGCAACGGAGCGAGTGACTGCGAGCGGGCTTGCCTGAATTTGAAACGAAGCCGCCGTCAAGTGAGCCGCTGCACGAGCGGTTAGAAACCTTTGCCGAGTTGCTGGAGGATACCGCTGAGGAATTGGCGGAAGCAGCGGAAAAGGGGTGCTTGACAGAAGAGTTAGGGGCGAGGTTGGAAGAGAAGCGGTAGCGGTTGCGCCAGCGAATTTGGAAAGCGTTGGGCAAATGAGGCATCCAAAACGGGCATGGGAGTGCTCGGTGCGGTAGCACTTTCGGGACGGTGTGGCAAAATTTTGTGCCGACACAATGATGATGCCCGCTTCAGGAGGGATGCCCATGCCCTTGCGGTTAACCCGAAGCGGCTACGAACGCCTGCGGAAAGAACTGGAGCAACTTTACCAACGCCGCATTCAACTCATTGAGGAAGTGCGCGAAACGGGTGCGGAGGGCGACTTAAGCGAGAATGCAGGCTTGGATGCCGCCAAGCGCTCGTTAGCTTTAGTGGAAGCCCGCATCAAGCGGCTGGAGCAACAACTTTACGACGCCGAAATTGTGGAGCAGAACGGACAACCCGAAAAGATTGATGTCGGAGTCATCGTCACTTTGGAGGACTTGGAAACGGGCGAGGTCGTTCGCTACCGAATTGCCGAGAGTTTGGAGATGAGCCTTGACGACCCAGTGAAAACGGCGACGCCTAATTCTCCATTGGGCGTTGCCCTTTGGGGCAAGCAGGTCGGGGACGAAGTGACGGTCAATTGGCGCCACCGAACCCAACGTTTCCGCATCGTGGACTTGTCGTGGGATGGGACAAATGAAACGGTGGCGCTACAGGCTGACGAGTAGGCGCTGTAGTTCGGTGAGGCTGCGAACGGAGACGACCCGCTTGGTGGCGAAAATTTGGTGCAGTAACTCCGTTGCTTGCCCATTGACAAAATCCCGCTCGCCCATCGTCTCAGGGTTGAACATGACCACTAACCCTTTTGCTGCCTCCCAAACGGCTCTCAGGTTGACCAAGTTGCCCCATCCAAACGGCACATCGGTGAGGATGACGACATCCGCTTCGGCGATGAGTTGCTTCGTCGCTTCAAAGGCAGGCGGGGAGATAGGCATGAAGGGTTGCTCTTCCACAACGGTCACGCCCAGCAATTCAGCGGCTTCAAAATCGCTATCGCCCCGATTGAGAGCACCTGCCGAAACTTGACAACCAGCCGCCGTCAGTAATGCCAACACTTCGCTCCCCGTCCCACCGCCGCAGACCACATGCACCCGAACGCCCGCTGAAGGAGCAATGCGGCGCTCGGACAATAGCACGATGGGTTTGCCGTTGAGCGGGTGGCGAGTCACAACGACGGGGACACCGTAAACTTGCTGGATGTTTTGCGCTGTCAAGACCTCTTCTGCTGTGCCCATCGCATAAATGCGTCCCTGCTGCATCAAGATGAACCGTTCGCCCAGTAAAGTTGCCAAGTTGAGGTCGTGCATGACCGCCATCACGGTGATGCCCCGCTCGCGATTGAGCCGCTGCAGCAATTCCACCACTTCCAACTGGTAGTGCAAGTCCAAGTTTGCCGTCGGTTCATCCAGCAACAAAAGTTGTGGCTCTTGTGCCAACGCTTTCGCAATGAGGACACGCCGCTGCTCGCCGCCCGATAACTCGGTGAACAAGCGGTCACGCAATTCCCACACATCAGTCGCTTCCATCGCTTCCCGAACGATTTGCCAATCGTGAGGGGAAAGAGGCGTTAAGGGTGGCAAGTGGGGGATCCGACCCATTGCCACGATGTCTTGAACGGTGAAACTGAAGGCACTCCCTTCCGTTTGCGGGAGGACGCTCAAGGAGCGCATCAATTGGGGCGTAGGGATGGTGGCGATATCGCGCCCATCCAATAGCACCGTTCCCAATTGGGGTGAGACAATTTTTGCAATTGTGCGCAGCAAAGTCGTCTTGCCCGCCCCGTTGGGACCGAGAAGGACGACCAAATCGCCCCGCCGAACTTCCAGACTGACCCCCCGCAGCACAGGGCGCACTCCATAAGAGACAGTGACGCCGTGAATGGAGAGCAAAGCGGTCGCTGCTTGAACCGCTTCCGTTTGAGCGGGCATGTTCGGTCACCGCTTACGGATCAGGTTGCAATTCGGCGAACAGTTGCTGCTTCAACTTCAAAACCGTGTCAACAACTTTATCAACAGGCACATAGCGCGGTTCGTGGCGGTTGCGACGGAGCCGAATCTCCACTTCGCCCCGCTCCCGCACGATGCGCCCGACGACCACTTGGATGGGCACTCCCACCAAGTCCATGTCCTTGAACTTGACCCCTGCTCGCTCGTCGCGGTCGTCAATGACCGTTTCCACGCCCGCCCCTTGCAGGTCGGCATAAAGGCGTTCCGCAACTTCGCGCAACTCGCCCTCGTTTTCAATGGGCAACACCCACGCTTCAAAGGGCGCAACGGAGATGGGGAAGATGATGCCGTCGTCATCGTGGCTGGTTTCCGCAACGGTTGACAAAATCCGAGAGATGCCGATACCGTAGCAACCCATCAACATCAGTTTCTCCTTGCCATCTTCGTCCACGAAGGTCGCCTTCATCGGCTCGCTGTAGCGAGTGCCCAGTTTGAAGATGTGACCCACTTCAATGGCGGTGCGCATTTCCAAATTGCCCGCACAGCGGGGACAACCATCGCCCCCTTCGGCGAAGCGCAAATCGGCGAATTGGTCAATGGGGAAATCGCGCTCCCAATTAGCATTGACAAAATGAGCGTCGGCTTCGTTCGCCCCCACCACGAAGTCTTGCAGGAAAGCGATGTCGTAGTCAGCGATGAGCCGAACCCCTTTCTCCTTCAGCCCGATGGGACCGCTAAAGCCGACGGGAGCATTTGTCAATTGTTCAATGGTGGCGGCGTCCGCCATCGCCACCTTTTTGCCCAACACGCGCGCCAATTTCGCCTCGTTCAACTCGTGGTCGCCCCGAACCAATGCGGCGACCAATTCGCCGTCCGCCACATACAGCAGGGTTTTGACCAATTGGCTGGGCGGGACATTCAGGAAGCGGGAAACTTCTTCCACCGTCCGTTGGTTGGGCGTGAGGACTTTTTGCAACGGTGCGCTGCTGCGTGAACCAGCCTTGACAATTTCCGAAAAGCCGTTGGGTGGACGGCGCTCGGCCCGCTCGCGGTTGGCGGCATAGCCGCACTGGGGACATTGCAGCAATCGGTCTTCCCCGCTCTCGGTAATGACCATGAACTCCAAGTTTTCTGTCCCGCCGATGGCGCCTGCTTCCGCTTCCACAATGACGAAAGGCAACCCACAACGGCGGAAGATGCGGATGTAGGCTTGTCGCATCCTTTCAAAACTTCGGTCCATCCCTTCTTCGTCGCGGTCAAAACTGTAAGCGTCCTTCATGATGAACTCGCGGGCGCGGATGAGCCCGCCGCGTGGGCGCAACTCGTCCCGAAACTTCGTGCCGATTTGGTAAAGGTTGAGAGGCAATTGGCGGTAGGAGCGAATGAGTTGGCGGGCGAGGTCAGTGACGGGCTCTTCATGGGTTGGACCGAGGCAGAACCATCGCCCTTGACGGTCTTGCACTTTCATCAGCAAGTCCCCGTATTCGTCCCATCGTCCCGTTTCCTGCCACAGTTCGGCGGGATGAAGGAAGGGCATAAGCACCTCTTGGGCACCCGCTCGGTTCATCTCCTCGCGGACGATGGCGATGATTTTGAGCAAACTCCGCCACGCCAACGGTAGGTAGGAATAAACGCCCGCTGCCAACTTCCGAATAAAGCATGCTCGCAGCAACAATTGGTGGCTGACCAACTCCGCTTCTGCAGGGACTTCCCGCAGACTGACGAAAAGCATCTCCGACAACCGCACACTCATCACCTCGTCCCACAAATTATCGGGCTGGCAATATTGTGGCAGCGATTGCCGAAGATGGACGCTTCCAGGGACGAAGGCAAATGGCAAATTCGGAGAGCAAAGGGCATCACTGCTGAAGGCGCAGGAGGACGAAGTAGAGGTCTTTGGCGGTCACAAAGAGCAGCAACAGCACTAAGAAGGCAAGCCCGATATAGTTGGCTTTGACCTCCAAGTTGTAGAAGCGCCGTCTCCCAACAAATTCCACCATCAGGAACAAAATACGCCCTCCGTCCAGCAAGGGGATGGGGAACAAGTTCAGGAAGGCGAGGGCGAAACTGATAAGGGCGAAGATGCGAATTTGCTCCATGAGCCCCACCCACCGGTGAGCCACCACTTCGTAAACGATGCGGATGGGACCGGAAATTTCGCGCAACAGAATGGGTTGGGTGAGGGGCAAAGTGACTTGTTGGAAAGTCGTCACCAAATTGTCCCAAGTGAGAGGAAGGGCTTTGCTCAGGCGTTCCTGCCAAGGCATGGCAGGGATAGGTTCGGTCTTGAACACAACACCGATAAGCCCGAGTTCTTCTTTCTCCAACCGCCCGAAAAACCGCTGGAGCCAACGGGTTAATCCGCGAGCATGCAGGTCAGGCTCGTGGACAAGGCGAAAGCCTTCCCGTCGGTTGGGCACGATGATGACGGGAAACTCGTGAAACTCCCGACGGATGAGGAGCCGAATGGGCTTACCGGGATGGTTAGCGATGTAACACTGCACTTCCCGCAAAAAGAGGGGCGAGTAAGGCAATTTTTGTCGGATGTAAGCGTAGCCGACAATTTGGTCGCCAGCGAGGAGTCCTGCCTTCTCAGCAGGGCTCCCTTCCGCCACCGTCGCGATTTCCGTCGTAGCGCGAAAACCTGCCAGCCAAAGGCTGTAAACGAAAAGCAACATCGCTGCCAACAAGAAGTTCGTGGCAGGACCTGCAGCAATGACAGCGATGCGGCGGAAAATCTCCCGTGCAGGGCGGGCATAGGGGCTTTCGGGTGGTTGCACCAAGTCTTCCTCAATCTCCCGAATGCGCACGAATCCCCCGAAAAAGAAGAAAAGGCGAAGGTTGTAGGCGATACCGCCCTTGCCCCGCCAACCGAAGACCCTCGGTCCGAAGCCGATGGAAAATTCCTGCACATCAAAGCGCAACCGCCGCGCCACCCAATAGTGCCCGAACTCGTGCACCAAGATGAGAATGCCAATGCCTATCAAAGCCGAGACGACGACCAGCAACTTATCTGCCATACAAATCGCCCTCGCTCTTTGGGGGGTGTTCAACGAAGACCCCAGAGCCACCCTGCCCCCACGACGAAGAAAGCAACCACCAACCCCGCAAATCGCCAAGTATAAAAGCCCACCCAAGGCACATGGAACGGCGCATCTTTCGGGCGTTGACGCATTAATTCCAACGCCGACGGCATTTCAGTAGTTCCTGGTGCTTGCAAGAGAGAGAGCAAAGACAGCACCCCCAAGTGAGCCGCTACGATGGTCGCCCCCAACAACCCGCCCAAAATTGCCATAAGGGAGGAGCGTGTCCACCCACCCACCAACCCCGCTCCCATCAAAGCGACCGCTAAAGCCAAGGACCCTCGGCGAAGAGGGGAAGAGTGCCGAAGACTACTGGCACGGGCAGTCACCCACATCGTTACCCAAGTGACAAACCCGAAACTCAACCCATAGTTGCCCACCAAGACCGCCCACGCCCCTCCCCCCAACCCGACAACAGTGCCAAGGAAGACAGCGACCACGAAACGGGACAGCAACTTCCCTATCCGCTTCCAGAACGGTGTGCCTGCTTCGTCCTCGGAAGGTTGGAAGAGGTTAAGCACAAATGTCGTCAAGGCTAAAAGCGCCATCATGACGGCGACGGTAAGGGCAAGAAGAACACCGTCGTTGACCAGCCAGAGAGGCGAGAGGAAAGCAGCGGCTTGCCCTTGTCGCTCAATCATCTGAGCGACCGCTCGGTCGCTCTTGCCCAAGTAAAAACACACCAGCACTAAAGTCAGCGCCCACGACGCCGACAGTTGGTCTAAGGCGTTTCCGCGCTTGTAGACCAAGCGGGGCAATTCCCACGCAATCCCATAGACGAGAGCGCTGGCAATGACCAGCGCCGGTAACCCTGCCCCCCAGAGCCAGTTGTCCAAGGGCAGCAAAACTAATCCCGCCACGAAAATCAACTCTGTCAAGCCCTTATCGTGCTGCCACATGGGAGACCCCTCCGAAGCGGCGTTCCCGATGCTGGTAGTCCAGTAATGCCAGCAAAAATTCCCGCTTGTCAAAGTCAGGCCACAAAGTGGTGGTCACATACAACTCGGTGTAAGCGATTTGCCACAGCAGGAAATTACTGACCCGCCACTCGTTGCCCGTTCGGATGAGCAAGTCGGGGTCGGGGAGGGAAGCCGTGTCCAAGTGCTCTTGGAGGGTGCGTTCGTCAATCACTTCTGGCGCCAATTGTCCTTCCGCAACTTTGCGGGCGATGGTGCGCACGGCTCTCACGATTTCATTTCGCCCGCCGTAGTTGATGGCGACATTAAGCACCAAAGTGGAGTTGTGGCGGGGTCCTTTCCTCCGTCTCCCGCAAGGTTTCCACCAGGGAGGGGGGAAGCCCTTCGGTGGAACCGATGTGCCGAATCTGAATCCCGTTGGCGTTCAGTTCTTCCCGCTCCCTCCGCAAGGTTACCTCAATGAGCCGCAGGAGGGCTTGAACTTCCAGCGGGGGGCGACGCCAATTCTCGGTGGAGAAAGCGTAAAGGGTCAGGACAGGAATGCCCAACTCCACGCAGGCTTCCACCACTTGACGAGTTGCGCGTGAGCCTGCCCGATGCCCTTGAAGGACGGGCAAGCCCCTCTGCTTCGCCCACCGACGGTTTCCGTCCATGATGATGGCGACATGGCGGGGCAACCGTTCCATGTCCAGCCGCGCCCGCAACTCTTCTTCGCTGAGATGAGCCAACTCGTTTCGGTCAATCAACGCCTCTCGCCTCCGAACTTTCAGCGATATCCGTTTTGCCTTCCTCCAAACCTCCAGAGGCACGCAAAGGCAGCCAGTCAATCCATTCCGGCGTCACAACTAACTCTATGCCTTCTTCGGTTTCTCGGGCGGTGATAACCCGCCAAGCGACTGGTTCGCCTCGGATGCGAGGGCGAGGCGGGCGAGTTTGAAGGACTCGCACCTTCTTCCCTTGGGCTTCCAAACGGGCAAGGGCTTCTTCTTGCCGCAGCCCGACGACGGCGAGAGGGTCGGTCGTCACTCCTCCAAAACCTCCTTCTCCTTCGCCTTTCGCAGTTTCTCTACCTCTTGGACATAGCGCTCTGTCAGTTTGTCCAGTTCCTCGCGGGCGCGGCGGAGCATATCTTCGGAAATGCCCGGTTGCTTCTCCAATTTCCGCAACTCGTCCAGAGCGTCCTTACGGATGTTGCGGATAGCCACTTTCCCGTGCTCTGCGCGTTGGTTGACAATCTTGAGCAATTCCCGTCGCCGCTCTTCCGTCAAGGGAGGCAGGGTGACGCGTAACACCTTCCCATCGTTGACAGGGTTAAGGCTGAGGGGAGACTGCATGATGGCTTTGCGGATAGGTTCCAACATGTTCTTGTCCCACGGGTCAATGAGGATGGTTCGGGCGTCGGGGACGGTGATGGTTGCCAGTTCTCGGATTTCGTAGGGCGAGCCGTAGTATTCTACTTTGATGCCGTCAAAGATGGCAGGCGAGGCGCGCCCTGTCCGAAGGGCTGCCAACTCCTGCGAGGTGACTTGCACACTCTTCTTCATCCGCTCCTCTGCATCAGTGAGGGCTTTCTTGATGGGCTCAGGGAACATGGCGCATCACCTCGTCCTTCCTACCATTGACAAAGTCTGACCCGCCCTGCCTTTTGCGCTACCGCGTTTCGGCGGAAGCCGTCACCAAAGTTCCGATCGGTTCACCCTGAACAACCCGCAGTAAGTTGTCGGGAACGGTGATGTTAAAGACGACGATGGGGATGTTGCGCTCCCAACTCAACGAGAAAGCCGTCGTGTCCATCACCCGAACGCCCAACTCTATGGCTTCCGCGAAGGTCAGCCGGTCAAACAGTCGGGCGTTGGTGTTAAGGTGTGGGTCGCTGTCGTAAACGCCGTCCACATCCGTCCCTTTCAAGATCACTTCCGCCCCGATTTGGGCAGCCCGCAGAACGGCTGCTGTGTCGGTGGAAAAGAACGGGTGTCCAGTGCCCGCTGCAAAGATAACGATGCGCCCTTTTTCCAGATGGCGCAGGGCGCGCCGGTGAATGAACGGCTCACAAACAGCGCGCACCTCAAAGGCGCTCATCACTCGCGTTTCCGCACCCAAACGCTCCAATGCATTCTGCAAGGCGAGAGCATTCATGATGGTCGCCAACATGCCCATGTAATCGGCGGTCACACGGTCTATGCCGCGCTCCACAGTGGCTTCCACACCCCGAAAGAAGTTGCCGCCCCCCACGACGATCCCGATGTCTACGCCCCAATCGTGCACTTGCTTGATTTCTTGGGCGATGCGGGTCATCACTTGGTCATCTAAGCCTATCCCCTTTTCCCCCCCCAACACTTCACCGCTCATTTTCAGCAAAATGCGTCGCCACCGTGTCGGCTGCACCACAGGCATCCCCTCGTGGTAGCATCCCTTCGGCGTTACAGCAAAGTTTACTCGCCCACTACGAACCGAACAAAGCGGCGAACCACAATGTTTTCGCCAAACAAGGCAATCTTTTCGCGGAGCAATTCGCCGACCGTTTTGCTGTCATCGCGGATGCACGGTTGTTCTAACAGGCAAACTTCCTCAAAGAACCTGTTAAGCCGCTCTTCGGCGATGCGCTCCGCTTCTTCTTGGGTGCTGCCATCCAGCAAGGCTTTCTCATAGTAAAGCCGTCGTTGTTCCTTGACAACTTTCTCTGGCACATCTTCGCGGGAGATGTATTGGGGGTTCATCCCTGCCACTTGCATAGCGATTTCCTGAGCCAGTTGCTGAAACTCAGGGGTGCGGGCGACGAAATCACTCTCGCAGTTGAGTTCCACCATCGCTCCTAATCGGTTGCCGTGATGGATGTAGCAAGCGATAACACCCTCTTTAGCGAAACGCCCAAATTTCTTTTCGGCTTTCAGCAAACCAGCCGCCCGCAGCAATTCTTTCGCCTTCTCATAGTCACCGCCGGCTTGTTCCAATGCCCGCTTGCAGTCCATTACACCAGCGCCCGTCTCTTCCCGCAGCCGTTTGATGTCCTCTACTGAGACTTTCGTTTTCTCTGGCACGGATGCGTCCCTCCTTTTGGCGCAGTAATGTTCCCGCGCTTGCGGTGGCTCAGAACTTCTCTTCTGGAGGTTGCGAGTAACTCTCCAGAAGCGCTTCCATGCTCTCCTCTGCTTCCTCCGAGGAAGCGACGACAACAGTCTCTGTTTCCGAAGGGGCAGCAGTGATTGCCACCGTCACCCCTTCCTCCGTTTTCTCCGCCATCATGGCGGCTTCCAAAGTCTCCTTCTTATAAGCGGCACGCAAGGCTAACCCTTCCTGAACGGCTTCCGCAATTTTGCCGGTAATGAGACGGATAGAGCGAATGGCATCGTCGTTGCCGGGGATAGGGAAGTCTACCAACTCTGGGTCGCAGTTAGTATCCACGATGGCGATGACAGGGATGCCTAACTTGCGGGCTTCTCGGATGGCGATTTCTTCCCGTCGGATATCCACCACATACAGGATGTCGGGCAACCTGTCCATCTTTTCAATGCCTGCCAGCAGTTTCTCTAACTTTGCCAACTGCTTGCGCAACCGAACACTTTCTTTCTTGGGGAGCAAGTCCATTGTGCCGTTTCGTTCCATCTCCCTCAATTCGTTGAGATAGTCCACCCGACTGCGGATGGTGGGGAAGTTAGTCAAGGTGCCGGGGAGCCAGCGGGTGGTGACATAGAACATCCCGCAACTTTTCGCTGCTTCCTCTATCGGTTCTTGGGCTTGCCGCTTCGTGCCCACGAAGAGCACAGTGCCCCCTTCTGCTACCTTGTCGCGAACGAAAGCGTAGGCTTGCTCCAATTGTGCCAGAGTTTTGTGCAGGTCAATGATGTAGATGTCCTGCCGCTTGCCGAAAATGAAGCGAGCCATTTTCGGGTTCCAGCGCCGAGTCAAGTGCCCGAAATGGACACCCGCTTCCAGTAATTCGCGCATTGTGACAATCGCCAAGGTGGCTCCCTCCTTGCCTTCTCAGTTACACGCATAAGTTCCCTTTTTCACCCTATGCAGGGTCATGGGGCGTTGCCAAAGTTTAACACAATCGGATTGAAAGCGACATGCCGCTTCAGCGCTGTCGGTGGCATAATCGTGGCAGCGGGTGCGTCAACACAGCGAAGGAGGGCTTGCGATGGCTTCTTCCCGACAGGTTTTCGTTTTGGTAGAATGTGACCCGATGGAAACGCGCATCGCCGTTTTGGAAAATGGACGCGTTGTGGATTTGGAAGTGGAGAGAGAGCCTCGCCTCGTGGAGAATGTCTACAAGGGCGT
>Ga0209993_10034_pt1 | contig 25336 bp, 42 predicted proteins | sample Antgeofumaro1A2A_FD_188082 | JGI IMG/M metagenome (GOLD analysis project Ga0209993, IMG submission 188082) | Geothermal fumarole subsurface microbial communities from Mt. Erebus, Antarctica - 1A2A (SPAdes) (version 2) | ecosystem: Environmental > Terrestrial > Volcanic > Fumaroles | place...
CGATGGCCATCAAGGAAGCCGTGCAGAAGGGGGGGAGCGCGGTGCTCGAGCCCATCATGCGGGTCGAGGTGACCACCCCGGAGGACTATCTGGGCGACGTGATCGGTGACCTCAACAGCCGCCGCGGCCAGATCCTGGGGATGGAGCCCCGCGGCAACGCCCAGATCGTGCGGGCCTATGTGCCGCTGGCGGAGATGTTTGGCTACGCCACCGACCTGCGTTCCAAGACCCAGGGCCGGGCTTCTTTTGTGATGTTCTTCGACCACTACGCCGAAGTTCCCAAGAACATCCAGGAAAAGTTGGTCAAAGGCCAGTGAGACTTTTGACGCGGGCGCTGGCCTAAAGCGCCCGCCTGCTTAGCGTAAGGAGAGAACCATGGCGAAGGGTGTATTTGAGCGGACCAAGCCCCACGTGAACGTAGGGACGATTGGGCACGTAGACCACGGGAAGACCACGCTGACGGCGGCGATCACGTTCGTGGCGGCGGCGGCGAACCCGAGCATCGAGGTGCAGGCCTACGACCAGATCGACAAGGCGCCGGAGGAGAAGGCCCGTGGGATCACGATCAACACGGCGCACGTGGAGTACGAGACGGAGCGGCGGCACTACTCCCACGTGGACTGTCCGGGCCACGCCGACTACGTGAAGAACATGATCACCGGGGCGGCACAGATGGACGGAGCGATTCTGGTGGTTTCGGCGGCGGACGGACCGATGCCCCAGACCCGGGAGCACATTTTGCTGTCGCGGCAGGTAGGGGTGCCGTACATCGTGGTGTTTCTGAACAAGGTGGACATGGTGGATGACCCGGAGCTGTTGGACCTGGTGGAGATGGAGGTACGGGATCTTTTGAACCAGTACGAGTTTCCCGGGGACGACACGCCGATCATCCGGGGCAGTGGGCTGAAGGCGCTGGAGGCGATGCAGGCCAACCCCAAGACCCAGCGTGGGGAGAACGAGTGGGTGGACCGGGTGTGGGAGCTGCTGGATGCCATCGACAGCTACATTCCCACGCCCCAACGGGATGTGGACAAGCCGTTTTTGATGCCGGTGGAGGACGTGTTCACGATCACCGGGCGGGGTACGGTAGCGACGGGGAGGATCGAGCGGGGGAAGATCAAGGTAGGGGAGGAAGTGGAGATCGTGGGTCTCACCGACACCAAGAAGACGGTGGTGACGGGGGTAGAGATGCACCGCAAGACGCTCAGCGAGGGGATTGCGGGGGACAACGTGGGGCTGCTGCTGCGGGGGGTGAGCCGGGAGGAGGTGGAGCGGGGGCAGGTGCTGGCCAAGCCTGGGAGCATCACTCCGCACACCAAGTTCGAGGCCAGCGTGTACGTGTTGAAGAAGGAAGAGGGGGGAAGGCACACTGGGTTTTTCACCGGCTACCGCCCGCAGTTTTACTTTCGCACCACGGATGTGACGGGGGATGTCACGCTGCCGAGCGGGGTGGAGATGGTGATGCCTGGGGATAACATCACCTTCACGGTGCAGCTGATCAAGCCCATTGCCCTGGAGGAAGGTCTGCGTTTTGCCATCCGTGAGGGCGGGCGTACCGTCGGTGCGGGCGTCGTGACCAAGATCTTGGAGTAGGAGGCGAGGGAGAATGCCCAAAATTCGCATCAAGTTACGGGGCTTCGACCACAAAAGCCTGGATGCCTCAGCGGCCAAGATCGTGGAGACGGCCCGCCGCACCGGTGCCCAGGTGAGTGGCCCGGTGCCCCTGCCCACCCGGGTTCGCCGCTTCACCGTGCTGCGCGGCCCGTTCAAACACAAGGACAGCCGCGAGCACTTTGAGCTACGGACCCATAACCGCTTGGTGGACATCAACAACCCTAACCGTAAGACCATCGAGAGCCTGATGACCCTCGACCTCCCCACCGGGGTCGAGATCGAGATCAAAACCGTGGCAGGTAGATCATGAAGGGGATTCTCGGCACCAAAGTAGGGATGACCCAGGTCTGGAAGAACGACCGGGCTGTGCCGGTGACGGTGATCCTGGCCGGGCCCTGCCCGGTGGTCCAGCGCCGTACCCCGGATAAAGACGGTTACGCGGCGGTGCAACTCGGCTTCCTTCCGCAAAAGGCTCGGCGGGTCAATCGACCCCTCAAGGGGCACTTCGCCAAGGCCGGAGTGGAGCCGGTGCGCTACCTGAAGGAGATCCGCGGATTCAGCCCGGATGGCGACACCGTGACCGTGGAGATCTTCGCGGCGGGCGAGAAGGTAGACGTGACCGGTACCTCCAAGGGTCGGGGCTTTCAGGGCGTGATGAAGCGCTGGAACTTCGCCGGTGGGAACGCTACCCACGGCGCCCACAAGATTCACCGCCACCCTGGCTCCATCGGCAACCGCAAGACCCCGGGCCGGGTTTACAAGGGCAAGAAGATGGCCGGGCGCATGGGCGGTGAGCAGGTGACGGTGCAAAACCTCGAGGTGGTGGACGTGGTTCCCGAGGAGAACCTGATCCTGGTCAAGGGCGCGGTCCCCGGGGCCAACGGCAGCTTGTTGGTGGTGCGCCAGACGGTGCGGGCTCCCGCGAAGAAGGGGGGAGGTAAGTGATGGCTACCCTTTCCGTGCTCTCCGCTAAGGGGCAGAGGGCCCGCGACCTCGAGGCCGCCCTGCCCGAGGTCAACCCCCACGTGCTCTACGAGGTGGTCAAGTGGCAGCTGGCCAACCGCCGGGCTGGGACCGCCGCCACCAAGACCCGCGGCATGGTGAACTTCACCACCAAAAAGATGTACAGCCAAAAGCATACCGGTCGGGCCCGCCACGGTGATTACGGCGCCCCCATCTTCGTGGGCGGCGGCACGGTGTTCGGCCCCCAGCCCCGCGACTACTCCTACACCCTGCCCAAGAAGGTGCGCAAGTTGGGGCTGGCCATGGCCCTAGCCGACCGGGCCAAAGACGGCAAGCTCCTCATCGCCGAGGGCTTTGACGGGGTGAACGGCAAGACCAAGGAGTTCCTGGCCTGGGCCAGTGGTGCGGGCCTGGACGGCTCCCAGACGGTGCTTCTGGTCACCGCGAACGAGGCCGTGCGCCGCGCCGCCCGCAACCTGCCCTGGGTCCGTACCCTGGCTCCCGAGGGCCTCAACGTCTACGACATCCTCCGGCAGGAGTGGCTGTTGCTGGACCTGCCGGCTTGGGAAGTGGCCCAGGCCCGGCTCGCTGCCAAAGGCCAAGGGGGTGAGGCATGAAGACCCCTTACGACATCATCCTCTCGCCAGCCCTCTCGGAAAAGGCCTACTCGGGCTTTGCCGAGGGCCGCTACACCTTCTGGGTGCATCCCAACTCCACCAAGACCGAGATTAAGAACGCGGTTGAGGCGGCCTTTCGGGTCAAGGTGGTGGCGGTCAACGTGATGAACACGCTGGGCAAAGATAAGCGCCTGGGCCGTTTTAGCGGCAAGCGCGCCGACCGCAAAAAGGCGATTGTGACCGTGCAGGCTGGGCAGAAGATCGAGGCCCTGGAGGGCTTGATCTAGGCGGGGGTGTGGGTACCCCTCAATGCCTCGAGACCGAGCGTTCCGGCCAAGCCGGTAACGATGAAGGGGCCAGAATCCACTTGGAAGCAGGGCAGCTCGGTTAGCCCGTATCAGGTGGGAGGTAAGTGAATGCCAGTCAAGAAATTTAGACCCTATACCCCGACCCGCCGGTTTACCACGGTGGCGGATTTCTCCGAGATCACCAAGGACAAGCCGGAGCGCTCCTTGATCAAGCCGATCAAGAAAACCGGCGGGCGCAACAACCAGGGCCGTACCACCAGCCGATTCCGCGGCGGTGGGCACAAGCGCCGTTACCGGCTGATCGATTTCCGTCGCCGCGATAAGGCCGGGATTCCCGCCAAGGTCGCGTCCATCGAGTACGACCCCAACCGCTCAGCCCGCATCGCCCTGCTCTTCTACGCCGACGGCGAAAAGCGTTACATCATCGCCCCCGACGGCCTGCAGGTGGGGGCCCAGGTGCTGAGCGGACCCCAGGCCCCGGTTGCCGTCGGCAATGCCTTACCGTTGCGGTTCATCCCGGTCGGTACGGTGATCCACTCGGTGGAGCTCGAGCCCGGCAAGGGGGCCAAGCTGGCCCGTAGCGCCGGGACCGGTGTGCAGGTGCAAGGCCGCGAGGCCGACTATGTGATCTTGCGTCTGCCCTCCGGGGAGCTGCGCCGGGTTCACGCCGAGAGCTATGCCACCATCGGCACCGTAGGCAACTCCGACCATAAGAACATCCAAATCGGCAAAGCCGGTCGCACCCGCTGGAAAGGTCGCAAGCCGCACGTCCGGGGCACGGTCATGAACCCGGTGGATCACCCCCACGGCGGTGGCGAGGGCCGGGCTCCGCGTGGCCGCCCACCCGCCTCGCCCTGGGGTTGGCAGACCAAAGGCCACAAGACCCGGGGGAAGAGAAAGCCCTCTGGCCGCTTCATTGTCTCGCGCCGCAAGTGAGGTAAACCATGCCACGTAGCTTGAAAAAAGGTGTCTTTATAGACGATCACCTGATCGAGAAGGTGGAGGCCATGAACGCGAAGGGCGAGAAGCGGGTCATCAAGACCTGGAGCCGCCGCAGCACCATCGTCCCGGAGATGATCGGCCACACCCTCGCGGTTTATAACGGCAAACAGCACGTCCCGGTGTACATCACCGAGCAGATGGTGGGTCACAAACTGGGCGAGTTCGCCCCGACCCGCAACTACCGGGGCCATAGCAAAGAGGGCAAGGCCACCGCGGCCAAGAAGTGAGGTGAGGGATGGAAGCCAAAGCCGTTGCTAAAAACATCCGCATCTCCCCGCGCAAGGCCCGGCTGGTCATCGACATGATCCGGGGCAAGGGGCTCGAGGAGGCCCGGGCCATCCTCAAGTTCACCCCCCACCGGGGCTCAGCCCCCATCGCTAAGGTGCTGAACTCGGCGGCGGCCAACGCCATCAACAACCTGGACCTGCTCGAGGACTCCCTCTTCGTCAAAGCGGCTTATGTGGATGAGGGGATGGTCTACAAGCGGGTGCTGCCCCGGGCTCGAGGCCGGGCCGACATCATTCGGAAGAGGACCAGCCACATCACCATCGTTGTGGGGGAAAAGAATGGGAAATAAAATCAACCCCGTCGGTCTGCGCCTGGGGATCACCCGCGAGTGGGAGTCCCGCTGGTACGCGGGCAAAAAAGACTACAGCAAGCTCCTGATTCAAGACCGCCAGATCCGCAGCCTCATCGAGAAAGAACTGGCCCCGGCGGGTCTGGCCCGCATCGACATCGAGCGCGCCGCGGATAACGTGGCGGTTACGGTGTATGCGGCCAAGCCCGGGGTGGTGATCGGGCGGGGTGGGGAGACCATCAAGCGCCTGCGCGAAACCCTGCAGAAAAAATTCCCCGACAAGACCGTGGCCCTGAACGTGCAGGAGGTGGGCAATCCCAACCTCTCCGCCCCCCTGGTGGCCCAGCGGGTGGCCGAGCAGATCGAGCGCCGCTTCGCGGTGCGCCGGGCCATCAAGCAGGCGGTGCAGCGCATTCGCGAGTCGGGGGCCCAAGGGGCCAAGATCGTGGTCAGTGGCCGCATCGGCGGGGCCGAGCAGGCCCGCACCGAGTGGGCCGCTGAGGGCCGGGTGCCCTTGCACACCCTGCGGGCCAACCTCGACTACGGGACCGCTCGCGCCGAGACCACCTACGGCTCGTTGGGGGTGAAGGTTTACGTCTTCATGGGTGAGCAGATCGGCTCCAAAAAGGCCGCTGCGGTCCGGCCCGCCGCCCCCAAGGGCGAAGGGGAGGGCCGCCCCAAGCGTCGCCGCCCCGCGGTGCGGGTGCAGCGCACCGACCGCCCCAAGGAGGAGTAAGCCATGCTGATGCCCAAGCGTCTCAAATACCGTAAGCAGCACCGGGGCCGCCGGGCTGGCGCTACCAAGGGGGGCGACTACGTGGCCTTCGGCGAGTTTGGGCTGGTCTCGATGGAAGCGGCCTGGGTCACCAGCCAGCAGATCGAAGCCGCCCGGGTGGCTATGGTGCGCCACTTCCGCCGCGGTGGTAAGATCTTTATCCGCATCTTCCCCGACAAACCCTTCACCAAGAAGCCCCTGGAAGTCCGCATGGGTAAGGGTAAGGGGAACGTCGAGGGCTGGGTGGCGGTGGTCAAACCGGGCCGGGTGATGTTCGAGGTGGCCGGGGTGACCGAAGAACAAGCCAAAGAGGCCTTGCGCCTGGCCGGGCACAAGCTGCCCGTCACGACCAAGGTGGTGAGACGCGATGCCTACGATGAAGCTCAGTGAGATGCGCAAACTCTCGGTGGCGGAACTCGACCGCGAGGTCCAGGCCCGCAAGAAGGAGCTGATGGAGCTGCGCTTCCAGGCCTCGATCGGCCAGCTCGACAAAAATCACCGCATCCGCGAGACCAAGACCGAGATCGCCCGGCTTCTGACGGTGCTCGGGGAAAAGAGGAAATAACATGCCGAAGAAGACCCTAACCGGTGTGGTGGTGAGCGACAAGACGGCCAAAACCGTGACCGTCTTGGTCGAGCGCCAGATGCAACACCCCCTCTACGGCAAGGTCATCAAGCAGTCCAAGAAGTACCTTGCCCACGACGAAACCGACCAGTACAAGACCGGCGATATCGTGGAGATCGTGGAGTCCCGCCCGATGTCGGCCCGCAAGCGTTTTCGGGTGGTCAAGCGGCTCGAGGAGGGCCGCCTCGACCTGGTCGAGCGCTACCTGTTGCGCAAGGAAAGGGGTGGAGCGTGATCCAGCAGGAGACCCAACTGGAGGTGGCCGATAACACCGGGGCCCGCCGGATCGCCTGTATCCGGGTGATGGGCGGCTCAAACCGCAAGTACGCCAGCGTGGGCGACATCATCGTGGCCTCGGTCAAGGAGGCTATTCCGCGCGGGATGGTCAAGGAAGGCGAGGTGGTGAAGGCCGTGGTGGTGCGCACCACCAAGGAGGTCAAGCGCCCCGACGGCTCGGCCATCCGCTTCGACACCAACGCCGCGGTGATCATCAACAACCAGATGGAGCCCCGCGGTACCCGGGTCTTCGGGCCGGTAGCCCGTGAACTGCGCGAAAAGGGCTTCATGAAGATCGTCTCGCTCGCGCCCGAGGTCTTGTGAGGGAGCCAGCCATGGAAAAGAGCAAGATTCACGTCAAAAAGGGCGACACCGTGGTGGTGGTCTCGGGCTCCCACAAGGGTGAGCAGGGCAAGGTCAAACGGGTCATCCCCTCCAAGCAGGCCGTGATTGTGGAAGGGGTCAACCTGGTCAAGAAGGCCGTGCGCCCCACGCCCCAACGCCCCCAGGGTGGGTTTTCCGAGCAGGAGGCCCCGCTGCATGCTTCCAAGGTGCGCCCGGTCTGCCCGAGCTGCGGCAAGCCTACCCGAATTCGCAAGAAGGTGCTCGAGAACGGCAGCAAGATCCGCGTCTGCGTCCACTGTGAGGGGTCGCTCGACACCCAGGAGAAGAGGTAAACGATGCCGCTGGACGTACAGCTCAAAACCCATTACACCGAAGTGGTGCGCCCCGAGCTGATCAAGCGTTTTGGCTACGACAACATCTGGGCGGCTCCCCGCATCACCAAGGTGGTGGTCAACCAGGGGTTGGGTGAGGCCAAGGAAGATAGCCGGATCCTCGAGAAGGCCGGTCAGGAACTGGCCATCATCACCGGACAGCGCCCGGCCATCACCCGCGCCAAGAAGTCCATCTCCAACTTCAAGCTGCGCCAGGGAATGCCCATCGGCCTGCGCGTGACGTTGCGCGGCGACCGTATGTGGATCTTCCTGGAGAAGCTCCTGCACACCGCACTGCCGCGCATCCGGGACTTCCGCGGGATCAACCCAAGCGGCTTCGACGGGCGGGGCAACTACAACATGGGCTTGCGCGAACAGGCCATCTTCCCCGAGATCACCTTCGATATGGTGGACGCGGTGCGGGGGATGGACATCGCGGTGGTCACCACCGCCAAGACCGACGAGGAAGCCAAAGCCCTCTTGGAGCTTCTCGGATTTCCCTTCAGGAAGTAGACTGGTAAGGTTCGCCTCTTGGGGCGGATAGGAGAGACATGGCAAAAACCTCGATGATCGTCAAAGCCAAGCGTGCGCCCAAGTTCAGTGTGCGGGCCTACACCCGTTGCGAGCGCTGTGGTCGCCCCCGTGCGGTTTACCGCTACTTTGGGTTGTGCCGCATCTGCATCCGCGAACTGGCGCACAAAGGCCAGCTCCCCGGCGTGGGGAAGGCGAGCTGGTAGGGCTGGCTTGAGCGAAGCGTACGGTCGGACGGCTTCTTCCGATACCGCGCTTTAGCGAGAAGCGATAAATGGAGAGTGATCAATGAACAGCGATCCGATTGCCGACATGCTGACCCGGATTCGTAACGCGCTCATGGTGCACAAGGATCTCGTGGACGTTCCGGCCAGCCGTTTCAAGGAGGAGATCGCCCGCATCCTGGTGCGCGAGGGCTTCCTGAAGGGCTACGATAAGGTGGAGGTGGAGGGCAGGCCGGTTTTGCGGCTGGCCCTCAAGTATGGCCCCCGCCGCGAGGGGGTGATCCAGCACATCCGGCGGGTGAGCCGCCCGGGGCGCCGCGTGTACGTCACCGCCCATCAAGTGCAGGTGGTGCGCAAGGGTCTGGGGATGGCCATCATCTCCACCTCCAAGGGCGTGCTGGTGGACCGCGAGGCCCGCAAACTGGGCGTGGGTGGCGAACTCATCTGCGAGGTGTGGTAAACCACCCCAGTTTGAGCTGTTCCCGGTGCATGCGAACCGCGCTTAGGAGAGGAAAATGTCTCGAATTGGAAAGCAACCCATTACCCTGCCCAAGGGCGTGAACGTCGAGGTGGCCTACGCCGCCGTCAAGGTCAAGGGTCCCAAGGGCGAACTCAACGTGTCGATCGACCCCGAGATGAAGGTCCGGGTGGAGGGCGGCTCGGTGCAGGTCGAGCGCCCCAGCGAGCAGCGCCGTCACAAGAGCCTGCACGGCCTGACCCGGACCCTGGTGGCCAACGCCGTGAAGGGCGTCTCCGAAGGCTACACCCGAGAGCTGCTGATCAAGGGCATCGGTTACCGGGCCAAGCTCACCGGCAAGAACCTCGAGCTCTCCGTAGGGTATAGCCACCCGGTGGTGGTCGAGCCCCCGGCGGGGATCACCTTCGAGGTCCCCGAACCCACCAAGGTGCTGGTGAAGGGCATCGACAAGCAGCTGGTAGGCCAGACCGCGGCCAACCTGCGGGCGGTGCGCGAGCCCAGCGCCTACCACGAAAAAGGCATCTACTACGCCGACGAGCCCATCAAGCTCAAGCCCGGCAAGGCCGGCACTACCAAGTAAGGGGGTCCAGCATGTCCAAGCTCACCGCTTTCGACCGCCGCAAGCTCCGGGTGCGTAACCGGGTGCGGAACGCGGGCCGCCCCCGGCTCTCGGTGTTCCGCAGCTTGCAGCATATCTACGCCCAGATCATCGACGACACCCAAGGGATCACCCTGGCCGCGGCCTCGAGCAAGGCCTTGGGCCTCAGCGGCAACAAGACCGAGGTGGCCAAGAAGGTTGGTCAGGCCATAGCCCAGGCCGCCAAGGCCAAGGGTATCACCCAGGTGGTCTTCGACCGGGGGTCTTACAAATACCATGGCCGGGTCAAGGCCCTGGCCGACGGAGCCCGTGAGGGTGGCTTGGAGTTCTAAGGAGTAGCGAATGCCCGAGACCGATTTTGAAGAGAAGATGATCGTGGTGCGCCGCACCGCGAAAACCTACCAAGGGGGTCGCCGCTTCCGCTTTGGTGCGTTGGTGGTCGTGGGGGACCGCCAGGGGAGGGTGGGGCTGGGGTTGGGCAAGGCCAAGGAGGTTCCGCTGGCCGTGCAGAAGGCCCAGAACTATGCCCGCCGGGGGTTGGTGGAAGTCCCGCTGCAAGGTGGCACCATTCCCCACGAGATCCAGGTGACCTGGGGCTCCTCCACCATCCTGCTGCGCCCGGCAGCGCCGGGTACTGGGGTCATCGCCGGCGCGGTTCCACGGGCCATCCTCGAGCTCGCCGGGGTCACCGACATCCTCACCAAGGAGCTCGGCTCGCGCAACCCAGTCAACATCGCCTACGCCACCATGGAGGCGCTACGCCAACTCCAGACCTGGGACGACGTCAAACGCCTGCGCAAGTCCGATCAAGCTCCCCAGCCGGAGGTGGCCTGATGGCGACCGTTCGGGTTAAGCTCACCAAAAGCCCCATCGGCTACCCTAAGGATCAAAAGGATGCGCTGAAGGCGCTGGGGCTGACCAAGATGCACCGCGAGCGGGAACTGCAAGACAACCCGGCGGTGCGTGGCAACCTGCGCAAGGTGGCCCACCTGGTCACCATCGTGGAGGCCAAACCATGAAACTCTCCGATCTGCGTCCCAACCCCGGAGCCAACAAGCGGAAAAAGCGCGTGGCCCGCGGCCCCGGCTCCGGCCACGGCAAGACCGCGGGGCGCGGCCACAAGGGTCAGAAGTCGCGCTCCGGTGGGCTCAAGAACCCGGCCCGCTTCGAGGGCGGGCGCTCGACCTTGCTGATGCGCTTGCCCAAGCGCGGCATGGGTGGGCAGCAACCCGGTGAGATCGTTCGGGTGGAGTATCAGGTGGTGAACCTGGGAGACATCGCCAAGCGCTTTGAGCGGGGCGAGGTCACCCCTGAGGCCTTGGTCCAGGCTGGACTGGTGCGCCCCGGCTACCCGGTGAAGGTGCTCTCCGAAGGGGAGCTGGGCGGCGCCCTCACGATTTCGGCGCACAAGTTCTCCAAGGCGGCTGCCGAGAAGATCCAAGCCGCTGGGGGTAAGGCCTTAGTCATCGCAAAAGACTCCACCAAGCCCGGCCCCGAGGAGGCCTAAGATGCTCCGGGCCTTCCGGGATGCCTTGCTGATTCCCGAGCTGCGCTCTCGGGTGATCTTCACCCTGATCGTTTTGGCCCTGTACCGCCTAGGTACGTTCATCCCCACCCCAGGGGTGGACTACGACAAGATCATCAGCTTCCTCAACACCAACCCCGCGGGCAGTGCCCTGGGGATCATCAACCTCTTCTCCGGGGGTAACTTCGAGCGCTTTTCGATCTTCGCCCTGGGGATTATGCCCTACATCACCGCGGCCATCATCATGCAGCTGCTGGTGACCATCGTCCCGGCCTTTGAGAAGCTGCAAAAAGAAGGTGAGGAGGGCCGCCGGATCATCAACCAGTACACCCGCGTCGCGGGGATCGCCCTGGGGGCGGTGCAAGGCTTCTTCCTGGCCACCACCTTCTTGGGCTCGCAGGGTGGGGCCTTTCTGCTGCCCGGCTGGTCTCCAGGACCCTTCTTGTGGCTGGTGGTGGTGGTGACCCAGGTCTCGGGGATCGCCATCCTCCTGTGGATGGCCGAGCGCATCACCGAGTATGGGGTGGGCAACGGCACCAGCATGATCATCATGGGCGGGATTGTAGCCTCCTGGCTGCCCCAGATCATCCAGACCTTCGGCCTGGTGCGCACCGGTGAGGTCAACCTGGTCGCCCTCATCCTCTTCTTTGCCTTTGTGGTCGCGGCTTTCGCGGGGATGGCGGCGGTGCAACAGTCCGAGCGGCGCATCCCGGTGCAGTATGCCCGCAAGGTGGTGGGCCGCAAGGTCTTCGGCGGTCAGGCCACCTACATCCCCATCAAGCTCAACGCGGCGGGGGTGGTGCCCATCGTCTTCGCGGCGGCCCTGCTGCAGATCCCCATCTTCTTCACCGGCACGGTGGATAACCCTACCCTTCAGGCCATCGCCAACTTCTTCAGCCCGCGCCACCTCTCCGGGCTCATCATCGAGGTGGTTCTGATCGTAGCCTTCACCTACGTCTACACCGCTGTGCAGTTCGACCCTCGGCGCATCGCCGAAAACCTGCGCGAGTACGGGGGGCTTCGTCCCCGGGATCCGCCCCGGCGAGCCTACGGTGAAGTTTCTCGAGCACATCGTCTCCCGGCTGACCCTGTGGGGAGCTTTGTTTTTGGGATTGGTGGCCGCGCTGCCCACCCTGATGCAAAACCTCACCGGGGTCACCACCCTCACCTACCACTTCTCCGGCATCAGCCTCCTGATCGTGGTGGGGGTGGCCCTCGACACCCTGCGCCAGATCGAGTCGCAGCTGATGCTGCGGAACTACGAAGGGTTCATGACCAAAGGCCGTATCCGCGGACGGGGCCGCTTCTAAAATGGCAGGCGACGCTGTGATCTTTCTAGGGCCGCCCGGGGCTGGCAAAGGTACCCAGGCGGCCCGCTTGGCCTCCGAGCTGGGTTACAAAAAGCTTTCCACCGGGGATCTCTTGCGCGAACACGTAGCCGGGAACACCGAGCTGGGTCGGCTGGCCAAGCCCATCATGGAACGGGGGGACCTGGTCCCCGATGACCTGATCCTGGCCATGGTACGCGAGGAACTCGCCGGACTGGAAGCCCCCCACGTGATCTTCGACGGCTTTCCCCGCACCATCGCCCAAGCCCGCGCCCTCGACCGGCTGCTGGCCGAACTCGGCATCCGGCTCAAGGGGGTGCTGTTGGTGGATGTCGGGCAGGAAGAGCTCATCCGGCGGCTCTTGGAGCGGGCCCGTAAGGAAGGCCGCTCCGACGACAACGAGGCCACCATCCGCCGTCGCCTCGAGGTCTACGCTCAGCAGACCCAGCCGCTGGTCAGCTACTACCAAAGCACGGGGGCGCTGCGTCACATCGAGGGCCTAGGTACTCCCGACGAGGTCTACGGGCGCGTCACGGGGGCTCTCTCCTGATGGCGATCAACATCAAAAGCCGGTGGGAACTCGAGCGGATGGCCGAAACAGGCCGCCTGCACACCGAGATCTTTAGCCTCCTGGAGCCCCACATCCGCCCCGGGGTGAGTACCTACGAGCTCGACCAGATGGTGCTCGAGGCGGTGCAGGCCAGAGGCGGCAAGGCCCCCCAGATCGGCTACCGGGCCGGGGGCAGCGTCCCTTTCCCGAGCGCTACGTGCATGTCGGTAGACGACGTGGTGGTTCACGGCCTCCCCAGCAAGAAGCCCTTGCAAGAGGGTCAGCTCCTCAAGGTGGACTTCCTCTTCACCTACCAGGGGTTCACCACCGACATGGCCCGCACCTACGCCATCGGTAAGGTGAGTCCCGAGGCTGAGCGGCTGATGTGGGTCACCGAGGAGGCTTTTTGGGTGGGGCTCGAGTACCTCAAACCCGGCAACCGCCTGGGTGACGTGGCCCATGCCGTGCAGGAGTTCGTGGAGAAGGAGCACGGGCTGTGGATCGTGCGGGAGATGAGCGGGCACGGGGTGGGGCGCGAACTCCACGAGGATCCCTCGGTGCTCAACTACGGCGAGCCGGGCAAGGGGGCCAGGCTCCGCCCCGGTATGACCCTGGCCTTTGAGCCAATGGTTACCCTTTTTCCCACAAATCTGGTAATATTGTCCGATGGTTGGACGGCCACCGCCGGCAGAGGCAACCTGGCCGCTCACTACGAAAACACCGTAGCCGTTACCGAGGAGGGGCCGAGGCTCCTTACAGGGAGCCCAAGGGTTGCTCCCGGCATGTTTGCGCGGTGAACATAGGAGGGTCGGTTTGGCGAAGAAGGAAGATACCATTCGGGCCGAAGGGGTGATCACCGAGGCCCTGCCCAACACCACCTTCCGGGTGCAACTGGACAGCGGCCCGGAGATTCTGGCCTATATCTCAGGCAAGATGCGGATGCACTACATCCGGATCCTGCCGGGGGACCGGGTGGTGGTGGAGATCACCCCCTATGACCCGAGCCGGGGTCGGATCGTGTACCGGAAGTAACCGTACGCTTTACGCCAGTGAGACGGAGGGAGCATGAAAGTGCGCGCATCGGTCAAGAAAATGTGTGAAAACTGCAAGGTGGTTCGCCGCCACGGGCGGGTCTTCGTGATCTGCACCAACCCCAAGCACAAGCAACGCCAGGGCTAAGGCCCTAGAGAGGAGGAAGCATGGCTCGTATCGCCGGAGTGGAAATCCCCCGCAACAAGCGTGTGGACATCGCCCTCACCTACATCTTCGGGGTGGGGCGGACCCGCGCCAAGGAGGCCCTGGCCGCCACCCAGGTAGACCCCGCAACCCGCGTCAAAGACCTCTCGGAGGCCGAAGTCGCCCGTCTGCGTGAGCACATCGAGAACGCCTACAAGCTCGAGGGTGAGCTGCGCGCCGAGATTGCCGGGAATATCAAGCGCTTGATGGACATCGGCTGCTATCGCGGCTTGCGTCACCGCCGGGGTCTGCCGGTTCGCGGTCAGCGCACCCGTACCAACGCCCGTAGCCGCAAAGGCCCCCGCAAGACCGTGGCTGGGAAGAAGAAAGCCCCGCGCAAGTAAAGGGCTGTACGTACAACACCAGAGCGCCGTGCCGTTTGAGCGAAGATCTCATTTAACGGCCAGTTGATACTCCGAAGCGAGGAGAGTATGGCTGAGAAGAAAGCAAGCACCACCCGTAAAAAGAAGACCAAGCGCCAAGTGAGTGGGGGGCGGGCTTTTATTCACGCTTCCTACAACAACACCATCGTGACCATCACCGACGGGGATGGTAACCCTGTGACCTGGTCGTCGGGCGGGGTGATTGGCTACAAAGGCAGCCGCAAAGGCACCCCCTACGCGGCTCAGCTCGCCGCCATGGACGCCGCCAAAAAGGCCCAGAACTTCGGTATGACCAGCGTGGAGGTGGTGGTGCGGGGTACCGGCGCGGGCCGCGAGCAGGCCATTCGCGCCCTGCAGGCTTCGGGCTTGCAGGTGCGCAGCATCGTGGATGACACCCCGGTGCCGCACAACGGCTGCCGCCCGCGCAAGAAGTTCCGCAAGGCGGTGTGATCGGAGAGGCGATGCTCCGCTGCTGTGATGAAACTTCGGGTTCCCGGTTTCATCATGACCCGCGCGGGAACCCGTTCGTAGAGACATAGGAGGTCTCAAGCAAAATGGGTCGTTACCGTGGTCCAATCGTCAAGATCGCCCGTCGGCTGGGCGTCAACATTGCCGAAACCGAAAAAGTCCAGAAGTACCTCGACCGCCGCCCTTACGCCCCCGGCCAGCACGGCCAAAAGCGCGCCCGTCGCCCCTCCGACTACGCGGTGCGGCTGCGCGAGAAGCAGAAGCTGCGCTTCATCTACGACATGGGGGAGCGCTCCTTCCGTAACCTCTTCGAGGAAGCCTCTAAGAAGAAGGGCGTGACCGGAACGGTATTTTTGCAACTCCTCGAGTCGAGGCTGGACAACGTGGTCTTCCGGTTGGGGATCGCCTCCACCCGCCGCCAGGCCCGTCAGTTTGTGCGCCACGGCCACATCCTGGTCAACGGCAAGCGGATCAACATCGCCGGTTACCGGGTCAAGCAAGGCGACACCATCTCGGTGAGCAAAAAGGCTCAGGATATCCCGTTCATCAAGGAGAATATCGAGCGCTTCAAGAACCGCAAGACCTTCCGCTGGCTCGAGTTCAACCCCGCGACCATGAGCGGCAAGTTCCTGCGCCTGCCGGATCGCGAAGACCTGGCCCTGCCGGTGAACGAGAACCTGGTGATCGAGTTCTACTCGAGGTAGCCGATAGCCACCTCCAAAGGAGGTCCGATTTTGGAAACCACCAAGACTAAAGCCCCGGTATTCACCGCCAAGGTCGACGGTAACTACGGCGAGTTTGTGCTCGAGCCCCTCGAGCGGGGCTTCGGCGTGACCTTGGGTAACCCCCTGCGCCGCATCCTGCTCTCCTCGATTCCCGGAACCGCCGTCACCAGCGTGTACATCGAAGATGTGCTGCACGAGTTCTCGACCATTCGCGGGGTCAAAGAGGACGTGGTGCAGCTCATCCTCAACCTCAAGGAGCTGGTGGTGAAGTTCCATACCCCCGGTTCCAAAACCCTCACCCTGCGGGCCCAGGGACCCCGGGCGGTGTACGCCCGCGACCTGGAGGTTCCCGCCGATGCCGAGGTGGTGAACCCCGACCTCTACCTGGCGACCCTCGGTGAAGGGGCCCGGCTGGTGATGGAGGTGCGGGTGGATGAGGGCGTGGGATACGTGCCCGCCGAGAAGCACGGCATCAAAGACCGCATCTCCTCGATTCCCGTAGACGCCCTCTTCTCCCCGGTGCGCCGGGTGGCCTTCCAGGTGGAGGATACCCGCTTGGGTCAGCGCACCGACCTGGACAAGCTCACCCTGCGCATCTGGACCGACGGCTCGGTCTCCCCGATGGAAGTCCTTCAGCGCTCGGTGGCCATCCTGCGCGAGCAGATCTCCTTTTTTGACCAGCCCCCGGTGATCCGGGTGGAGAAGGAGAAGCCGGTCGCGGTGGCCGCTCCTGCTCCTAGCCCGGCTGCTCCCGCGGAGTCGGCTCCGGTCTCCACCGGGCTCACCCTGGACGACCTGGGGCTTACCACCCGGGTGCTGCACAACCTCAAAGAGGAGGGCATCGAGAGCGTGGAAAACCTCTTGGCCCTTTCCGAGCGGGAACTTAAGAAGATCCCCGGGATCGGCGAGCGCAGCCTACACGAGATCAAAGACATCCTGGCCCAGCACGGGTTGGAGCTGAAACCCTGAAGGCCGGTGAGCGTTTACCCGCTAAGGAGTTAGAACATGCGCCACCTCAACGCTGGAAGAAAACTCAACCGCCACTCTGCCCACCGCCTGGCCCTGGCCCGCAACCAGGCCAAGAGCCTCTTGGAGCACGGGCGGATCACCACCACCATCCCCAAGGCCAAGGAACTGCGGGGTTTTGTGGAGCACCTCATCACCGTGGCCAAGAGGGGTGACCTCTCAGCCCGCCGCCGGGCTCTTCGCGACCTCCACGACCCGGCCCTGGTGCGCAAGCTCTTCGATGAGATCGCGCCCAAGTACGCGGCCCGCCCCGGTGGGTATACCCGGGTGCTCAAGCTGGATCGGACCCGCCGGGGGGATGGAACCCCGCTGGCCCTGATCGAGCTGGTGGATTAGCCCTCTGGCGCGGGCGCAACGGGGGTCTCGGGGAGCGCCGCCCCTGGGCGAAGGTGTTCAGCCCCGGGTAAGGACTTCCTCGGGAGCCACCCGGCGCGGCTCGCGGAACTCGATGTTCTCCCACTCGCCCTGCTCGAGGACCTCGAGGGCGGGGTTCTGCGCGCGGAGGTACGCCACCACCTCCTGCACCAGGTCATCCGGGGTGGAGGCCGCCGAGGTGATACCGATGCTTCTGACCCCCTCCAGCCACTCCGCCCTCAGCTCGGCCACGGTGTTGATGCGCTCGGCCCGGCCAACCAGGCTCCTGGCCAGCTCCAGTAGCCGCATCCCGTTGGAGGAGGCGGTGCTGGTGAGCACCAGGAAGAGCTCCACGTGCGGGGCGATCCGCTTTACCGCGTCCTGGCGGTTCTTGGTGGCGAAGCACAGATCGTCCCGGCTGGGCACTATCAGCTTGGGGAAGCGGGTTTTGAGGAGCTCTACGGTGGCCAACGTGTCGTCTACCGAGAGGGTGGTCTGGGTGAGCACCACCACCCGCTCGGGGTCGGGGACTTCCACGGTGCGCGGGTCGGCCAGCCGGGGGTCGCGGCCTACGTGGGTGTGCACCGCGACCAGGATGGTGTTCTCCGGGGCCTCGCCGCGGGTTCCCTTGATCTCTTGGTGGTCGGCGGAATCCCCGATGAGCAGGATCCAGTAGCCCTCCTTGGCGTAGCGCTTGGCCTCGCTGTGGACCTTGGTCACCAGGGGGCAGGTCGCGTCGATCTGGTGCAGGCCCCGCTCGGCGGCTTCCCTACGCAGATGCGGGGGGATGCCGTGGGCGGAGAAGACCACCGTATCGGCCAGCTTGGCCCCGGTCTTGCGCAGGCTTTCCACCTCGGCCAAATCCTCCACGAAGTGGATCCCCTGTCCCTCGAGCCGCCTCACCACCACGTCGTTATGGACGATGGCGTGGTAGACCACCAGCTCGCCCTCCCCTTTTAGCTCCTGAGCAGCCCTCTCCACCGCCTGGATGGCCATCACCACCCCGGCGCAAAAGCCGCGGGGTTTGGCCAGATAGACCCGTTCGACCACCCCTCTATTCTAAGGGGATACTTTAGCCTGCTGCGTAACGCCCCCCCGGCAGGCCCAGGGCATATCCCTTTAGCTCGAGCAGGGTAAGCGCCGCCAGGACCTCCGAGAGGGGGAGGTCGAGGGAGAGGGCCAGGTCGTCGGGCAGGGCTTCGCCCATCTCGAGCAGGGTCCGGTATACCTGGGCCTCCTTGCCCTCGAGCGCCACCGCGTCCTTGCGCGGGGCGGTGAGCCCCAGGACCATCAGGATGTCCTCGGTGCCCATCACCAGAGCGGCCCCGTCCTGGATGAGCCGGTTGCAACCCTCGGAGAACACGTCGCCGGGCCTTCCCGGCACGGCCAGCACGTCAATGCCCTGCTCGAGGGCGAACTTCGCGGTGATGAGCGCTCCCGACTTGGCCCCGGCCTCGGCCACGATCACCGCCCGGGAGAGCCCGGCCACGATGCGGTTACGGCGGGGGAAGAACTCGGCCTTGGGCCTTGTGCCCAGGGGGAACTCCGAGAGCAGGCTGATCTTTTCGGCCAGCTTTTGGTTGGCGGTGGGGTAGACCTGGTCTACCGCGCTTCCCAACACGCCCAAGGTGTAGCCGCCCCCCTCTAAGGCCCCGGCGTGGGCCTCGGCGTCAATCCCCAGGGCCAGCCCGGAGATCACCCCCACCCCGGCCTCAGCCAGCTCCCGGGCCACCTTGCGCGTCCAGGTCTTGGCCCAGGCGCTGGCCCGGCGGGTTCCTACGATGGCGACCGAGCGGCTGGGGTCGGGTAGGCTTCCCCTCAGGTAGAGCACGCTGGGCGGGGCCGCCAGGTGGCGCAGCGGTGGGGGGTATTCCGGGTCCCACAGCCCGATGATCCTGACCCCTAGGGCCTGGGCTTTTTCCCGCTCCTGCTCGGCCCTGCCGGACTCGAGCACCTTCCGGTAGGCCCTAGCGATCTCCGGCCCCAGCGCTTCTGGGCCTAGATCGGTGCGCTCGAGGGCCAGCATCAGCCGCTTGGGGCCGACGCCAGGGGTGAGGGCCAGGGCCAGAGGGTCCACGCTGGATATGCTAAACTCCCGGCGCGAAACGTCCAACGCTTTGTAAACGAACCTCCGCTGGCCCCCTTGCCCATCGCTCCTCACCGGCCAACACGCCCTATACTTGAAGGGTGAGCGCCAGCACGACCTACTCCGGTTTCGTGGCCATCGTGGGCAAGCCCAACGTGGGCAAGTCCACGCTCCTCAATGCCCTTCTGGGGGTCAAGGTGGCCCCCATCAGCCCCAAGCCCCAGACCACGCGCAAGCGGGTCCGGGGCATCTACAGCGAGAACCACCGGCAGATCGTCTTCGTGGACACCCCCGGCGTCCACGAGCCGGAGGACGCTTTGGGGGACTATATGAGCCAGCAGGTGGCCGAGGCCCTGGCCGATGTGAACGCGGTGGTCTGGGTGGTGGACCTGCGCCACCCACCCACCCGCGAGGACGAACTGGTGGCGCGGATGCTGCGGCCCATCACCAACGTGCCGATCCTGCTGGTGGGGAACAAGCTCGACGCCGCCAAGCGCCCCGAGGAGGCCCTGCGGGAGTACCAATCCCTGTTGCCTCAGGTCGAGACCCGAATGCTCTCGGCGCTCGACGAGCGGGCGGTCAAGAGCCTGCGCGACGAGCTGCTGGCCCTGCTCCCGGAAGGCCCCTTCTTCTACCCCGAGGAGTTCTCCCGCTCGGACCAGAGCCCCGAGGAGTGGAGCGCCGAGATCGTGCGCGAGGAGGCCATGAAGCGGCTGCGCGAGGAGATTCCCTACGCGATCGCGGCCAAGACCGAGGAGTTCACCGAGCGGGAAGGGGGGAAGCTCTATATCCGTACCGTGCTCTACGTCGAGCGCGAGTCGCACAAGCCGATCCTGATCGGCAAGGGCGGGCGGATGCTCAAGGAGATCGGCCAAGCCGCCCGCAAGCAGCTGGAGGTCTTCCTCTCCCGCCCGGTCTACCTCGAGCTGGCGGTGAAGGTCTACCCGGGCTGGCGCAAAGACCCCGAAGCCCTGCGTGAACTCGGCTACGAATGAACCTCCTCGAGCTTTCCCCCCGCAAGGTGCTCTGCCTGGGCGCCCACTCCGACGACCTCGAGATCGGCTGTGGGGGCACGATCTTGCGGCTGGCCGAAAGGGGGAACCTGGAGGTCTACTGGGTGGTCTTGAGCGCGGGGCCGGTACGGGCCGAGGAGGCCCGCAAGAGCGCCGCCCGGTTTCTCCAGGGCCTGCCCCACACGGTGCGGGTGCTGGAGTTCCGCGACAGTTTTTTCCCGGCGCAGTGGGCCCCCATCAAAGAGGCCTTCCAGCAGATCGCCTCGGAGTTCGAGCCGGACCTGATCTTCACCCATACCCGCGAGGACCGCCACCAAGACCACCGGGTCGTCTCCGACCTCACCTGGAACACCTGGCGCGACCACCTCATCCTCGAGTACGAGATCCCCAAGTGGGACGGCGACCTGGGAACCCCCAACGTGTACGTGCGGCTGGAGGAAGGCCACGTGCGGCGCAAGGTGGAGATCCTGCTCGAGGCTTTCCCCAGCCAGCGGGGCAAACACTGGTTCGACGCCGAGACCTTCACCGCCCTCTTGCGCCTGCGCGGCTTGGAGGCCGCCACCCGCTACGCCGAGGCCTTTTACGGGCGCAAGGTGGTCTTGTGAGGGGTAAGTTCCCTCACCATTCGGCCAGCCTCCGGGGGCATACCCTAGGGGTCTAGGTGGTCCGATGCCCTGGTTGCTGCCCAAGACGATCACACCCGACGCCGACAGGATGCTCCAGCGCTGGTTGGGCGAACTTTCCGAGAAACTCTCCGACCCCGCCACAGACCGCTACGCCCTGGTGCGCGACGAGCTTTCGCGTATCCTCCACGCCCGCCCTTACGCCGAGCTGGCCGAGGCGGCCCCCTTGTCCGCTCTGGCCCTGGACCCGGCCAACGCCACCCTCGAGGCCGAGTACTACATCGCTACCGAAGCCGAGAGGTTCCACCCGGTGAAGCCCTTGCTGTGGTTCTGGAAGACCCTGGACCTGACCCCGCTGGGCCAGTCGGTGCACAGTGGGGTGGCGATCCGCCGGGCCCTGGCCCCCTTTATCTTCAAGCGGGTGGGGAAGAACCCCAAATTTTTCCAGAACGTGGAGTTCTCCGTGGGGTACAACCTCGAGCTGGGCGACGACGTGGTGGTGCACCGCTACACCCTCCTGGACGACATCGGTGGGCTGGTAATCGGGGACCGCACCTCGATCAGCGACTACGTCGACATCTACAGCCACACCCACCACGTGCTGAACTCGCCGGACGTGACCCTCCGCCAGACCATCATCGGCTCCGGGGTGCGGATCACCACCCGCAGCACCGTGCTGGCCGGGGTGACCATCGGCGACGATGCCATGATCGGTACCGGGGCGCTCGTCAACCGCGACGTACCGCCCCACGGGATCGCCCTGGGGCGGCCCGCCAAAACCGTGCGCTGCAAGCTCCGCTCGGACTGGCCCCAGCCTTACTTCCACGAGACGGTAAAGCGCATCCCCGACCGCAAGCCCAACCCCGATTTCCCCGACTTCATCGCGCCCGGTTACGGGACCTGTCAGCCGGGAAGCGATGGGTGAGCCCCGCCATAGTCTGAACGGCAAAAACCTGCCAGCCTGAACCCATGGCCCGCTGGGTGATGTGGGGTTGTTTGGGCTTGCTGCTGGTGGCGGGAGCGCTGGGCGTGGGGGTCTACTTCCTTCTGATCCGCCCCGCCCAGGCCCTTTTGGGCGAGTTCACCCAGGTCTTCCGGCTCGAGCAGGAAGTGCGCGACCAGCGCCCCTACACCCCCCCACCCGGGGCCCCGCTCAGCCCCGACCAGGTGCAGCGCTTTGTGCGGGTACAGCGCGAGGTGCGGCAGGGGCTGGGGGCTCGCTTCACCGCGCTGGAAGGGCGGCTCGAGCAGCTCAGCCAGCAGGTGGGCGGACGGGCCCAGCTCGACTACCGGATGGCCCTGGACCTCTTCCGCGACTCGGGAGCGCTGGTCACCGAGGCCAAGCGCCTGCAGGTGCAGGCCCTGAACCGCCACGGTTTCTCGGTGGGGGAGTACGCCTGGGTGCGGAGGGAGGTGTATTCGGCTTTGGGCTATGGGGTTCCCACCTTGAACCCCCAGGAGATCCTGCGCCAGATCGGCTCCGGCGACTTCAACCCCAAAGTCGACCTCTCCCGCTCCCCCGCGCCCCAGGCCAGCCTGCGGCTGGTGGAGCCTTATCGGCAGGAACTGCAGCGCTACTATCCCCTTACCTGGTTTGGGCTCTGAGGGCGCAGGTTTCGGCTAGACTTTAAAGAGGAGTCTCATGGCCGCCCTGCCGAGCAGCCCAGGAGTGTGGGGTCTCGAGCTTTTGGGGATCGCCCGCCTGACCCGCGATGGGGTGGCGTTGGGGCCCTTAGAGCGCAAGACCGCGGCCCTCTTCGCCTGGAAGGCCCCACCCCGCGCTCCAAGATCGCCGGGCTCTTGTGGCCCGAGGTGGACGAGGAAAAAGCCCGGCGCAACCTGCGCCAGCGGCTGCACCGGCTCAAGGACGCGCTGGGGGTGAACCTGATCCTCCCCGAGGACGTGTTGCAGCTCGACCCCTGGCTCGAGGTGGACGTGGTGCGCTTGGAGTCAGGGGTCTTCACCGGCGATTACCCCTCCGTCCTCTTCCTCATCTCGAACGACCCCAACAGCTTTGACTTCGACTACTACGTGGGCCCAGGGCTGCAGTTCACCCCTCATTCCAACGCCCAAGGGGCCACCGCCACCACTCCGCTCAAGCCGGGCCCCTACGGCGGCGCGCTGTGGGCCTTTAGCCCGGCGGGGAACAACAACTTCAGCGTGAGCGACAACATCACCGGGGTGGGCCTGAGCGGCCGGTTCTACAGCTTCAGCCAAGTCCGCAGCGTGAACTTCACCCTCGTCCCTTAGGCCCGAGCCGACGGCCCACCCCCCGCGGGGGGTGGGCCGTGGAGTGGGTGCCAATCCCTCCAGACCCGGTCGGCTACAATTGGGGCGATGCTGGCTCTAGCGCGGCGCTTTTTTGCCGGTCGCCCGGTGGCCCGGGCGGTGGCGGTGTTCGCCGCATTGAACCTCCTGACCCTGCTGATTTTTACCTTGCTGGTGCCTTCGCGCCCGATCGCGTTGCCGGTGGAGGTGCCCTTTCTCCAGCCTCGCGAGGTGATGATCCGGGTGGGGCTGGCCCTGGCCCTGTACGCCTGCGTGCTGTGGGCTTTGCGGCCCGGCAGGCGTCAGCTTTGGGAGTTTTTGCTGCTGGGGGGGGTCGGGGGGGCGACGGTGTGGATGCTGACGCAGTACTACCTGCCCCTTCTGGCCCTGGGGCTGGTACCGGTGGTGGCCCGCTACTGGCTGTCGCTGCCCTGGACGCTGGCCATGGTGGCCGCTCTGATTGGCCTGTCGGGTTGGTGGAGCCTGCGCGAGCCCCTGCAACTGACCCTCGAGGTCACCTTTGCCCAGGGTCCGGGCGGCTCGGTGACCTGGAGGGCTCTGCCCCAGGGCACCGACTACCCCAACATCGAGACCAGCTTTTTTGTCTTCATGGCCATGCTCTTTGCCGGCTACTCGCTTTTTGCCCTGGAGGTGCTGGTGCGCGAATCACAGGCCCGCATGGCCCTGGAGTCCACCCAGCGCAGGCTCGAGGAGAAAAGCCGCCAGGCCGGGGTGCTGGAGGAGCGCCAGCGCTTGGCCCGCGAGATCCACGACACCCTGGCCCAGAACTTCACCAGCATCGTGATGCACCTCGAGGCTGCCGAAGCGGTCATGGCCAGCGAACCTGGGAGGGGCGCCGAGCCAGGGCTCAAGCAGGTGCGGGCCCATCTTGACCAGGCCCGCGCTACCGCCCGGGAGGGCCTCTCCGAAGCGCGGCGGATGGTCTGGGCCTTGCGGCCTGAGGTGCTCGAGGGGGCTTCGCTGCCCCAGGCGCTCGAGCGGGTGGCCCAGCGCTGGGCCGAGAAGAGCGGGGTCCGCACCGAGTTCACCCTCACCGGCGAGCCCCAGCCCTTGCATCCGGCCCTGGAGGTCTCGCTGTTGCGGGTAGCCCAAGAGGCTTTGGCCAACGTGCGCAAACACGCCCAGGCCCGGCGGGTCAACCTGACCCTCTCCTACCTGGACGATCTAGTGCTGTTGGACATCCAAGACGATGGGGTGGGGTTGCAGACCGGCGTGTTTTCGCCCGAGGGGGGGTTCGGCCTGCGCTCGATCCGTGAGCGGGTCGAGGCCTTGGGCGGCCACTGCACCATCGAGAGCGAACGCGGGGTGGGCACCACGGTGGCGGTATCGCTGCCGGTGGCGCCGGCCTGGCAGAGCTCGGGCCAAAGATGAGGCGGTATGGGTCCTTTGCGCATTTTGATCGTTGACGACCACCCCGTTGTGCGGGCGGGCTTGGCGGGGCTGCTCTCCACCCAGGAGGGCTTTGAGGTGGTAGGGGAGGCCGCGAGCGGGCTCGAGGCCCTGGAGCTAGCCGAAGCCCTGCGCCCCAATGTGGTGCTGATGGACCTCAGGATGCCCGGCATGGACGGCACCGCCGCCACCCGCTCCATCCGCCGCCGCTTCCCCGAGGTGCAGGTGCTGGTGCTCACCACCTACGACACCGATGCCGAGATCGTGCGGGCCATCGAGGCCGGGGCCATCGGTTACCTGCTCAAGGACGTGCCCCGCGAGGAACTCTACAAGGCCATCTATGCGAGCGCCCATGGCGAGTCGGTGCTCTCCCCGCCGGTAGCGGCGCGGCTTTTGGGCCGGATGCGAGCCCCCAGCGACGAAAGCCTCTCGACCCGCGAGCTCGAGGTGCTCTCCCTCGTGGCCAAGGGCCTCTCCAACAAGGAGATCGCCCGCGAACTGAGGATCAGCGAGGCCACGGTCAAGACCCACCTGCTGCACACCTTCGGCAAGCTCGGCGTAGACGACCGCACCGCGGCGGTGACGGCGGCCTTGGAGCGGGGCATCCTGCGCTTGGAGGGCTGAGGAGGGGTAGTTCAGGCCTGGATGCGGGCCGGGCCGGGTTGAGGGGGCACTTCGGTGCGGACCCCCTGTTGGATCCCCAGCAAATAGCCCATCTTCATCAGCGAGATGATCTGCTCGGTCTGGCCGGACTTCACCAGCTGGTCCACGTACTCCGCCAGGTCGGGGGGAAAGGGCATCTGCTGCAAGGCTTCGCGGTTGGCCTCGATCATGCGTTGGATCCACTCGAGCGGCGTCATACCTACCTAACAATATAAGTATCTCCATACTAAGTTTGCGCGATTTCGACGGCCCCAAGTAGCTTGAGTGCGGCGTTCAGAGCGTCGAGGAGTTGGGATCGGGAGTTGTAGCAACGCCTAGGAAGAAGAAAGCCCTTGAGCCGCTTCCAGACCGTCTCGATGCGGTTGAAGTGGGGG
>Ga0209993_10035_pt1 | contig 25031 bp, 24 predicted proteins | sample Antgeofumaro1A2A_FD_188082 | JGI IMG/M metagenome (GOLD analysis project Ga0209993, IMG submission 188082) | Geothermal fumarole subsurface microbial communities from Mt. Erebus, Antarctica - 1A2A (SPAdes) (version 2) | ecosystem: Environmental > Terrestrial > Volcanic > Fumaroles | place...
CGACTAAGCCGGCTGTCACATCGCCCACAACCCCGCCAACCTCCACAGCGCAAGCCGTAAAGATGAGGCGGAAGTCAAAAAAGCGGCGGAAGTCAAAAAAGCAAGCGGCAAAAAGAGCGGCAGCAGCGAAAAGAGCAGAGATGAAGAAGTAGTGAAGTAGCCCGAAGGAGCAGCCCAGACTTCCCGTCAGGGGCAGGGTGCTTCCGTGCCCTGCCCCTCCTTAGACGGGAGCGCTTTGGGAACCTAAAAAGGAGGAAAGGAGGGAGAACCGATGCAGCGTGCGGTGAAACTGCTTCTCGCCGGAAGCATCGTAGCAGCGCTGTTGTTTGTTGGCCTAGGATGCAAGAAGAAGCAAGAGCAAAAGCCTTCGCAAGTTCTGCCCCCGACTGCTGTTCGCCTTGCCTAACGAGTCGTGCGGCGGGGTTGACAGCCCCGCCGTAAAATTTTTTTTGCCCTGAGGGCGCATCGGAAGGGAGTGAGAAGGCATGTTCAACCTTGGACCAACGGAACTTTTGGTGTTAGGCTTGTTGATTGTGCTACTGTTTGGAACGAAGAAGGTGCCCGAATTTTTCGCCAGTCTCGGACAAGGCATCCGTGAGTTCAAGAAAGCCCTCCACAGCGGGGACGAGAGCGGCGAAGAGACGAAGTGAGAGATTGTCAAGGACGTAAAGTTTTCCAACCGGCACCCGTGAGCAGCAAAACACTTAAGGGCGGTTTGCCCAGTTGCGTCCATCCAGCCCATGCCAATGCCCCTGTCGGTTCCACCCAAATCCCCAATCCTGCCAACTCGTCCACAGCGTTCAAGATAGCAGGCTCCGAGACAGCCACGACATCGCCGTTGGTGGCTTGGAGGGCGGCGATGATTTGTGAAACTCTCGGCGGGTTCGTCACAGCAACTCCTTCCGCAATCGTCGTTCCCAAAGGGAGGGAAAGTCCATGAGCGGCAGCGTAAATAGGCGCACAGGCTAAGGCTTGAATTGCTACCAAACGCGGCATCCCCTTGATGACCCCAGCCGAAAGCAACTCCTGAAACCCCAGATGAATGCCCAGCAGTAAATCGCCATTGCCCACCGGCACAAAGATGGTGAAGCGATGGTCAACTCGCCAATCCAGTTGCTCCGCAATCTCGTAAGCGACCGTTTTAGTGCCTTGCAGGTAAAGGGGATGCCAAGTGTGGCTGGCGTAGTAAATGCCTGACGAAACAGCCTCCCGAACTTCCTCGGCGGCTTCTTGACGGGTAGCACAGAAAACAATGTGGGCAGAAAAGCGTTGCAAAGCAGCAATCTTTCCTTGCGATGCCGTTGAGGGGACGAAGATGTGACAGCGAATGTTGGCGGCTTTAGCGTAAGTCGCCAGTGCAACGCCCGCATTGCCCGACGAATCTTCCGCCACTTCTGCGATGCCCCACGCTTTCAACGCTGTCACCAACATGCAAGCGCCTCGGTCTTTGAAACTGCCCGTCGGGTTGAGGAATTCCAATTTGAGCCAACTTTGTCCATCAGGCGTGGATACGAGGGGCGTAACACCTTCCCCCAACGAAACGGGACGAATTCCTTCGGGGAGCAGAAGCATTGCCTGATATCGCCACAAGGACCACTCGCGCGGCTCAATAGCGGACGGGTCAAATTGCGCCAGCGACGCCCACCGCAACGGCGCCCCACATTCGCACCAAATTCGTTCAGGTGTCAGCAACCACTGTCGCCCGCACGCATCGCATAAAAGCACCATATCCGCATCACCGATTTTGGAAAGGTAGCACCCTCACCCCATTTTCGGGATGGCGTGGAAGCCACCCTGCACATGGCGTTGCGCCGCCAAAATCATAGCCCCTGCTTGCCTCATGCGCCACAATCAACTTGCGACGGTGGTGCTTAAATATGCGTAAGGCACAATCGTTGTTGGAACTGGCGCTGGCGTTGGCTTTCCTTCTGTTGATACTGGCGGGGTTGGCGGACTATGGGCGAGCCCTTTCGGCGCGCATCGCGCTCATCCATGCAGCGCGGGAAGGCGCGTTCTTTGCTGCTGCCAATCCTAACGACTTGCAAGGCGCTCGCGAACGGGTGCGACAGGAAGCAGCGGCAGTAGGGATTGTCCTGAGCGATTCGGACATCACTGTGCAGGTGCCATCGGGGAGCGACCGGCTGGGTCACCCTGTTCTTGTCACCGTGCGAACTTCCATCCCGACCCTTTTTGCTCGCTTGTTAGGGGTCAGCCAAATTCCTGTCACCGCTCAAGCCACTGCCCCGATGCTGGTGAGGTGAGCGACGATGCGGCGAGGACAAACTTTGGCGGAATTTGCCGTCAGCGCGGCAGTGGTTTTGTTGGTGCTCATTGGCATGATGGAACTGGGGCGATATTTGTTCGTCATCAACGCCCTTCGCAATGCCGTTCGGGAGGGGGCGCGTTACGCCATCGTCCGACCATGGGACGAAGCGGGCATCCAACAACGAGTTCGTCAGTCGGCGACAGGCGCTGATGCCAACAACCTGACGGTGCAAGTGACCTTCAACCCGCCCACCAGAACTTCTGGCTCTCTGGTGACGGTCACCGTTGTCTACCCCTTCCAGTCGGCATTGGGCGTTTTCCAAAGGTCGTTGACCGTTTCGGCAACGATGCGGGTGCCGTAACCAACGAGCGAAAGGGGGGTTGTTCCATGAAGCATGGACAAGTTTTGGTGCTGGTCGTCTTGGCATTGGGGGCGCTGTTGGCAGTTGTCGGTTTGGCACTGGATAGCAGCCGAATTTACCAAACACGGCGAGTGCTCCAAAATGCAGCGGACGCTGCGGCTCTTGCGGGGGCAGTGGAGTTAGCCAGCAACCCGAATACCACGCAGGGGCAAATATGGCAGAAGGTGGCAAGTTACTTGCAAGCGAACGGGGCTGACCCCACTTCGGCACGAGCGTGGTTGATGCGTGGGGGCACCGTGTTGGTGGAAATCAGTCAAAGCAACTCAACAGCACCGCCCCCACCTTCCGCAAACCGTGTCGCTGTCCTTGCGGTGCGGACAATTCCCATCCTGTTTGCCGGCTTTTTAGGGCATCGGGAAAGCAAAGTGCAAGCGCGAGCCGTTGCCAGTGTAGGGAGTTTGCGTTTGGTCGGTCCGCGAAACAATGTGGTGCCTATGGCTGTTCACTATGAAGTCGTGCGGGAGGCGCAGGAAGGCGACACTCTCATCCTTTGGGATGGCTATCAAGTGACCGTTCAGCCCCAAAACGGTTCAGCCCGCAACTACGGCGAGACGGGCAACCCTTACTCGGGCTGGCTGAACTTAGCCTGGATTCACAACAGCACCGATGAGAGCCGCGAAATTGACCCATCCCACAGTCAAGCCAATGTCAAGGACTGGATTTGGAACGGCAACCCTTACCCCATCATTGCAGGCACTTTGTCCATTCCACCGAACCCTCCCGCAACGGATGGTGACTTCCTCATGGGCGACCCGGGCATTCGGGCATCGGGCTTGCAACAATTGGAAGTCAAGCGCCAACAACTCATCGCCCAGGGGCAACGCCCCATTTTCTTCTTTCTCGTCTTTGACCGCTTCTTTGACCGCAGCGGGATGAGCCAACTTTTCCCCAATCACGGCAATTTCCCTAACTCCACCTACTTCCATGCCGTCGGTTTCGTCGCCGTTGAAGTGACGGAGGTGCAGTGGCAAGGGTCGGCGCGAGGTGGAAAATATGTCAAGGGAAAGTTTGTCCGATGGGTTCAGACGGGAAGCCTGAACGAGGCGAGCGGCTCTCTTGGTGGTACCCTTGCTGTCAAAGCGGTTACTTTGACGGAGTGAGGACTACGCCCGACGCCATTTTGTCCCTTGCGGGGTGTCTTCCAACACGATGCCCATCTCACTTAACTTGGCTCGGATAAGGTCAGCCAAGTCAAAGAGTCGGCGCTGCCGAAGTTGCCCCCGCACTTCCACCAGCAACTTTAGTAGTTGCTCGCTGAGGGTATCTTCCAATCGCTCGGGAGCTTCCAACTCAGCGACATCAAAGCCCAAAACCTCCAGCAAGGCAACCAATCGTTCTTGAAGCATTGTCAAGGCAAATTTTTCCGTTGGCGATGGAGGCTCCTTGAGGCTTGTGCCGATGAGCAAGGCGGCTCCCACCATCCGGAACAAATAACCCAAGGCTTCGGCAGTGTTGAGGTCGTCGTCCATTGCTTCATAAAACAGGCGGGTGCTCTCGTTGACCAGTTGCACTAACTCCTGGGCTCGCTCGCGACTTTCATTCGTTTCGTCTCCTGTTGGAGCAGCCAATCGGTGTTGGATTGTTTCCAATGCCAAGCGGATGCGTCGCAGGGAGGCTTTCGCTCCTTCCGCTCGCTCTTCGGAGTAGTCCAAGGGCGAGCGGTAGTGGGTGGAAAGGTAGAGCAACCGCAGGGCATTCTTTCCGTGCCGTTTGAGGGCATCCCGCAAAGTCACGAAGTTGCCCAAACTTTTGCTCATCTTCTCGCCACCAACCGTCAAAACGCCGGCGTGCATCCAACAGGTGACGATAGGCTTGACACCGGTGAGGGCTTGAGATTGGGCGATTTCGTTTTCGTGGTGGGGGAAGACCAAATCGGTGGCGCCCCCGTGAAGGTCAAAGGGAGCGCCCAAATACTTAAGGGACATGACAGAGCACTCAATGTGCCAGCCCGGTCGTCCCACTCCCCAAGGGCTGTCCCAGAACGGCTCGCTTGGTTTGGCGGCTTTCCACAAGGCAAAATCCATTGGGTCGTCCTTGTCCTCGTCGGGCGCAACGCGCGCCCCTGCCAGCAATTCGTCTCGTGTTTGACCAGAGAGAAGCCCGTAATCGTGAAACTTGCTCTCGTAGCGACTCGCATCAAAGTAGACATCACCGCCCCGCGCATACGCAAAACCTTTGTCAATCAACTGTTGGATGGCGCGGATGATGTCAGGGATGTGTTCGGTCACTCTGGGCATGATGGTTGGCTTCAGCAGTTTCAAGTCGCGGCAATCGGCTTCCGCCTCCGCAATGAAGCGTTCCGCCACTTCCTTAGCGCTGATGCCCAACTCGCGGGCTCGCTGGATAATCTTGTCGTCAATGTCCGTCCAATTTTGGACATGCACTACCCGCCATCCGCGATGCTCCAAGTAGCGGCGCAACACATCGTAAACGGTGAAAGCGCGGGCGTGACCAATGTGCATGCTGTCATAAGGGGTCAAGCCGCAAACATACATGTGCAGCACGCCCGGTTCCCGCGTTTGCAGCAACTCCTTTTGCCGCGTTCGGGTGTTGTAAAGGCGCAGCGCCATCCAACTTTGCCCCCTTGCCACGACGGGATTAGCCTCCTACCATTGTAGGGCAGGCGGAACCCAACTTCATCTGACCGCCAAACAACAAGTTGACGCAAATCGGGGCTGATAGCCAGTCTGACAGCGCCTTTGCCGAATGATTTCATACTGCTTGACTAAAACCGAGTTCTCATAATGACGCAGCGAATGCCATGAGGGGGGTGAAGGGCATTCAACGGTTACTGGTCAGTTGGGCAATTGGGCTCATGGCGGGGGTGCTTGGGGGACTGATTGGCGTAGGGGGCGGGGTGCTCATGGTGCCGTTAATGGTGGAGCTGATGAAGGTGCGGCAGCACCACGCTCACGGAACCAGTTTGGTCGCCATCGTCTTCACAGGCTTAAGCGGTGCCGTTGCTTATGCCTTGCAAGGTTCGGTGGATTGGCTTGCTGCCGTGTTCCTTGCCAGCAGCGCTGTCCTGACTGCCAAATGGGGCGCAAGATGGACGACCCGCCTTTCAGAGTGGCAGCTTAAGCGCGCCTTCGGCGCATTCCTTCTTTTCGTCGCTGCCATGTTGCTCATAAAATCGTCTCTCCCGACGGTAGCATTCACGATGACGGGGAGGGTGCTTGTCCTCCTTTTGACGGGAGGGCTGACAGGTTTCCTTGCCGGCATGATGGGTGTGGGAGGTGGGCTTTTGATGGTGCCGGCGATGGTGCTTTTGGCTGGTGAGCCGCAGCACACCGCTCAAGGCACTTCACTGGTCGTCATGGTGCCGACCGCCTTTGCAGGGGCATGGGAGCATTGGCGATTGAAGCATGTAGAAGTACCGTTGCTTCCAGGGTTAGGGGCGGGTGTGTTGGTAGGTGCCTCGTTGGGGGCACATATCGCCCATGCACTGCCGGAGCCAAGCCTGCGGTTTCTGTTTGCCATGTTCGTCGCTTTCATGGGTTGGCGCTTCTTGCGGGCGCGCCCCACTTCGGAACTTTCGCAAACCATCCAGCGTTAAAAGACATCGCCAACACAAATTTCGCAAAGGGGGAAAGAGGACAATGCGGTGGGTTGTCCTTCCGCTAATAGGCGGTTTGCTCGTTACTTTCGCACTCGCCCAACCGTGGGGTCAGGAATTGAACCGCTACAGAGGGAAGCCTGTGCCTGAAGCGGTCTTTACCGACTTGGATGGCAAGACGGTCAAGTTGTCCCAACACAAAGGCAAAGTGGTGGTGTTGAACTTTTGGTCGGTTTTCTGAGGGTCGTGCCGTGCGGAGGTTCCGCACTTGAACGAATGGCAGCAACGCTATGGAAAGCAAGGGCTGGTCATCATCGCCCTTTCTAAAGAGCCACCCCAGATGGTTAAAAACTTCGCCAAAGGCATGGGGATCCGCTACACCCTCGTCCGCTGGGAGCCAGAGAAACTCCCTGAGCCGCTCAACAAAGTGTTCATGAACCCGACAACGCTGCTGATAGACCGTCAAGGACGGCTGCGGGCGTTCGTGTTCGGACCCGACTTGCTGACTTTGGAGAAGGAGTTGCAAGCAGCACTGAAGGAGAAAGCGCCGAAAAAGAGTGAGAGCAAAAAGAAAGCAGCGACAAACGCTAAAGGGAAGTGACAAACTTGGCGGTGGGAAGGAGGCACCACTCGGCAAAGGAGTCTGAGCCGATGCGCCCATCCCTGTGGCAATTCTTGAAGGAAGCGTTAGCGAAATTGGGGCGTGTGGAATTGACAGCACGCCGCGCAGTGGAAGGCACCTTGACCGGCCGACACAAGAGCCCCTTTCGTGGTTTCTCCGTGGAGTTTGCCGAGCACCGTCCCTATTTTCCAGGCGACGACCTGCGGTATCTGGACTGGAAGGCGCTGGCGAAACTGGACAAGTTGTTCGTGCGGCAGTTTGAGCAAGAGACGAACATGCGTTGCTACTTGCTGCTGGATGCGAGTGGCTCTATGGCTTATGCTGGTAACGGGCTGAGCAAACTGGACTATGCTGTCCAACTGGCTGCATTGTTGGCGTATCTTGTGCTTCGTCAAGGAGATGGGGTAGGGTTAGCGATTTTTAGCGAGCGGATTCGCCAGTTCTTCCCCGCCCGCCGCGCTTTGCTCCACTTGAAAGTTTTGCTGGAAGCGCTCCAGCAAGTTCAACCTGCAGGACAAACCCATTTGCGGCGGGTGACGGAAGAACTTTCGGCGCTCCTCAAGCGGCGCTCCTTATTGGTGCTCCTTTCCGACCTGCTGGACGAAGATGAGGCGTTGGGGCAGGCGTTGCATTTCCTTCAGCGGCGTGGACACGATGTGTTGGTGCTCCACATCTTGGACGCCGATGAACTGACCTTGCCTTTCTCGCTCCCCTCCCTTTTTGCCGACTTGGAACAGCCGAGGCAATTGCCGGTTGATCCTGATGTCCTCCGTCCCGCTTATCAAGAGCGGGTGCGGCGCTTCCTTCGGGAATGCCAGCAAGCCTGCGGACAAGCCGGTGTTCACTACTTTTGCTTGACCACCGACCAAGAAGTGACGGAAGGGTTGGGGTTGTATTTGTCTTGGCGTCAGCGACGCGGTGGTCGTCTCAACGGATTCGCACCCGCACCGAGGACTGTTGCCTTGGGATAAACGCCCGATAGCCCCCGCAGTAGACTTCCACGCGCAACTCATAGTTTCTCCGCTGAGCCGTCAGCGGCGTTATGGAAACCCAAGCCGTGAAGGTTTGCTGGGGGGGAATGCCGGGGAAGATGAGCCGAACGCTTTCCGGTTTCCGCTCCGGCGGGTAGAGGGGGGCTGGTTGGGCTGCAATGTCGGCTTCTTTTACCAATTCGCTCCGCACCACGAGGATACAGGGATCAAGAGACACTCGCTCCCCATTGGTCACGACGACAAGCAAGGAAAGGGGCTCACCCAAAGTGATTTCGGTACGGTGGGCAATGATGTTGCCGGTGAGGCGGGCGGACTCGGGCATCTCAGGAGGAGCGATGGCGGGCAAAACAAAGAGGCGGAAAAGGATGAGCAAAGCAACCGCCGTAATGGCACCCCACGAGAGAGCACGGGTGAGAGGATTTGCCATCGCTGCTTGCCATGGCGCAGGTGGCAGATCGGGAAGGTTTTCTGGACACGCCCATACATGGTCGGGCTCTGGGATTTTAAAGCGCCCTAACTCATCCCCGAAAGTGTAGCGGATGCGGTTGTTCGTGCACTCCCAAGTTATGGTGTCGGCGAATTTGCAGTATCGGCATTTGCGCAAATTTTCACCACAGCGGGGACAGCGGACGGTGGTCGGTTGCGGGGAGAAGATGAGCCCACATTGAGGACAACGCCACAAAATCGGTGATGCCCGCTGTTGTGCCGTCGGTGTGCCTGCCGGTTGCTGCATCGCTCCCACCTCCGCCGGTGGGTTTCTCCGTTGACCCAACGCCATTATGCCATGTCAAGGCACAAATTGCACTATCCCCATCCCGTAAGGCGGCAGAGAAATGCGCACTAACGAAGTCAACGGCAATTCGGTGTAACTTGGAGTTTCCTGTCCCTGCAAAAGGCGCACACGCACCGTTTTCATCCCATGCACGCCGATGGCTTCCAGTTGGATCTCCGCTCCGTTCGGGCTGGTGTTCACCAACAACACATTATTTGCCGTCGCCGTTTTGCCAGCGAGGAGCAGGACAGGGGCAAAGTTGGTAGCGCCTGTCACTAACGTGGTGCCTGTCGGAAAGTAGGTGTTGCATGCCCAGATGGCCCAGTAAGTCGGTTGTGGTTGTCCTGCTTCATCCAACAGACCCCAACCGTCCCCAGCCAGTTTGTAGTGCACTAAAGTTTCGCCCTTTCCCGCCATTTGGATGAACAGCGCTGCCAACCAAGCCGCTCCAAAGGCGTTTGCAACCCGTTCGTCGGCGGGTCGTCCATCCTTTGCCCGCACCGCATTAGGAGCGCATTCTGTCACTTGTAACGGCACTCCCGACGGCGGGTAAACTTGCCGAAGCCATTCCTCCAATCGGTTGAGAGGGACTTGGTCGGGCAGGTCGGCGCTCACCGTTTCTCTTGCTGCCCGCATCAACTCCTCATCACTCACGCTGGCGTTGTACGCCCCGTAGAAGTGGAGGGTGAAGAAATCGGGGCGGGGGGCTTTGGCGAACAGAAGTTGCAACCGCTCCCGCCATGCCCCCCGTTCGCCCCATCCCCCCACTTGCACCCTCGGTGAAATCTGCTTGAGGGCAACTTGGAGCGAGGAGAAGTAAATCGCCAAAATTTCGGGGCGCAACCAAAACGGCGGTTCGGCAGGTCGGTAGAACAACTCGTAAAGTTTCACGGTCGGTAGCAGCCGTTGAACCCAAAAAGTCACTTGCTGCTGGAAAGCCCCCTTAGGCAAATCTTCGGGCTTAAGAGGTGAAAGGGTGACAACGGGCACCATGTTGAGGCGTTGGACTTGGATCGCCCATTCCTGTGCCAGCCGGACAGCACTTTCAAAATCACGGCGCATCACAAGGTCGCTGACCACTAAGCGCGCCCACCCAAGGCGCAACTCAGCGATGCGCTTTCGGGCAACCGGGTCTTTCAGAAGAGGCAAGGCTTTCTCGTCCCAACACGCCCCCCACCGAAGCAGGTTCACCCCTTGCTCCTGCTCAAAATCAACCACCGCCCGAACGATCACTTTCGGAGTGAAAGGCATCGCCCCTTCCGCCGCCAACTCGTCCAGCAGGAAGAAGAAGGGATCAAAGGGACCTTGCCGCTCAATTCGCAATTCCTTCAAGTAGCGCACGAAGACGGTAGCGCTGGTTCCTTCCTCGTCCCGAAAAGCATCCCAATGGAGTCGTTCCTGCCGCCATTGGGAAGGGAGGGATAACTCCGCTCGGAACCATCGCTCCCTCCCCTGGCGCTCGGCGACGAGGGTGAAAGTCAGAACGGCTTGACTTCCATCACCCACCCACCAAAAAGTCAAGCCCTTCGTTTTTCGGGCGGAAAGTTGTCCCCCGTCCAACGGGAAAACAAACCGTGCCCATTCCCCTTCCCCCGCACGGCGCCAAAGGAAAAGCCCCGCTTGGTGTCCCCCGTCAGGCGGCACCCACGAAGCGGTCGTCAAGAGCACAAGGGGCAAATCTTCCCCTTCCCGTTGTTTGGTTTGAACGAACCACTGCTTCGTCCCTTGCTCAAAATTGTCAAGAATCCACAGTTCTTGCGAAGAGGCGGGAAAAGTAAGTGAGAGCAAAGCCACCAACGCCCACCAAAAAGCGGCTTGTCTCATCATCGTTGACCACCTGCCTGTTCCTCCAAAATTGAGGCGAAAGTCCCTTCCCCCTCTGTGCCCTTTGCCCTAAGCCCTTTGCCTTCTCGTGGGGGCAACGGGCGTCCGGAAAGGTGCGAGAGGGCTTCCATCACTCGCCACGCAAAGGTTTCCAGCGATTCCCGCCGTCCATCACCCTCAAACCACAACGGGTGTCCCACCCGCACCCGCAGGGGAGTGGGGCGAGGGAGGAATTTACCTTTCGGCATTAACTGCTCACTGCCGAAAATGGCGACGGGAATGACGGGCACTTTCGCCCATGCGGCTAAAAGGGCAACCCCTAATTCTGGGGAGCGAAGTTGCGATCCTGAGTTGCGCGTTCCTTCTGGGAAAATGACCAAGCACCGTCCCTGCCGTAACAACGAAAAGGCTTTCCGCAACGCCCTTCGGTCCGGTTCCCCCCGCCGCACCGGAAATGCTCCCAACGCCCGAATAAGGGCAGCAAAAGGTGGGAAACGAAACAGTTCCTCTTTCGCCATGAATGCCAAGGGGCGCGGAAAGGCGCACCCTAAAAGGACAGGGTCCAAAGTGGCTGTGTGGGTGGAAGCGATAATGGCGCCACCTTCTTTGGGCAAGTTCTCTCCACCCTCCACCTGAAAGTCGCACAACCGAAACGCTAAAAACCGACACAGATACCAGCCGAGCCAGTAAAGGGCATTCATCCGCTCACCCATCGTCCATCCCGTCACAAAGTTTGTCGCCATTCGGGGCAGAATTTCAAGGGGCAACCAACCCGAAGGCGTTCAGTGACCATAACCGCACCGTTTTGTCGCGACTGCCCGATGCCAACCACTTCCCGTCAGGGGTGAAAGCGACAGCGGAGACATGGGCACTGTGTCCTTGGAGGATTTGCACCAAAGTGCCTGTCGCCGCTTCCCAGACGCAAATAGCACCTTGATGTGTCCCTCCCGCTAACCACTTCCCGTTGGGGGAGAAAGCGATGGCAGTGACCAAAAACTCAGGGCTTGACAGAACCTGCACCAACTTCCCCTCGGCAACTTCCCAAAGGCACACGCTTTTCTCCCAAGTGCAAGTGGCTAACAACCTTCCGTCGGGAGAGAAAGCGAGGGAGCGAATCCAATCCCTTTGCTCTGGCAATTCGCTTACCAGTTCGCCTTCCGGCACTTTCCACACCTTCGTCAACCCATCGTAAGTTCCCGTCGCCAACCACTTTCCATCGGGCGAAAAGGCTACGGTGTAAACGAGGCTTTTGTGCGGAAGGGTAAGGAAGGGTTGCCATTCACCTGCTCCCCACAGACGAACCGTCTTGTCGGCACTCCCCGAAGCCAACCATTCACCCATTAGAGGCTCAAACGCCACAGCGTTCACCCAGTCGGTATGTCCTGTCAAGACAGCGATAAGGCTACCTCGGAGCACTGACCACACCTTGACTGACTTGTCGCCACTTCCAGAGGCGAGCCATGCCCCGTCGGGAGAAAAGGCGAGTCCTTTCACCCAATCGCTATGGGCAATGCACTCCCAAACAAGCCGCCTATCCGACACTCGCCAAAGGCGGATAGCAGCGTCCTTCCCGCCCGTTGCCAAAAACTGCTCCCTCGGTGAAATGGCAAGCGTATTTACCCAATCGGCATGTTTGCCAAGGAGGAACACTCCTGTCTCCCACTCCCTTCTCCGCCAGAGCGAAGGAATTTGCCATCCGGGCATGGTAAGAAAGCCTCACTTCCCTTCGGTTGAAATGGGTGCGTCATTTCCCATTGTAGCCGTCACTGAAGGGGGCTCTCTGTGGCTTCCATCACGCTTCCCCAAGCACCTCACCGTTGAAGTTCGTAAAGGCGGCGGTAGTAAGTGTCGGCGGTCACCAAATCCTCGTGCCGCCCCTCTTCCACGATTTGTCCCTCCTGAAGGACGAGGATGCGGTCGGCATTTTTGACAGTGCTGAGCCGATGAGCGATGAGGATGACTGTCCGTCCTCTCAATGCTCCCTCAATGGCTTGTTGGATGGCGGCTTCGCTTTCCGCATCCAAATGCGAGGTGACTTCGTCCAGCACCAAAATGGCAGGCTTTTTAAGCAGTGCCCGTGCCAATGCAATCCGCTGCCTTTGCCCTACCGATAGGAAAGCGCCCCCCTCGCCCACCCATGTCTCGTAACCGTTCGGCAATCGTTCAATGAACTCGTGGGCACTCGCTAACTTGGCGGCTTCCACGATTTCCTCATCCGTCGCCTCAGGGTTGCCCAAAGCGATGTTCTCTTTCACGGTGCCGTCAACCAAAAAAGTGTCCTGAAGCACCAAACCGATGTGGCGTCGCAGGGACTTCAACCGAATTTTCCGCAGGTCAAGCCCATCCAGCAAGATGCGCCCCTCTGTCGGGTCGTAGAAGCGCATCAACAACATAGCGATGGTGGTCTTCCCCACACCGCTTTTACCGACGATGGCAACTTTCTCTCCGGGGCGAATGCGGAAACTGACCCCCCGCAACACTTCGTTGCCGTTAGGGTAGCGAAAGTGCACTCTATCAAACACAATCTCGCCCTTGACGGAAATTAACTCTACGGCGTGGGGCGCATCGCGAATTTCCGGTTGTATGTCCAGAACTTGGAAAATCCGTTCGGCAGCCCCCGCCACCTGTTCGCGGACGGCTTGAATTTGGGTCAAGCGGCGGATAGAGGATGCGAGGGTGTAGAAGGAGACCATGAAAGGGAGCAAACTTTCGGGGCGCAGCCACCCTTGAATGACCAACACACCCCCCGCAAACACTCCCGCAATCACACCCACCGTGCCAATTAACTCCGCTGTCGGCGCCAGAAGGGTGCGCAAGCGGATGGCGCGGAGGGTGTGATGGTAAACTTGGCGGTTGCGTTGGTCAAATTGGGCTAAGGCGCGCTCTTCAGCACCGAAGGCTTGAACCAGTTTGATAACGCTGAAACTTTCCCGTAACAACGCTGTCAGGTTCCCTAACGCTACCTGAGTTTCGTAAGAAGCGCGCCGCAACCTTCGCCCCACCCGCCACAACAACCATCCCACAAGCGGCAGCAAAAGCAAAGCAATAACCGTCAAGGGCGGGCTGAGGATAATCATCAACACCAGCGAACCGACAATGAGGATGGGCGTGGACACAAGGTCTTCCATACCGACGGTGACTAACGATTGCAATGCGGCGACATCGTTGACGACGCGGGCTAATAGTTGCCCCGTGCGCTCGTGCTCAAAGAAAGATGGGGGCATTAACTGCAAGTGAGCGTAGAGGTGGCGACGCAAATCTAAGACGACTTTTTGAGCGATGTTATTGGCAAGGAAGGTATGGGCGAAGGAGAGAACTGCCCTTGCCACCGCCACCATTAAGCCGACAAGGCAAACGGCTGAAAGCAAAGTGAGCCGAGGGAAATCTTCGCCGAACATCCAGTGTAGCCCATTTTGAACGAGACGAATGAGCCAGTCGCCCTCCCCTGTCTGAAGCCCCGACTCAATCAGAGGACGCAACAGGTGTTGGGTCAGCCAAATGAAGTAGAAGCGCAGCCCTTCTGCCGCACCGATGAGGGCGATGCACAAAAGGACCCGCTTCCAGTATGGGCGAAAGAACCGCACGAGCCGCCAGAAAGCATCCTGTCTCATCTTACATACCTCGCTTACCGATGAGGATTAGGGGGTCTTGTTTTTAGGGTTGCGCCGAAAATCAAGGAACACCTGAAGCAACCTCCACTGCCTCCGAAGCAGGCAGCAACGCCAAATTCAGCACCTCGTCCATGCTCTCTACGAAGTGGAAGGTGAGCGAGTTTCGGATGTGCTCGGGGATTTCCACCAAGTCCTTTCGGTTTTGGGTAGGAAGGATGATTTCGTTGATGCCCGCTTCTTTGGCAGCGAGCACTTTCTCCTTGATGCCACCAACGGGCAACACACGCCCTGTCAAGGTAATTTCGCCCGTCATAGCGATGTCAGGGCGAACGGGGCAACCAGTTGCTAAACTCGCCAGCGCCGTTGCCATGGTAATCCCTGCTGATGGTCCATCTTTCGGAATTGCTCCCGCTGGGACATGAATGTGAAGGTCATGCTTGCTGAAGAAATCTTCGGGGATACCTAATTGCTCGGAGCGGGAGCGGATGTAACTGAGGGCGGCTTGTGCTGATTCCTTCATGATTTCGCCCAAATGCCCCGTCAGGATGAGGTTGCCTTTGCCGGGCATTTTGGTGGTTTCCACCACGAGAACGGAGCCACCATAAGGTGTCCATGCCAATCCATTGGCAACTCCGACGCGCGGACCCCGCGCCGCGAAGTCTTCCAGAAACTTTGGCGGACCGAGAAACTCCTCCACATTGTCGGGCGTGACAACCACTTTCTCTGCCTTTCCCTCTACCACTCGCCGTGCCACTTTGCGGCAGATATTAGCAATCTCTCGGTGAAGGTTGCGCACCCCTGCTTCACGGGTGTATTGCTTGATGATGACCGAAAGGGCGTCGTCGGTAATTTCCACATGCTCTTCTGTCAAGCCGTGATCTTTCAAGTTGCGGGGGATGAGGTAGCGTTTGGCAATTTGCAGTTTCTCCTCATGGCTGTAACCGGGGATGCGGATGACTTCCATGCGGTCAAGGAGAGGGGGAGGGATAGTGTCGGTAATGTTGGCAGTGCAAATGAAGAGGACTTGCGAGAGGTCAAAAGGCACATCTAAGTAGTGGTCTACGAAACTGTGGTTTTGTTCTGGGTCAAGGACTTCCAGCAACGCAGCGGCTGGGTCGCCGCGAAAATCAAAGCCTAACTTGTCCACTTCGTCCAGCATGAACACGGGGTTCTTGGTACCCGCTTGCCGAATGCCTTGAATAATGCGACCAGGGAGCGCTCCCACATAGGTGCGCCGATGCCCGCGAATTTCCGCTTCGTCCCGAACGCCACCTAAACTGATGCGCACAAACTTCCGCCCCAGCGCCTTTGCGATGCTTTGTCCCAAACTGGTCTTGCCCACCCCCGGCGGACCAACGAAGCACAAAATCGGTCCTTTCGTGTCCTGCTTGAGTTTCCGAACCGCCAAAAACTCCAACAACCGCTCCTTCACATCGTCCAAGTCGTAGTGGTCTTCATCCAAAACCTGCTTGGCGTGGGCGATATCCAAGTTGTCCTCCGTCACTTTGTTCCACGGCAAGTTGATAAGCCAGTCAAGGTAAGTGCGGCTGACCGTGTATTCGGCTGCGGCAGGATGCATTTTGGACAAACGGTCCAGTTCCCGAAGGGCAACTTCCTTCACTTCCTCGGGCATTTCGGCTTCTTCAATCTTCTGGCGCAACTCTTCAATCTCGGCTTCCGGCGTTTCACCCAACTCCTTCTGGATTTCTCGCAATTGCTGCCGCAAAATGAATTCCCGTTGAGCTTTGTCCAACTCTTGCCGCGCTTGCTCTTGGATTTTCTTCATCAACTCCAGAACCTGCACCTCGCGGGAAAGGAGGGGAACCAATTCCCGCAATCGCTGGATAGGGTCAGTCATCTCCAAAAATCGCTGCCGCTCCTGAGGGGGGATATTGAGTGCTGCGACCACAATGTCCGCCACATGGGCGGGGACATTAACAGACAGCAGCAAGTTGACGAGCTCTTCAGGAATATTGGACAGTTGCGCCATCCGCTGGAACAACTGGATGACCGAATTAACCAGTGCTTGCACCTCAACAGTTGGCTCTACCGTTTCGTCTATGAGAGTGTAGCGGGCTTTCAGGTAAGGGTCAGTTTGAGTCCATTCCTCTATGCGCACCCGCGCCAATCCCCGTAGGAACAATTGAATGCGCCCATCCGGGGCGCGCATCATCCGCAGGATGGTTACCAAAGTGCCGATTGGATAAAGGTCATCGGGCGGCTGTGGGTCTTGGATGTCTTTATCCTTCTGCATGACGGTGATGAACATCCGCAAGTCGGTAGCCGCCGCATCTACCGCCCGAATGCTCTTCGGGCGCCCAACGTCCAACGGCGTCAGCATCATCGGGAAGATGACATAGTCGCGGAGCGCTACGACAGGCAATTCGGGCGGTAGTTGTTGCTTGACTTCTTCTGGGATGAGCATTTTCTTCCCCCCTTTGGTGCATCCCAGTTCAACCTCAGCGGATAGGCACTTCCCGAACCCGTTCTGCTGACTTGACAAGTTTGGGAACACGAATGTAAAGCAATCCATTTCGGTAAGTGGCGGTGATGCTATCAGCATTAACAGATGTGGGAAGCAGGATTTGGCGCTCAAAGGCTCCATATGGGATTTCTAACACGAGGCATTGCACCGCTCCCGTCATGGGTGGACGGCGCACCCCACGAATTACCAGCGTGCCGTTGGGATGATACTCCACGTCCAAGTCCCGCTCCTCTACGCCCGCCACATCCACAACGATGTGGTAGGCTTCTTCGTCCTCGCAGACATCTATTGCCGGCTCCCAACGACTTCCCACACTAAGGAACACTTGCCGTGCCCAAATTTTCATCCCTTCCATGCGAGAACGCCTCCTGCCGTTCATTATGGCACATTTCGCCCCAGTTTAACTTTGAGCGCCATAAGTGAAGTTCAGCCGCATCGGGCAATCGCTCTCCCACTGCTAACACCTTATTACGCTCGGTCGCTTTTGTAAGGCTTTCCATATGTTCTCCTTGTGCCCCGGCGGCGAACGGGAGTCTCATACTGATAGTGGGACAAATCCGCCGCGAAGGAGGCGGTCCGAATGCGGCTTTGGGCATTGTTGTTCCTTGCTTGGGTGACAGGAGGGAGCGCTATGGCGCAAGTGGTGTTAGTGGACAAGGGAAAAAGCAACTACCGCATCGTCCTCCCCCGCAATGCCATCCCTTCGGAGCATTACGCCGCCGAGGAATTGCAGCGCTATCTGGAACGCATCGCAGATGTCAAGTTACCCATCGTGCCGGACAGCGAGCCGATGACGACCCGCGAAATCCTGTTGGGCGATAATGCGCATTTGCGGCAACTCGGCATTCGGATGGATTTTGGCAAGTTCGGCACCGACGGCTTCACCCTGCGGACTTACCGCAACCATCTCATCATCGCCGGCGGGCGACCACGCGGCACCCTTTACGGCGTTTACGCCTTGTTGGAAGAAAAATTGGGCGTCCGTTGGTTCACGCCAGAAGTGGAGTTTGTGCCGAAAATGGAGCGAGTGGAATTGCCGAGAATGAATGAAACGCAAGTGCCCGTGCCCAAAGTGCGGGAAGTGTTTTGGACGGAGATGCTCAAAGACCCCGACTTTGCCGCTCGCCATCGGCTCAACGGTCACCACTACCGCTTGACAGAAAAGCATGGTGGGCGAGCCGTCATCCTTTACCCCTTCGTGCACAGCTTTGACGCCCTCATCCCGCGCGAAATTTGCGAGCAACGACCTGAATTCTGGCCGATGATTGGCGGCAAGCGGGTTAGTGGCTATGTCCAACGGTGCCTTTCCAACCCCGATTTGGTCAGGCTGGCAATAAAGAGCGTCCGACAGTGGATTGAAGAGCACCCTGAAGCCACCGTCATTGACATCTCTCAAAACGACACCGGCAACTGGTGTCAATGCCCCGATTGCAAAGCATTGGACGATGCGGAAGGCAGCCCGGCAGCGTCCATCATTAAGTTCGTCAACACTATTGCCGAGGCGCTGGAGGAGGAATTCCCGCACATTCGGTTTGAGACGCTGGCATATCAATACAGCCGCAAACCGCCGAAGACTTTGCGTCCCCGCCACAATGTCATTATCCGCCTGTGCTCTATTGAGTGCTGCTTTGCCCACCCGTTGGAGACTTGCCCCAGTGAGGAGAACCGGCGCTTCCGCGAAGATCTCGCTGCGTGGAGCAAAGTGGCGCCTGTGCTTTGGGTTTGGGACTACACCACCAACTTCGCCCACTACTTACAACCCTTTCCCAACTTTGGGGTGCTGCAGGCGAATGTCCAGTTCTTCGTCCAGAACGGTGTCAAGTATCTTTTTGAGCAGGGCAACTATTCGCCGGGCGGAAACGGCGAGATGGCGCCCTTACGAGCGTATGTGCTGGCGAAGTTGCTGTGGAACCCGAACACAAATGTGCAACGGCACATTAATGACTTCCTGCACGGCTACTACGGCAACGCGGCGGGCGCCATCCGCGCCTACATGGAACTGTTGCACCGTCGGGTGCGCGAGAAAGGCTTCCACGCCCACATCTTTGAAGCGCCGACGGTCCCTCACTTGAACGACGACGAATATCTCGCCAGTGCGGAGCGGCTCTTTGACGAAGCGGAGCGGTTGGCGGACAGTGAGGAAATTCGCTTCCGCGTGCGAGTGGCTCGGCTGCCTATCTGGTATGTCAAAATTGCCACCAACCGCGTGACGGACAAAGAACGCATAGCGTTGCTCCGCCAATTTCTCGTCATCGCCCGAAAAGCCGGAATCACCCACATCCGAGAATGGCAAACTTTGGATGATTGGGCGAAGAAGATGGGCGTAGAGTAGGGGACAAGGGATGGGCAAGTGGCGAGGAAGGGACATGATGGGCATGGCAATCGCACCATAAAGCGATACGACTTGCGTCAGACTTCTTCGCACCATTCCGCAAGGCTGTGCTATACTGGACAGACGGCTTGGCAATTGTCCTGAGGGATTGAAAGTCTCAAGCGGGGGAGCGACCATGCCGACGGTGCACCGATACGATGCAGTGATTGTTGGTGCGGGCGGTGCTGGATTGATGGCGGCACTGCATTTGGCACAAGCCGGCGTGCCGACAGTGGTGATCAGCAAACTTTACCCCACCCGCTCCCACACGGGCACAGCACAAGGAGGGATTGGAGCGGCGCTGGGAAACATGGAGGAAGACCACTGGGAGTGGCATGCCTTTGACACCATCAAAGGGAGCGATTACCTCGCTGACCAAGACGCGGTGGAAATCATGTGTCGCGAAGCCATTGATTGCGTTTACTTTCTGGAGCACATGGGCTTGCCCTTTGACCGCACCCCTGATGGCAAAATTCTGCAGCGCCGGTTCGGCGGTCACACGAACAATATCACGGGCGAGCCTGTTCGCCGCGCTTGCCACGCTGCTGACCGAACGGGACACATGATTTTGCAGACCCTCTACCAGCAATGTCTCCGTTACGGTGTCCGCTTCTTCAACGAGTTCTTCTTGACCGACCTTATCCTGACGGGCGATCCTTTAGACCCCGACACCCGATGCGCGGGCGTGGTGGCGTTGGACATCCAGTCTGGGCAGTTGCACATCTTCCACGCTAAAGCGGTGCTTTTGGCGACGGGCGGATTTGGACGCATCTTCAAAGTCACCAGCAACGCCCATACCCTTACAGGAGATGGGTGCGCTGTCGCTTGGCGGCGAGGCATCCCTCTGGAGGACATGGAGTTCTACCAGTTCCACCCGACTGGCATTTACAAGATGGGCATTTTGCTGAGCGAAGCAGCCCGGGGCGAAGGGGCTTACTTGCGAAATGGGTTGGGGGAGCGGTTTATGGAGCGTTATGCCCCCAAATTGATGGAGTTGGCGCCTCGCGATCTTATCAGTCGCGCCATCTACTTGGAAATCCGAGAGGGACGAGGGGTGGACGGGAAGGATTTCGTCCACCTTGATGTCCGCCACCTGCCAAAGGAAGTGCTGGAAAAGAAGTTGCCCGACATTACCGAGTTCGTCCGCACTTACTTGGGCATCAATCCCGAAACCGAGCCTATCCCCATTCAACCGACTGCCCACTATGCAATGGGCGGAATTCCCACCAATGTGGACGCCCAAGTGGTGGTGGACGAACGGAACACACCCCTTTGGGGCTTGTATGCAGCGGGCGAATGTGCTTGCGTCTCTGTCCATGGCGCGAACCGGTTGGGCACCAATTCGCTGGTGGACATTCTTGTGTTCGGGCGGCGAGCGGGGTTGCACATGGCGGAATTCTGCAAAGCCGCCGACTTTGTCCCCTTGCCCCCACGCCCCGAAGCGGTGACAGTGAAGTTGATGGAGCGCTTCTTGAAAAACACCGACAGCGAAGAGCGTCTCGCCCACATCCGAAGGGAACTGCAACAGGTAATGATGGACAAAGCATCCGTTTTGCGGACAGGGGAAGAGTTGCAACAGTGCCTTGACAAGGTTCGGGAGTTGAAGGAGCGCTACTTGCGGGCACGCATTGACGACCGCAACCACACCTTCAATTTGGACTTGATTGAAGCAGTGGAGTTGGGCTATCTATTGGACTGTGCCGAAGCGTTGGTCGCCAGTGCCCTTAACCGAACAGAAAGTCGTGGTGCCCACTATCGCGAAGACTACCCACAGCGAGACGATGCGAATTGGCTCAAGCACACCCTCATCTACCGCATGGCGGAAACGGAATGGCGGTTGACGGGCGATTTGCATTTCCGCTACAAGCCTGTCGTCATCACCAAGTATCAGCCGGCGGAGCGAAAGTATTGACCCTTCCACCGAGGACGGGAGCGCTGAATGGCGCTTTTGGAAACGCCGAACGGGATAAGCGGGACAGAGCAAGAATTTCGTCAAGGGCGGCGGAGCACGAAATACCAACGCTCGCTTTCCACATGAGGCGGTCGGTAAGTGTAGGCATCCAAAACCTTCACCCACTGCCATCCTGCCGCTTCCGCCATCTTGCGGATTTCCTCAATGCTGTAAGCGCGCTGCCAATGGACTTCACGAAAGCGTTTCCACTCGCCTCGTTTGTCCTTCACCGCAAACCACATGTCCACGCGGCAAAGCCGTCGCCCCTCGTCATAGTGGCTACGCCAGAAATAGTAAAGCGGCGTTGTCTCTTCGTCGTCGCTGAGGTTGTCTTGGTCAAATAGTCGCTCCCGAAGAGCATACTCGCTGTTGAGGTCAAAAACGAAGTAGCCGCCCGAGCGAAGGTGCGGGAAGGTTCGCACGAACACTCGTGCCAACCGCTCCGGCTCAGTGATATAGTTGAGGCTGTCAAAGACGCAGATGGCAAGATCAAAGGGAGGCTCTTCAGGTAGGTTCAAGTCGGCAATGTCCTGCACATAAAATCGGGCATGTCTTGTCAAGCCCATTTGCTTCGCTTTCTCCCGCGCCACTTTCACCATGCCCTCAGAAATGTCAACCCCTACTACTTCGCAGCCGCGTTGGGCGAACTCCAGCGCTACTGTGCCTGTCCCGCACGCCAACTCCAAAATGCGTTGGAAGGAGAAGATAGCGTTAAGTCGGTGCAACAAATCGGTGATGTAGCGAACCCACATCCGATATGGCACATCCTGCATCAGCGTGTCGTAGTAGCGCGGGAGTAGGGTGAACTCGTCAGTGATGGGCACATCATCCCCAAACAACTTCCGAAAGCGCTCGTTCCGTTCCGACATCTTCTGTCACCGTTTCAATTTTGCCGCTGCGCTATCTTGAAAACCCTGATGACGAGTGCCAACATTAAAGCGTCAGCCGCTGCGGGGACGAGTTAAGGCGATGCCGGAGTAATCCCCACAGGGAGTTGAGTGCGATGGGGAACGGGTTAGGAAAAGCGATGCGGCTGAGCCGAATTTTCAACCCGAGTTCGGGCAACGCCATCGTGGTGGCGATGGATCATGGGCTCTTCCTCGGTCCCATCGCCGGAGTGGAGCGCATCCGTGAGGCAGTTGCACGGGTGGTGAAGGGGCAACCAGACGCCCTGCAAATCACGCCCGGCGTCGCTTCTGCAGTCGGCGAGTTTTTGCAAGGGAAAGGAGCGCCGGCTTTTGTGTTACGGGTAGATGCCACTAACATTTGGCGCACCCGCCCTGAGCCAAAGGAGGGCTACCATGTCATCGTCGCTTCCGTGGAGGATGCGCTCCGCATGGGTGCTGATGCAATTGTCGCTTTCTTTTTCGTCGGCTACGAAACGGATGCACAGGAAGCGGCAAACCTGGAACGGCTGGCAACCCTGGCATCGGCGTGCCGCGCTTTTCAGATGCCCCTCATCATTGAACCGTTAGTCATAGAGCGCGGTGCCCACGCCGTTCGTGACCCTGAGCGCATTAAGTTGGCAGTGCGCATTGCCAGCGAGTTGGGTGCCGATGTCCTCAAAGTGGATTACGCAGGTGACCCGAAAAGTTTTGCCGAAATTGTGGATGCAGCCACCGCCCCTGTCTTGGTTCGGGGTGGTCCGAAGATGGACACGGACGAAGCGGTGCTGCAAATGGTCAAGGAAGCGATGGGAGTGGGCGCACGGGGATTGGTGTTCGGGCGAAACATTTGGCAACACGAAAATCCGTCCGCTATCTTGGTGGCACTGCGAGCCATTGTCCACGAAGGGGCAAGCGTTGCCGAAGCCTTGAAGCGCTTGCATGAGGAAGGTCAACGGAGGTGACGAATGCAATGGTCTGGTTGCCGCAACTTTATCCGCCCAAAAAACGCATTACCGTGCACTCTTTGCGGCTCATGGACGAATCCTTGCAACCAGGCGAGCAGTCCCTTTGGCGCTTCTGTGCCGATTGTCGCGATAATCCGCCTTTGAGCGGGCTGAAACGCTGGTGGATGGAGTTGCTCACCTTTTGGCTCTACTGGCTTTGGGATGTGGCAGCATGGGGCGAGCCCCGCATGGTACTCCTGACCGACCGACGGCTGCTCTTAGCGGTCGGCTTGGATTTGCAGGAAGTTCCCTTCGCCGCCATTGAAAGCATCGCCTTCCGCCCCACTCCTTTCCTCAAGCGGGAGACTTGGGAAAAAGCCGGCTTGGAAGTGGGCGAGATCATCATCACCTACGAGGGCGGGCAGCGCCTTCATTTGTGCGTTTATCGCCCTAAGATGGTGATGGAGCGGCTGCAACAGGCGTGGGAAAACTGGAAGCAACAGCAACAAGCCTTGCTCATCAGGCAACCCACCCTTGAGCAAAGCGAAGAGGAATGACGACATCGGCACACAAGAGCAAGGCAGGGTTTGGCGGCGTTGGCTTGCCGCGACGGTGCCCTTCTGTTGCGCATTCCGCCGTTTGCCTTCCCCCTGCTTTTTCCTCTTGACGCCCCCCTTCGGCTGCGTTAAACTATAATTCCGAGCGGAAAACTTTACTTTGGGGGTGATGAAGGCAATGACATGGCTGACCCATTTGACTGTTTTGGCTCTCGGAAGCGCAGGGATTTTATGGCTTAGTGTCCAACAGCACGGGGAGGGATGGCGGGCGCTGGTGGTATTGGGACTGTTCGGGGCAGTTAGCTTGAGTTTGGGAGCATTAACGGAACAACTCATCCTTTTCGTCTCCCGTCGGGGGCAGGGGAGAGCATGAGCGTGGGAGGGTTTCCTGACGGTTTGTTCCTTTTGTGGCTGTTAGGTTTTGTTGTCGGAGTGATTGGCGGCTTTTTCGGATTTGGTGGCTCAGCAATTGTGACGCCTGCGCTTAACATTTTGGGCTCTCCGATGCCTGTTGCCATTGGCACGGATTTGCTGCACATTTTCGGTAAATCCCTTTCCGCCACTGCCAAACACAAGCAACTGGGGCATTTGGATTGGCGAGTTGCCGGATTGCTGGCGTTGGGCACAATTCCCGGCATGGAAGGGGCAGCGCAATTGGTGCGCTACTGGGCACATCTTGGCGTAGTGGAAACAACTGTGCGGTGGATTCAACTGAGCGTCCTCAGCACCTTAGCATTGGTCATCGTATGGGAGATGGTCACTGCCCGCAAAGGCGGTTCGGTTCAGTGGCGCGGATTTCTCGCTCGTTTCCCTCTTCCGCCTTTCTTTGACAGCCCCATTTCACACTTGCACCGTGCTTCTATTTGGGGCTTTCTCGCTTTGGGGTTCATAACAGGTTTCATGGCAGGCATTATGGGCGGCGGAGGAGGGTTCATTCGCGTTCCAGCGATGATTTACCTGTTGGGCATCCCGACGAAGGTGGCGGTTGGAACCGATCTTGTGGAAGTGTTGCTTTCATCTGGTTATGGAGCGTTCACTTACGCCCACAAGGGCTTTGTGGACTTCCCGACGGCGCTCATCATGCTTTTGGGAGGTGCTCTCGGAGCGCGTGTGGGTGCGTGGGCGACTTTTTATGTGCCCAGCAAGCAATTGCGAGGCTTGTTGGGGATGCTCCTCCTCGCCGCTGCAGTCAGTGTTGCCCTCAAGCAATTCGGCATCGGAGGCAAAACGGTCCCATTGGTCATCCTGCTTTTTGTCTCACTGGGCATTACAGGGTTCGTGCTTAATGTCCTTGGGCGAGGGCTCCTCAAGGCGAGAGACGAAGCGACAACGGTCCCTTCATCATGGCGCTGACAAGGCAAGGGGGAACAGGAAAAGGGACAGGGCGGGAGCAGTCCGCCCTGTCCTCAGTTGGGAGCCAATGGGCTTGACTGCCTGCCTCAAGCCTAACGCTCCCAACCTCTCTTGTCAACCCCCTTGACAGAAAGAGCCTGAAGGGGGGAAGTGCGTATGCGTCAAGGCCTTGGTCTGGCTATCAGTCTTTGGCTTATCGGGGTGTTAGCTGGCAGCGTTGTCCTTTGGACAGTGTTTGGAATAGTTCGGTTGGGAGAGCCGAAGGCGTTGCAAACCGAACATACTGTTCGCATCTCTGGCGCCTTTGCCCTTTATCCGCTAGCGGTTCGTTGGGCAGAGGAGTTTCAGAAGGTACACCCCAATGTCCGCTTTGACATCACAGGTGGGGGAGCGGGCAAAGGAATTACGGACACATTGGC
>Ga0209993_10036_pt1 | contig 24809 bp, 18 predicted proteins | sample Antgeofumaro1A2A_FD_188082 | JGI IMG/M metagenome (GOLD analysis project Ga0209993, IMG submission 188082) | Geothermal fumarole subsurface microbial communities from Mt. Erebus, Antarctica - 1A2A (SPAdes) (version 2) | ecosystem: Environmental > Terrestrial > Volcanic > Fumaroles | place...
CGTCATCCAGCAACTGCTTGACTTTGTGCAAGGCAGGGTTCCAAGTGCTGGGGTAGTTGACCATGAGCGTAACGCCCGCTTTTTGAGCGGCAAGGAGCATGCGGCGGGCATCGGCAACGGAAGCGCTCATTGGCTTCTCCACCATCACGGGCAACCCTTTACGGGTCACCAATTCCACCACATCAGCGTGTTTGGCGTTAGCCGCGCAACAGAGGATGGCGTCAAGGGGTTCTTTGTCCAGCATCGTTTCGGCGCTCAAGTAAACGCGTGGGATTTGAAACTGCTCCGCCGTTCGTTGGGCTTCGTCCAAATTTTCGTGGGCGATCGCAACCACTTCAGCGCGAGGATGTTGTTGAAACGCCCGAATGAGCCCCGGCGCATGAACATGCTCCAAACTCACAACTCCAACCCGCACCTTCCGCTCAGCCATCCAAATCGCCCCCCCTTCTGAAAATGTGTTGTCACTCACAATTGTGGCGTCGCAACGGGGCGAGGGGAGGGGAATCACCATTGCTGGCTCAGGCTGAAACTGGCGAGCCATCGGTCATTGCGAAAGTTGGGGCGAGTAAGGTTGGGGTTCTCCAACCAGCGAACGCTAAAGGTGAGGAAGCGGGCATCGCTGAGGCGATAGTTGTAACTGACGCTGAACAAGTCAGTGCGCACGGGCTTGGGCGTGTCGTTCTTTAACTTCGCCCACTCAAATCGCCACTGAACGGTCTTGGAAGGCGCCCACTCCAATCCCAAGCGCCAATCGTGGGTGATAGGTATGTTGGGCACGCCAATTTGCTCTTCCCAACCGCCCACTAACTTCCACTCCTTGCCCAGCCGAAAGGTCAAGTTGGCTTGATGGAGTTTAAAGAGCGCCAGTTGCTGGCGGGCAAAGGACAATTGAGGCGACAAGGCAAACCCGCCCGTGAACTTCATCCAGTCCTGCTGTTGCCATTGCTTTTCCCACCCTTGCGGCATGTTAGTCAAGTTGGTGATGGTAAACTGCGAGCCATGTTTGTCAAGGGGCAACACCATCGCGAACTCGCGCATCGGCAACTCACCGTGTTGGTCACAGAAAGTGGCAGCGCCCCAGACCAATTTGCCCTTGCCGATGGGGAGGGATAACCGCCAGACGGGAACTTCTCGCTCCTTGCCATCCCAGCGCTCCAGTTTCCAGTAGGAGAAGCGCACTGCCAACGGGCGCGACTTCGTGGCGGGCAACTCCAAGTAGAAGCGCTGATCGCTGGCTTCCTTCTCACCCCCTTCCGCCTGAGCCAACTGAGCGCCGATGTGCAAATCGGGCTTGCTGGCAATAACCCAAACTGTGCGGTAACTGTCCGCTTGCGGGGAGACAATTGTCAACGGCGGCGTGCCCGCTTGAGGGAGAGGTTGAGAAGCGGCTTGCACCAATTGCTTGGCAGTCTGTTGCTGCTGGAAGTTGTCCAGCAAACTCATGCGCCAGAAACCGAACTGCCACGACAGCCCGTCCTTCTTTCGGCTGAGCAACTGGATGACCAATTTCTCTTCGCTGCTGTCCCGTTCGTCTTCGCGGTTCACGCGCCCCAATTGCACCGTCAAATTCAGCTGATCTTGCACAATCAAACTCCAACCCAGTCGCCAACCCTTGACATCTGTTTTTGCGGGCGAGTCGGTAGTGAAGCGGGTAAGTTGCCATTCCTGCTTGCCCTTCTTATCGTCGCCCAACTTAACGGTCAAGTCCGTTTGCTCCTGCTCGCCGTTAGGGGCTTCCGTGCGGGTCAGTTGGGTTGTGACAGCGAAATCGGGGCGAGGTTGATAGGCGAGGGTGTGTTGGCGCATTTCCACGCTCCCGTCGCCTTGCGGTTGCTTGCTTAGCTGCGTGACTAAGCGCCATTCCGAAGATAAACGCATGCTCATGCGGGCGTTGACAGTTTCTCGCTGCTCTTTGCCTGTTTCGGCGTAAACGCTGCGGTCAACGAGAAAAGTTACCGGCTTTTTGTCGGGCGTTTGGATGATGGTGCGAGAGTAGCGGGTATCGCGCTCTTTGTCGCCTTGCTTCGTCTCGGTGAAGTGGCGTTGCATGACTAACTGGATACCGCCCAAAAGGGGGAGTTGCTGCGCCGTATCCCAGCGCAAGTGGTGTTCGGTCACTGGCGGTTGGTTAGCGTCCTTGGGTTGTAGCGTCCAGCCACCGAAAGCAATGGTCATAGGAGGCGTCCTGCGCTTCGGGTCGGCATTGACGGTCAAGACTGTTTCATGGCTTTGCTTTTCGCGGAAGGGTTGAGGCGCATCGGGCAAGGCGTCGGCGCTACTGCGGGTGTGGACGAGGTTCATGTTCGGAGCAAGTTGCCATGCGAAGCGGTCTTGCCGCTCTCGCCAACCAATTCGGCTCAACATGTCGTTCAAACCGAGGGCTTTCAACTGCTCGGCGTTCAATGTCGGTGTCGCTTCGTCTTCTGTGCGCTGAAGGCTCATCCGCCCGCCGGCGAGACTGAGGGCGAAAGTCTTGCGTTCAATGGCGGTGCCACCGCTCTCGTGGCGAGAGCGGGAAAAGGCAATCCGCTCTTTGGGCGTCAGTTGCCAGCGGAACTGCTGCCACAAAGAAGACCAGCCTAAGCGTGGGGCGACCTGTTCCCACCCGATGGCTTTCAGGAATTCCTTGTCAACGCTGCTAGACAATTGCTCCCGTTGCTCTTCCCATTGCAAACGACCGCTTAGCAAAGTCAGTTGCGTGCTCGCTCGCTCCAATACTGTCTTGCCGCTCTCGTAACGGTAGCGGGTCAAAGCGAGGCTATCTTTCGCACTCCATTGCCAGCGCAATTCTCGGTCGCGGTATGCCCAACCCAGTTTCGGCAAGTCCTTCTCCAACCCAACCGCTTTGAGGAAACTGGGATCAACGCGGGCAGTATTTTCGCTGCGCTCGCTGAAGGTGAGTTTCCCGTCAAGGAGCGAAAGGCGGGTGGCGTTGCGGGTGATTTCCGTTGTCCCGTTGCTGAGGCGGAATTCTTCGCGCAAAAAGCCGTCTTTGGCGCTGAACTTGAGGGCTAATTTCTCTTGGCTTGTTTGCCAACCGATGCGCGGGATTAGTGCCGCCAACCCCAGTGCCTTCAGGGCTTCAGGGTTGCTGCCTTTCGCGACATCTTCTCGCTGGCTTTGCCAGACGAACTGCTCTTTGCCGAGGACGATATTGATGTCCTTCCTTGCCACTGCCCCGCCCGTGCCAAAGAGGTCGCGCCGCTCAAAGCCGAGGACGACGCCCTTGTTCTGGTAACTTGCCTGCACGCCTTCCTGTTTCAAGTTGCGCCACAGTTGCCAGTTGCCGACTTGGATAGGGGCTTGACGATTGTTTTGTGGTGCCGAGAGGGCTCGTTGGAGGACTTGCTGTTGCGCCGCACCAGCAGGGGCAGGGATTTTGTGCATATCTTCTGCCCGAACTTTGTCCCACTGGATTGTCAAGTGCGTGTTGCCCACACGGATGGAGCGTGTTTCCGCCACTCCACCCTTCTGCCCGGTAGTCGTGTTCGCAAAGGCTTGAACGGCGGTTTTGCCATCGGGCTTCCATTCCACTTCCCCTTGCCGCACCTGCACACCAGCGAACGCATTCAAAGGCATTTGCAAACTTGTTTCGCTCGCCAACTTTTGGGCGAAATCAGCCGTGGCGGGCTTAAAGTCGGCGTCGGCTTCCGCAAAATGCAGGGCACCTTTAAAGCGCCCGTCACGGCTTTGATAGCCAATGCTCTGGTGCATGAACTCGCCTTGCCAGACCACAAACGCCGACTGTTCCTCCTCCCGAAAAGCCGAAGGGGCACGGAAGCGCATCGCAGGCGATGGCGGTGCAAGGAAGGTCAATGCGTTGGCAGTGTCACTTGGGTCGTCGGGGAAGGAGCGGGGGACAACCGCGCCGCTCCGCAATACCGTTGAGCGGAACTGGAATTCTCCGAGGCTCAATTGCGTGCTGCCACCCACCACCATTCGCCCAACTACGAACTTAGGTTGCTGGAAACTGCGGCGAGGCGGAGGCGTGTAGTCACGGAAAAGGCTTAAAGAGAGCGAGCGGGAAAAGGGAAGGGCAACGGAAAACGAATTAAGGGCGGGGTTGGTCGGTTTCGCCGTTAAATCGCGCGGGGCAAAACTCTCGCCTTGTCCACATGCAAAGGAGGTGACGACTGCCACTAGCCCGAGCGTCCACACCAACAGATTGTTCGTTCGCATGGCAGCGTCACCTCACTTGTGCCACCCCAAAGTTTAGCGCAAGTCACCACGAAATGCCGAAGCGGAAGAAGGGAATAGCAGCGGTGTGGCTTCGGTAGCGCTCCGCCGCTAGTGGGATGGAGAGGTCGGGGGAGAGGGCTTGCTCTTCGGCAGGGCGGATGGGGCGCTTTTCGGGCGGCACGGTCACCAACGCCACCCCAGAGCGTTGATACAGCCGTTGCGATGGCGGCACAACTGTCAACTGCACCCGAGGCGGTTGCAGGGACAAGTCCCCTTCTATCGTGATAGGTGCTAACGGCTTCAACTCTTGCGGCTCTGGCGAGAGGGCAGCCGTTTTGGGCTCTTCTGTCAGAGGGATACTTGCCAGAGAAGAGGTGGACGGAGAAGGCGTCGGAAGGGATTCAGAAGGCGCAGGCGGGAGTAAGACAGGTTGAGGGGCAGTAACTGCCGGCGCTTCAACAGAGGGAGTGGTCGGGGCAACAAGGGCGGAAGGGCTCGGCTGCAGCTTGGGCTCAGGGAAGGGCAGCATCGGTTGCGAGAGGGTTGGACGGGAGGGAAGGGGAGGGCGCGGAACTCGCACCAAGCGGGCCGGGCGAGAAGACAGCGAAGGTGGGGTCAATCTCGGGGACTTTGGTTGTAAAACAGGGTGCGATGGTTTCCCCGAACCTTGCGCTATGCGAGGTGACGGAGCGGAGACAACGGAGGGTTTCTCGGGCTGTTGAGGACGGACGGACGGCTTTTCAAGAGGCAAGGGCGCAGGGCGACGGGCAACGGTCGTGGGAGGTTGGGGAAGAGGTTGGCGGACGGACTGCCACCATTGGGTAACGGCAAGCAAGACCGTTGCAGCGGCTGCTACTGGCATCGCCACGCGCCACAAGAAGGACACCAAAGTCGGTCGCTTTCGCAATCGCTGTAATTTCGCCTTCAAAGCAGCCTTCTCGGCTTCCGAAGCCGTTACCCGAGGAAGGGAGCGGAGCAAAGCGATGGTCTGTTCCGCTTGCCACAAGAGGGCTTGACACTTATCGCAATTCGCCAAGTGGACGACGAAACTGGAACGCTCCTGCGGCGAAAGGTCTCCGTCAACCCATCGCCATACTGCCTGCCGCGCCGCTGAGCAGTCCCATTGGGGAACAAAGGTTACTTGTGCCAATCGCGCCCGCAGCCGTTGGGTTTCTTCAGAACTCACCGGGAGAGACGGGAGGGAAGCCAGAAGTTCACCCAATCGCTGCCAGTGGCGCCACTGGCGAGCGCATGCCGGGCAGGAGGCAATGTGCTCTTCCAACGCAACCCTTTCGCTATCGCTCAACGCATCGGCTAATACCATTAAGCGGCGTGCCCAATCGCAGGACACTGGTGGCACCTCCGAGCGAAAGTTTGTCATAGGGTTTGACAGCAGTCAACGAGCGAAGTTGCGAGCCTATTGACATGCTTGGTCGGCTGCCTAAAAATCTTTAGCCGACAACAATCGGTTGGAGGTATCGCTTGTGAAACCGATTTTGGGGAAATGGCTGAAAATCACCGTTGGCGTCCATCTTGAACTGGTAAGGCGACGGGCAGCAAGCCCTAAAACAGCGATGGACGCATCTCTTCTCGTGAGCCGTTGAAGGATTGAGGTGCTGGCAATGGGAAAGGAGAGTGCTTTCGTTCGCCGTGAACATAGTTGGTGGGTGTGGTTTAGACGGACGGGTGGGATGCCCATGATGCAACCCATCGGACCTAGGCGAGGTGGCTGTTTTGTTCGGGGCACCGGTGATTTCCTTCTACACTGCCACACCGACGCTATGCAAAGGAGGGGTCACGATGGGTTGCATCAATGGCGATTGTCAAAAAAAGATGCGTGGGCTCAAATGCCGCGAGTGCGGCACCTACTACCCTTTAGAGCCGCTTCATGTGTGCGACCTTTGCTTTGGTCCCCTTGAAGTGGATTACGACTACGACTACCTCCGCACCATTGTCTCCCGCGAGCGCATTGAAAGCGGTCCGCCAACCCTTTGGCGCTATCGCGACCTTTTGCCCATCACGAGCGAGGAAGTGGTGGAGTCAGGGGCAGGCTTTACGCCCTTGCTGAAGGCGGAGCGGTTGGGAGAGCAATTAAGTTTGCGCCACCTTTACATCAAGAACGACACCGCCAATCCCACTTGGTCCTTCAAAGACCGCGTGGTTTCCGTTGCCATCACGAAGGCATTGGAGTTTGGGTTTGACACGGTGGCATGCGCATCAACGGGCAACTTGGGCAACTCTGTGGCTGCTCATGCCGCTCGCACAGGCTTGCGGTGCTTCATCTTCATCCCTGCCGATTTGGAGTTGGGCAAAATCGTCGGGTCGCTCATCTACAACCCAACTTTGGTTGCTGTCAAGGGCAATTACGACGAAGTGAACCGCTTGTGTGCGGAAATCGCTTCCACCCTGCGTTGGGGCTTCGTCAACATTAACTTGCGCCCTTACTACTCGGAAGGCTCCAAAACGCTGGGCTTTGAGGTGGTGGAGCAACTGGGGTGGCGCGCCCCTGACCATATCATCGTCCCGATGGCGTCGGGCTCGCTGCTGACGAAGGTTTGGAAAGCGCTAAAGGAGTTGCACCGATTAGGCTTAATTGACGAAGTGCCGACGAAAGTGCACGGGGCGCAGCCGGAAGGTTGCTCGCCCATCGTACGCGCCTTCAAGGAAAATACCGAATTCGTCCGACCCGTCAAACCGAACACGATTGTCAAGTCGTTGGCAATTGGCAACCCTGCCGACGGCCTCTACGCCCTTCAAGCCATCCGAGAAAGCGGTGGCGTCGCCGAATCCGCTACAGACGAAGAAGTCATTGAGGGCATCAAGTTGCTGGCGGAGACGGAAGGCATCTTCACGGAAACAGCGGGCGGCGTCACCGTCGCTGTGCTCAAAAAATTGGTGGAGCAGGGCATTATCAGCAGTGACGAAACGGTCGTGGCACTCATCACAGGCTGCGGGCTGAAGACTCAAGAAGTGCTGACCGAACATCTCGCCGAACCCATCGTCATTGAGCCGAGCCTGAAAGACTTCCAAGCAAGGTTCGCCAGTTTGGTGGGATAAGGTGGGGCAGGACGGCAGCGGAATTGCTGTGGGAAGCAAATACTGACAAGGAGGGATGAGTATGCCGATCAAAGTGCGCATTCCGACACCACTGCAAAGCCTAACGGGAGGTGCTGCTGAAGTGGAGGCAGAGGGGAAGACAGTTCGGGAACTCATTGACGACTTGGAGCGCCGATACGCTGGGATGAAAGCCCGCCTGTGCGATGAGAACGGGGAGGTTCGGCGCTTCGTTAACATCTTTGTCAACGATGAGGACATCCGATTCCTGCAAGGGCTGGACACGGAGTTAAAGGAAGGGGACGAGGTGTCCATTATCCCCGCCATTGCAGGCGGGCGATGAATGGGGTGCCACTACAGCAAGGGAGGCGACTCAAAATGGCAACGACCAAACGCCGGGTGCAATTGGTTTATCCGAAGCACTTGGTGGACAAGCCCATCCTGTGGCAATTGGCACAGCAGTTCAAAGTCATCACCAACATCCGCCGCGCCAATGTGGATGCCGAGTGCGGCTGGATTGACTTGGAGCTGGAAGGCGAGGAGGACGAAATGGACCGCGCTCTCGCTTGGCTCCGCCAAGTCGGTGTGGAAGTCAACCCTGTGGAGCGACAGGTGATTGAGTAACTGGCAATGTGCCTGTTCTGGAGTGACAACGAGTGAACAAAGCAAGGAGGCGAAGGAACGATGGCGATGACACTCTCTGTGGAATTGCAGACGGTTCGGGGTGCGGAGTTGTTGGTGGAATGCTTGGCTAAGGAAGGCGTGGAATACATCTTCGGGATCTCTGGAGGAGCGGTCATTGAGATTTGCGATGCGCTGTATCATTACCGCGACCGCATCAAGTTCATTTTGAACCGCCACGAGCAAGGGGCTGCCCACATGGCAGACGGATACGCTCGTGCGTCTGGAAAGGTAGGCGTGTGCATGGGCACCAGCGGTCCAGGGGCGACGAATTTAGTGACGGGGGTTGCCACTGCCCAGATGGACTCGTCGCCCATTATCGCTATTACGGGGCAGGTGCCCAGTTACAATATCGGGCGAGATGCCTTCCAAGAGACGGACGCCTTCGGCATCATGATGCCAATCGTTAAGCACAACTACATGGTGCGAGACCTTTACGAAATTCCCCGCATTGTTCGGGAAGCCTTTCACATTGCCCGCACAGGACGCCCTGGTCCTGTGCACATTGACATCCCCCGCGACATCTCTCGGGCACCAGCAGATTTGAGCAAAGTGGAGTTTCCCGAAGAAGTCAGCATCCGAGGCTACAAACCGACCATTCGTGGTCATCCCCTGATGGTGCGGCAAGCCGCTGAACTCATCATGCAGGCACGAAAGCCCATCCTCTACATCGGGGGAGGGGTTATCAAAGCGGAAGCGCACGAGGAAGTTCGGGAATTAGCCGAACGGTGCCACATCCCCGTCACATACACCCTGATGGCAAAAGGGGCGTTTCCCGACCATCATCCCTTGTGCGTGGGAATGCCGGGAATGCATGGAACAGTGACGGCGAATTTTTCCCTCAACTTTGCGGACTTGGTGATTTGTGTGGGGGCTCGCTTTGATGACCGAGTGACAGGGGACTTAAAGGAGTTCGCTAAGTTCGCCAAGAAAATCCACATTGACATTGACCCTGCCGAAATTGGAAAAAATGTCAAGCCTGATGTCCCCATTGTGGGCGATGCCAAAGTGGTGTTGCAGCAATTGCTGGAATTGTTGCCTCCGAAACGCCACGATGAGTGGCTGCGGCAAATTGACGAGTGGAAACGAGAGTTCCCGTTGGTCTACGACCACAACGGGCGATTGAAGCCACAGTATGTCATTGAGGTGCTGGCAAAAGTCACGAAGGGCGATGCCATTGTGACCGCTGATGTGGGGCAGCATCAAATGTGGGCAGCTCAGTATTATCCGTGCCATCGCCCCCGCCAGTTCATCACCACGGGCGGCTTGGGCACGATGGGCTTTGGCTTCCCCGCCGCTTTGGGTGCCAAGTTGGCGTGCCCCGACGAGTTGGTCGTCGCCATTGTCGGCGATGGCGGCTTTCAAATGACCATGTATGAACTGGCGACAGCAGTCGTCTACAACATTCCTGTCAAGGTCGTTATCATCAACAACTTTTTCTTGGGCATGGTCAAGCAGTGGCAAGACTTGTTCTTCGGCGGTCGTTACAGTGGCGTGGAATTGACGGGCAACCCCGATTTCGTGAAAATTGCCGAAGCCTTCGGCGCTCTCGGCTTCCGCATCACGGAGGACGATGATGTAGAAAAGGTGCTGATGCGAGCGATGGAGATTAACGATCGCCCCGTCGTGGTGGATTGCTGGGTTGACCCTGATGAGCACGTCTACCCGATGATTCCGTCGGGGCGTTCTGTCAAGGACATCATCGTCCACCCCAGTTTGAGGGAGAAAGTAAAAAGGGAGCTGGCTCGCCACGCAGCATGACAATCATCCCACGCGGAGGTGCATAGCAAGATGGACTCGGTCTGGTTGATCATTATGGCGTTGGCTGTTTTTGCATTAGCGTATCGTTTTTACGCCAATTTCTTGGCAGCCAAGGTAGCTATGCTTAACGACCTTAACCTGTCTCCTGCTCACCGACTTAAAGACGGTGTGGATTATGTGCCGACTAACAAATGGGTGCTGTTTGGCCATCACTTCGCTGCCATCGCCGGTCCAGGACCTTTGATCGGTCCTGTATTGGCGGCGCAGTATGGCTACTTGCCCGGAGCGCTATGGATCATTATCGGAGCAGCCCTTGCTGGGGCGGTCCACGATTTCATCGTCCTCGTTGCCTCTGTCCGCCACGATGGACTGTCCCTTGCGAACCTGTCCCGCACTTACATGGGACGAGTTGCCGGTGTTGCTACTTCTTTGGCAACTCTTTTCATCGTCGTCACAGCACTAGCTGGCGTGAGCATTGCGGTTGTCAATGCCCTTAGTGAAAGTGCATGGGGCGTTTTTACCATCCTTTTCACTATCCCTGCCGCCTTGCTCACGGGGCTTTGGATGTATCGCATCCGACCTGGCAAAGTTGCGGAAGCCTCCCTCCTTGGCATCGCCATTGTCCTTTTAGGCGTCTTGCTGGGGCATCCGTTTCAGGAAGGCAAACTGGGCATTGACCCTGCTTACCTGACTTGGAGCAAGGACACCCTTAAAGTGCTCCTACCCACTTATGCCTTCATCGCTTCAGTGTTACCGGTTTGGGTGCTGATGTGCCCCCGCGATTACTTGAGTTCCTACATGAAGGCAGGCGTCGCCATCGTTTTGGGGGTCGGCGTCCTTTTGGCGCACCCACCCTTGCAAATGCCGGCGGTCACTCAATTCATTGACGGCAGCGGCCCTGTCCTTCCAGGACAACCTGTTTGGCCTTTCGTTTGCATCACCATCATGTGTGGGGCGATTTCTGGCTTTCACTCTCTAATCGCCTCGGGCACGACCCCTAAGATGATTTACCGTGAATCAGACATCAAACCTATCGCCTATGGGGCAATGTTGTTGGAAGGCTTTGTCGCCGTTGTCGCCTTGATCGCAGCATGCGCTTTACATCCTGACACTTACTTTGCCATCAATGCCAAAATGCCTTTGGCTCAAGAGTTTGCTGCCCGCTCGCCCGATTTGGTGACCCTGACGAAAGAGGTCGGCGAAAGGACCTTGGTCGGACGCACTGGCGGGGCTGTTTCGTTAGCGGTCGGCATGACCTACATCTTTCGCCTCCTGCCAAGCATGCAAACCCTGGCAGCTTACTGGTATCACTTTGCCATCATGTTTGAAGCCCTTTTTATCTTGACCCTCGTGGAAACGGGCACAAGGGTGGCTCGCTTCATCTTTCAAGAAAACTTATCCCCTCTCCTGCGCCCTATGCTGGAACGGTTCTTTCCCGATAACGGCGTAAGGTGGGGGCTGAACATTCTCGCCAGCGCCCTGTGCTGCCTTACTTGGGGATATTTGCTGTTCACCAATGACATCAGCACAATTTGGCCGATGTTTGGTATCGCTAACCAACTATTGGCGGCGATCGGGTTAGCCTTCGGGACAACTTATCTCCTCGTTCATGCCCCCAAGCGGGTTTACGCGTTATGCACTTTTATACCCCTTTGCTGGATCTTTGTGACGACGATGGCTGCTGGCATCATCAGCATACCTCGCTTTTCCACAGGCTTGCCTTCCCCCGCTAACTTTATCAACACAACTTTGACCGCTTGCATGTTGGTGCTGACGGCTGTCATCGTTGTAGCCTCAGTGGTACGGTGGTGGGAACTGATCACGGGGCGCTCCCTTCTCCGCCTGATGGCACCTGTCACTCGTCAGTAACCCGCCGTCACCGCCTAAGATAAAATGCAAGAGCGGTGACGGCGGGTTACATGGGAAGTTGAAACCAAAATCTCGCACTATCGCGAAGGTGCGGGTTGCTCTGGTGAAGGTTTCTCCATTATCGGGCTGACGCCAGGACCTGGTGCTTTGAAGATGGGGGCAGTTGGTGGCGGTTGTGCCCCTTCCCGAACTCGCGGTCGCCACAACCAGAAGTAGACGCCTATCACGACCAGAACAACCACAACTACCGCTACAATTGCCACCCACGTAGGAATTTCTCGTTGCAACATCACGATCACCCCCGTTTACGGACAGCCGACACCCTTTCCGCCCGTTTGTGTCGGTGGGGTCGTGTAGTGCCCCCACAATTCTCGCCCCGGCGTCTTGTCATACAGCGGACCGCCGCCGGGGATGCTGGCATCAGGATCCCGTGGCACATTCCTTGCCGTCCGACAATCCCACATGACGGGATACCATTTGGCGTGCCCATCAGCGAAGGTCATCACGGCTCCGCGCAAATGAACTCGGCTCACATGCCATTGGGTCGCTTCTAAGCAGGCGGTCGTAAACAAGTCTAACAAGCCGCCCGTTGGGTGCCTACTGACCCCGCACTGTAAGTCTTGCCAAGCAGCATGATCGCTTCCTTGCGGGCATCTAGTCTCTGGATCTGTCCATGGAGCGCAAAAAGGTGGATTAGGTTTGCTGTCTCCCACCAAAATCGTGGAAGCAGGGGCACCAAATTCAGGGAGCGCCCGCGTCGCCCCTTGACAGCCCGCTGCGTGACCCCAGTTGAAGCCGTAACCGCGATAACGGTAAAAAGGTGTCAACTCAGGTCCGGCAAGGGGGTGAGTTCGACTCTTTGCCCACTCTGACATCTGCACCCCCGTCTTAGACGGGCACATGAACATCTGCCAGTTGCGGGTGTAAGGATGGAGCAGGTTGAACCAGTAACCCATCGTGATCCACGAGTTAGGTTCAGGTTGGTTATAAACTTGCCGAAAGCCCATCGCGTAAAGGAAGGAATAGAACCACGGGAAGCGTTCGTCGTAGTCTTGGGAATACTGTTGGAAGGCAAGGCCGATTTGCCGCGAGTTGTTGATGCAGTTGGCTTGGCGCGCTTTTTCTCTAGCTTGACTGAACACGGGGAACAAAATCGCCGCCAGAATGGCGATAATCGCGATCACGACCAACAACTCAATAAGCGTGAAGCCGCGACCGCGCCATCGCCGGGTAAGACTACGCGGTGCCAAGGTTTGCTTCACCGCAACGCCGCGCTTTGCCCTCATTGTGCCTCGCCTCCTTGCAGAGATTTTTTCTGCCGCCTGACTGGTGGCGTTTCTAATTTTAGCGCACTCACCCCCCTGTCAAGAGAGGCAAAAACTCTGCTTGCGGAAGGGAGCAGGTTTCCACACAAAAGCAAGCGAGTGAGCTAAAATTGTTGATGCGAACCGTCATCAGCAAGGAGGGGGGCGTCATGTTGGTGCGGAAGTTGACGGCGGAGTTTATTGGTGCGTTCGTGTGGGTGTTCGTTGGATGTGGGGCGATAGTTGTCCAAGGGGTTTTAGGAGGCGTGGAGATGAAGCCGCTGGTCGGGGAGCAAGTGAAGGGGATGGGGTTGAGTTATCAGCCTGCAGCGCTCTTGTCCGTTGCCTTAGCCTTCGGTCTAAGCGTTGCGGTAGCGATTTACGCTTTCCGCTTCGTCTCTTTCCACTTTAACCCTGCTGTGACTTTGGGCTTAGCCTGCGTTGGTCGGTTTCCGTGGCGGTATGTGCCCGCTTACTGGCTTGCTCAATTTGCGGGGGCGTTGGTCGGCGGTTTGTTCCTTTGGGGATTTCCGGAGGGCGTGAATGTCAATTTCGGTGCGACTGTCGTGTCCCTTGAGTTCTCCTTTCCCCTTGCCTTCCTTCTTGAGGCGGTTTTGACTTTTCTGCTGATGCTGGCGTTCATGGCGGTTGCCACTGATATCCGCTTTCCGGCTGGTGCTTCTGGGATAGCCATCGGGATGGTGCTTGTCATCGCTTTCCTTTTCGCGGGGACATATACTGGCGCCAGTTTGAATCCTGCTCGGTCCTTGGCGACGGCAGTGGTGGCTCATCAGGTTGCTTCCGAGGCATTGCGGCAAGTGTGGCTTTACTTGCTGGCTCCTGCCATTGGGGCGGTGGCTGGGGCTTTCCTTTACGAGTTTTTGCGACCTGCTGAGTTTGCAAAAAGTGCCCCTGAAGACCTTCTTGTCCCTGCGCCTTCTTTAGAGACTGGCTGAAAGTCATCCCAACAGGGCTTCCCGCAAGGCAGTAACTTTCTCAGGGGGAGCGAGGGCGACCACTGTGTCGCCGACTTCCAAAACCGTGTCACCCGTCACCACTTGCGCCTGTCCATTTCGGATAAAAGCGGTCAGCAAGCAACCATTGGGAAGGGAAAGTTCCCGAACGGGTTTCCCGATGCCATGTGCCTTTGGGTGCAACTTTATTTCCACAATTTCTAACCCGCCATGCTGCAGCAACGCCAATGGCACCAAGTTACTGGTAACCACTTCTTGCTCAATCAGGTTGAAAAGCAGGGTGGTGGCGCTGATGGTTTCGTCAATGCCCAGCCGGCGGAAGATTTCCTCGTTGCGCGGGTTGTTGACGCGGGCGATAGTGCGCGGGACGCCAAACCACCGCTTGGTGACTTGACAGATAATCAGGTTATCTTCATCGTCGCCCGTGACGGCGACCACCAAATCTGCCCGTTCCATCCCCATCCGCACCATCGTCCGAATTTCGCACGCATCCCCATAGAAAACGGCATCGCCCAATTCTTCCCGAAGGGCATAATAACGCTGCAAGCGCTTTTCCACCAACAGCACTTCGTAGCCTTCCTGCAGAAGGGCGCGGGTCAGTTGATAGCCGACCTTGCCTCCGCCCGCAACGATGATGTAACTGGGGCGACGCCCTTCGGCGCTCATGCGATGGGTGGCAACTTGCTCTGGAGTCGGCAAGTTTGCCGCATAAATGTGGCACATCTGTCGGGTCAAGTCCAAATATTCGGTGACGCTGCGGAAGGGGCGCTCAAAGAGCCGGTCAAACAACAACCCTGCTGCCAACACCGTCGCGCACACTGTTTCAATGCCCAACTCGCGGTAAACTTGCGCCCGCAAGGGGTCGTAAACGCGTGCTAAGACTTTCGGGACACCAAAGATGTGCTTGGCAATTTGGGACGCCATAAGGTTGCTGTTGTCACCGTTGGTCACTGCCAGAAAAGCGTCTGCCCCTTCAACACCCGCCTCTTTGAGCACTTCCACATCAATGCCCAATCCCTTAACCGTTCTCCCGCGAAAGTGCTCACCCAATCGTCGGAAGGCGTCGGGGTCTTTGTCTATGACCGCAACCTCAAAGCCCTCGGCATCCAGCATCAGTGCCAAAGTGGAGCCAACCCGCCCGCAGCCCAAGATGATGACCTTCATCCTTCAATCACCTCCGCCGATCATAATGGCACACTGTCAATGATGACCTCGCACGGTGGATGCCGCAAGAGAGACTCGGCGGTGCGGGTGAAAACAGTGGGGACGCGTCGTTCCGCAAACTTCGTGCCCAGCACCACCAAGTCGGCTTGATAGGCGCGTACCGCTTTGCGGATGCCTTCATCTGCCTCCCGCGTCCGAATGATGTCTGTGACGGCTCTCAAGCCGTGTCTTTCTACGATGCGTTGGGCATGAGCCAGAGCCTTCTGTGCCTGCCCTTCCACTTCAGAGGGCAATGGTGCATCCAGAGTGAGCAAGCGGGGCACTTCCACGATGTAAGCGAGCACAAGGGTGGCGTTTTGGTGCCGTCCCAACCGACATGCCAATTCCACCGCCCGTTCGGAGTAAAACAAGTCAAGGATGGGCACCAAGATGGTGCGCGCCGCTTCCACCGAGTAAACAGCGCGGGCGACCTCCTGTGGCAGCGGCTGCGGCAACCGAAGCATCCAAAAGAGCACCGTAAAAAGGGTCGCCAGAAAGGCAATAGCAATGAACACACCTAACGGATGCGTCTCCATGTCCGCTCACCCCTTTTGCTGTAGGTAGCGCCATCGGGCAATCCCAAGGGCGATGACCAATGTGCCGATGAGCAACGATGCGAGAATCCCTTGCCAACCCAGTTGCTGCGCGTAGCTTTGCTGCACCCCGCGCACAAGGATGCTCCCCCCCCACAAACACCAACAGCAATGCCATCCCTTGACGAACCCGCCTTGCCATCACTCATCCTCCTATCGGTTGCCACTGCACAAACTTTTTGCGCAAGTGCGCCTTAAGTGTCTTCGCTGAGTAAAGTGCGGCAAATAGCCAAACAAGTTAGACACAAAGTCAGGGCATCCGCCATCACGCCTCTTTCGTCTCATTGGCTTTAAGGCGCTTCCTCCGCTCCAGTTCTATGCGGAAGCGTTCGTAAAGTTCCCATTCGCCGGTGTCCGCTAAGATGGACAGTTGTTCCTCGTCCCAAGAGCGGGAAAGGCTTTTCAGCACGGGTTTGCCTGTTTTACGCCGATACCAGACATAGTAGGCAATCCACGCGGCAACCCAAAGCGGTCCGGTGATTCGGGCAATTTCGTGAGTCCACAGCACGATGAGCACCATTCCGAAAGTGCCGATGACACCCAAGATGCCGGGCACAGGGATTTCCCTTTCCCCCACCCGAATATTCAACGGCACTTTGTAAGGGCGCGGGGTGTGGGGCTCTTTGAGGCGCAAGGCGATGAGGGCTGAAGTACTTAGGAAATAGGCAACCATCGCCCCGAAGGCATACATGTTCGCCATCGTTTCCAATGCCTTGCGCCCACTTAGGAAGGCGAAAACGACTTCCACGACCGCAGCTAACGAGAAGAAGACGATGCTGCGGACGGGAGTGCGGAATTTGGGATGGACATGAGAAAGCCAGTCGCTGATGAGCCCCAGTTCCGCCATGCTGTAAGCTAGCCGCGACGAGCCCATCACGCCTGCGTTGGCGGAGATGAGGACGATGGTCGCTGCCAAGATGGCGGCTGAAGGTCCTGCCAGAAAGCCGACAAAGGGCAACTTGCTGGCAAGAACAGCCACCGGATCGCCTTCCCGCGCCGCTAATTCTTGCCACGGAACAATGCCCAGCGAGACAGTGGGGAACGCCAAGGCGAACATCAAGACGACAACGATGAGCGCCAGCGAAGTGCGTGGGATGACAGCAGCGGGTCGGATAGTCTCCTGTGCCGCCTGCGAAACGCTCTCCAAGCCCACATACGAGATGACAGCGATGCTAACACCATAGAGCAACTGTTTGGTCGTGGGGAATTCGTGGTGCCATTGGTGCAAAAACAGCTCAGGTCGCCATGCGAAGGCGAAGCCGAGGACGATGATGCTAGCCTCCATCAACATGTCCAGCGCCCCCAGCACTTCGTTGAAGAGGGACGATTCACGGACTCCTTTGATGTTGAGGATGGCAAGGAAGACAATGAGTACCACCGACTCCCCCAGCCAGATCAGGTTGACATGCTGGAAGGGACCGATGTTAACAGAAAATTCGCGGGCAACGGGGAAGAAGAAGTTGATATAGCCTGCGGACGCTATCGCAAAGAGGGCAACATCAACGGTGTAGTCCAGCATCAAAGCAGCGCCCGCTACCAAGCCCCAGAAATCGCCCAAACCGCGTAAGGTGAAGTAGTGTCCCCCACCGGCAACGGGGTAGGCGGCAGCCATCTCGGTATAAGCCAAGCCGACGAAGATGTACACGATGCCGGCGATGGCGAAAGCGAGAGGCGTTACACCTTGCGCTGCTGCCATCACCAACCCCAGCGCCGCATAGACATCCGCCCCCACATCGGCGTAGCCCCAACAAAAGGAACCCCAAACGGTCACCTCACGGCGCAACTTGACCTTCGTTTCCGACCCTTCACTCATCCTGCGGCTACCTCCCCTTTGAAGCACGGTTTTTGGGCAAACCCGACGGCGGGATGAACGGTCGGTCTCTTGCCCGAGCCTTCGTCGGTGTAAAGACGGCTCATCGGGCATACTCAACGGCGCGGACTTCTCGGATGACGGTGACTTTGATTTGTCCGGGAAACTGGGTTTCCTGCTCAATGCGGGCGGCAATGTCTTTGGCGAGTTTCGTTACCATCGCATCGTCCACTTGGTCAGGCTTGACGATGACTCGCACTTCTCGCCCCGCTTGGATGACATAGGCTTTATCAACCCCTTGGAAGGAGCGGGCGAGGTTCTCCAGTTGCTCCAAGCGGCGGATGTAGGCTTCAAAACTTTCACGCCGAGCACCGGGGCGGGAGGCGGACAAGGCGTCGGCGACCAAAACGAGCACCGCTTCCACTGTTTGTGGTGGGATATCCTCATGGTGGGCGGCGACGGCGTGGATGACCTCTTCGGGTTCCCCGTAACGGCGCAGGATTTCCACGCCAATCTCCACATGGCTGCCTTCCATGTGATGGTCAAGGGCTTTGCCGATGTCGTGGAGCAAGCCAGCTCGGCGGACAATTTTGCTGTTGGCTTTCAATTCGTCTGCCATCATGCCTGCCAAGTGGGCGACTTCCACCGAATGGTCAAGGACATTTTGCCCATAACTGGTTCGGAACTTAAGCCGTCCCAGCAACTTCAGCAACCCTTCAGGCAAGTTGTCCACTAAAGCGGCTCGGGCGGCTTCTTGTCCTGCTTGTAAGATGCGGTGTTCCATTTCCTGTCGCGCCTTCTCCACCACTTCCTCAATACGGGCGGGGTGAATGCGTCCATCGGCGATGAGCATCTCCAATGCCAGTCGCGCTGTCTCTCTGCGGATGGGATCAAAGCAGGAAATCACGACGGCTTCAGGTGTGTCGTCCACGATTAAGTCCACGCCCGTCAGCAACTCAAAGGTTCGGATGTTGCGCCCTTCCCGCCCAATGATGCGCCCCTTCATCTCCTCGGAGGGGAGCGAAACGGTCGTCACGGTCATTTCGGAAGCGACCTCAACAGCACACCGTTGCATGGCGGTGGCGATGATTTTTCGGGCACGTTCTTCCGCTTCCTGCCTGATTCGCTCTTCGGCTTCATAAATGCGCTTGGCAATTTCGCCTTGCAACTCCTCCTCCACCTTTGACAGGATGATCTGGCGGGCTTGTTCAGGTGTCAGTTCGGCGATGCGATGCAATTCCTCTTGCGCTTTTTGGTGCAATTGCTCCACTTCCTCCCGTAGGGCACGCACCCGTTGCTCTTCCTGCCGAAGGGCTTGTTCTTTCTGCTCCAACTGGTTCATGCGTCGGTCTAACTGCTCTTCTCGCTGAGACAAGCGGCGCTCCCAGCGAAGGAGTTCCTCTCGGCGCTCCCGAAATTCTCGTTCCAACCGTTCCCGTTCCCGTTGAAGTTCCTCTCGGACGAGCAAATTGGCATCCCGCAGTTTGGCATCGGCTTCCCTTCCTTTTGCCTCGGCTTCTTGCTGGGCTTGGTCGGCTTTTCGGCGTTCCTCTTCCACCTGCTGCCGAAGGAGGTCAAGGCGCCGTTGTTGCGGAATTAAAAGGGTTCGCCACGCCCAGACGAGAATGCCAAAAGCGACAGCGATTCCGAAGACCAACCCGATCAGCAAGGACAGCCACAGTTCCATCGTAACGGTCACCTCGCTTTGAGCAGCCCCTGAAAGCAAGATGGCTACCGGTCTTGCGCGTCGGTCTCGGAGAGGTCACCGAAGGCATGGAGGGCATCTTTTAGGGCGTCAAACTCAAAGCCCTTCTGGCGAGCCGCCCAAAGGGCACGCTGAAGATCCTTCGGCGTTGGGGAAGGAGTGGTGCGGAGACGGCGCTGAAGATAGCGGCGCGCCATCTCTCGCTCCACTTCTTCCGTCCAGACCGAAAGGGCTTCCTCTATCACTTCCTCGGGGACACCCAACGAGCGAAGTTTATAGCGGACTTCAAAGCGGGAATGGGGTTGGGTGTCATTGAGAGCGCTTTGGACGACCGCCTCGGCGAATTGGCGGTCATCCACCAAACCCACTTCTTTAAAGCGAGCCACTACTTTTTGGGCGACCGATTCGTCCCATCCCTTCGCTTGCAAGCGGATCAAAAGTTCCCGCTCGCTGCGAAGGCGATACCGAAGCAACCGCAGTGCTGTCGTCTTCGCTTTCTCTATGGCTTGCTCAGGTGCTAAGGGACGGCTCTGACGCTTTCGGTGCCCTCTCACGGACCAACAACTCCATCTCGCCGTCGGGACTGGCTGGGATTTGTGTGACGAGCAAGGCAAAGGTCACTTGGACTCTCGCATAGGTAAAGGAAGGCCCGCCTTCTCTCGGATGGCGCGGTCAATTTCTGCCGCCATTTCGGGATGGGCTTCCAAGAAGGCTTTGGCATTCTCGCGCCCTTGCCCCAACCGCTCGTCACCGTAAATGAACCAATTGCCCGACTTCTGGATGACGCCATACTTGACTGCTGCTTCCAGCAAACTGGTTGCCCACGAAATGCCTTTGCCAAAGTAAATGTCCACCGTCGCGTCTTTAAAGGGTGGGGCGAGTTTGTTTTTGACCACCTTGATTTCCACCCGATGCCCCACCGTTTCATTGCTCACCTTAATGGGCTCGCCTTTACTCAGACGCAATCGGACAGTGGCGTAGAACTTAAGGGCCAAGCCGCCCGGAGTCGTTTCTGGGTTGCCGTAAGTGATGCCAATTTTCTGCCGCACTTGGTTGATGAAGATAGCAGCAGTGCGCGATTTCTGGATGGAGCCAACCAACTTGCGCAGCGCTTGCGACATCAAGCGGGCTTGCAAACCAACATGGGCTTCGCCCATTTCGCCCTCCAATTCCGCCTTCGGGACTAATGCGGCAACGCTGTCAATGACGATGACATCTACTGCGCCGCTTCGGACAAAGGTGTCGGCGATTTCTAAGGCTTGCTCGCCCGTATCTGGTTGCGACAACAAAAGGCGGTCAAGGTCAATGCCGACATTTTTGGCATACTCAGGGTCAAGGGCGTGTTCGGTGTCAATGTAAACGGCAACCCCACCCAACTTTTGGGCTTCCGCGATGATGTGGTAAGCAAGGGTGGTTTTGCCTGACCCCTCCTGCCCGAAAATTTCCGTCACCCGCCCCCTCGGGATGCCGCCGATCCCCAAGGCGAGATCCAACTCAATGGCACCTGTCGGGATGACATCCACTTGGAGACGGGAAGGCATCTCTGTCAGCCGCATGATAGCCCCTTTGCCGTGCTTCTTCTCAATCTGGGTGATGGCGGCTTCCAACAACTTCCACCGCTCATCCTCCCGTTTGGGAGCGACCATTCCTTCCTCCCGCTCATCGTCAGTCATCACTTCCGTCGCAATGGCTTTGCGTGCCATTTCAGGTCACCTGCCTTTAGGCTGAGCCATCTCAAATTTTGCGTCCGTATGCCTGCGAAAGGAAAGAGCGTCGCTTACAATTGCACTTCCCCGATGAGCCGCTGGACGAGGGCTTCCAAATCGGCATCGCTGTAAAAGCGTAACTCCAGAACGCCCCCTTTTCGCCCTTTCCGAACCCGCACGGGAAGTTTCAGTCGCTCTTCCAAGACTTGCTGCAAGGCGAGAAGGTGGGGGTCAACAGCACCAGAAGGGCGCTTCTGCTTCTTCGTCAACCGCCGCATCAAGGCTTCCGTTTGACGCACGGAGAGGTGGAACTTCACGACTTTTTGAAAGGCTTCCACCATCACGCCCTCGTCAGGAGCGCTCAAAAGGGCACGGGCATGCCCTTCCGTAATCACGCCCTCCCGCAAGGCTTGCTTGATAGGTTCAGGCAATTGGAGCAGCCGCAAAGTGTTGGCGACGGCAGCGCGACTTTTCCCCACCTGTTTGGCAATCGCTTCCTGAGTGAGCCCGAACTGCTCTATCAGCGTCTGGTAAGCCTGCGCTTCCTCCAGTGGGTTCAAGTCCTCCCGCTGCAAGTTTTCAATAAGCGCCAACGCCAACAATTCCTCATCAGAGCAAGGTCGGACGATAGCAGGAATTTCTGTCAAGCCTGCCAATTGGGCGGCGCGTAAGCGGCGTTCTCCAGCGACCAACTCGTAGCCACCATCTTTTGGGCGCACCAAAATCGGTTGCAAAACCCCGTGGGCTTTAATGGATGCTGCCAACGCTTCCAGTTCGTCCTCCCGAAACTGTTGGCGGGGTTGAAATGGGTTGGGGCGGATGGCGTGAATGGGCAAAGGGGTGACGGCTTCCCCGTGCGGTGCCGCTTCCTCGCCCCAACGGGTCGGAATGAGCGCGTCCAGCCCACGCCCTAATCCACGCCGCCGCATGGTTGTCACCTCCACCCTTCCAACATGCGGCGTCCCGCTTCAATTGTAGCGCTGCCGAAACGCCCGATGGCGCAAGGGGAAAAGTGCGTTAGCATTTGCAGGAACGGAGGTGAGTTTCGTGGTCGCACCCATCTCGGAAGCAGATTGGAAACAGTTGCAAGCCGAGTTGCAACAAGCCCGTTTGGAAGCCCAGAAACTTTCCGCCGCTTTGGCGGACACATGGGAAGAGTTGACCCTCCTTTACGAGTTGGCGGAGCAACTGCGAGGGGTGCTGGACATTGACCAAGCGGTGCGGTTGGCATTGGAGCATGTCACGGACATCGTAAGTGTGGAAGGCTGTGCCGTGCTATTGAAGGAAGACGGCGAATGGGAGGTGCAGTTGTCGTTTTGTCCCAACGGGCACAAGGAATGGCTTTCCGCATGGGGAAACGAAGTTGCCCAGCATGCCTTGCAACGACGGCGTGGCTTCATCCTTAACGACCTCTCCCAGCACCCAGAGTGGGGTGAGAAGGCGAAAATTTTTGCCCTTCAAAACCTCATCGTTGTGCCCCTCAATCCCGACGGTCACGCCAAAGGGGCATTGATGGCGTGGAACAAACTTCAAGGCGAGTTCACTTCGGGGGATTTGAAGTTGCTGACCACCATCGCCGCCCAAACGAGCGGCGTGTTGGAGAGTGCTTTCCTTTACCGCCAACTTCAGGAAACGTTTCACGGCACGGTCGCGGCTCTGGCGACGGCAGTGGACGCTAAGTCCCGATGGACTGCTGGTCACTCCCATCGGGTCACCCACTATGCTTTGCTTCTGGCGCAAGGCATCGGGCTCGTTGGGGCGGAATTAGAGCAAGTGCGCCTCTCTGGGCTCATGCACGACATCGGTAAGATTGGCGTTCCCGACGCAATTTTGGACAAACCAGACCGCTTGACAGACGACGAGTGGGCGGTGATGCAGCGCCATCCCGTCATCGGCTATGAAATTTTGAAAGGCATCCGCCAGTTTCACGGTCCCATTTTGGACGGCGTGCTTTACCATCACGAGCGGGTGGATGGCAAGGGCTATCCTTTTGGGCTCAAAGGCGATGAAATTCCTTTCATGGGGCGTTTGTTAGCGGTGGCGGACGGTTTTGACGCGATGACCAGTGACCGCCCCTATCGGGCAGGGATGCCGAAGGAGCGAGCCTTGCAAATTCTCGCGGAAAATGCGGGGACACAGTGGGACAAAGAATTAGCACTCACTTTTGTGGCAATCATGCGAGGTGAGAAACACCCTTGACACCTGACCTCCTTGACACTCAAGAAGCAAAGCGATTTCGGAGGTGGCGACGGTTGTTTGTGTTCTCTGGCGGGATTTTAGGAGTGATGGTGGGGGCAAGTTTGGTAGTCGGTTTGGTTGTAACCGCCCCTCGTCCCATTGAAAATGCCTATCACCGCTGGGGAACTCCCGCATCCTTGTGCCTGAGTTGCCACGAATTTGGTGACAAAGGTCCTCGCATGATCCATCGTCCCGTCAATTTTTGCCTTCCATGCCACCGACCTCGCAAGATGGGGCAAAAGTGACTTCCTCCACTGCGCCGTCCGGTTCCTTCTCCGCAAAGATTTGGGCTTGGAAGGTGTAGACCCTCACGGCGCCCTTCCGCCACGCATCTTTCGGCAACCCTGCTTTCACACAAGTTTGCTCCAAAAAAGTCACCGTATCAAACCCATGCTCCACTGCTACTTGGGGGAGCAACAACCCCCGCTGCCATTCCCCTTCCACCAGCAAGCCGTGACGCCCGATGACGATGTGGGCGGGATATTCTCGTGGGTCACTGACGCTCAACAGTTGCGGTGGTGTTAAGATACTGACTTCCACAACCACTTGCGGAAACTCGCCGGCTTCCAAAGGCGGAAAGCGCGGGTCTTTGAACGCCGCATTGAGGGCGGACTCAATCACCGCCTCCACTAAGGGCTTGACAGGATAAGGGATGCCGATGCAGCCCCGCAGCGTCTTTTCGCCCGCTGTCAGTTCGTGAAGGGTGACGAACACCCCACGCGGCTCTCTGAGGGGTTCATCCACTTCTGGTGGCGAAAGGACTTCGCCCGTTTGAAGGGCATGGGCGATGGCGCGTCGCGCCAACTTGACCAAAAATGTCCCTTGCTCTACCGTCAACAACATCGCGACCACCTCCTTGTGGTCGCTCCCACGCCTCAGTGGCTACCAAAATGGTAGCACACCACCTTTCCCAGTTTACTTTCGCCGGCGCTCCGTGCTATAAATTTCCGCAGCGTTGTCTTTTGCCTTTTCCTTGGGGTGAGGCGAATGAACCGTGCATCCGTCATCGCAGAACTGGCTCGGGTGTTGCAAGTCAACGAAACGGAGGCAGAGCGCTTGCTGCGGGCTTTCGCCCAAGTTCTCGGTCCCATCGCCGCTGAAGTGCCACCTTACTTTGAGCGCTACTTTGAAGCCCAGATCCAACGAGTGCTCCAAAGCCTCGCCGACTTCAAGGAAGACACCAACCGTCGCTTTGAGGAAGTGAACCGAAACTTCGCTGCCTTCCGCGAAGACACCAACCGCCGCTTTGAAGAAGTGAACCGAAGCCTTGCTGAGTTCAAGGAAGACACCAACCGTCGCTTTGAGGAAGTGAACCGAAACTTCGCTGCCTTCCGCGAAGACACCAACCGCCGCTTTGAAGAAGTGAACCGAAGCCTTGCTGAGTTCAAGGAAGACACCAACCGTCGCTTTGAGGAAGTGAACCGAAACTTCGCTGCCTTCCGCGAAGACACCAACCGCCGCTTTGAAGAAGTGAACCGAAGCCTTGCTGAGTTCAAGGAAGACACCAACCGCCGCTTTGAGGAAGTGAACCGAAACTTCGCTGCCTTCCGCGAAGACACCAACCGCCGCTTTGAAGAAGTGAACCGAAGCCTTGCTGAGTTCAAGGAAGACACCAACCGCCGCTTTGAAGAAGTGAACCGAGAAATTGCCAACCTTCGGCAGGAGATGGAGCGACGGTTTGACCGGATGGAGCGGTGGGTTTTGGGCTTCATGACGCTCATATTGGCGGCAG
>Ga0209993_10037_pt1 | contig 24304 bp, 23 predicted proteins | sample Antgeofumaro1A2A_FD_188082 | JGI IMG/M metagenome (GOLD analysis project Ga0209993, IMG submission 188082) | Geothermal fumarole subsurface microbial communities from Mt. Erebus, Antarctica - 1A2A (SPAdes) (version 2) | ecosystem: Environmental > Terrestrial > Volcanic > Fumaroles | place...
CGGTGTGGTCAATGTGCTGAAGCGCAATGGCATTACCACCATCCAAGAATTGATCAGTTACACCCGCGAGGAGTTGTTGGAGCGGGTTTACGGACTGGGGGAACAAAGGCTGCAACTGATAGAAGAGCGCATGCGAGAACTGGGACTGTCCTTCCGAGAGGAGAGGGGGGAGTGACTTTGCGGCACAAGAAGGACTACAAACTGCTCGGACGATGGCCAGCCCACCGAAAGTCCTTTCTGCGCAACTTAGTGGCGTCATTGTTCTTGCACGAGAAAATTGAGACCACCTACCCCCGTGCGAAAGCCGTAAAGCGGTTGGCGGAGAAGTTAATCACCATCGCTAAAGAGGACACAGTAGCGGCGCGCCGATTGGTGGCAGAATACATCCCGAACCCGCTGCGAAGGCAGGTCATCACCAAATTGTTCCGAGAAATTGCCCCACGCTACAAAGACCGAAACGGGGGGTACACCCGCGTCATTAAGACCGGCGTTCGGCGCGGGGATGCGGCTCAGGAAGCGGTGCTGATGTTAATAGAGTAATTGTCGCCTTTCGGCTCCAGGATGCGGTCGGCTATGCGCCACATCAAGTTGGTCATCGGTTACGATGGCACCGACTTTCATGGCTTTGGGCGGCAAAAAGGCTTGCGAACCGTCCAAGAAGAACTGGAGCGCACCTTGACAATTTTGCTGGGACATCCTGTGCAACTCAAAGCCGCCGGACGAACCGATGCAGGGGTTCACGCGGAAGGGCAAGTAGTCAGTTTCTGGACGAATTCTCCCATTCCGACAGAACGGCTGCCCATCGCGCTCAACGGGCTTTTGCCGCCCGACATTGTGGCGAAGCGGGCAACAGAAGTGCCCCCCGATTTCCACCCGCGCTTTGACGCAACGAGCCGCGTTTATCGCTATCTGATTGACAATCGTCCTATCCCCTCAATCCTGTTACGGCGGTATGCGTGGCACATTCCAGAGCCTTTGGACATTGCCGCCATGCAGCAAGCCGCCTCCTGCCTCATCGGCGTTCACGATTTCGCTTCCTTTCACGCCAGCGGCAGCGAGTTGGGGTCAACGGTGCGAGAGATGAAGCGGATTGCCATCACCCGAAGAGACGGAGTGACCGCCATCACGATGGAAGCCAATGCCTTCTTGTATCACATGGCGCGCATCATCGTGGGGACGCTGGTGGAAATCGGCAAGGGAAAGCGCCCACCAGAGGAAGTGTGTGCTATCCTTAATGCCCGCAACCGCTCCGTCGCAGGGAAAACCGCCCCTGCTCACGGGCTTTGCCTGTTGCAGGTGAAATATGGGCGGAGGAAGAACGCTTTTCATGGCAGGAAAGAACTCAGGCGCGAAGAAGCCGAAGGCGAACTTTGAGCGAAAAAGCCTATCCGCCATCACCGTGAAGGAGGGACGCCTATGCCGAACAAGACGACATGGATTGACCCGAAAACGGTAGAACGCCGTTGGTGGGTCGTAGATGCCAGCGGACAAATCTTGGGGCGGCTCGCCAGCGAAATTGCCCGCATCCTGATGGGCAAGCATAAGCCCCAATGGCAACCCAACTTAGACATTGGCGATTTCGTCATCGTTGTCAACGCCGAAAAGGTTCAGTTGACAGGCAAGAAGTTAGACCAAAAGTTCCACTACCGCCACTCAGGGCGTCCGGGCAACTTGAAGGCTTACAGTTACCGCTGGATGCTGGAGCATCGCCCAGAGCGAGTCATTGAGTTGGCGGTTTCCAAGATGCTTCCCAAAAACCGACTGCGATGGCGCATGTTGAAGCGGTTGCGAGTTTACCGAGGACCCAATCACCCTCATCAAGCGCAGCAGCCCCAACCTTTAGCCTTAACGCCTACTCGTGTCCCCCCTCCCTGCCGAAGAGACAAAAACGCAATGACGAAGGCATTGCAGACTTGAAGGGGAGGTGTCATGTCGGATGGAGCAACAGCCTGAGAGGAGGAAGACGCCAGAACCGACTGCGTCCGAAAGGAGGGAAATGACCTCTCAAGAGGTCGCTTCAACTGCCCCTTCGGAAGGGGTGACAGAAAGCGCTGTCCCTTCGGCTGGCACTTTGCTTCCTCTGCCCGTAGAGCCGTTGAAGAAGCGGGAGGGGAAAGTGGACATTACGCCGAAAGGCGAAATCCGCTTTTACGCAACAGGGCGGCGCAAGGAAGCGATTGCTCGTGTTTGGGTTATCTTCGGCGGTAGCGGCAATGTCACCGTTAATGACTGCCCCCTGTGGGATTACCTGCATGGACGCATTTCCCTCGTAGAGCAAGTGCTGGAACCTTTCCGAGTGACTAACACTTTGGGCATGTTTGATGTCAAGGCGACCGCAAAAGGCGGGGGGATAGCAGGACAAGCCGAGGCTTTGCGACATGGGATTGCTCGGGCTTTGGTCGTTTGGAGCGAAGAGGTGCGCCCTCTCTTGCGCCGTCACGGTCTTTTGACCCGATGCGCTCGCGTCAAGGAGCGGAAGAAATACGGACACAAGCGTGCAAGGCGAGGCTTCCAATTCCGAAAACGCTAAGGCAACAAGGACAGGAGCGCGTTGTGCCCACCTGGACGGTGGCGGTGGCAGGTCATGCCACCGGTTCCATGCCCCAGCGTTATGTCACAATGGTGGATACGTGACGCCACGGCCTAGCCGATCTGGCCAGCGGCGGCCCGGCGGCGATGCAGCCTCGGGTGGCGGTGCGGTTGCCCGCTGGCCGCGACGCAGGAGGGGAGTCCCCGTGCGGATCGAGTGCCCGTACCGCGACTTCGTCCGCGCCTGGCTCCGCGAGCCCTCGTGGGAGAGCCTGCGCGACGGCTACGTGCTGCCCCACCGGGAGCTGCTGGAGGCCTACAACCGGTCCTGGGGCTGGGGCGGGGACGTGGAGGAGGACTACCGCCGCCGCTGGGGGGCGCGGCCCGCGGAGGCCGGGGCGCTGGTGGCGCGCCTCGGACAGTCCGGCCTGCCGGCCCGCCTGCGGTCCGCCGCGGCCACGGCCAGGGCCGTGGTGCGGCCCGCCGTGCGCGTCCGTGTGGTGGCGCTGGTGGGCGTGGGCGCCAGCAATGCGTGCGCGTTCTTCGCGGGAGGCGTTCCCACGGCGGCTATCGCCGTGGAAGCCTGGGGGGAGGATTTCTTCGGCGTGCCCCTGCCCTGGGAGGACCTGCCGCTGTGGCTCGCCCACGAGCTGGCGCACGCCGTGCGCTACGCGGAGGGCGACTGTGGCCTGGCACGCCTCTTCCGCGCGCAGGAGTTCGACTACGACCGAGCGCTGCGGGAGCTGCCGCTGCTCGAGTTCCTGGTCGACGAGGGTCTGGCGGTGGAGGCGGCCGCCCGCGCCATGCCCACGGCGCCGGCGGCCCGCGCGCTGGGCTTCACGGAGGCGGAGCTCGCCTGGTGCGAAGCGCACGAAGGGGCGCTGTGGGAAGCGGTGCGCCCGCACCTCGGCGACCCGCCGGGCATGGCGGGATACGAGCGCTACTTCTCGGCGGGCGCGCGGCAGGGCATGCCGGCCCGCACCGGATACTACCTGGGCTGGCGCCTGGTGCGCGGTTACCTGGCGCGCCGTCCCGAGATGGACCTGGCCGCCGCCCTGCGCCTGCCGGCGGAGGCCATCGCCGAGGAGGCCATGCCCTGTCGCTAGGGCTGCCCAGGCGGGGAGTCGGGCCGGCGGGCCGCAGTGGGGCCACGCCGTCGCCCGCGGCGGCCGGAGGATGGGCGCCCGGCGGCGCTAGCAGGACGTCGTCTCCCGGGATCGCTCCCTGCGCCGCGGGCCCGGCCGACAAATGATAAACGGTGATGTCGGATGGCACGATGGGTTCTGTGGCTTTTGCTTTTCTTGCCATCGTTATTGGTTGCCCAAACGCGTTTGTCCTTCCGCGTCTACGCTGCCTGTGAGGGGGAACGCCCCACCGATATCGCTTCCCGGTTCCGTGTGTCCCTCCACGACTTGCTGCAGGCAAATCCCAACATGGTCGCTGACCAACCTTTACGACAAGGAGAAGTCGTATTGGTGCCCATCAATAGTTCCTCCCCAAAACGGGTGCCAAAACAGGTGCCGCAGAAAGGTGTTGCCAAACCGAGCGTTTCTCTTGCGTCGGGAGTGCGAATTGCCGCTCGTGCCTATTGGGTCTACACCGTCCAACCAGGCGACACGCTCTCGGAGATCGCCCAACGCTTTGGCACGACGGTGGACGCCATTGTAGCCGCCAACCAACTGGCGCCCCCCGCTTCCTTGACAGTAGGGCAAGTGCTTTTAGTGCCAGTGTTAGAGCAACGGGTAGAGACTTCGGCACCAAAGACAACACCTGCCCGCTCCTTTGCGCCGACTGCCTCGTCCACTCCCGCGCACCGATTTCCTGTGCTGAAGGCACCGCGCATTTTCGGCTATGTGGGGACGGTGGTTGCCCCGGTGGCAACCATTCGCAGTGCCCCCCGCCGAAATGCACTCGCCTGGAGCCAGGTGGTGCGGGGAACGCAACTCATCGTGACTACCGAGCACCCTGGCTGGTTTGGGGTGCTCATGATAAACGGTGCGACCGGATGGGTGCCTCAATCGGCGATTCGGAAGGAAAATCGCCCCATCTTCTGGGACGATGTGATGCGCGCTTTTGGAGGGGCAGGCGGACAAGACAATCATGCCGTGGTGGCGGAGGCTATGCGCTATCTTGGCATCCCTTACCGCTATGGGGGAACTTCGCCCCTTCACGGTTTAGACTGCTCTGCTTTCGTCCAACGCGTCTTTGCCTCCCGAGGCATCCGACTGCCCCGAACGGCTGCCGAGCAAGCCAAGGTGGGAATGCCCGTGCCCCTCTCAGATTTGCGTGCCGGTGACCGCCTCTATTTCGCTGTCAAGGGCAATCGCATTGACCACTGCGGCATTTACATCGGCAACGGCTTGTTCATCCATGCCTCCGGTCGTCATAATGCCGTTGTCGTCAGCAGCCTTTCCGAACCCCTTTACGCTCGTTCCCTCGTGGCAATTCGCCGCTAAAATTTCTTCAGCGACGCTTGAGAACACCCTTCGGAAGGGAGCGAGTTGCTCATGAAAGTGCAAGTGCGCCTTTTGCGCTTTGATCCAGAAAAGGATCGTTGCCCTTACTGGCAAGCCTTTGAAGTGGAAGCCGAACCGACCGACCGGGTGTTGGATGTGCTGCACTATATCCGCGACAACTACGATGGCACTTTGGCGTTCCGCCGCTCCTGCGGGCACGGGATTTGTGGTTCCGATGCGATGGTCATCAATGGCAAAAATCGGTTAGCCTGCAAGACCCTGGTCAAAGACCTCAAGCAACCCATCACCATAGAGCCGTTGCGTGGCTTCCGCGTTATCAAAGACCTTGTGGTGGACATGGAACCCTTCTTCGCCAAGTATCGGGCGGTCATGCCCTACCTCATCAACGACGAACCGCCGCCTAAAAGAGAGCGATTGCAGTCCCCCGAAGAGCGGCAACTTTACGATGACACAACTAAGTGCATCCTGTGCGCTTGTTGCACCACCAGTTGCCCTGTCTTTTGGGCGAACAGTCAATATCTCGGTCCTGCCGCTTTAGTGGCAGCCCATCGGTTTGTCTTTGACAGCCGCGACCGTGCCGCCCATTTGCGCTTGCAACTCCTCGCTCAATACGGCGGTGTTTTCACTTGCCGAACGACTTTCAATTGTGTAGATGCCTGCCCGCGCGGCATCAATGTCACGAAAGCCATTTTAGAGTTACGGCGAGCCATCTTGACGGGCGAAGTCCCTCAACCTGCTGAGCCCGCTGGCGTGGAACTTCGGTGAGTCAATGATGGCAGCGAAAATGAGTTCATTGGAAGAGCAAGTGGAAGCGTTGCGGCGCCAATTGACCGAAGCAGGGGTGAAGGTGCTTTCAGGTTCGTGGGGCGGGAAAGGAGGTATTGCCCGCTACAAAGGGCAGTGGTTGCTCGTCATAGACCGCCACTTGCCCACAGGGTGGAAACTTCGGCTGCTGCAAATGGCGTGGAAGTTGGTGATGGAACGGGCGCAACGAGGGGAGACGGATGGAGGGGCAACAGAGCCTCATCCCACCTAATCGCCGACGGTGGGTGACGGGGTTTATTGTGGTGATTGCTTTCCTCTTTCTGGGGCGGCTTTGGTGGCTTCAAGTTTATCAAGGCGCTCGTTTGGACGAGCGTGCTCGCAGTCGTTACTTGCGTGCCATCATCACCCGCGCCCCGCGCGGACTTCTCCTTGACCGCACAGGGAAAGTGCTCGCTACCAATGAGCCCTCCTTCAGTATCGCTCTTTTGCCTGCCGAGTTTTCCAGCGATAGCGCCCAGCCAGAGCGCATCGCTTCCCTCCTCGGCATCTCGCCAGAAGTGCTGCAAAGGACGATGGACAAAATCCGCGCCAACAAAGTCCCTCTCTTTGAGCCTGTCCGATTGGTTCTCGGAGCCGATTTTGCAACAGTCACCCGGGTGTTGGAGCGCAATTGGGAGTTGCCAGGCATCATCGTATTGGAAGAGCCGACCCGCTCCTACCCGCATGGAAAGTTGGCGGCCCATGTGTTAGGGCATGTAGGGGCGGTGACGGAAGAGGAGTTGAAGCGGCGCCCCGAGTTGGACTTGTTTGACTGGACAGGCAAGATGGGGGTGGAGTATGTGTATGACCGCTATTTGCAAGGGAGGAACGGACGGGAACTGATGGAGGTGGATGCCCGCGGTGCTCCCATCCGTCGGCTCCGCCGGGAAGTTGCCCAACCAGGACAAACTCTTTTGCTCACCCTTAATGCGCGCCTTCAAGCCGCTGCCGAAGCCGCTTTGCAGGGGTATCGCGGCGCTATCGTCGCCTTAGAGCCGCGAACGGGCGAGGTGTTGGTCATGGCATCGTCTCCCTCCTTTGACCCAAACTGGTTCCGTAAAGGCATCAAGCCGAAATTGTGGCGATGGCTTCTCTCCCACAAAGCCCATCCGTTACAAAATCGCGCCATCGCAACGGCTCATCCGCCCGGTTCCACTTTCAAAGTCGTCACCGCTGTCGCTGCTCTCTTGTATGGCAAAGCCACGCCGAACACCCGCATCTTTTGCGGTGGCGGTCGCATCGTAGGGCGGCGCTTCTTCCGCTGCTGGCGCCGTCACGGGACAGTGGACTTAGAACACGCTATCGGACAGTCTTGCGATACTTACTTTTACACGCTGGGACTTGCTGTCGGTCCCGAACGGTTGGCACGGGTAGCGGAGTTGATGGGGTTAGGGCAAAAAACAGGCATTGACCTACCAGGCGAAATCAAAGGAGTGCTTCCAACGCCTCAGTGGAAGCGGCACCGCTACCGTGAGCGTTGGTATGGGGGCGATACCGCCAACTTGTCCATCGGGCAGGGCTATCTTGCCACGACCCCGCTCCAAATGGCTTTGGTCACTTGCGCTATCGCCAACAACGGTGTCATTTACCGCCCCCACCTTGTCCGAGAGCGGCGAACACCCGACGGTCGCATTTTGGAACGCATCCGACCGCAAGAGTTGCATCGCCTCCCTGCCCCTCCCTCCGTTTGGAATGAGGTCAAGAAAGGGATGTTAGCCGCCGTCTACCGTCCAGGCGGGACGGCGCGTCTGCTCGCCGATTTGCCTATCACTGTCGCAGGCAAAACGGGCTCATCCCAACATCGCAAGGGCGCAAAAACGCACGCATGGTTTATCGCTTTCGCCCCTGTTGACAACCCTCAAATTGCTTTGTGCGTGATGGTGGAAGAAGCGGGACACGGTGGCGAAGTGGCAGTGCCCATCGCTAAACAACTCCTCGCCGCCTTCGCCCAAGAGCGAGGGTGGCATAATAGGGAGCGAACTTTGCGTCCCTCCCTTCCGAGCAGGTGATGGGCATGGTCACGAAGCCGATCGCCCTCTGGGGTTTCATGGGTAGCGGGAAGACAAGCGTCGGAAAACTCCTTGCGCAAAAGTTGGGTTGTGAGTTCGTGGACACGGATGAAACGATTGCCCAACGCTTTGGGAAACCCATCCCGCAAATTTTCGCCGACGAAGGGGAAGCCGCTTTTCGGCAAGCGGAACGGGAGTTATTAGGCGAACTGTTGCAAAAACAGCGAGTTGTCATCGCGACAGGAGGCGGGATGCCTACCGTTCCCGAAAACTTGGCTGCCCTTTTAACGAAAGCCCTCAACTTTTACCTCCGCGTCCCCACCGATGTGCTCTACGAGCGGTTGGCGACCGTGCGGGACCGTCCCTTACTGGAAGGCTTCTCTGACCGATACTGGCGCATCGCTACTTTGCTGGCGCAGCGGGAGCGCTTTTACACCCAAGCCCAACTTATCGTCCCGTGCGGGCGACAAACACCAGAGCAAATTGCGGAACGCATCTACCTATGGGTTCGGGCGATGGAGAATGAGGACGATGCCGTAACCCTTGACCTGAACGAGCGCGCTTACCCCATCGTCGTCGGGACGGATTTGCTTTCGCGCGGGGAGCGATTTTTTGAAGCCGCCAACTTGCAACCGCCTTTCGCTCTTGTCGCTGACGAGAGGGTGCAGGATTGGGGAAGGCGCCTGCAAGAGCGCTTGAGTAAAATCGGGCACGCCTTCTTGACACTTGTCCCGTCGGGGGAAACCAGCAAAAGCATTGAGCAAGCCATCGCCCTGTGGCAATGGCTTGCCGAAATAGCGATGCCGCGCAATGGGGCTTTGCTCGCCGTTGGTGGAGGCGTTGCTGGGGACTTGACAGGATTTGTGGCGGCAACTTACATGCGGGGCATCACCTATGTGCAAGTGCCCACCACCCTGTTGGCGATGGTGGACAGCGCCATCGGGGGCAAAACCGCTATTGACCTCCCTAAAGCCAAGAACCTTATCGGCGCTTTCCACCAACCCTCGTTGGTGCTTTGCGATTTGTCAACCCTACAGACGATGCCTGACCGCGCCTTCATTGCTGGTTTGGCAGAAGTGGTCAAGTATGGCGTTATCGCCGACCCACCTTTGCTGGCTTACCTGCACGAGAATGCCGACCTCATCTTGCGTCGCCATCCCATCACTCTGCGCTCCATCGTCATTCGCTCCGCCGCCGTCAAGGCAAGTGTGGTGGCGTTAGACGAGCGGGAGCAAACGGGCTTGCGGATGATTCTCAACTACGGGCATACCTTCGGGCACGCTTTGGAAGTCGCTACCAAGTTTGCTCTCCTGCATGGCGAAGCGATTGCCATCGGCATGACAGCGGAAGCCTACCTCGCATGGCGGTTGGGTTGGTGCGAGCGGGAATTATTGGACGAGCAAACAGAAGTGCTGCGGGCGTTGGAATTGCCCACGAAATTGAAAGAAGTCGTTGAGCCTGTCCCCGAGCCAGACATCGCCTCCCTGACCAATGCCATGCAGCGAGACAAAAAGCGACAAGGCACCCTCGTTCGCTTCGCTTTACCCAAACGCTTCGGCGAAGTCGCTGTCACCGATTTCCCTATCCCCGACGACCTCATCGCCGATGCCTGGGCTTTCGTGCTGCGTTGAAGCGATTGTTTGACGACGCCCTGATTTCCCTCACAAACCCCAGTGCTCATTGATGGGGCGTTGGTAAACTTCCACTTTGCCTTCCCAAACATCCTGAACCCGAACCGTTTGTCCCGTTGTGGCGGCTTCGTAGATGGCGATGGAGATGGCTTTTGCCTTTAGCCCGTCTTCCGCCGTCACCTCTGGCGGACGATTCTTCTGAACCGCATCCAAAAAGTCGTAACATTCCAGCGTGAAGCCATCAGTGAACCCGTGTGGGAAGAGGCGGTGCCACGCCTCTTCGCCAATTGCCCGTCGGAAATCTTCCGCCAATTCACCCAATCGGCAAACCCGCCCGTTGAGATGTTTCACCAGCGCGCTGGCGACGGGACCGTGAAAGGCGTCGCCCATGTCCACCAATGCCCCTTCGGTGGCGTAGTAGACGACATGGGTGAAGCGATGGGCAGGAGCGGCGTTCGTGAAACTCCAAAAACCTGTCAATCCCCCTTCAAATTCCAACACCGCCATCCATGTGTCCTCGCGGTCGTCTATCACGATTTCGTCGCCTTTCCGAAGTGGGCGTGGGAGAAGTTGCTTGACGACGGCGTGCACTTGTTTGACCTCTCCGAAAAAGTAGCGGATGGTGTCGCAGAAGTGAGCGCCACTGTCCAGCACCAAGCCCCCGCCTGAAAGGAAGCGGTCTGCCCGCCAGTGCCATGAAGGCTCGCGCCCTAAAGGCGGAGGTTGGTCATAGCCAACTTGGATGGCGTAAAAAAGGGTGGGCTCACCGATGAGTTTGCTCTCGTTAAATAGCCACCAAGCCGTCCGTTGTGGAACCCCTCGGCGAATGTTCTCGGCGGTAGCGGCAAACTTCCCCACCCGCTTTGCTGTTTCCACGACCTTTTTTGTCGCCTTGACTGTTACGCCGACCGGCTTTTCCACCATCACATGCAATCCCGCTTCCAAGCAGGCAACGGCAATAACATGGTGCAAGTGGTGAGGGGTAATGATGTCCGCTGCGTCCAAATTGCTGGCTTCTTCCCGTAGCAAGACTTCGTGGTCGTCGTAAACGCGGGGGCGTTTGCCTTGAAAGCGTTCCGCCCAATCAGCAAACTCTTCGGCTCGTCCCACCTCTGGGTCACACACGGCTACGATCTCAAACTTGTCTGGCTCAACGCGCTTGATTTGCTCGTAGCCTCGCATGTGGGCTTTAGCGATGCCGCCGCAACCAATAATCGCTAACCGCACCATCCGACCGCTGTCATCCGCCATGCCAACTCGCCTCCTTGCCTCTTTGAGTTGTTGCGCCATGCTTTTTGACAACACTCCTGCCCAACGGTTCGGAACAACGAGAGGGGGTAAGGATGATGCGAGTGATGATTTGGGTGGATGCGGAAGGAATAAGCGGTATCACCAGTTGGGAGCAAGTGTTGGTGGGACGAAGCCGCTACGAAGAAGGGCGACGACTCATGACACAAGAGGTCAATGCAGCGGTGCGCGGGGCTAAATTGGCGGGGGCTGACGAAATTATCGTCGTGGATTGTCATGGGGCTGGGGACGACGCTTCCTTCCGTAACTTCGTCCCTGAATTGCTAGCGGAAGGAGCAGAATATGTCATGGGCGCGCCATGGACAACCTACACGCAACCATTGGCACAAGGCTGCGATGGCGTCATCTTCCTTGGATTTCACGCCAAAGCGGGAACAAAAGATGGTGTGCTCAGCCACACCGTCAGCGAGAGTTGGCTTAACTTCTTCATCAACGGCGAGCCGATGGGCGAAATTAGCATTTGCGCCGCCGTTTGTGGACACTTCGGCGTCCCCGTTTGGCTCGTCACGGGCGATGAAGCGGCTTGTCGGGAAGCGAAAGAAACTTTGGGCGAGCAAGTCATGACCGTTTGCGTGAAAGTTGGGCTCTCTCGCTTTGCGGCGCGGTGCATGGCGCCGCAGGAGGCGTGGCGTCGCATTGAGATAGCGGTCACAGAAGCCGTGTTACACCCACCTAAAGTGCCGCCCTTCCTCCCTCCTTCCCCAACCACTTTGCGGGTGGAGCTAACGAGCCCCGAACATGTCCGAAACTACCTGCACGAAGGGGTTAAGCAAGTGGATGCCAGAACGGTGGAAGTGACGGATGAAAACTTTTATGCTGCGTGGACAAAATTGTGGCGGCGATAAAACTCTGAGATGGCTGCGAATGGTGATGGGTATGTTGCGGTTGTTGCTTGTAAGGCATGGCGAGTCCATCTGGAACGAAGAAGACCGCATCCAAGGGCAACAGGATGTCCCACTCAGCGAACGGGGACGACAGCAAGCCATCGTCCTCGGCAAGTGGTTGAAAGGTGTCCCTATTGATGCATGCTATGCCAGCCCGCTCAGCCGCGCGATAGAGACGGCGCAATTGATGTTGGAAGCGATGGCGCAAAAGGTGCTTGTCCGACCTTTACCTGCCCTCATGGAGCGAGCATTTGGCGAGTGGGAGGGTAAGCAGGTGAGTAAAGTTAAAGAGCGCTACCCCAACGAGTTCACCCAGTGGGTTGCGCAACACTATGCTCCCGCTCCGCCTGGTGGCGAAAGTTTGTCCGAACTTTTGTCAAGGGTGGAGCAAGGGTTGATGGAAATCGTGCGGAATGTGCCCAACGGTACAGTGTTGATGGTGGGGCACAGCGGTTCGGTGAAGGCAGCCCTCTGCATTCTGTTCCGTTTGCCCCTTTCCAGTTTCGCACGCCTGCGGATAAGCAACGCCAGTTTGACCGTTGTAGAACTTTGGAACGGACAAGCATGGCTGCTCGCTTTCAACGATACTTGCCACCTTGACACTATGGAGAAAAACTCCACCTAAGTGCACATTGTTCCGCAGAGGACGAGAGCAACTTGTCCTTCATTTCGGCGCTTCCTTTGCTGCTTCCATCCGCTTTTGGGCTTCCGCCAGCATGGTGCGAATGTCAAAGCCGAGGGGTTTGCCTTGCTCCACTTTTGACCGTGCCGATTGCAACGCTTCAGCGGCACCGGGCGGGACGAACTTGTGCCACTGGGCCTTCTCTTGCGTCCCCCACCAATCCAACCGCTCACTGTAGCACCAGACATATTCGTCCGTCGTCAAGAGAGCATAATAAGCGTTGTGCTCAAACCAGCGGGCGCGCTCTTCAGGCGACAGGAAATGCCCAATCTGTCCCCACGCATGCTCAAAGGGCACCAAGCCGAAGTACAAGTCCATGTAGAGCGCAAAGCCTGCTTGCACATGCACCGCATACTTTCGGCGATTTTCAGGGGCAACAAGGGAAAGGGCACGATGTCGCATCAGGTGGTAGGCGCGGAAGTATTGCTCCGGCTCGCGGTAATAGTAAGCAGGCTCGTTACCGTCAACAATAACGACTTGCTCACCGATGGCATCCAGCATTCCGTTCAAGAAGGCGGGCAACAGACCATAGTGGTGTTTGGACAGTCGCTCCATGCGGGCTTGCGGGTCGGGAATGTCCACAATATCGCCGAACAAACTGATCTGGAAAAATGTCAAGAGCCTTAGGTTGGGGAACTCGTTTTGCATTGCTCGCATGAAACGGGCACCACACTCTCGCACCCTCGCCCAGTAGTCAGCGAAAGATTTGCTTGGAGCATGGGGCAAACTGGGATAGCGCCAAGGGTTTTCGCCATAAGGTTCAGGGTCAAAACAGATTCCGACACAACCGCCCACCCTCGCCACATATGCCAACAAGCGGGCATTGTATTCGGCACTCTGCCAGTCGCTCTCATTGAACCAATCCCAGCCTTTCTCGCAAGTGCCCCACATGAGCAGGAAGTTGTCCGTGAACCGGCGAAACTCAATGGCGCGCAAGTCGGCGATGTCTTCGGAAAATTCGTTGGGGTCAAAGGGCGATTTGCGGAAGATATGAGCAGGGTAACTACCCCAACCGCCTTTCGTCCGCAGAACGATGCCGTCAAAGAAGGGGTACTGACTTTCCATCGTGCGGATGTTGGCTCGGACGAAAGCGGGGGAAGGGACGCCCCACCCATACTGGATGAGTTTCTTGCGCGGGCAGTCAAATTGTGCCCAAATCGTTGTGCCCATCACCATCACCGCCACAAGGGCTCCAAGATAACGCCCCATTGCTCCTCACCCCCTCGCAAAGGAAAGCATCGCTACCATTGTAGCGTCCATCCTCTAATGACGCTACAAAACTTACTGGACACACGAACTCTTGGAAACGGAGGCGGTGAATGGATGACTGACTGGCAGTTAACGCTTTTAGCCTGTCCCTTTGACCGTTCCGCTCTGCAGGTGAAAGGAGCGAGGTTAATTTGTCAAGCCTGCGGGCGGCAATTCCCCATCGTAGACGGCATACCCAGTTTCGTCACCAACGACTTGGCGCAAGAGCATGACAAGAGCGAATGGCAATGGAAGCAATCGGAGATGCGGGCGCGCAACGAGCAAGCGGTGTTTTACGACCGCTTGTTGGGCTTGCTGATTTTGACGCCCTTTGAAGCCTCCATGACCGTGCGCGCCCTTTTGGGGGAACATCAAAAATTTCCGCTGTTGGTGGAAGTTGGATGCGGGACGGGACGAATGTTGCAACACTTCGCCCGTTACGCCGATTTCGTCGTCGGCGCTGACCTTTCCCTTGAATCGCTGAAGCGCTGTCGCCAGCGGTTTGAGCGGTTATCCTTGTGGGAACGAACTTTGCTCGTGCACGCCGATGCCTCTTTCCTACCGTTTCGCGATGAAAGTTTTGATGCCGTCGCCAGTTGCCAGATGATTGAGCATGTACCCAGCGACCGAATGCGTCAAAGAGTGGTCGTAGAAATCGCTCGCATCTTGAAGCCAAAGGGGCGCTTCGCTATCTCAGGTTACCACTACTCATGGCTCACCCGTTGGTTCGGGAAGGAGGGGGTGCACAAGGGAGGCATTTACTTTTTCCGTTTCACTCGCGAAGAGTTCCTTCGGTTGATTGGGGCATCCTTAAAAGTGGAGCGGTTACAAAGCATTTTCGGCTACGCGTGGCTTGCCAGCGGCGTCAAGCCCCCTTGACAAGGGGAATCGGGTTCGCTATCCTAAAAATGGTGCTTGTCAAGGTAAGTGGTTGGGCAAAACGCTCACTTGGGAGGTGACGAGAGATGCCGATGAAGGTGGAGAAAGTCGCATTGTGGTGTGGTGAGATTGAGGACAAGCCGGGAGCGTTGGCGAAGATTTTGGAACCGTTGGCGGCTGCGGGGGTTGATTTGCAAGTGGTGTTGGCAGAACGCAATCCCGCCAAGCCCGGCAGCGGCACCGTTTACTTGGCGCCTATCAAGGGGCGCAAAGCGACAGATGCCGCTAAATCGGTTGGGCTTTCGGAAGCCACTACTCCCACCCTTCTGCGCGTGGAAGGTACGAACAAGCCCGGATTAGGGCACCTGATGACCAGTGCACTGGCAGAAGCGGGCATTAACTTGTCCTTCGCTGCAGCGGCGGTGTTGGGCAACAAATTCGTCGCTTTCTTCGGCTTTGACAGTGATGCCGATGCCCGCAAAGCCAGTCGCATCCTCAGCGCTCTCAAAATCCCGCGCCGCTAATCGGTGCTTTCGCCTTTGACGGGAATTTGCCGAGGTGGGGTTTCACCCCCCTCGGCATTTTACTTTTAGGGCGATATGCCTGCGGAGCGATATCAGTAAGCGCCACAATTGATTGCGGTTTTTCACTTTACCTTAACTTCGGGGTTGGCGGATGAATGTCCAATCGCATTTAGGAGGCATAAAGGGATGCGCCGACGAGCATGGTTGGTATGGCTGGGCAGTTCGTTGCTTGGCATTGCAGGGTGTGGGCAAAGTAGTTTTGCCCCTGCCCGCCAAACCTCGCCTCCAAGTTCGTCGCCGTTAGAACCTATTGCGCCGCCGCGTGAGCACAGGAGGCGTCGGGAGATGAGTTTGGTGCGAGTGTATGTGGGCACTTACACCTACCGCGCCAGCAAGGGGATTTATGCCTTTGAACTGAACTTGCACACGGGTGAAACGACACCGCCCCGATTGGTGGCGGAAACCTTGCAACCCTCTTTCCTCGCCCTTCATCCTTCCCGCTGCTTCCTTTACGCCGTCAATGAACTTTGGGGTGGCGGGAAGGAAGGGATGGTCAGCACTTTCGCGGTTGAGCCCGAGACAGGCTCGCTGACCTTTCTCAACCAGCAGTCGTCCAAAGGAGTTGGTCCTTGCCACTTGACAGTGGACAAGACAGGGAAATGGGTGCTGGTTGCTAACTACGGAAGTGGGAGTGTGTCGGTGCTACCCATCCTGCCTGATGGGCGGTTAGGAGAAGCCACCTGCGTTATCCAGCACGAAGGCAAAAGTGTCAACCCACAGCGGCAGGAAGGACCCCACGCCCATTCGGTCAACTTGGACCCTGCCAACAAATTCGCCATCGTGGCGGATTTGGGCATTGACAAGTTGCTCGTTTATCGCTTTGATTCCGCTAAAGGCACTTTGACGCCCCATGAACCGCCTTTTGTCGCTACGGCGCCTGGCGCCGGTCCTCGCCATGTTGCCTTCCATCCCAACGGCAAATTTGTCTACGCCATCAACGAACTCAACTCCACCGTCACCGCTTACCGCTACGACGAAGCAACGGGAATACTTGCGGAAGTGCAGACGGTGTCCACCTTGCCTACAGATTTTTCAGGAAACAACACGACAGCAGAAGTGCAAGTTCACCCGTCTGGGCGTTTCCTTTACGGTTCCAATCGCGGGCACGACAGCATTGCCATTTTCGCTATTGAGAGCAAGACAGGCAAACTCACTTTGGTGGGACACCAGCCGACAAAAGGACGAACTCCACGCCATTTCGGCATTGACCCAACCGGAACCTATCTTCTTGCTGCCAATCAAGACAGCGACACTATCTCACTCTTCCGCATTGACTTGCAGACGGGAAAGTTGCAACCGATGGAGCAAATGGTGGAGGTTTCTAACCCAGTTTGTGTCAAATTCTTGCCGCTTGCCAACTTTTGAACTTTCTCCCAACCTTAGCGTTTGCGGCATCCATGACGCCTTTTGTGCCCCGCCTGCGGAACTCTCAGTGGACGGCACCCTTTCTGGATAGGGTGAATGGGGCAGCGGTGGCGCTGTAGGGCTTTGGGGTTATAATCAAAAACGGTGAGCATGTCGTGGGGGCAGTCTTCAGGAGTAGGTAAGGGGAGAGACACCCAGCCGTTAAGGGGGTAAGGACGATGCCGGATGAAACCCCGCAAAAGCCGCCGATACCTGTTGGGGCTCGGGTTTGCTTAGTGCCTGAAGGTAAGGTCGCCCAAGTATTCCGTTGCGAAGAGCAAGCAGGGCGGTACGTGGTCGGCCTGATCCTGGAGGGGACCCGAGAGGCGAGAACCTTCGTCCTCACCCCTGAGGAGCTCTCCCGGCGCCTGCAGGTCCTGCCGGGGCTGGCAGCGGCCCCGCCGCTGCCGTGGGATCAGGTCGTGGCTTTCGTGGAGGCCCTGCGGATGCGCCTGGCCTACGCCTTCGATCCCCACTACGCCGTCAGCGTCACCCAGGTGGTGGTAGCGGAAGGGGAGCGCTACGCGGTGGTCCGCCGGCCACTGTCCTGAAAACCCGGCGAATGGACCCAGTGACTGGCATCGCCCAAGTTAAGCGATCGAGATGGTCGGGATACGAAGTATACGTGGCCTCCATCGGCGAGGTCGAGGTGAAGGCACGATGGGGATGAACGAGGCGGAAACCCGTGCGAGACTCATCGAACCCAAACTCAGGGCGGCGGGATGGACCGACCTCCACCTAAGCCGAGAGTTCTACTACAACCGTGATTACCAATACACTCAAGGTAAGATCATTCTTGTAGGAGATCGTATCCAGCGAGGTAAACCCAAACGAGTAGACTACCTTCTACGGTACACAGACAGCTTTCCTATTGCCGTGGTGGAGGCCGAGCCTGAAGACAGCCCTCCGGAAGCGGGCCTGGAGCAGGCAAAGAGGTACGCCCGGGACCTGGGGCTGGCCTTCGCCTACTCCACCAACGGACACGAGATCGTAGAGTATGACTTCTTCAAGCATGCTAGCCAGATCCTGGATCGGTTCCCGTCGCCACAAGATCTGTGGCTACGTTGGCAGGAAAACACCGGTCTGAACAGACCCGTTCCGGGGAAGATAAAAGAGGCCCCTGCTGTATATGGACTTCCGGACAAGCAAACTAACCCCCTGCTTTACCCCTACTGTCCCGAAAGCCTTTGCGGGAAACGTCCTTATTACTTCCAGGAAGTCGCCATCCGAGAAGTACTCCTGCGCATCATGCGGGGGCAAAGGCGGATCCTCCTGACGATGGCCACGGGCACGGGAAAGACCTTCGTGGCCTTCCAGACCGTCTGGAAGCTGATCAGATCCCGGTGGCTCCAGAACCGCCATCCCGAACGACCGGCGCGGGTGCTCTTTCTGGCCGATCGGATCATCCTGCGCGACCAGGCTTACAACACCTTCTCCCCCTTCGCCACCGGGACCAGCGAGCCCCGCTTTCTCATTGAGGGTCATCCGCCCAACCTGAACCGGGATCTCTACTTCGGCATCTATCAGACCCTCTGGAGTCCCAACGAGGAAGGGAAACGCCTGTTCGAATGCTTTCCCCCGGACTTCTTTGACCTGGTCATCATCGACGAATGCCATCGCTCCGGCTGGGGCACCTGGCGCGAAATCCTGGACCACTTTGCCTCGGCCATCCACTTGGGGATGACCGCCACTCCGAAACAGGATGAAAACATTGACACATACGCTTACTTCTGCAGCGAAGAGCCGGAAGTATACATTGACCCCGAACATCCCGAACGGGGCACCTGGCGGCCCCCCGCCTACCAGTACAGTCTCGGTCAGGGCATTGAAGACGGCTTCCTGGCCACTTACAAGGTCCACGTGGTGCGGACAACGGTGGATGCTCAGGGGCTGCGCCTGGAGGACGCCATCGAACAGGGCGCCGAGGTCTTCATCCCCGAAGATGTAGAACCTCGCCCCGTTTATTACACGCCCCAGTTTGAGCGGGAGATCACCCTACCAGACCGCACGCAAGTAATGGTGCGTCACCTGGCTAGCCTCTTGCGCCGCTTCGGGCCAATGGATAAAACGATGGTCTTCTGCGTGGACATGGAGCACGCCCGGCGGGTGGCCAGGCTGCTGCAGGACGAGCTCGGCCCCGAAACAGGCCTGGACAACTACGCCGTGCCCATCATCTCCGAGGAAGGGGAGGAGGCCCGCCGCTGGTTGGAGGACTTCGCCAACTCCGAGAAGTGCGCGCCCGTGGTGGCCACTACGGCCGAATTGCTCACCACCGGCGTGGACGTCCCCTCCTGCCGGAACATCGTTTTCATGAAGACGATCTCCTCCCCTGTGCTTTTCAAGCAGATCGTCGGCCGGGGGAGCCGTCTGGATCCTGCCGCGGACAAATACTGGTTCCGCATCATCGACTACACCGGAGCCACCCGGCTCTTTGACCAGTGGGACCGCCCGCCCGTTCCGCCGCCCCAACCGCCCCAGGGCCCTCTGACCGCGGGCGTGGATGGAGTGGTCTACCACGCCGAAACCCGGGATCTCATTGCCGGCGCCTCGGTCTCCATCCGCACGGGACCCAACACCCAGCAGGGTCCCATCCGCACGGATGGCGAAGGGCGGTTCTCCTTCCGGGCCCTCCCGGAGGGAACGCTGACGCTCATCGTCCGCGCGCCCGGCTTCGTGGGGAAGGAGCTGCGGGTGGAAACCGTGGCCAACGAGATCCAGTTTGTCGAAGTGCCGCTGAAACCCCAAAAAGGTAAACCGGGTAAAATCCGGGTGGAAGGGCTGGAGGTGACCATACAGGATGAGATCATCTTTACCGTTGACGCCACCGGTCAGCAACTGACATTGAGTCAGTATCGAGACTACATCCGCGGCAAAATTATTGAGGCAGCCCCGACACAGAAAACCCTACGGGACATCTGGGTAGACCCGGAGAAGCGTAGGCGGTTTATGGAGGACCTGCGCCGCGCCAGCGTTCATCCCGAGCTCCTGGCCGAGATTGAGGGATGGGCGGAAGCCGACACCATTGAGGGATGGGCGGAAGCCGACACCTATGACCTACTGGCCCACCTGGCCTTTGGCATGCCCATCCGCACCCGTAGCCAGCGGGCCGAAGCCTTCCTCAACCGAGAGCAGGCCTTTTTGCGCAAGCACCGGGAGGAGGCCCGTCGGGTGATCCTGGAACTGCTGGACAAGTACCGGATGGGAGGGATTGAACAGCTGGATCCCGAGATCTTCAGCGTGTCCCCCTTCCGGGATTGGGGCGGGGCTTCCAAAATCAGCCTCTGGTTCGGAGGACTTGAACAGCTGGGAGACGCTCTTCATACGCTGCGTGAGCGCCTCTATCCTGTGGAGGAGGTGGCTGTATGAACCGTCCCCAGACCCGAGAGGCCCTGGCCAGCGAGATCTGGCGGGCCTGCAACATCCTCCGCCGCGACAACAACTGCGGCGGGATCATGGAGTACGTGCAGCATCTCTCCTGGCTCCTCTTCCTGCGCTTTTTGGATGCCCAGGAGGAGGAATGGGAGGCGCAGGCGACCATCGCCGGACGCCCTTACCAGCGCATCATTGATCCTCCCTATCGCTGGCGGGACTGGGCGGCGAAAGATTGGCCCGCCGAGGACCTCTTGGCCTTCGTGCGCGGGAAGCTCATTCCCTATCTCCAGACTCTCGGCGGCGAGCCCCTGCGGGAGACCATCCGCAGCATCTTCGCCGAGCACAATGTCATCGTCTGTGCCTCCGGCTACAATCTCAAAGACGTCATCACCATCATCAACGGCATTGATTTCCACAGCCAGGATGACATCTTCACTGTCTCTCAGGTTTACGAGGAACTACTGCGCCGTCTGGGAAACGAGAACCGCATGGCAGGCGAGTTCTACACGCCCCGCCCGGTGGTCCGCTTCATTGTGGAGGTGGTGAACCCTCAGATCGGCGAGACGGTCTACGACCCGGCCTGTGGCACCTGCGGCTTTCTGGCCCAGGCCTATCTCTGGATGAAGGAGCAGGAGAAGACGTTAGAGGATCACCGCACGCTACAGGAGCGCACCTTCTACGGCCAGGAGAAAAAGTCCATCCCCGCGCTCCTGGGCCTCATGAACATGGTGCTCCACGGCGTCTCCGCCCCGCAGATCCGGAGGCGCAACACCCTGGAGGAGAACATCCGCCAGGTTTCGGAGCGCTTCGATGTGGTCCTCACCAACCCCCCTTTTGGGGGCGAGGAAGGCCCACACATCCAGGCCAACTTCCCGGTGAAGTCCTCCGCCACAGAACTCCTCTTCCTTCAGCACATCATGCGCAAGATCAAGCCCCGGGACGGTGCCCGCTGCGGCATGGTGGTGCCGGAGGGAACGCTCTTCCGGGGCGGGGCCTTCGCCGAGGTGAAAAAGGCGCTCCTGGAGGAATTCAACCTCCACACCGTCGTGAGCCTGCCCCCCGGCACCTTTGCACCCTATTCCGATGTCAAGACCGCGCTTATCTTCTTTGAACGGCCCGGGCCGACCAAGGAGATCTGGTATTACGAACTGCCTCTGCCGGAGGGCTTGAAAAAGTTCAGCAAGGGAAGCCCCATCCAGGACGAGCACTTTGAAGAGGCGCGCCGGCTTTGGAAGGCATGGGACGCTTACCGCAAAGGCCAGGGCCCGCTCGAGGCCTGCCTTTCCGAGCGTTCCTGGATCGTTCCTGCCGACGAGGGTAGGGACACGGCATGCCGTGTCCCTACCTACGACCTCACCGCCCGCAACCCGAACCGCCAGGAGGCCGAGGCGCTTCCCTCGCCGGTGGAGATCGTGGCGGGGCTGCTTGAGCGCGAGCGGGAGATCCTGAGTATCGTCGAGGAGCTGGACGAACTCCTTAGTAACAATGACAGGGAGGAAAGTGGAGCATGAAAAGCCAATTTGACCCGGATAAACACCGGCGCCGTTCCATTCGCCTGCAGGGGTATGATTACACCCGACCCGCGGCGTATTTCGTCACGGTTTGCACCCGGAACCGGGAATGCCTATTCGGGGATGTGGTAGATGGGGAGATGCGGTTGAACGAATTGGGGGAAACCGTGCGGGCATGTTGGCATGAAATCCCAGACCATTTTCCGCATGTGGGATTTGACGAATTTGTCATTATGCCCAATCACGTCCATGGAATTTTGGTAATCGTGGAAACCAATGTTGTAGGGGCACGGCATGTAGGGGCACGGCATGCCGTGCCCCTACGACAAACCCAACGTACCGAACAATTCGGTAAACCCCTGGCGGGTTCCATTCCTACCATCATCCGGTCGTTCAAATCCGCCGTCACCAAACGGATCAACGACCTGCGCGGCACCGCCGGTATAACCGTCTGGCAGCGCAATTATTATGAACACGTAATCCGGGATGAGGAATCCCTAAATCGGATTCGCCAATACATAGCGGACAATCCCCGCCGCTGGCACCTGGACTGGGAAAACCCGGACCGAATGGTTGAGGATACACTTTTGCACGGAAGGAGGCAGGGAGAACAATGATGGAGGGACCCTATAAACTCCCCGAAGGCTGGCGCTGGGTGAGGCTGGGGGAGGTGTGCGAAATCAATCCTCGACGGCCACGGCTTCACGTTGATCCAAATGAACCAGCCACGTTCGTGCCGATGACCGCTGTTGAGGACCAAACCGGCACGATTGTCACTCCCGAAGTACGTCCCTTCGAGCAAGTCCGGCAAGGGTATACTTATTTCGAGGAAGGAGACGTCCTTTTTGCGAAAATCACGCCGTGCATGGAAAACGGAAAAACGGCTATTGCGCGCGGATTGCTCAACGGCTTTGGCTTTGGTTCCACTGAATTCCATGTGCTGCGCCCCAGTGGTTCCGTTATTCCAGAATGGATTTGGCTGTTCATCAGACAAGAGCGTTTCCGCAAGGCTGCCAAAGCGTCATTTCGTGGTGGAGTTGGTCAGCAACGAGTTCCGAAGGAGTTTCTCGAGCACCATCCCATCCCCCTCCCACCCCTCGACGAGCAGCGTCGGATCGTGGCGCGGCTCGAGGAGCTGATGGCACGGGTGCGCGAGGCGAAGCGGCTGCGCCAGCAGGCCAAGGAGGACGCCGAGCGCCTCATGCAAGCCGCCCTGGCCGAGACCTTCCCGCGCCCCGGCACCGAACCGCCTCCCGGCTGGCGCTGGGTGAGGTTGGGGGAGGTATTTGACCTTCAGCAGGGGGCATCTATGTCGCCAAAACGCCGAGTTGGCCGCAACCTGAGACCTTTTCTGCGCACGAAGAACATCCTTTGGGGCTCAGTTGACGTGTCATCTGTGGACGAGATGGATTTCACGGAGGAGGAAGTAGAGAAACTTTGCCTACAACCAGGTGATCTTCTCGTGTGTGAAGGGGGAGACGTTGGGCGAACAGCCATCTGGGAAGGTCAGCTTCCCCTTGCGCTTTATCAGAACCATATACATCGCCTGCGCCGAAAGAACGACGATACCGAACCTCGATTCTTCATGTATTGGATGCGGGCAGCATATCAGGTCTTCCGAGCATACGAAGGTGCAGAAAGTAGAACGGCGATTCCAAACCTATCCGGCCGGCGGCTCAAAACGTTTCTTGCTCCCCTCCCACCCATCGAGGAACAACGCCGCATCGTGGCGCACCTGGAGGCGGTGCAAGAGAAGGTCAGGGCCCTGAAGGAAGCCCAGGCGGCCACCGACGCGGAACTTCAGCGCCTGGAGCAGGCGATATTAGACAAGGCATTTCGGGGGGAGTTCTGATTTATGCATGACCTATGGGGCAATCCAATCCAGAAACGCCTTGTACACTATCATGTCTTCCACGACGAGAGCCTGCCCAATAAGCGCTGGCTACTTATCGGATTGCTCTTTGTAGAAGAACGGAACCTGGATGAGGTCCGGGGCGTGCTTCAGGAACACCGCCGTCGGGAGAACTACTTTGGTGAGATTCATTTCTCCAAACTGCCCTCGAGCTTCGGCGGCGCTGGCGGCCCCAAGGCGCGAACAGCACGAGCGTGGCTAAAAGCCTATGAATCGGGGCTTTTTGAGAAGGCTTTCTTTTCGGCATTGGCGGTGGACCGCCAAAGCCCAGCTTATGACCATCGGCGTTTTCCGCGAGACTTTCACGCCTATAATCGCTTCACGGCAATGGCGTTAAAGGCTGGCATCGCCTGGCACCTTGGTCCCCTCAGTCTTGACCAGTTAGAATTACGCCTCGTCTCGGATGCCAAAGACCGCGGTACGCGACCCGACAACGCTATGATCGACAATTTCGAGGATTATTTGCCCTACAGAGCTGAACTGGACAGCCTTTTCGCTCAGGCGGAAGGGAAAAGCTTTCCTTCTATCAAGATGGAGGTGCACCTCGAGGATTCTGCAAAAGAAGACTTGCTTCAGCTTACAGATCTTCTTCTGGGCGCCACCCAGATGGCTTTGGTTGCAGGCTCAAACAGCGCTACCAAACGCGCACTCGGTGAACTCGTGGTGCGTTGGTATGAGGATACGAAACAAGAGCCCTGGAAGCAGCGGTTGGGGCTTCACCGTAAGTTCAACCTTTGGGCTTTCCCTGATCCCAACGGAAGGCCTTATAATGACCTGTCTCTGGCGTTGCGTATTTTTGACGGGCAGCTCTCATTATCGTAGTACATAAACCCATGAGGCCGGAGATGGATCAGAACGAAGTCAACGAAGCCTTTGAGATCCTCCTGGAGGAGATCGAGGCGGTCGCCAATGCGCTGAACGAGGAAGGCGCGCAGGCTCTCCGTGCTGGCGATTATGACAAAGCCAAATCCGCCATTGAGGAGGCAACCCGGCTGGCTGAGTTTCGTGAAAAGGTCAAAGGGCTCCAGAAGGAATGGGTCAGGCTTTTCGCGTCGAAGCCGCGCGCCCGA
>Ga0209993_10038_pt1 | contig 24286 bp, 24 predicted proteins | sample Antgeofumaro1A2A_FD_188082 | JGI IMG/M metagenome (GOLD analysis project Ga0209993, IMG submission 188082) | Geothermal fumarole subsurface microbial communities from Mt. Erebus, Antarctica - 1A2A (SPAdes) (version 2) | ecosystem: Environmental > Terrestrial > Volcanic > Fumaroles | place...
TCAAGCCCGCATTGCGGTAGGCTTGAAGGTGCGTGTTGGCAATACCGCCTAACCCCACAATCCCAATTCCCCAATCTACCCGTGCCATCCCAATCCCTCCTATCGCCAATAGCGGCGAAACCACTCAATCGTGCGGGCTAAGCCCTCTTGCAGGGAAATGGTGGGCTGGTAACCCAATTTCTGGCGCGCTTTCGTGATATCGGCGAGGGAGTGGCGGACATCGCCCTGACGGGGTGGTGCGTAAATAGGCTCAATGTGGTCGGCACCGATGAGGGAACGGATGAGGCGGAAGAGTTCGTTGACGGAAGTTTGCCTTCCTGCCCCCACATTGAATACTTCCCCAGCGACGCCTTCCACCGTCGCTGCTAACAAGTTGGCTTGAACACAGTTTTCCACAAAGGTGAAGTCACGGGTCTGCTCGCCGTCCCCGTAAATCGTCGGCGGTTCGCCCTTCAACAGGGCGGTGACAAAGCGCGGGATGACAGCAGCGTATTGGGAAGTTGGGTCTTGACGGGGACCGAAAATGTTGAAGTAGCGGAGGCTCACCGTTTCCAAGCCGTAAAGTTGCCAAAATAACCGACACAGATGTTCGCCCACCAGTTTGCTGAGGGCGTAGGGTGACTTTAGCATGGGGGGCATGTCTTCTCGTTTGGGCAAAGTAGGGGTGTCGCCGTAAACGGAGGAAGAGGAAGCGAACACCACACGCTTCACTTTCCCTTCCCGCGCCGAAAGCAGCAAAAACAGCGTTCCCGTTGCATTGACTTGATGGGTTGTCAATGGGTCTTCCACCGAGCGCACCACGGAGGGAAGCGCTCCTTGGTGGAACACAAAGTCTACCCCTTGAACGACCTGCCGCACGGTCGCCGCATCGGTCAAACTCCCTTCCACCAGTTCCACCCGCTCTAACAGGTGGGCGATATTTCCTCGTTTCCCTGTGGAAAAATCATCCAACACCCGAACCTTTGCCCCCAACTGCACTAACCTCTCCACCAGATGCGAGCCGATAAAGCCTGCCCCACCTGTCACCAAAACGGCAACGCCTTTCCAATCGCTCACTGCCCTCACCTCACCGAACTTTTGACGATTTTGCACAATTTCTTTTCGCCCAACAAGTCAATGTCGCTGGAAGCGGTGAAGTTGCCTTTGGCATATGAAAAAGCAACATAGCGCAACAGTAGGTGCTCGTTGAGAACAGGCAATCGCTTGCGGCTTTGCTCCATCGCCCTCACCGTCAGGTGAGTTTGCCACTGGCAGAGAGCAACTTGCTTCGCTCGTAAGCGATGACCTCGCTCAAAATATCATCCAACCGCTTCGTTGGTTCGTAGCCAATGGCATTGCGCAACTTGGTGATGTCGGGGACACGGTAACGGATGTCTTCAAAATCGGGACCGTAAGCGCGCTCGTAGGGGACATAGACAATTTCCGACGGGCTGTTGGTCGTTTCCTTCACCTTACGGGCCAACTCCTCAATGGTAATGGGTTCGTCGTTGCCCACATTGAAAATTTCGCCTTCCAGACCGGGTGTTTCCATTAACCCGACGAGCGCGCACACCGTGTCGGAGACATGGCAAAAACTTCGCACCTGCTTTCCGTCCCCGTAGACCGTGATGGGCTCCCCTTTCAGGGCTTGCTGGACGAAGCGAGGGATGACCATCCCGTAAGCCGGGCTTTGTCGCGGACCGACAGTGTTAAAGATGCGCGCGATGACGACCGGCAACCCTTTCTGACGCCAGTAAGCGCGGGCGAGATACTCGTCTAATGCTTTGGAGCAAGCGTAACCCCAACGCAGTGCCGTGCCCAGGGTGATGTCATCGTCCTCTGAAAATTTGCCTTTCTCGTTCTGCACATCCTTGCCGTAGACTTCGGAGGTGGAAGCAAGTAGCACCTTGCACCCGAACCGAAGGGAGCACCGCAAAACATTTTCCGTCCCTCGCACATTGGTTTCCAAAGTGCCCAACGGGTCTTCCACCACCAATTTGACTCCAACAGCGGCTGCCAAGTGGTAAACTTTGCGGCAAGTACTAATGGCTTCCACCAACTTTCCTTCGTCCAACACGCTGCCTTCCACGAAGCGAAAGCGGGGATGGTCAAACAGGTGCCAGATATTTTGGAGGTTGCCCGTTGACAAGTTATCCAGCACCCAAACCTCCTCGCCTCCCTTGAGCAGCACTTCCACCAAGTGGGAGCCGATAAACCCGGCTCCGCCGGTAACCAACACCGCCATCTTCGCTTCCCCCTTTCCGAACGGCTTTAAATTTGGGGTGGTCGGACTTGTTCCAACCGAACTGGCTTCCCCAGAGGAGAGTCCTTCCAAATGACCTGAAAAATTCGTTAAAGCCGATGCTCTATGCCCAACACTTTTCGGAAGTAAGGCAAGGTTCGTCGGATGGCATCGGGCAGTGAAACTTTTGGCTCCCAACCGAGAAGCGTTCGGGCTTTGGTGATGTCTGGACGACGGCGATGTGGGTCATCTTTGGGCAAAGGGCAAAAGACGATAGGGCTGGAACTTCCTGTGATTTCCTTGACCAAGCGAGCAAACTCCAAGACAGTCACTTCTTCGGGGTTGCCCAGATTGAAAACGCGAGCAAGTTCATCACTGCCTTCTGGCGGCGTCCACGCCATCACCCGCATCACGCCCTCTATCAAGTCGTCCACATAGCAGAAACTACGCGTTTGCGAGCCGTCCCCATAGACAGTAACGGGTTCGCCTCTAAGGGCTTGAACGATGAAAGTTGGGAAAACCCGACCGTCGTCAATCCTCATCCGAGGACCAACGGTGTTAAAGATGCGGACGATGCGGACATCAATGCCATGTTGGCGGTAATATGCCATGGTGATGGCTTCGGCAAAGCGCTTCGCTTCGTCGTAGCAACTTCTCGGTCCGACGGGATTGACATTGCCCCAATAACTTTCGGGTTGCGGGTGAACTTCAGGGTCGCCATAAACTTCCGAGGTAGATGCCAGAAGGAATTTGGCGCCATGCGCTTTTGCCAAGCCGAGCATGTGGTAAGTTCCCAATCCCCCGACCTTCAGGGTGTGGATGGGATTGGCAGCATAGTCCTTTGGACTGGCAGGGCTGGCGAAATGCAGCACCCAATCCATCCGCTCAGCGATGTAGAAAGGTTGCGTGATGTCGTGGCGGATGAAGGTAAAGCGAGGATGCCCGAAGAGGTGGGCGATGTTTTCCTCCCGCCCTGTGAGCAAACTGTCCACGCAAACGACTTCATGCCCTTCCGCAAGGAGCCGACCGCAAAGATGGGAGCCGAGAAATCCAGCACCGCCAGTGACCAAAACTCGCATGACTCTTCCCCTCACATCCCGTTAGCAGTAATTGTCGCCTTTCGGCTCCAGGTCGTCGCTGCAATGATAGCACAAACACCAAGAGCGAACCAGCGCTTCCGTCACAACCCTTTCGGACTCTGTCAAGGCGAAAGGTGGTTGTGCCAAAATGATTGTGAAACCTGGAAGGTGATGGAAATGCCCTTGCGGCGAGAACCGGTGCTGACCGAAAGGCGCAAGCAAATTTTGGGTGCTGTCGTTAACTTGCATGTCAAGACAGCGCAACCTGTCGGCTCCAAGGCAGTGGTCACGGAGTATCGGCTGAACATCAGCCCGGCAACGGTGCGATTGGAGTTTGCCGTTTTGGAGCAAATAGGGCTTCTCTTGAAGCCCCACACTTCAGCGGGGCGGGTGCCTTCCGATTCGGGTTACCGTGTCTTTGTGGATGAGGTGTTGTGTTTGCATCCCTTGCCCCCTTCTCGCCTTCGGGCATGGGAGCAGCGGCTTTGGCAGCACTATGGCGAAGTTCGGGATTTGCTCCAAGCCGCTTGCCGACTGTTGAGTCAATGCACCGATTATGCGGCGTGGGCGATTTTGCCCCGCCGAGAGACAGAAGTAGTGCGCGGGGTGCATTTCAGCCTCTTGCCCGATCGGCGCATTGTGGCAATCCTTTGGGGCAACCGCCTCGTTCACAAAGCCTTTGTGGTCTCCGAGTCCTTTGAACCGACCCAGTGGCACCAAGCCGCCCAATGGCTCAACCAGCGCTTGAGCCATGTCCCCTTGAAAACCCTCCTTCAAACGGATTGGTCTCACTGGGCGACTCCTGAAAGCGTCCGAAACCCGGCTCTCCCCCTCGCCTATTCGTTGGTTCAACGACTGGCAGAGGAGGTATGGCAATCGGAGGTATGGATGGAGGGGCTTTCTCGCCTTCTGGCAGAGCCCGAATTCCAGCGTTGGGAGCGTGCCCGATCCCTTGTTGCCTTCTGGGAATCTCCGAAGAAATTGGCAATTCTTTGCGAATTGGTGATGGACAAAGCCTTCTCTCCTGTCCCGAAGGCTTGGGTTGCCATCGGTTCCGAAATTCCTTTCCCTGAACTGCGAGACTGCAGCCTTGTGGCGGCACCTTGCTTCGTTGGCGAGACTCTTTTGAGCATGATTGGCATTTTGGGACCAAAACGATTGCGTTATGCCGAGACCATCCCTGTGGTGGAAGGCATCGCGTCGTTGGCTTCCCAAGTTTTGGCAAGTGTGCTCACTTAACCGTTGGTGCGCCATACTCTTTGGTGAGCATGCTTTTCCCCTTCGGAGGAAATGGCGATGGTTGAACAGGAAGAACGCTTAGCGGCGTTGGAGGAATTGCACCAACAAATTCTGGTGTGCACCAAATGTCCGCTGGCGAGGGGACGCACCCAAGCCGTTCCCGGTGAGGGAAATCCCAACGCTAAGGTGATGTTCATCGGCGAAGCCCCCGGTGAGCAGGAAGATGCTCAAGGGCGTCCCTTCGTTGGTCCAGCGGGGCAATTTTTGAACGAATTGTTGGCATTGGCAGGTTTGAGCCGAGAGGAGGTTTTCATCACCAATACTGTCAAGTGCCGCCCGCCAAACAACCGAACGCCGAGTACGGAAGAAATTGCCGCCTGCCATCCTTACTTGGAAGCCCAAATCGCTCTCATCCAGCCGAAAGTGGTGTGCCTTTTGGGGGCGGCAGCACTGAAAGCCGTCTTACCCGAACTCAAGATGACCATCTCGCAGGCGCACGGACAAGCCTTCACAAAAAGTGGCATCATTTTTTTCCCGCTGTTCCACCCGGCAGCCGCGTTGCACCAACCGAAATGGAAAGATGTGCTGCGGCAAGATATGCTCAAACTAAAAGCCCTTTTGGCTCAAGTCTTGGCAGAAGAAAAGGGAACTTGACATGGAGGTGACACGAACATGGCAGGACACTCCAAGTGGCACAACATCCGAGTCCGCAAGATGCGGCAAGACCTTCTTAGGGGACGGCTCTTTTCTAAGTTGGCGCGTGAAATCATAGTCGCTGCCCGGTTAGGAGGTGGCGACCCCAATGCCAACCCACGCCTTCGTGCCGCCATTGACCGCGCCAAAGAGCACGGAATGCCGATGGACAACATTGAACGGGCTATCAAAAAGGGCACAGGCGAGTTGGAAGGCGAGCAATATGAGGAGGTCATCTATGAAGGTTACGGTCCGGGCGGTGTCGCCATCCTCATTGAAGCGCTCACAGATAACCGCAACCGCACCACTTCTGAACTGCGCCGATTGTTTCAAAGGTATGGCGGTAACTTGGCAGAAGCCGGAAGTGTTGCGTGGGTCTTTGACAAGAAAGCGTTGGTCGTTGTGGATGCCAGCATCGTGGACGAGGACACCCTTATCGCCTGTGCCCTTGATGCCGGTGCCGACGATGTTCAGCGAAAGGACAGCACTTACGAAATCGTTGCCGAACCGAAGCAATTAAATGCCATCAAGCAATCCCTGGAGCAAAGGGGTATCCCTTACCAACTGGCGACCATCACCAATTTGCCCAAAACGGTCGTGCAAGTGGAAGGAGAGGAAGCCCGGCGGTTGTTGGCGCTCCTGCGAGACTTGGAAGACCACGAAGATGTTCAGAATGTCAGTGCTAACTTTGATGTGCCCGACGAATTACTGGAGGAGATGGGCGAAGCCGCATGAGGATTGTTAAAACCTTGCGCCTTCTCACAAGGCGCTCACTTCCGTAACCTTTGGAGGTGTCCGGCATGCGCTATTTTTTAGCGCTTCTTTTCCTTTCCTTTGCTGCCCTTTTAAGCGGATGCGGTGGGCGCCGCCCCATTGCCGTCATTGGCGGGAAAGCCGTTACTTACAGCGATTACTGGGAGGCGATGGAGCGATACTACGGGGCACGCACCTTGCGATGGCTGATTCAGCACCAACTCCTGCTGAAGGTCAACGAGGAACGGAAATTGGTTAGTGACAAAGAAGTGGAGCGGGAATACCGCAACTTCATGCGGCTCAACGGTTTTGAGGACGAACGCCAATTCCTTGCTTTCTTGACACGGCAGGGTATGACGAAGGAGAGCTTGCTGGAAGACATCAAGCATGACCTTATCTTGCAACGACTGCGGGAGGAGCGGATAAAAGTTGACGACAAAACTTTGAAAGAGTTCTATCAACGCAACTGGGTGCTGTTTGCTCAACCGCCTACCGGAGAACCGCCCACCGTCCGATGCTTCCTGTTCCAGAGCCGAGAAAGGTCTGATTTGGAGAAAGTCAGGGCGCTCATCCAGAAGGGAGAGGACATCCGCCAAGTCGCTTACAACTTCTACAAGGACAACCCCCAGATGCGGAGCGTGCGGGGCGAGGTGACCATCCCCTTGCCCCTCGTGGTAGATCCCCACCAACCGCCTCCCTTGCCGCCAACTTTGCTGAAACTTCTCGCGCAAGATGCTCCCCTCAACCAACTGCACGGACCTGCCTTCATCCCCGAAGGCAAGTTCTGGGTTTTGGTGAAGGTTTTGGAGCGAAAGAGACCTTTGGTCTTGCCCTTTGAGGAAATCAAGCAATATGTCAAGACCGCCTATGTCCAGCAGTTCGGTCCGCCTCCTGAACTCATCTTCCAGCAATTGGCTCAGCAATACGGCGTCGTTGTTCGCGACCCCCGCTATAAGTTCCTTGAGGACGAAATCCGCACGAGGGCGTTATTGGAGCGCCCCGCCACTTTCCAGCCACCCGCTGAACTTCCTAGCATGGCTAAGCCCCCAAGTCAAGAAGGAGGGAGGTTAGAACAGCGTGAGCGAACTGCCCAATGAGCAGGGGGAAGAAGTTGCCCGAGGACGAAACCCTTCGGTGGAGCCATCGGTTGGGACGCTTTTTGAGTGGTTAGTAGAGATAATGGCGATTTTGCGCGGTCCAAACGGATGCCCTTGGGACCGCGCCCAAACGCACAGCAGCATCAAGCGCAACACCATTGAAGAAGCCTACGAAGTTGCCAGCGCCATTGAGGAGGGCAGTTACGAGAAACTGCGGGAGGAATTGGGTGACCTGTTGCTGCAAGTGGTTTTTCACGCCCAAATGGCGAAGGAAGCCCAACGCTTTGATATCGCCGATGTGGTTCGGTCGTTGGTGCAGAAACTGATGGAGCGCCATCCTCATGTATTTGGCGAAAAGAAGGTGGAAACTCCTGAACAAGCACTGGCACAGTGGGAGAGCATTAAAGCGAACGAACGGCAGAAAATGGGATCGTTGATGGATGGGCTGGCGTGGTCGCTTCCTTCCCTGTTGTTGGCACACCACGCCCAAAAGCGAGCCGGAAAAGTCGGTTTTGATTGGGATGACCCATTGCCGGCTTTGCAGAAGTTGCGCGAGGAAGTGGATGAACTAGAGCAAGTGCTCCAACACCATCGCGGGGAAAAGGAGCGGTTAGAAGAGGAAGTGGGCGATTTGCTGTTTGCGGCAGTAAATGTGGCGCGGCTTGCGCAAGTGAACGCCGAGGAAGCGTTGCGACATGCTGTCCGCAAGTTCGTTGCCCGCTTTCAGGCTATTGAGGCGGCCGCCCGCCAACAAGGCAAATCGCTCGCCCAAATGAGCCTTTCCGAGATGGATGCCCTGTGGGAGGCAGTGAAGGGGAGAAGGGAGCGTTGACCCTTCTTATCCGCCCAGCGTATACATAGGACGCACATGGGGCACGACTTGCCGCTCCCGCAGCAGCATCTCCACTCCCACAAACTTCTGCCAGAATGCCCTTCGGATGAAGGAGGCAATTTCCTCATCCCCAGCCCCGCTTCGCAGAAGGGGCTTTAGGTTATACTCGTCACGGCTGAACATGCACGGGACGATTTTGCCGTCGGCAGTCAGTCGGATGCGGTCACAGTCTTGACAGAAAGGCGCCGTCATGGAAGTAATGATGGCGATGTGCCCCCCTACCCCGTCGGCAAACTGAAATTCCTGCGCCGTTGCCCCCTTCTCGCGGGGCAAAGGGGTGAGGGGATAAGTCCGCTCAATGGTCTGCCGTATCTCTTCCCCCGACACCAGCAACTCAGGTTTCCACTCCTTGCGCCCGTCAAAGGGCATATACTCAATGAAGCGGACTGTCAAGGCAGCTTTGCGCGCCAATTCGGCGAAGTCCAAAATCTCGTCGTCGTTGCAGCCTTTCGTGATGACCACATTGACCTTGACAGGTTGAAAGCCAACTTTCTGGGCAACTTGTAACCCCTCCACAACTCGCTCAAAGACTTCCCGACGCCCTACGATTTCTTCGTAACGCTCCGGCTTGAGGCTGTGGAGGCTAACAGTCACGCTGTCCAAGCCCGCTTCCTTAAGTCGTTCCGCCATTTCGGGCAAATAGAAACCGTTAGTGGTCATGGCAATTCGTTGCACAGTGGGAATTGCCCGCAGCATGGCAATCAACTTGTCCACATCCCGGCGCATCAACGGCTCCCCGCCCGAAAGGCGGATTTTCGTCACGCCCATCCGAGCGAGGATTTGCGCTACACGGGCAATTTCTTCGTAGGTCAAGATTTCCGCCTTGGGAAGCCAGACGGGGTTGAGGGGCATGCAGAAGTGGCACCGAAAGTTGCAACGATCGGTCACCGAAATTCGCAACTTCCGCGCTACTCGCCCAAACCGGTCACGCAACGGTGCTGAGACTTCCGCCGAAGCGGAAAAGGTCTTGTCGTTCTCCTTCATCGCCGTCAACTCCTTCTGAGCACTTCCATTTTTGCACGCTTCAACCCGAAATGCCATTATCGTTGGGAATGCCTTCCTTCTTTGGGAGCATCACGGCGAAAAGTAACGAGCAATTTGCTGGCGCATCACTGACAAAGAGTGGCGCGTTCCTTCGTCGCCGGCGTAGGCTTGCCCGTCTTCCAAACTGATGACCCCTTGAAACTTGAGGCGCGCCAGTTCAGCGAACACCGCCTCTAAAGGCACATCGCCTTCCCCCAACACGCGATGGGCATATTCGCCTCTCTTTCGGTCCGAGACATGGACATGCCAGACGCGGTCAGCAACCGCCCGCAGGATGGGCACAGGGTCGCGCCCGACCATAAGGGGATTGGCACAATCAAAGTTGATGCCGACAGGTACGCCTTTCAGGCGCTCCGCCACTTCCAAAAAGACATCAGGGTCAAAAGCGAAATCGGGCAACTCCCACAATCGGTCTTTGTAGTGGTTCTCCAAGCCCAACTTGACCTTTCGTGGGTGCGAAAACTCGGCGAGGCGGCTCAACATTTCTACCGCCCACTCAATTCCTTGCTGGCGGCTAACTTCTTCGTGAGCGCATCCGAGGGTCACACGAACCCCTTCCGCCCCTAACACCCATGCCGCCACTACTTTCGTCTTCATGTCGTCCAATTGTCGCTCTCGCTCGTCAGCGTCAGGATGGGTGAAGTCAGGCGCACAAGTAAGCATGGAAAGGCGAATTTGATAGCGATGCAACAATTGCGCCACTTCATTCAAAGTCCGCCGATCGTAGGCGGGCAACATCGCGTGGTGCAGTTCTATCGTGTCCACCCCAAAGTCCACCGCCATCGCCAACAAATCCGCTAAAGTCGGCTTCCCTTCCGCCAACATGGAGGCTAACAACCTCACAGGGCTCCAACCAATCCGAGGCATCATCTCCTCTCCCCCCTTGCTATCGTGGTCGGAAAAGAATACGCTGCTCCGTGATGACCACATCCATCGGCACATCGTTGGGCTTAGTGGGGATGCGTTGGACGATTTGGCACTCAAACGCCAACGCAATTTTCAAAGTGCGCGGTGGCAAGAGTTTCAGAAAGCGGTCGTAATAACCCAAACCCCGCCCCAATCGGTTGCCGCACTCGTCAAAGGCACGCCCAGGAACTACGAGGAGGTCCAGTTCTTCTGGCAACACAAGGGGACACGACCGTTTCGGCTCCAAGATACCGAAAGCCCCCGGCTGCAAATCCATCTCCAACCGACTAACGCACCGAAACTCCAACCGTTTCTCTTGAGGCAGAGTGCGCGGAAGGGCAATGGGCAACCCCCGTTGCTGCCACCAACGAATGAGTGGGACAATGTCCACTTCGTCAGGCAGCGGCATATAGAAGGCTGCCATTTGGACATTGACGGTGAGCAAGAAGGAACGAGCCTGTTGCAAAATCCGCTGCGTCACCCGCAAGCGTTCTTCCAAAGGCATGGCGTTCAACCGCGCTTTCATTTCCTGCCGCAGTTCTTCCTTTGTCACTTCGTCGCCCCCTTTGTTCGCCAGCGCCGAAAAAAGTTTTGCTGTGCCACTTTTCAGTGTGACACAAGAGCGCTATAATTGCTGACGCCACAATGCGAGGTGATTTCCGTGCTCTCCCGCGAGGATGGGCTGAAGTTGCTGAAGTTGCTCAAAAGCGAGCCAGAATTGCTGGCAGAATTTCGGCGCGTCGTGCTCCCACTCGGCTTTGAAGTCTGGATGGTGCGGGTGAAAGAGCAATTGGCTTTCCCGTCGCTCCTTGAGCAGCGACTAAGTGCCCTTGAACGCGATGTCAAGGTGCTGAAGGACGACATGGGCATGTTGAAGGGCAAGGTGCTGGAGATTAATTACCGCGACAAAGCCGCCAGCATTTTGGTGGTGCTGTTCGGGAAACCCTTGCCAACTTTGTGCTTTGCCGCGAGAATGGCGCATTGGAGCCAGCGCCTGAAATAGACCGGGATACCATTGACACTTTTCTTCTGGCGACTGAAGTGAGGGGGATGATGGATGGCAAAATCGTTGCAGGGACGAACTTACCGACCCAACAAGCGGAAGCGAAAGAAGACGCACGGTTTTCTGGCACGCATGGCGACGAAGGCGGGGCGGAATGTCATCAAGCGGCGCCGCCTGAAAGGGCGATGGCGTCTCACCGTGTGACAGTGACACCAGGTCCTAAAGGGACAAACCGCTTCCCTTCCTCGGAGCGGCTGCGCCGCCAAAAAGACATTGAAGCCTGCTTGCGGGAAGGGAAGCGGTATCGTCATCCTCTGTTGACTTTGTATGTCCGATGGCGGGACGGAAACGAACGGCGCGTTGCCTTCTCTGTCGGTCGGCGAGTGGCGAAAAAAGCCACCCAACGCAACCGAATTAAGCGATGGCTGCGTGAAGCCTACCGCACAAAGCGGTGGGCGATGAAAACGGGTGTTGACTTGTTCATCGTTGCCCAACCGCCATGTGCTGCGGCAAACTTTCAGGTGATTGATGCCGCCCTCACGGAATTGTTAGTGCGAGCGAAGGTATTGGAACTGCCCGATGAGGCGAAGTCAGTGTGAGAAGGTGTGTGGCAAGTTGCCTAGCGGAAGGCAAAGGACAATTTGCAGGTGGCACGCGAGGCGCTGGCGAAAAGGGGCTTTTTGACCCTTGTGCCAGCCGTGCTTACTTTGCCGTCTTTCATGCTGCTATTGCAGTGTTGTTGCGGTGGACGGATTTTTCGCTCATGCGCTGCGAGAGGACGCTGAGTACCATCCCTTTCATGTCAGCAAGGCACAAGCAGAAAGAGCCGTGCGGCAAGAGACACAATTTCTGGATGCCATCCGCCAGAAGATGGCAACGGGGTGAAAGGTAGGTTGACCATGCTGACGAAGTTGGCATTGTGGTTGTTGCGTGGATACAAGCGTTGGATTTCGCCGTTGCTGCCGCCAGCGTGCCGCTTTACACCCACTTGCAGCGAGTATGCGATGGAAGCCATAGGGCGGTTCGGCTTTTGGCGGGGCAGTTGGTTAGCGATAAAACGCCTGCTCCGCTGCCATCCTCTCCATCCTGGCGGCTATGACCCCGTCCCAACGGATTGGGTTTCTCGCAAAGAGGCACGGGTGTGGCTTCCCTTTCTTCTCTTGACACTTTTCCCCCTCCTTGCCTCGGCAAAGGATTGGGCAAACGCTCCGACAGAAGAACTCCTCATTCCCCCACCTTCGGTGGAGCACGCCGCCAAAGAGTGGACAGAACTTCAAGGGCAATTGCCCCTTTACCAAGAGCGCCGAGAGGAGCCTTATGCTCGCTTGAAACTGCGGGAAGCCGTGCTGTTGGTTGCCCTCAAGCGAGTGGATGAAGCGATTCAGGGGCTGGATGAAGTTGTGCACGCTTACGAGCAAAAGTTGCGCCAACAACGCAGTGCCAACCGGCTGGTCTTCCCCGTGTCCTTCAAGGAAGTTGCCCTTGCCGCTGCCTATCGGAAAGCCCAGATTTTAGCGGCGCGGGATGGCGCCACCCACCGCAATACGGTGAAGGCATTGGAGTATGCCGAGCACTTGCTGCGGGCCACTCAGGGCGGGATAGGAGGCTACGGGGCACCTGTGCAAGATGTGCCTTTGTGGGTCTGGGACGAAAAGGGCAAAGAGGTGCGGCGTTACCCCAGCGCTTATGAAGTCATCAGTAACGAACTGGACGCCCTCTACCGAGCGGGTTGGAACTACCAACTTTTTGACGCTCTCGTCAGTCTTTGCGGGCGCGACCCCCGCTACAGTTACGGCTTAGCCGTTATCCTGTTGGCGCTGCTGCTTCGGGTGATGCTGCACCCCTTCAACCGCAAAGCCATGAAGTCCATGTGGAAAATGCAAGCACTGCAACCGCTCCTTCAGGACTTGCAAGAGCGTTACCGCGATGACCCACAAAAACTCAACGCCGAAATTTGGAAGTTGTATCGCCAACACGGTGTCAACCCCCTTGGTGGTTGCCTGCCTTTGCTATTCCAACTTCCCGTGCTGTTTTGGGTCTACTACGGTGTGCTTCATTACCGCTTCCAGTTCGCCAAAGCCCGCTTCCTGTGGATTGACAATTTGGCGATGCCCGACTACCCTTTGTTCGCCCTTTACTTGGCGACTTTCTTTTTGTCCACCTTCTTCACAAGCACGCCTACCCACGACCCGACGCAGCGCCAGCAACAAATGTTCATGAACATCATGTTCGTCGTCATGTTCGCCATCTTCTTCCACTCTTTCCCCGCTGCCTTCATCCTTTACTGGCTCTCCTTCCAAGTCTTCTACATCGGCGAGAGTTTGCTCATGAAGCGCCTTTACGCCCGCCAGATGCTGCCTGTGCGGGAAGTGAAAGGGAGCGGCGAAGAAAAGCCTAAGAAGGCGAAGAATAAAGCCAAAAAGGACTAAGCCAACACACCTTCCGACGAAGCGAGGGATGTGCTATGCAGCAGGTGGAAGTGACAGGCAAGACCGTTGAGGAAGCCATTGAGAACGCTTTGAAGCAGTTGGGAGTCCAACGAGAGCAAGTGGAGGTGGAAGTTTTGTCACCGGGCACCCCCGGCATCTTTGGGGTTGGTGGGGAACCCGCCCGTGTCCGTGTCACCGTTGTCAACTCCCCTGCTGTGTTTGTGAAAAACTTGCTTTCCGACATTGTTCGTTACGCTGGCTGGGAGTTACAAGTGGAAGAGCCAGTAGCTCGGGAAGGCGAAGTTTACATCAACATGGAGGGCAGCGATGCTGGCTTGGTCATCGGGAAACGCGGCAATACCTTGAATGCGCTCCAATTGTTACTCCAAGCGGCAGTGATGCGTCGGTTTTCCCAGCCTGTTCGCATCGTGTTGGATGCTTCCAAGTATTGGGAGCGTCGCCGGGCAGCCGTCATCCAGTTGGCACTGAGGGCGGCTGACCGCGCCCGTTCTGAGAAACGCATAGTGCGGCTCCGGAACCTCTCAGCAGCAGAGCGGCGCATCGTCCACTTGACCCTTCAAAGTGACCCAACAGTGTTCACCGTAAGTGAAGGAGAAGGCGACCAACGAGTCATCATTGTGGCGCCGATAGAGATACGGGAGCGGCTTCTTCGGCGACTGCGCGCTGGGCGCGCAGCAACGCGCTCCAACCCGTCGCAGGAAAATCCTGCCGGCGAAACTGCCGGGATGACTTCATGAGTGTGCGGGTGAAAATCTGCGGGTTGAAACGGGAATCGGATGTCCATATCGCATGTGAAGCCGGCGCCGATTTTTGTGGGTTCGTGGTGGAAGTCCCTAACTCCCCGCGAAGTCTTGCCCGAGAGCAAGTCCGCCCCTTGCTTGCAATGGTGATTGCCCTGCCCGTTGTGGTGACTCGCCAAAAATCTGCTGACGACCTTCTCGTTCTTGTCCGATTTCTCGCTCCCTATGCCATCCAGTTGCATGGCGATGAGCCACCTGAATTGGTGGCGATGGTAAAGCGCCAGACTTCCTGCGCTGTCTGGAAAGCCCTCCCCCTTCCACCAACTTCTCACCCCGACGCTTCCCTGAAGCCCCTTTTGGAAAAAGCCCGAAATTTTGTCAAGGCTGGGTGCGATGCGCTGGTTCTGGACACAGCGACCCCAGCAGGGTTTGGCGGCACCGGCATCGTCCCGTCATGGGAACTGGCAGCGGAGTTGGTGCATCGGATAGAGGTCCCCTGTTTTTTGGCAGGCGGTTTGACCCCTGAAAATGTGGCGGAAGCAGTCGCCTTCGTGAAGCCCTACGGTGTTGATGTTTCCAGCGGTGTGGAAAAGGAGCCCGGCGTTAAAGACCCAGAGAAAATTCGGCAATTTTGTCAACGGGCGAAGAGGCGGTGACCACACCGGTGCGAAAATGGGCGAAGTTGAAGCCTGGGAAAGACAAAAAGGTGCGCAACTTCTACCCACTGGTCTATCGGGACGAGTTAAAGGAAGTGACACCTTCGGTGGAACACGGCGATATCGTCCCGCTCCTGGATTCGCAAGGCAAGTTCCTTGCGTGGGGCACTTATTCGGTTCACTCCCATGTTGCCTTCCGTGTCTTGACCACCCAAGACGAACCTATTGACAAGGACTTCTTTGCCCGCCGCTTGCGGGCCGCCTTGGAACAGCGGCGTCACCTTTTTCCCGTCACCAATGCTTACCGCCTTGTCCATGCAGAAGCCGATTTCCTGCCCGGCTTGATTGTGGATTGCTACGAGGAGATTGTGGTGGTACAAGTTCGGACGGCAGGAATGGAGCAATTGCGCCCTCTGTGGCTGGAACCACTTACCGACCTTTTGCGCCCCAAAGGAATTTACGAACGCAGCGATATGGAAGGGCGCCGCGAGGAAAACCTGCCCCTCGTCAAGCAACTCCTTTTCGGCGAAGTTCCCGAACGAGTGGAGATAGAAGAACACGGCTTGCGTTTTCTCGTGGATGTTCGGGAAGGCTTGAAAACAGGCTTCTACCTTGACCAACGGGACAATCGTGCCCTGATGCAACGGCTCGTTCAACCTGAGGAACACTTTTTGGACTTGTTCGCCTACACGGGCGCTTTCAGCATTTACGCGGCTATCAAGGGGGCGCATTGTGTTGCTGTGGAGCAACACGCTTATTTGGTCGCACTGGGGAAAGAGCAAACAGCGCTCAACAAAGTTCATGTGGAATTTCGGTGCGGGAATGTGTTTGAAGAGTTGCCCCGTTTGGCTCAGGAGGGGCAAACCTTTGATGCCATTGTGATTGACCCGCCCGCTCTCGCAAAACGGGAAGAGCAAGTTGCCAGTTTGCGGAAAGCCATCTATCGGGTCGTTCGCGATGCCCTTCCCTTGTTGCGCCCTGGTGGGAGGATGCTGGTTTGCTCTTGTGTTTACCACATGGACTGGTCTGACTTGACAGAAACCGTTCGGTTTGCTGCTTCGGACTTGCAGGTTCCCCTACGGCTCTTAGCCCAGACCACCCAGTCCGCCGACCATCCCATCCGCTTGCACTTTCCCGAAAGCCAATACTTGCGCTGTCTTCTGGTGCAACGGGACTTAGAGTAGGCAAACGCCTCTTTCAGCCTTAGCGCACATCTTCCAGAACTTCCGTTTTAGGTAGGAGCGTCCGTCCCGTCCAAACTTTGACGCCGGGGTAAAGGACACAGCGGTCACCAATGCGGGCGTCGTCGCCGAGGATGCACCCTAATCGCTCCATCCCTGTGTCCACCAGTTGTCCCTTGACAACGGAGCGGACGGTGATGCCGGAAGGGACTTTGGAGAACGACCGAACTTCGTTCCCCACAATCACTCGGTCGCCCAGAATGCTCCACTCCAATTCCGAATCGTCGCCCACTCGCACTTGGTCTAACAGCACGCAGTCTTCCAAGTGCGTTCCGCGCCCGATTTGACAGTGATCGCCGATGACGGTGCGCACAATATCGCAGCCTTCGCCCACGACACTGTTTCGTCCGATAAGGGCGGGACCGACGATTTTCGCCCCAGCACCGATTTTCGCCCCTGTTTCCACGCGAACTTCGCCCACCAACTCGGCAGTGGGATGAACTTCTCCCAACACTTGCGGTGGCGGGAGAAGCAAATCCACGCGCCCTGTGCCCCACAAGGAGAGCAAGTGCTTCGTCGCCACCAGCACATCCCAAGGGTAGGTGACGGGTATCCAACCATCTTCGGTAACGACGGCGTGCAGCCCAATTTGGACGAAGTGGGGCATGATGTCAGGGAGGCGAATTTCTCCGTCTTCAGCAGGCGGCAAAGTTCGCAACCACCTAAGGGCGTCAGCTTTAAGCACCCATGCCCCCGTGCTGACAAGGGCGCGGGGCGGGGCTTTCGTCGGTTTCTCGCAAATGGCATGAACATAGCCGTTGGCAACTTCCACCACCCCGAACCGCTGCGGTTGATGGTGTGGGGCAACGATTAGAGAGGGCACGGTCTTAGCGGCTTCCGTTAAGGCATCGGGAAGCAGCAAATCGTCTCCATTGAGCACCATGAAGGGTTCGTCGCCGAGGAAAGGTGCCGCTTGCAAGACGGCATGCCCTGTGCCTAATGCTTGCTCCTGCACCGCATAGTCAATGCGAATGCCGTCAAAGGAATGACCCAACCGCTTCTCAATTTGTCCCCGCTCAAAGCCCACGACGAGAACCACATAGGAAATGCCCGCTCCCTTTAAGCCCCGCAACAGATGGCACAAGTTGGGCTCATTGGCTAACTTGAGCAGCGGTTTCGGCTTCTTGACCGTGAGGGGGTAAGTGCGGGTTGACAACCCTGCCGCCAAAATCACCGCTTTGCGCACCATTGCCTTTCCCACCGTCCTTCCCGAAATTGCTGGTAGCCCTTGAAAGGTAAAGCCTGAAAGAAGTGGGCGAACCAATGTTTTTGGCAACGGGCGACGCTCAAATGGTAGGGATGCGCTTTGCCATCAACTTGAAGGTCATGCTAACTTTGAAGCCTTGACGGATGAGGGCGGCTTCCAGCATTTCATAGAACAACTCCCGCTCCGCTCCCCGCACTACCGCTTGCTCGTGGGCTTCTGCCAAAGCGACAGGATAGCCACGCCCTTTTTGGGCTTGGTCGTAAACGACAGCGTGCACCAGGTTGAGCAACTCCTCATCCTCTGCCACCCATTGAGGGATTTCCACGCGGGCAATCTCATTGCCAGCATTCAAGTAGAAGAAGCCGATGCGATGCTCGCCGTAATCGGCGAGGATTTGTGAGTTGCTCCAAAAGACAGGAGAGCGCTCACCTGGCTTGAGGAGGCGCTCAAAGAGGTGAGCATCTGTCACCCCTTCAATCACCACACACGGGGGCAGTTTCCCGTCCCGAACCCATTCACACTTGTCGCAATCGGCGAACAAGTAAGGACAGAGTCCTACCCGCAGGGCGTTGATGACATCCGTGCTTGAAGGACCGCTGATGTAGCCAGCGACGGGAACTTTCCCTTGGCGGAGCAGGTCCAGCGCTTTCAAAAAACGGCGGAGCATGAGAGCACGAAAGTCCGCCGGTTTTCCTTCCAGCGTCCATAGGATGAGCGTCCCGTCCATAAGAGCGACAGCAGGGCGGAACTTGTATGTCCGCGCCAGTCGGACTAACTCTTCCACTTCCATCAAGTGCCGCCGCACCGAAACAATCTCTTCACTGACCAACACCCGCCGCCCCCCCCAGCGTTGGTAAAGGTCGTTCTCGCGGAAAAAGAGGTGGGGGCGATTGCTCAGTTGCGGTAGGTCGCTACCTCCGTAAGGGAGGACGACGGAGCCGATGTTGATGAGGTAGCACATCATCACTTCGTGTCGGTCGGGGAAAATTTGTGAGCCGTCGGAAGCGAAGACCAGCCATTGCTCTGGACATGATGGGAGGGGAAAGATTTGCGTTGGAGGAGTGGAAAGTTCTGCCACCAACCAAGAAGTTTTGCTCTGGGCGATTTTGGCGGCAAGATGCGGAAAACCAGCCACCCACCGCTTCGCTTCCTGAACGGCGATGCCGACTTTCTGTGCAAAGTCGGGTTTGCGGATGGCTTGTTCTTGCACCATCCGCACCAGTTGACGCTGCACTTCCGCTAAGTTCAACATCGCCCCTTCACCTTCCTTCTCACTCACAAGCGCCGCTGAACGATGAAATGAGTCAGCCGCTTCAGCAACCGAAGGGTCTGATAGGAAAGCGGGTGGTCGTTAAGGGGCAACTTTTGGAGGGCGCTTAAAGCGTGCCCCGCAAATTGACAAGCCACTTGCCGCGCTCCCTCTAAGATGCCTTTCTCGCGAGCAAATTGTGCCAATTGCGCAACATCGCCCTGGGAAATGGTTCGGCTCTTTATCCGCTGCACCCACCATTCTCGTTCGGAACTTTGCAAGGCATCCAAAGCGTAACGCACGGGCAAGGTAATTTTGCCTTCCAACAAGTCACTTCCCACCGGCTTCCCCAACTCGTCCACCGAACCTTCCAAGTCCAACACATCGTCCACGATTTGAAAAGCAATGCCCAACTGCCGCCCGAAGGTTTCCAATGCCTTGACAACTTTCCTATCGGCGTGGACGGCGAGGGCACCGACTTTGCAGGAGGCTGCCATTAACTCGGCGGTTTTCAGGCGGGCAATTTCCAAGCACTCGGCTTCACCAATGTGAGGGTTGAACGCCCACTGCAATTCCAGCACTTCCCCTTCGCAAACACGACTGGAAGCGGTCGCCATCGTTCGGATGACTTCAAGGTCGCCATCTTCGGCGAGGATGCTAAAGGCGCGGGCATAAAGGTGGTCACCGCACATGACAGCGGCTTCGTTGCCCCAAAGGGTATGGACGGCGGCGCGCCCCCGCCGCAATTCCGCCTTGTCAATCACATCGTCGTGGATGAGGGTCGCCGTGTGCATCAGTTCCACCACGGCGGCGAAAATGATGGCACGAGAAGTGAGAGAGCCCACCAGTTGAGCGCTCAACAAGGTCAATGCCGGGCGCAACCGTTTTCCTCCCGCCGAAAGCAAATGGAGTGCCATCTCGGTGATGTCGCGAACAGGTGACTGAACTGCCTGCCGCAAAAACTCTTCCACTTGCTGAAGTGGCTTTTCCAAAGCGGCAAACACTTCCCATAGACCGTCGTCCCAAAGGGCACTCAGCGCCAAGCGTTGGAAGCCTTTCATCGGACCTTCATCCTTTGCCGACAGGTTAAAACCGCAAGCGCTTCCAGTTCACATTGCAATTTTGCAACGGTCACCCTCGCCCTGTCACCCATGCACCCACTCTTCATCACAGCGGCGGTAGTCAAACAGTTCGTCGTTGCGGAAAAAGAGGTGGATCTCTCGCTCCGCATTTTCCGGCGAATCAGCGCCGTGAATGAGGTTCATCGTCTTGGTGCAAGCGAAATCGCCACGAATAGATCCGGGTGTCGCTTCGGTCGGCTCCAAAGCCCCCATCAAAGTGCGCACCAAAGCGATGGCATTCTCCCCTTCCCACACCATTGCCACGACCGGTCCGCTGGTGATGAAGCGAAGGAGGTCGTCAAAAAAGGGTTTGCCCCGATGCATCTCGTAGTGGCGTTCCGCAACTTCAGCGCTCAGCCACAGCATCTTCATGCCCACCAACTTCAGACCCTTGCGCTCCAACCGCGCGATAATTTCGCCGACCAGCCCCCGTTGCACACCGTCCGGCTTAATCAGCACGAAAGTCCGCTCACGCACCAAATCTCGCCCCCTATTCGTTGGATAAGGCAACCAAGACGGTCGCCCTACCGCCGGTTTTTAGCCTGATTTTCTGATGGCGCAAGCGTCTCGCTTGCGACTGCGCTGAGGTTACATTTGCTTTAACGGCTGGCGATGGTAACAATGTCAAAGAGCGAGGTTTGTGCCCATTGGAAGGCAGGGTTGACAAAAATGCCTAAAAGGAACGCCCCAGCCACTCCCATGAAGGCAGTAGTGGGCAAAAGGCGGGGAACTCGCCCCATCTCTGCCCGCCGAGGCGGGAGGAAGAACATGTGCCGCACGACTTTCAAGTAGTAAAACGCTGAGATGACGCTGTTGACGACACCTGCAATGGCTAACCATGTCAAATTCGCCTTAAGAGCCGCCCCAAACAGGAACAGTTTTCCGAAAAAGCCGGCTAACGGCGGGATGCCGATAAGGGAGAGGAAAGCAATTGTCAAGAGCCAAGATGCCCAAGGAGCGGTTTGCGCCAATCCGTCGTAGTCGTCCATCTCCGTTGAACCGAAGGCATGCTCCACCCACAGGATGACGGCGAACGCAGCAGAGTTGGCGAAGGCATAGCCGAGGACGAAGTAGAGGATGCCCGGCAGCCCCATGTCCGTTGGCGCTGCCGTTTTCGTTCCCGTCAGGATTTGCCAATCAGCGGGCGTAAAGGCAGCGATACCGATGAGCAAGTAGCCTACTTGGGCGATGGACGAATACGCCATCAACCGCTTAAGGTGACGCTGCCAAAGAGCCCCAAGGTTTCCGAAAGTCATCGTGACCAAAGCAAGGAACGCTAAAACCAACTGCCAACCGGTGCTGGCAGGACCAAACCCTGCCGCCAAAACACGCAGGAATGCTGCCATTCCTGCTGCTTTAGAAGCCACTGAAAGGAAGGCAGTCACTGGCGTGGGCGCCCCTTCGTAGGCATCCGGCGCCCACCCGTGCACTGGCACCATAGACACCTTAAAGCCCAGCATCGCCAGCATCAACAGCAATCCCAGCAAGACAAAGGGCGGCACCACGAAAGCGGCTCCCCGCTCGCCCAAACTGGGGCTCAACCGCTCCGCAATTTCGTAAAGGTGCGTGGTGCCCGTTGCCCCATAGATGAAGGACATGCCATAAAGGGCGACTGCCGTCGTCGTTGCCCCCACGAGGAAATACTTCATGCCCGCTTCCGCACTGCGAGCGTCATCACGCAGGTAAGCGGCAAGGATATAGGAAGCGATGGAAGCAAATTCAATGGCGAGGAACAAAGTGATGAGTTCTACGGCGGATGCCATGAAGAACAGCGCCAGCACGGCGAACACCAAGATGCCGTAAAATTCCGCCCGTGCCGTCGGGATAAACCGCTCGGTGTAGTCCACTGCCAACATGCCGACGAAGAGAGCACCAATGAGGATGGCGGCTTTGAAGAAGAGCGCTAACCGGTCTGCTACGAAGGCGGTTGTCAGCCAATATGCCACTTTGGGCAACTGCGCCGTTTCCGCTCCTGAAAAGGGCAACTTGCCCGCTTGCCATCCCAACCATCCTAAAGCGCCCACAAAGGCAAGGAGGGCAAAGACCGCATACCACCGCTTCGGTAATCGGGGGTTCAATAAGTCCACCGTAAAGATGGCGAAACCACAAAGGGTCAGCCACAACTCTGGCGCCATTTTCATCCACAAGACCTGCCAGACCGTCACCGACCTTCACGCTCCCTTTCCGCAATTTGCTCAACCGTTGCCTTTTCCGCCTATTTACAAAGGGGCGCTTTGATTTTAACGCAAACCCCGTGCAAGCGTCGTCGCCACAGTGACAAAGCGGTGCGGAAACTTGTCAAGGTTAGCGAAAGTGTGCCATAATTGCGGTGCCCGAGTCAAAGGCTTTGTCCCATTCGCACCGCTTCCTGTCCGACCCAACTCGCTACGGGAAGGAGGGATTTTCCGTGCGCCTGTTGGTGGAACTGAATGGGGAGCGTCGTTGGTGCATCGGCGGAACAGCAGAAGCCTTCCGCCAATTGGTGCAAGCCGCCGAGGGCAAAAGTTCCGTGCGACTACTAACCGTCTTCTACGACAGCACAAAAGAGAAGCGTCGCTTCAAACGAGAACTTCGGGAAGCAGGGGGCAACTTGCTCCAAGCGGCTCAAAACTACCTGCGCTGGTGGGACGAAATTCAGGAGCGACGGACGAAACGGTTGCAGAAACGCCAAGGGAAGGGTTAAGGAACGGCGAGACGAAAAAGCCTTCTTTGTGGCATGTTTCTCATCGCCCCCATCCGTTCACGATGCCGATAAAAGTCGCTTGCGCCCAAAGCGCCTGCATCTGCGACGCCGTTGTGGGCAACAAACCTGTGCGCAGATATACGAGACCGCGAACTTCATAGGATCCGGGGATAGTGTTGCCGACGAAAGGCAGCCCAACGGTCAATTGCAACACTACCCGTCCCTGCCTTTCCAAAGGCAGGAGAGGCTGATAGAACCACCACCATGCCCAACAGGAGGAGTTAGGACCATTGGCATCCGTGATGGGAGCATTGGTTCGGCGGATGAGCCACAAGTAACCCCAGTTGCCCACTTCTTCGGCATCTACGCACAACCGCACTTTCGCTGCCAACAAAGTGCCGATGTGAACTCCTTCAAGCGGCAGCCACAGTTTCGTCTCGTGCACTACAGGAGCAATACCCTGATGAGTTCCACAGCCCCCCAAAAGATCAATAGGCGCCCGCTTATCAAAAACGGCAATGTAGGGCGAGATGGGATGCAAGTGCCACGGGTAGGGGTTGAAGAAGCGGTAAACATCAGCGGTCGTGCTGGCGACGGGGCGCAAAAAGGGCAACTTCGGCTCCCATTGATACACCGACACCACCAGCACATCCAAACGCTTGTTCTCAATGGCTTGGATTGCCCAAAGGTGGAAGAGCACGTCGTCAATGCTGACCAGCAGCGCCGAATTGCGGGGAGTTTCCCGCAACACCGTTTCCAAATATCGCCGCCCCCGCTCTTTCTCTGGCTGCCATGCCACCTTCCAGCCTTGAAAAAGGGTCAACTCGGCACTGAGGAAAGCAAAAAGGAGCACTGCCATCGCCAAAATGCCGTGACAGCGATGCCCCCATTCCCAAAGCAGGAAAGCCGTCAATCCGCCCCACAAAACCACCACCGTCCATGCGGGGACGAAAAAGTAGATGATGTCAGGAACGGCGTAGCCAAGGTAAAAGGCCATGTGAGCAACCCACATACCCAAAGTAACAAGCCAGAAGGGCGCTATGAGCATCGCCGAAGGGAGGCGAGAGAAAAAGCGAGGGAAAAGGGACAGCCACCCGAAAAAGAAGCCCAGCCCAAACAAGAAAGCGTATTCCCACATGCCTTCCCGCAGCCACTCCACAAACCGCTGCGGGCGCTGGGAAAGGGGCACGGTGCCCATCATGTAGCGAAACCGCAACCCTAACACGTAGCGGACGAAATCGCGGAAGGACTTAGAAGGGTCATCGCCGGTCAATTGCCACAGCCGATAGCCATAAGGCTTAGGGGCACGGATGGGCAAGTAAGCGTAGTAAGCGAGGGGCAAGCACGCCACCAAAAACGCCACCACCACATCGCGGAAAGCGGGAAGATTCGGAATGCGAAAAGACAGGAATGTGCGTCCCAACACAATTGCCACCACCCACCCGACCAATCCCCCCACGACCATGAGGGGAAGCGTCAAATGGTGAGCGGCACCGAAACCGACGGTTAAGCCTGCTGTGTAAAACCAGCGGCGTTCCCCTGTCTTCCAAAACCGCACCAACGCATACAGCGCCAAAAGGGTCAGGAACAAATTGCTGCTGTAAACCTCGGCGGCGACGGCGCTATACCAAAGAGTTGCCCCGAAAGCCATTGACCATGCTGCCGCCATGCTGATGGACACATGGCTTGTCAACTCCACCATCAACAAGTAAGCGACGGTAGCGGACAAAGGGACGAAAAGCATGGTCAACAATCCGTACCGCCACACCACTTCCCCAACGGGCAATAAGGTCGCAAACAACTTGCCCAGCATGGAGAACCACGGGTAGCCCGTTGGGTGGGGAAGCATCAACAACTCGCCGGCTGTCACAAAATCACCGCTGTCGGAAAAGAAGCAGTAGGTCGGGTAAACGGTCGGCAAATAGACAACGAAAGGAACGAGAAAGGCTGCCAGAAAGCCAAGCCAAAAATGTTTTTTGCTTTGGTGCTCACCGTTCTGGCTTGAGGCCCAA